>Ga0070688_100000017_pt1 | contig 73634 bp, 65 predicted proteins | sample KBSS13HmetaG_FD_64679 | JGI IMG/M metagenome (GOLD analysis project Ga0070688, IMG submission 64679) | Switchgrass rhizosphere microbial communities from Kellogg Biological Station, Michigan, USA - KBS S1-3H metaG | ecosystem: Host-associated > Plants > Roots > Rhizosphere ...
TGGGTGAATCGTTCCATTGAGCGTTCCACATCTTTGTAGGCCAAGAGAATTGCGTCTGTCATGGTTGTCCTCCTAATCGATATCAGCTTACACTATGCCTATGCAGCCCTTCAACGAGAAGACACCTGCCGGTTTGTCGTCAGAGGTCCTCAGGGTTCTGGCAAAGATCTCACCAGAGCGGGGCATTCATGGTAACCATTTGGCACAAGCGGTCGTGAGCCTTTCACGTCTGTTTACGACAGCACGAGCCATGTTGCCTCCCCACTACCTAAATGATCCTGCCCACGCTTCTGCCTATCTCTTGTACTTTCTCCCTGTGAACCTTTCCAAAGCCCAAGTCCTATTGGATGAGCTACCCTGGGATAGAGGCGTGGGGGCGCCGGATCGCCCAATGGCTGTCCTTGATCTTGGCAGTGGACCAGGGACCGGGGCCCTAGCCCTGCTGGATTGGCTGTGGCATCGTAGCCCGGATCAGGCAAAGTCTGTATCAGTCTTGGCCGCTGATGCTTCTTCCGCAGCATTACAGAATGCGAAGAAACTATGGGAGGCCTATTGCCGGGAGGTGGGAATGGCCAACGCAGGCCTCCGCTGTGTCGAGGGTAATCTGGAACATCCGCTCAAGGGCGATCTTGGCAAACAAATTGTGCGGGGTGGGCCGTATGATCTCATTATCATCGCGAATGCTCTGAACGAATTGTTTTCTACAGCGGCAAATCCTTCTGTAGAGCGATCTGCGGTGGTCGGCCAACTCCTGCCGTTCCTTGCGCCGCATGGCACCGTCATGATTATCGAGCCTGCATTGCGGCAGACGGCGAGGGCGCTGCATCAGATGCGTAATCATCTGCTCAATCAGGGCCGTTGCACCGTCTTTAGTCCTTGCCTGCATGAGGGAGCCTGTCCGGCATTAGACCATCCGGACGATTGGTGCCATGAGGAACGTCCTTGGAAGACACCACCAATGGTTGCTGCACTCGATCGGGATGTGGGATTCATTAAAGACGCGTTGAAGTTCTCCTATCTGTTGTTGCGGACAGATGGTTGTACTATTGCGCCTCGGAGTCCGCAGACCTTCCGGGTCGTGAGCGAATTACGGGAATTGAAGGGGGAGAAGCGAGCCTGGTTGTGCAATGAAACAGGACGGCCTGAAGTAGGGCGGCTGGATCGCAAGGCCTCTCCTCACAATGCGGCTGTCGATAGCTGGCACCGAGGCGCTATCGTGCAGATCGAGCGGATTGTACACAAGGAACGAGACGGGAAAGTTTCGTCAGTTGGAAGGATTGAGAGTGATGCGGCAGTGCAGATAATTCGGCCCGTCTGAATGGCCAGGTGTCGGGGGATGGGTGGAGTGAGGACGGATTTAATCTGCTTCCGGCTCGGAACTGCCGTGCTGATGACTAACCCTGTCTTCGTCGAACAGTTCGGCCATTTCTTCGGCAATCATATCGCGGTCGTTCGGGACTGAAATCAGCGGGATTTCTTTCCGAACTCTGGGGGTTTCCTCGGGCGAGGGAGTTATAGACTCAGGTTGTTTCGGCTTGTCAGTCATGCCAGCAGTATACACCACAGCAACCATCAAAAGGGGAGCTATTCAAACGCTTCCAGTGAGGATTGTTGGGGGAAGGTTTTTTTGCAGCTGTTGCAGGTCAAGAAATAGATCGCCTCTCGGACGGACATGGTGGCGCGAAAATTGAGGCTCAGGCCTTGGTGATTGCAGGTCGGGCAGGACATCTCCTTGAGCCTGTAGGGGATATCCGGTTGTGTGCGCAGGTAGAACTCCATATCCGTGTAAACGGGGAAGCTGTAGAAGCATTTTTTGCAGACGCCCCTCCACTCACCATCCGCCTGTGTAAAGCGCTGGTCGATTCCGAAGCTTGACCCCTTACAAATGGCGCAATGAACGGTGCCAAGTCTGGTCTCAACTTCTTGAATTGTCAGGCTAGGCATGGGAGGCCTCCTTCCGCACCAGTTATCGCTACCGCGCAGCTAGTATAGCCTTCACTGAGAAGTGATCGCAACCAGGACAGGATCGAGATTTCTCCTTGACCTAGCAAGCGCGCTGCCTATACTGAGGGCACGATGCATTTTATTACCGATAACCTGTTGGTCGGAAATATCAGTGATGCGACCGAACCACCCCCGCAGATTAGTGCGGTGCTACTAGTTGCGGCGGAATTTTCCATACAGCCGCCTAGTTGGTTCCTGTTCGGAAGGATTCCCTTTTCTGAGTATGCGGAAGCCGAACCGGGTTTGTTAGATCGGGCCGTGAGCTGGGTCGAGCAGCATCTTGTGGACAATCGGGTGATGATCTGTTGCCGGGCCGGTATGGGCCGCTCCGTGTCGGTCGCGATGGCCTATCTCTGTTGTGTTCAAGGGATGACATATACCGAGGTTCTAAAGCTGGTTATGAGACGCCGTCCCGGTGCCATGCCCCTCCCAAAGCTCGAAGAAGCCATTGCCCAGGTTCGCCTTCTTCGCGAGGCTCGTGCGACAAAATCCTCCGATCCTACTTCACGCCCAGCCCCTGATATCTAACCTAGGAGCCTATCCGACATTGCCCCTTCTACTGCGGCGAACGATCTGCAGCCATCTGCGTCGTTCTCGACCCGCAAAAATCCTCAATGTATCCGCATCGCATTCGCCTCGTCACGAAGGGCAATGCCGGACAGGCGCTTAGCATCGCCCGCGAACCCTTCCGCAGTTTTCTCACTGGTTGCCTTTCCTATTCTGTCCATGGCCTAATCTACCGGACTGGGGGTAGGTGTGACAGGAGGGTTTTCTCAGTGCCGGAATTACCGGAAGCAGAAGTCGTAGCCAGACAATTGCGGGCGCAATTACTCGGCGCTCAGCTCAACGAGTGTCTGGTCGGACGAACGGATATTGTTCGGGAAGGGCTACTCACCCTCTCGTGGTATCACGGTGCGGTGCTGGAAGATGTGGAGCGATACGGGAAGAGCGTCGTGTTGGGGCTAAAAAAAGAGAATGAGACCAGATATGTGGTGGCGGAGCTTGGAATGACGGGCCTGCTTCTTTTTCGCGCGACGCAGACAAAATATCCACAGCATGTGCATGTCCGCATGTCGTTCATGGGGGGGCGTGAACCGGAGCTGCGCTATTGGAACCCCCGCCGTTTCGGACGGATGTCTTTGCTTGATCGGGCGGGGCTTGAGGGTTATCGTGCTCGTCGATTCGGGGTCGACCCCCTCACGGTGCCGCGGGAAGCGTTCGTCCGTCTCCTGCAAGCAAGACGTGGACGCTTGAAGCCGCTCTTGATGCACCAGCAAGTGATTGCCGGCATCGGGAATATTTACGCGAACGAAATTCTCTTTCGCGCCAGGCTCCATCCGAACCGTGATGTCAATCGACTGCGTGAGGCTACGATAGTGACGCTCTATGACACGATGCAGACGGTGCTTCGAGAAGCAATTTCGTGTGGTGGGTCAAGTGTCAAGGATTTCTATGCGCCGGATGGTACGGAAGGTCAATACAAGCTTCGCCATCTCGTTTATGGCAAAGAAGGCCAACCCTGTCCTAATCGCTGCGGACGGATGATCCGCCGTCTTCAAAGCGAACGGAGCTCATTTTTTTGCCCTGCCTGCCAGTCCAATCGCCTTCCAGGATGATTTCTCAGCGAGGGTCTGCGAAGGGGTTTCAGACGAGAAATGGTTAATGCCAAACATTTTCATGCGCTTAGGTTCTATTTCTCATGCCATTTCCGCCCATTAGGCCTTTTGCACCATGTTGCAATTAGTCCCTCTGATAGCTTGAGTCGTCCGGCAGATTTCGTTAGAATCCTCCTCCTTTCCGATTGTTTTTCACCATTCTGAAGGAGTGAGGTCATGGCAAAGGTGCTCGAGGGTCCCGGAATGGGCCTGATGAAGAAATGGGGGATCACAGTCCCCCACTATGTCGTCGTCACCTCGGTTGACGAATTGACAAGGCTCGGCCAAGCCAATGAATGGCTGAAGAAATCCAAACTGGTCGTCAAGGCCCATGAAGCGCTCGGGTCACGATTCAAACTTGGATTAGTGAAAGTCGATCTGGACCTTCCAGCGGCAGAAGCGGCAACCAAGGAGATGATCGGGCGCCAGGTCGGCAGCATTACGGTTTCGCAAGTGATCGTATCTGAAATGATTCCGCATAAGGAAGAGTATTATTGTGCGGTGAAATCGACTCGAGAAGGAACGGACGTCCTGGTTGCCAACTGCGGCGGCATCGAGGTCGAATCGAATTGGGATCGTGTGAAACGCCTGGCGTTGGAAGTCGGACAACGGCCTGCAGCGGAGGCATTCGAGAAGTTGGCGAAGGATGCCGGCTTTACCGGTGTCCTGGTCAAGAAGATGGCCGATTTTGCGGGCAAGATGTTCGCCTGTTTTGACAATGAAGATGCGCAGTATCTGGAAGTGAATCCTGTGGTGCTGCGCGAGCAGGATAGCGAGTTGATCGCGCTGGATGCAGTGACGCTGCTCGATGGGGACGCAAAATTCCGGCACCCGGACTGGAATTTTGCCTTTGCCGCCGAATTCGGCCGTGCCTATTCCAGACACGAGATGGAGGTCATGGCGGTCGATTCGAAAATCAAAGGCTCGGTCAAATTTATCGAGATACCGGGTGGGGACACAGCCATGCTTCCGGCAGGCGGTGGCGCCAGCGTCTATTATTCCGACGCCGTTGTTGCACGTGGCGGCAAGCTGGCCAATTATGCTGAATACTCCGGTGATCCGCCGGATTGGGCGGTTGAGGTGTTGACGGATAAGGTCTGCTCATTGCCGGGGATCAAAAATATCATTGTCGGCGGCGCGATTGCGAATTTCACCGACGTGAAGAAGACGTTCGGCGGCATCATCAACGGGTTCCGCAAGGCGCAGTCCGAGGGGAAGCTCAAGGGCGTCAAGATTTGGGTGCGACGCGGCGGACCGCGTGAAAAAGAAGGGCTCGATGCGATGCGTGCGCTCAAGAATGAAGGGTTCGACATTAACGTCTTTGACCGCAATACGCCGCTCACCGATATCGTGGATATGGCGCTGAAAAAATAAGCGATAAGCTCCCGCGGTCAGTTTGGGTTTACTAAAGGCTGACCGCTGAAAGGTTCACAGCCGGAGGAATTCATGAGCATCCTGGCAAACAAAGATACCTATGTGGTCATTCAGGGTGGCGTTGCGGGCGTGAATGCCGCGCGCCGGATGGCGGAGTTTTGCTACCTGATAAAACGTTCACTGAACGTCCTGGCTTTCGTCTATCCTCCTGACGCCGGCAAGACGAATGAGATTCCCTATGGCAGTGGCTTAGTGGCCGTTCCCATTTATAAGACGATCGCCGAAGCCACCCACAATCATCCCCAGATCAATACCAGCCTTGTCTATATCGGGGCTGATCGTGCCATGAAGGGCGGCATGGAAGCGCTCGACGATCCTCACATCAAAGTCGTCTCCATGATCACCGAGGGTGTGCCTGAAAAGGACGCCAAGATTCTCGGCGCCCACGCGCGCAAACTCGGGAAGACTTTTAATGGCCCTTCGTCGATCGGCATTGTCTCTGCGGGCTCCTGCCGGTTGGGCGTCATCGGAGGAGCATTCGATAACCTTGTCCTTTCCAAGCTCTACCGCGAAGGTTCATTCGGTGTCATTACCAAGTCAGGCGGCCTGTCCAACGAAATCATCTGGATCTGCTCCCAGTTTGCCGACGGCATCACAACGGCGATCGGGATCGGCGGAGATGCCTATCCGGGAACAGACTATGTCAGCTACCTGGACATGTTCGAGAACGATCCGCAAACAAAGGCTGTCGTCATTGTCGGAGAAATGGGCGGCGATCTCGAAGAACGGGCAGCCGAGTGGTATGGCGCGAAGAAGCGGCGTGTGAAGTTGATTGCCGTCGTCTCGGGGTTCTGCCAGGAAAGTCTGCCGAAAGGGATGAAGTTCGGCCATGCCGGCGCCAAGGAGGGCCTGAAAGGCGAGGGATCGGCTCGTTCCAAGTCTGATGCTCTCAAGAAGGCAAGCGCGATCGTACCGGCGACGTTCGGCGCCTTAGGGCCTGCGATCAAGGAAACCTACCAGGAGCTGTTGAAATCGGGCCAGGTCAAGGAGCCGGTCGAGCCGGCGGTCCTGCCGAAGCTGCCGAAGACGATTGAAGAGGCGATGAAGGCGGACGAAGTCATGGTGGCCCCCCTGATCCGCACGACGATCAGCGACGACCGCGGCGATGAGCCCTGTTATGACGGATACCCTGCGTCCGAACTGATCAACAAAGGCTATGAGATTCCTCACGTTGTGGGACTGCTCTGGGACAAGCGGCTGATCTCCAAACAAGAAGCTGAAATCATCAAGCGCATCATGATGCTTTCAGCCGACCATGGTCCCTGCGTCAGCGGGGCATTGGGGACGATCATCGCGGCTTGCGCAGGGATTGGCATGTCGCAGTCTGTTGCAGCAGGGCTTATCATGATCGGCCCCCGTTTCGGCGGCGCCGTGACCGATGCAGGCCGCTACTTCAAATATGCGGTGGATAACAAGCTATCGGTCGATGAATTCCTCGCCTATATGAAGAAAAACGTCGGGCCGGTACCGGGGATCGGCCATCGAGTCAAGAGCCTGCGTAACCCGGACAAGCGGGTGAAGGAGTTGGTCGGGTACGTGAAAAGTTTAAACATCAAGACTCCCTGCCTGGACTTTGCGCTCGAGGTGGAAAAGGTCACCTCAGTGAAGAAGGACAACCTGATTCTCAATGTGGACGGAACCATGGCGGCGGTGCTTGTCGATATTGGATTCCCGGTTGACAGCTTGAACGGTTTCTTCATTCTCTCTCGCACGATCGGATTGATCGGACATTGGGTAGATCAGAAGCGTCAGGACAGCCGCTTGATCCGGCTGTTCGATTATCTGGTCAACTATGCAGCGCCAAAGAGACGGGAAGTTCCGCCATTGAAATAACGACAATTTTGGATTGTAAATTGTCACTTTTAAATTATTGAGGTCACCATGTCGATGGATCTTGCCAAGACTCTATATGCAAAGATGCCGGACGTATTCGCCAAGGCTAGAAAGCAGTTCGGGCGCGGTCTCACATTGTCGGAAAAGGTGCTGGTTTCACATGCCGACAATTTCGAGACCCAGACCTGGGAGCGCGGTAAGGCGATGTTGGCTCTACGTCCGGATCGTGTGGCGATGCAGGATGCGACAGCACAGATGGCCATATTGCAGTTCATGCAGGCCAATAAGAAGCAAGCGGCAGTCCCGAGCACCATTCATTGCGATCACTTGATCCGTGCCGAGATGGGTTCCGAAAAGGACCTGCTCCGTGCGGTGGATGAGAACAAGGAAGTCTATAATTTTCTCGCTTCAGCGGCCAAGAAGTACGGGATTGGATTCTGGAAGCCTGGGGCCGGAATCATTCACCAAGTGGTGTTGGAAAACTATGCGTTCCCTGGCAGCTTGATCATCGGGACCGACTCACATACGCCGAACGGCGGTGGATTAGGTGGCTTGGCGATAGGGGTCGGTGGCGCCGATGCGGGCGAAGTAATGGCTGGTTTACCATGGGAAGTGCTCCATCCAAAACTGATCGGCGTCCGCCTGACCGGTAAATTGAATGGCTGGGCCTCGCCGAAGGACGTGATTCTCTATCTCTGCGGTTTGCTCACAGTAAAGGGCGGGACGAACAAGATCGTTGAATACTTCGGGCCCGGTGCGGATACCATCAGTGCGACCGGTAAGGGAACGATTTGCAACATGGGCGCAGAACTGGGGGCCACGACATCGGTGTTTCCCTTCGACCAGAAGATGGTTGCCTATTTGAACATCACGGATCGGGCTGATCTGGCGAACCTTGCGATCGCCAACAAATCCTTGCTCGTAGCAGATCTGGAGGTCTATCAGTCGCCGGAGAAATACTACGACCAGATCGTCGAAGTCGATTTGTCGACGCTCGAGCCCCATGTTGTCGGGCCCCATACGCCGGATCTTGCACGCCCCATTTCGAAGATGGCGGCGGAAGCCAAGGAAAAGGGGTATCCGGTGGAACTCAAGGCAGCGCTCATCGGAAGCTGCACCAATTCATCCTATGAAGATATCAGCCGTTCAGCCCATATCGCCCAGCAAGGGTTGAAGGCCGGACTCAAGGCAAAAACCTCGTTTCTCGTGTCGCCTGGTTCCGAGCGTATTTATCATACGATGAAGCGGGACGGGTTCTTGGGAACATTTGAGCAATTGGGCGGCACGGTCTTGTCCAATTCTTGTGGCCCCTGCATCGGACAGTGGAAACGGGCCGATGGTGTGAAGGGAAAAGCCGATTCGATCGTCAGTTCCTTTAACCGTAATTTCCCAGGCCGCAACGACGGCATCAACGAAACCCTGTCATTCCTTGCGAGCCCTGAAGTTGTGACCGCCTATGCCATCACGGGCGATCTTGGTTTTAATCCTCTGACCCAGACACTCAAGGGAGCGGATGGTACGGAATTCAAATTCATGCCGCCGGTGGGTGAAGAACTTCCGGCCAAGGGATTTGCCAAGGGGGAGGAAGGGTTTGTTGCGCCGGCAGCCAATGGCGAGGGCTTGACCGTCGATGTCCCGCCGACCAGTGAGCGGCTACAACTATTGCAGCCCTTTCCTCGTTGGGATGGCAAAGACTTCGAGAAGCTACCCCTGTTGATCAAGACCAAAGGGAAGACCACAACCGACCACATTTCTCCGGCCGGGCCCTGGCTCAAGTTCCGTGGCCATCTGGACAAGATCAGCGACAATATGTTCCTCGGGGCCAACAATGCGTTTTCATCCGAGCCAGGCAAGGGCACGGATGTACTCGCGGGAGAGACGGGGCTGACCATCGCCCAGATTGCCCGGCGATACAAGGGCAAGGGCATCGGGTCGGTTGTGGTCGGCGACGAGAACTACGGCGAGGGCAGCAGCCGAGAACATGCCGCCATGTCGCCCCGGTTCCTGAATGTGCGGGTTGTCATCACGAAGAGTTTTGCGCGCATCCATGAAACTAATTTGAAGAAGCAGGGGATCTTGGCGTTGACCTTTGCTGATCCGAAGGATTACGAGAAGATCGAGCAGCAGGACCGCATCAGCGTGACGGGGCTGAACAGTCTGGCGCCTGGCAAGCCGGTGCAGGTAACAATCCACAAGGCGGATGGCAACGCGCTCACCATCCAGGCGAACCACAGCATCACGGCACAACAGATCGCGTGGTTCAAGGCGGGTTCGGCGCTTAATGCGCTGAATTAAACCAGTCACACAAAGAGGGAGCGTTATGGCAAGCAAAGCAGACAAGATCATCTATACGAAGACCGACGAGGCGCCCATGCTGGCGACCTATTCATTTTTACCGATTATCAATGCCTTTTCGAAGGCGGCGGGCGTGGCGGTGGAATTGCGCGATATTTCGCTCGCGGGACGCGTGATCGCCGTGTTCCCGGAATACTTGACCGCGGCGCAGAAGCAGCACGATGCCTTGGCCGAGCTGGGCGAGCTGGCCAAGACGCCAGAAGCCAACATCATCAAGCTGCCGAACATCAGCGCGTCGATTCCACAGCTGGTGGCCACGATCAAGGAATTGCAGAGCCAGGGCTACAAGCTGCCGGACTATCCGGAAAATCCCAAGGACGACAAGGAGAAGGAGGTCAAGGCTCGCTACGACAAAGTGAAGGGCAGCGCGGTCAACCCGGTATTGCGTGAAGGCAACTCCGACCGGCGTGCGCCGCTCTCCGTGAAGGCCTACGCCCGCAAGCACCCTCACAAGATGGGCGCCTGGTCATCCGATTCCAAGAGCCACGTCTCCCATATGAATAGTGGCGACTTCCGGTCGAATGAGAAGTCGATCACGATCCCGGCTGCCACGACGGCGAAGATCGAGTTCATCGGCGCGGATGGGAAGACCACCGTCCTAAAGGAGAAGATCGCCTTGCAGGCCGGTGAAGTCCTCGATGCCACCTTCATGAGTGTGAAGGCGCTCCGCAAATTCCTGGAAGAGCAGATCGAGGATGCCAAGGCCAAGGGTGTTCTCTGGTCCCTCCATATGAAGGCAACTATGATGAAGATCTCGGATCCGAAGATCTTCGGTCATGCCGTGACCGTGTTCTATAAAGATGTCTTCGAAAAGCACGGCGAGACCTTTAAAAAGCTCGGTGTCGATCCAGACAACGGCCTCGGCGACGTCTATGCGAAGATCAAGTCTCTGCCGGACGATCAGCGCAAGGCGATCGAAGCGGACATTCAAGCGGTCTATCAGAAGCGGCCGCCGATGGCGATGGTGAACAGCGACAAGGGCATCACCAATCTGCATGTACCCAGCGACGTGATCATCGACGCCTCCATGCCCCCTGTCATTCGCGATTCTGGCAAGATGTGGAATCCTCAGGGCCAGCTGCAAGACGTGAAGTGTGTAATTCCCGACGCGAGCTACGCGCCGGTCTATCACGAAGTCCTCGAGTTCTGTAAGAAGAACGGTGCCTTCGATCCCCGCACGATGGGTAGCGTCCCCAACGTCGGCTTGATGGCGCAGGCAGCGGAAGAGTACGGCTCCCACGACAAGACTTTCAAGGTGCCTGGCAACGGCACGATTCTGATCGTGGATGCGGCCGGCAAGACGCTGCTCGAACATAAGGTGGAAGAAGGCGACATCTGGCGCGCCTGCCAAGTGAAGGATGCCCCGATTCAGGATTGGGTGAAGCTGGCTGTGACCCGTGCTAGGGCAACTGGTGCTCCGGCTGTGTTCTGGTTGAATAAGGACCGTGCGCACGATGCAGAGCTGATCAAGAAGGTGAATGCCTACCTACCGAAGCATGATACGACCGGGCTCGAGATCAAGATCATGGCCCCGGCCGATGCTTGCCGCTATTCGCTGGAGCGGATGAAGGAAAGCAAGGACACGATCTCCTGCACGGGGAACGTGCTCCGTGACTATCTCACGGACCTCTTCCCGATTCTCGAAATCGGCACCAGCGCCAAGATGCTCTCGATCGTGCCGTTGCTGAACGGCGGCGGATTGTTCGAGACCGGCGCGGGCGGATCGGCCCCGAAGCACGTACAGCAGTTCCAGGAAGAAGGCTATCTGCGGTGGGATTCGCTCGGGGAATTCTTGGCCTTGGCAGCGTCCCTTGAGCACCTGGCGAAGGTCGGGAACAATGCGGTGGCGAAGATTCTGGCCGATACGTTGGACCAGGCCAACGCCAAGTTCCTGGAGAGCAACAAATCGCCGGCCCGTAAAGTCGGCGAGATTGACAATCGTGGCAGCCATTTCTACCTCGCACTCTACTGGGCGCAGGCTCTGGCAGCCCAGACTGCGGATAAGAAGATCGCGGACAGATTTACGAAGATCGCGAAGGACCTGAGCGACAATGAGAAGAAGATCGACGGCGAATTGCTCGCCGCGCAGGGCAAGCCACAGGATGTCGGCGGGTACTATCACCCCAATGATGCGAAGGCGTCTAAGGCGATGCGCCCAAGCGCGACCTTGAACGCGATCGTGGATGCGATAGCATAACGACCGTTAGGGGTAAGGCGTCAGGCGTGAGGGAAATGGTTAGCCCCTTACGCCTGACGTTTCACGCCTCACGAAAGAACCATGGCTACAGAGAGCAGCGACAACCAAAACGTGATTGATCAGCCGGAAGTCATCCGGCACAAGATGGTGACGATCGAGATCGCCGGCAAGAAGTACGAGGTGCCGGAGGGAATCACGATCATTAAGGCTTTGTGGTACTCAGGGCAGGAAGTGGTCCGCGGGGCCGGCTGTCTTGGGGGATTCTGCGGGGCTTGCGCAGCCTATTATCGGACCAAGGACGATCCGAAAGTGCGAACCTGCCTGGCCTGCCAAATGGCGGTGCAGGATGGCATGTCGATCACGATGATGCCCCCGTTTCCAGCTCGAAAGGCCACCTACGACATTCAGACGCTCGGCAATCCGAAACAAGACCTGTTCAATCTCTACCCTGAAGCGCCGCTCTGCCGGAATTGCAATGCCTGCACCGAAGCTTGCCCGCAGCAGATTGATGTGCGGGAGGGAGTCTGGAAGGCAGTTTTCGGCGATTTTAAGAGTGTGTCTGAGATGTTCATGGATTGCGTGATGTGCGGGATGTGTACACCGGTCTGCATTGCGGATATCGCCCCCAACCTTGTCGCCCTGTATGTGAGTCGGGCAGAGGGAGCTCACTTCACTGAGAAGCCTCTGGGCCTGGATACACGTATCAAAGAAATCCAGAATGGCCGCTTCAACGACGAGTGGGCCAAAATTCTCAAGATGACGGAAAAAGAACTGGCCGATCACTGCGCGACAGTTAAATAGCACGGGGAAGCAGTCAGCCATCAGTCATGACTTCCGGGACATACAGTTGCTGAAAGCTGATAGCTAATTCTGAAAGCTTGAAATGGACGTCCACGCCCTTCAACAGATCGTTCATCGCACCAGGGATACTCGCCGAAAACAGGTTATTCCAAAGCTTTCTCCCGCAGAGCGCGATCAACTAATCCACAAATATCATCCCGACTACCGAGCCAGCGCCTATCGTCCCATTCGATTCGGGCCCAATGCCGATGACAAGACGGTCGTTGAGTTGGCAACATTATTGGAGGGTGACAGTCCTATTGCCGACGAGTTCGACCTCACGCCGGGCTACCAGACCGATGTGCTCGTGGTCGGTGGCGGGGGCGCCGGCTGCGCTGCTGCGCTCCATGCGCATGGGGCCGGCGCTAAGGTAATCCTTGCGACGAAGCTCCGGCTCGGCGACTCCAATAGTGTGATGGCTCAAGGGGGCATGCAGATTTCTGTGGCTCCTGAAGACTCACCAGTCACCCACTTCGTGGATACGCTGAAGGGCGGCCACATGCAAAACGACCATCAGCTGCTCAAGGTGATGGTCGAGGAGGGCCCCTCGATTGCGAAATGGTTGTTGGGCTTGGGAGTCCTGTTTGATCGTGACGGGGACGGCAACCTCCATGTGAAAAAAGGCGGCGGGAGTTCGAAGCCTCGCCTTCTTACCTGTTCAGACTATACGGGTCTTGAAATCATGCGGGTGCTCAAGGACGAAGTGTTGAACCAGAAGATTCAGTTACTCGAGTTCTGCTCCGCGGTTGAGCTGACGAGCGATGAGGAGGGGAACTGCACCGGCGCCATTTTCAAAGACCTCGACAACCATCGCCACGTCGTCGTGGCAGCCAAGTCCGTCATTCTGGCAACCGGCGGGATCGGACGACTCCATATTCAGGGATTTCCGACCAGCAATCACTATGGCGCGACAGGCGACGGGCTCTGCTTGGCCTATCGGCTCGGTGCGAAACTCATGCATATCGATACGTTCCAGTATCACCCTTCTGGTGCAGTCTATCCTGAGCAGCTCATCGGAGCATTGGTAACCGAGGGCATTCGGTCTGAAGGCGGGCATTTAGTTAACGCGAAGGGCGAACGGTTTGTCAATGAATTGGATACCCGAGATGTCGTATCCTCCTCGATTATTCGCGAATGCGAAGAGGGGCGCGGCATCCGCACGATGTCCGGGCGCGTCGGTGTATGGCTTGATACCCCGCTCCTTGATGCCGAGCAGGGTCCCGGCACGATTGAGAAACACTTCCCCGCCATGATGCTGCAGTTCGAACGATTCGGCATCGATATCAGTAAAGACCCGGTGTTGATCTATCCGACGCTGCACTATCAAAACGGCGGTGTGAAGATTGATACCAATTCGGAGACCAACGTAAAACATCTCTTTGTCGCCGGCGAGGCTTCAGGGGGATTGCATGGGCGCAATCGATTAATGGGCAATTCGCTCCTTGACCTGATGGTCTTCGGCAAGCGTTCCGGGTTGACGTCTGCTGCTCGTGCCGCTGCAATGCCGCAAGGGAAACTCACGCTTGGCCATCTAAAGCGGTTCCGTACTGAAGCCAAGAAGCATGGAAATTTGAGCGGTGTCACTTCTCCGATGATTCTGCCGGCATATACACGAAAGGTAGGTTGAGGCTGAGGTCAAGGTTGAGTGTCGATTGACCTTAACCTGAAAGGATTTGTTCGATGAACGTTCATGAATTTCAGGCCAAACAGTTGTTTTCAGAGTTCGGGGTGCCGGTTCCTCGCGGGAAAGAGATCACATCGCCGGAGGCAGGAGCGGCATGGGTGGCAGAATTGAATAGCCCCGTGTTCGTTGTCAAGGCACAGATCCATGCAGGTGGCCGAGGCAAAGCCGGCGGTGTCAAAATTACAAAGGACAAGGCGGCGGTCCCCGGCCTGGTCAAGGAGCTGCTCGGCAAGACGTTGATCACTCATCAAACAGGCCCCAAAGGGCGGGAAGTGCGGCGATTGCTGATCGAAGAAGGGGCTGGGATTGCCAAAGAATTGTATGTGAGCCTTGTCGTGGATCGGGATACTGGGTGGCCCGTGTTTATCGCCAGCACGGAAGGCGGGATGGAGATCGAAGAAGTCGCCGCCCATACACCGGAAAAGATCATCCGGGAAGCGATCGATCCGGCTGTCGGTTTTCAGGGCTACAATGGCCGAAACATCGCATTCGCGCTCGGCCTAGCTGCTATGCAACCGGCTATCGTGACCCCCTTCATCCAGATGATGGGGAATCTCTATCGCCTCTTCATGGAGAAGAATGCGGCCATGGTCGAGATCAATCCTCTGGTCGTCACCAGCGATAAGAAGCTTGTCGCACTGGATGGCAAGGTGTCGTTCGATGCCAACGGCCTGTTCAGGCATCCCGATGTGCAGCAGATGCGAGATCTCAACGAAGAAGACCCCCTCGAAATCGAGGCGGGAAAGAATGAGCTGAACTATGTGAAGCTGGACGGTAACATCGGCTGTATGGTCAATGGCGCTGGGCTCGCCATGGCGACGATGGACGTGATCAAGCTGGCCGGCAGCGAGCCGGCGAATTTTCTGGACGTCGGAGGCGGCGCGACGAAGGAAACGGTCGCGGCAGGCTTTCGTATTCTGCTGAAAGATCCGAACGTCAAGGGCATCTTCATCAACATCTTCGGCGGGATTGTCCGCTGCGAGCGGATTGCCCACGGGGTCATCGAAGCGGCCAAAGAGGTGAAGATCAATGTGCCGCTGGTCGTCAGGCTGCAGGGGACGAATGCAGACGAAGGCCGCAAGTTATTGGCTGAGTCCGGTCTCAAGCTGGAAGTGGCTAATGATTTGTGGGAGGCGGCGCAAAAAATTGTGAAGCTGACGGGCAAGGCGGCGTAGGCTGCCGGTCGCTTCCTGCCTCTCGGAGCGACTCTGCCGGGCTCGCTCGAGCGGAAGCCTTCGTGAATTCCCTCGAAGACTCGGTCAGTTCCCGCTTTCCTTCTCGGCCGAGCCTCGGTGGGTCCCCGCTCCTTCGGCAAGGTCGCTCTCAGCAGCCTACGTCGCCTTACCGTCGTAGGAGAGTGGGTGAGAGGTGAAAAGAACTGCAAGTGGGATGATGGGTCAGCAATTCGGATGGTAAAAGCATAGGCAGATTTAAGGTTAAGAGGGATCAATGAGCATTCTTGTGAATAAGAATACGCGGGTGGTGGTGCAGGGGATTACGGGGAAAGAGGGTTCGTTCCATGCGACGCAGTGTAAAGCGTACGGGACGCAGGTCGTCGCTGGCGTGACACCCGGGAAGGCGGGCCAAGAGGTCGAGGGCATTCCGGTCTTTAATACAGTGCGGGATGCGGTGAAGAAGACTCAGTGCGATACGTCCCTGATTTTTGTGCCGCCGCCATTTTGCGCAGATGCGATCTTGGAAGCTGCCGATGCCGGTGTGAAGTTGATCATCTGCATTACCGAAGGTATCCCTGTGAACGACATGGTCAAGGTGAAGCGCGCGCTTCGTGGTAAAGATGTCCGTTTGATTGGGCCGAACTGCCCAGGTGTCATCACAGTGGGTGAGGCGAAGATCGGCATCATGCCCGGCTTCATTCACAAGAAGGGCGTCGTCGGCGTGGTGTCGCGTAGCGGAACCCTCACCTATGAAGCCGTGCATCAGCTCTCGACCCTTGGGCTGGGCGAGACGACTTGTGTCGGCATCGGTGGCGATCCGGTCAATGGCACAGGCTTCGTCGATGTGCTCGCGTTGTTTGAGAAGGATCCGGAAACTCAAGCCATCGTCATGATCGGCGAGATCGGTGGCGATGCGGAAGAAAAAGCGGCTGAGTTTATTAAGAAGAACGTGAAGAAGCCGGTCGTCAGTTTCATCGCTGGGATCACAGCGCCACCAGGGCGGCGCATGGGCCATGCCGGCGCTATTATCTCGGGCGGGAAGGGGACGGCAGCTGAAAAGATGAAGAGTTTAGAGGCAGCCGGTGTCCGAGTGGTGAAAAACCCTGCCGAGATCGGCAATGCGGTCAAGCAAGCATTGGGGCGCTAGCCATCATCCATCCCACCAATCTAGCCATGCTATGAGAGAGGGAGCGTCGGCTTTCTGAACTATTTCCTTCCCTCCCTTCCGGCATCGTGGTATGGTGCCGATAGTATATTCTCTCTTTCAGAGCTCCTTCCGCTCTTCTAACCGCGTCTTTCCATTGTCGCCGCACTCAATAGTAATTGAAGCCTAATCAAGGAGTCTGTCTGCGAGTCTTTCTCATCCACGTGCGCGACCCGCAGTTCTACGCGCTCCCGGCAAAAACCCGCGCAAAAAATGGCCGTATCAGAGTCATGGGTTTCCCGCCTATCGGCATCATGTCCCTCTCGTCTGTCCTCAAGCAGGCAGGACACGAGTGTGTGATGTTCGATCAAGCGAACCCCGATACGCCGAACGAAACGATTCTCGAAGAAATCAACCGTCAACAGCCGGCCCTGGTCGGCCTCAGTTTTCTCAGCACCACGAGCTATCCCTACGCGAAAATCCTCTCCCGCCAGATCCGTGCTGCCAACTCGAAGGTTAAGTTGGCCTTCGGCGGCGTCTTCGCGAGTTTAAATGCCGCACTGGTCAAGCTGCAGTGTCCAGAGGTGGATTTCATCTGTCGCGGAGATGGCGAACAGTTGCTTCTTGATCTGCTCGAACGGATCGAGGATCCCTCCGACGTCGCTGGGCTGACCTGGGCTAAAGATGGCCGGGTCGTACAGAACTCCGGCCGACCGATGGAGCGCCATCTCGATCAGTGGCCCTTCCCCGATCGCGAAAGCCTCCCGCTCGACTTTATAGAATCGATGCCGCTTGACGTGCCCGCCGTACTCTCGATGGACCGGTTTACGACGATGCAAACATCCCGAGGCTGTCCGTGGCCTTGCGTATTCTGCGACATTCCGATTTTCAACGAAGGCAAGTGGCGCGCGCGTACTGCCCAACATGTGGTGAACGAACTCAAGTACCTCGAAGAATGCGGCTACGGGTCCGTCTATTTTGTCGACGATCATTTCCTGCTGCAACCAAAACGCATTGAAGCGATCTGCCAGGGCGTGATGGATGAAAAGCTTTCGATCCAATGGGGCATCGAAGGGCGTGTGGATTCGGTGGCCCAACATCTGTTTCCTGCCATGGCGAAGGCCCACTGCCGGACAGTCATGTTCGGGATTGAAAGCGGGAGTCAGAAGATTCTCGATCGCCTCAAGAAAGAACAGACATTGGAGGAGGTGGCCACCGCCGTCAAGAATGCCAAACAGGCCGGCATCGAGATCGTGCACGGCTTCTTCACCGTGGGCAACCCAGATGAAACGGTCGAAGACATGAACGCGACGTTCGACCTGGCCTCCAGGTTGCCGCTGGACACATTCGGTTTCAATCGACTTTGTGTCTATCGCGGGACACCGCTTTGGCAAGAATATGTGAAGCGCGGGCTGGTCAGCGAAACCACCGATTGGTACAAGTACTTTAAGTGTTCGACGATCGATCCCACTTGTCTGCCAGGTGAAGTGATCAATGAAGTTCGCCGTCAAGGGCTCAAGCGACTCTTTGTCTATAAGCTTCTCCACTATCCCATTCAGACCTTCCGGTTACTGCGGCGGTTTCTGCGCTTCATGCCGGTGCGGGATGTGGCTTACCTCATCATTAAGCCATTTCTGGGCCAGAAGAATGGCGCCACGAAGGCCGAAGTGCTGTCTCGCGCCGTCGAACATGCCGATATGAAAGATGCGGCGGCACAGCTGACCCAGATGTCTGATGAGTTACTCCACAATGTTATGGAAGAGTCGCGGCTTGAACGGTTACGCATTCAGCAGGAAGCGGAAGGTTTGCGCGAACTACCGATGGTCCAGACCCCCTAGTGCAGGTTCTCGGCAGGTTGCTCAAAAAGGCCGTCCAGCAAGGCCGCAGGCGGAGCAAGAACCGGAGGCGTACCCTCAGGGGTACGTTGAGGGTTCTTGCGAGCTGAGAACGCCGCTGGCGGTCTTTTTCAGCAGCCTGCTCAGCTGATCAGGAAGTAGGCGCCAACGCCAACAGCTGCGAGCAGCGCGACGCTCAACATCACCTTCTCATGTCCGCACATCCCAGTCTGCGCCTTACAGACTGCCAAAGAACACATGACCGACATGGTGGACTCCTTTTGCTAATCGTGCCTGTCTGGCTTGTCTCGCTCACTAGCCGAGGACCGTAATTCTGCGATCCTGTAGCATCAGGTGAGGGAAACGATACGCCGCTCAGACAGCGTAGTCAACGACCTTTCAGCCTCAAACCACTATGTGTGGAAAACCCAAGTCGTTTTGATAGGAAATGACCATGCGAAGTCCGCTGAATTAGGGTTGATCGGGGGAATTGGAATGGCGGAAGATGGGGTCAAATCGGCCCGAGAGATGTTCCAATGAGAGGGGTCCTTCGTCGTTATCGACAGTTGGGAGGAGGGCTATTTCCGAAGACTTGCTTCAGGTTCGTCCAGCGCTCAAACTCTCCCGGTGAGAGATCCCGTGCCCCGATGCTGCTCGACTTGGTAGATAGCTTGACCCACTCGTCGTACATCTCACATTCCTGGGCTGATGCAGCAGGCAACCGGGGTTGTGCGGCCCTCGTCTTCTCTCCGGCATCGGGCCCTGCTGGGGCCGGGAATTTTGAATCGAATTCAGGGGCCTCAGGAACCTTACTGAACCCCTCCTTGCTGGAGTCCTCAAGAGGGTGGCAGCCTTGGCGGGGTTGGTCTGTATAGATGTCTCCTGGACAGACATAAAGCGCGGCTGCAACCAGGATTGCTTCAAAAAGCATAATCAACCTCCGTTGTTCTGATCCTCCTCTGCCACGCTAACATGGTACCTTCTGATCGGAAACAAAAATGTCCGTTTTCGCAGCGTCGAGGCTTTAGGCCGCGATCGCCTGTTTCGTTTCGTCCAGATGTTTCTGGAGATAGGTCATGAAGGGTGTACCGCCCGTTCCGACAGAGGTGGGATTGCTCTCGTGGGCTTGATGTTGGCGGTAAATGTAGCTGTCGGCATAGCCGATGTGGATTTGGCGAAATTGGGCTAAGAGATCGATGCAGACACAATAGGCCGTCCAAAGATCAGGGCTGCGGAATTTCCGATCGCGAACATAACCGGAGAGCATAGGGCGACACAGATTATCTGTGGCCTTTTCTAGGGCTTGTAGGAAAGCTCGGTGGCGCGGAGGCATGTAGTCGCGCATCTCTTGCAAATAGACGGTCAAGGGGTCAGGGGCATGGGCGATTCCAAGTCCAGCGTCGAGACAGGGGATAATCGAACTTTGCGCGCCTGTCTCGCCTCGAAACTGTTGTGGTTGTCCGGCATAGGCTTCTACATCTTCGTAAACGAGCCCGTTCGGTAGGGTCGGGCTGTTCTTCCAGGCGTGGATGTAGGGCCGCACGCGGTTGTAATACACGTAAGGATCGCAGCGTTCTTTCATCCTGAGCAACGTGTCGCGCATGGCCGTTTGGGCGGATGCCAGGCAGTTGAGCCCAAGCAGGACCTCGTGTTCCTTGTCCTCCGCTGCGCCATTTATCGCTCGTAGGAGTCCGGCCAGTGCCGATCCAGCCTCTCGCTCGATCTGGATATGAACGACGACGAACCACTCCTCATCCAAACCACCGAGAAAGTTTTGTAGGAGTACAATGTTGTCGAGACGAATCGGTTGTGTCCGGTCGAGTCTTCGCCAGTTGTCGAGCGCATAGGACGCATAGGACAGGACAGGTGGGCGGCCGAGCTTCTGAGCCACGTCATACCAGGGTTTCGCTAATTGGGCCGGCAGGATTGCAGCCGGCTGGTCCGGTACTTCCCATACATACGCATGTCCGGCAAATGAAAGTATCCGCATCGCGGCTCGATGGTCTTCCGTACGCCAGGTTGCAGGGATGGAAGGGAAGAGTTCCCGTTGTTCGCCGATGTACCGCCTGACTGTCCGAGCACTCAGTAATTTCGGCAACTCATGCCCGAGATGGTTGAGCGCCGCGCAGTCCGTTAGGTTCTCACGTGGGTCTTGAGGGAGAAATCCCTGTTCGGCTGAAATCTCATAATCGGAAAGCGAAAGAGGAAGGAAAGGGATCGAGCCCATAGGAGCCTCCTACTATAATTCCGATCTAGTGTCGTCCACACTTTACCATACCGGGAATGAATCCCGATCAATTCATGGGTCGGAAGAACAGACCATCACTGTTTGCTTTCCGCATAGTGGCCTGACAATATCTACCTGGGTTCTCGGAGCGGAGGGGAATGCAATGCTCAAACAGTTCATGAATTCCCCCTGGGTGTGTGGGGGGCAACGGCTATTAGGCTCGCTTGCTGTGGTCTGCCTGCTCGCTGGTACGGGTTGCACCACTGAGAAGTCTCGGCTTGATCATCTTTTTCGAGAGCAGCCACGGCTCATCGATCTCACCCATTCCTTCGAGGCAGACACGATCGTCTGGCCGACTGAGCAGAACTTCCGGCTCGTTCTCCAACAGGCAGGGGAAACGGCGGGTGGGTACTACTATGCTTCGAATCGATTGGAAATGGCTGAACATGGCGGCACCCATATCGATGCGCCCATTCATTTTTCCAGGGATGGACAGACCTTGGATCAGATACCGATTGAACAGCTGGTTGGGACCGGCGTCCGAATCGACGTGGCTGTCCAATGTGCGAGCGATCGGGATTACCTCGTCAGTATTCAGGATTTCGAACGATGGGAAGGAGCGAACGGTAAAATTCCATACAGATCTATCGTGCTCATTGATACGGGTTTTGCCCGATACTGGCCGTCCCGGCAATTGTATCTAGGAACAGAAATGAGAGGGCCCGAAGGCGTCAGGGCGCTTCATTTCCCTGGCTTGCATCCCGATGCGGCAGCCTGGCTTGTGCGTGAGCGGCAGATCAAAGCAGTCGGAATCGACACGGCCTCGATTGACCATGGCCAATCCACAACGTTTGCCACCCACGTCGCGCTCCTGTCTCAAAATGTGCCGGTATTCGAGAATCTGAGCGATCTACACAGTCTTCCGAAACAGGGATTTGACGTGATCGCCCTGCCGATGAAAATAGCCGGCGGAACCGGTGGCCCACTCCGCGTCATCGCAGTGCTGCCTCCAGCGCACTAACGGGGTGGTGAAGCCACTATCGTGAAGCGAGGGGAGCCGCGAATTTGCGTCCTTGCTCCAGCCGAAGCGGGGTGACTGGCACATTTTTTCTCTCACGTCACGCCATCCGTCTAAATGAGGGCCCAAGATTACATCGCTTGCCAATCCGCGAAAGGTGACTTATTACCACGGTTTTCGATGAATGATTTAAATCGTTCGAGGTCTCCCTGGACGCGTGAAGACACCATTCCCGATGCATCTCCTCCCTGTTCCACGAAACCCTGAGGGTCATACTCGACTTCCCACGTGACCTTTGACCAATCCTTCGAAATTTCGTGAAATGTCACGACCCATCCTTTGATGGCGCCGCTTCGATAGGTCATCGCGAGACGCTGGTGCTCCGTCCGTTCTGTGATCACCGCATCCCACTTCGGGGCTTGTCCTGGGACCGTTGCTTTCCAGTGATAACATGAGCCATCCACTGCCCGGTCGACGTCTTTTACCCCTTCCATGAACCGTGGGTATTCATCAAAGCTTGTCCATTGATTGTATGCGGTAGACCGCGGCACGTTGACTTCAATGGATTTTTCAATGGTCGCCATGCGTTCCTCCTGGGCAAAGCTTTTGGTGAACCGCTGCGGAGAGATCAATGACCGAGAGTCAGGGTCTTGATAACAATGCCCGGCCGGATCATGATCAATGTTCCCGGCACAGTGGACAGAGTATCATAATCTATCCCCGTAACTCACGACCAAGCTGACGTCGAAGAGACATTGTGGTGACGCTCAATCCCTGACGTCAGGGATGCCATGAATAGTCGATGTCATTGTGGAGATGCGCAATAAACAGGTTATGCTCGACGACAGGCTGAGCCAAGATCATGATGATAGGCACGAATTGATTCAGCCATCATAGGCGATCGCATTCGAGCATGGTTGTTCATTGGCCCGAGTGAGTAGGTCGAGAGATGCCAAACAGTTCACGAGATGGCAAGAAGGAGAACCGGAAGCTTCCACGCGTTTCTGTCCAGTTCCGAAGCAACTTCTCATCGAAGGATCGGATGGTGGCGGGTGATGGCGAGTTGAAGGACTTGTCGCCTGAGGGGTGTCGCGTTGCCAGTTTGGTTACGGCCCCAGCCGGAGCTGAGCTGGAATTATGTATCTTTCCTGGCGATGAAGGTAACCCATTCACGATCGATGTGGCAATGGTCCGCTGGGCTCGGAACCAAGAGTTCGGCCTCGCGTTTACCAAGGTGCGTCCAGCTGTGCAACAGCAATTAGTTCAGCTATGCCGAAAACGCACCCCCCTAAGCTAGGAAATATCGGGAGTCTCCTGCCGGCCCTCGTTCTAAATTAGTGCTTGCCCCACTGTCTAGGTAGAAAATTAACAACGAGCTGGACAGGACTGTTTCAAAAACCTATGTTCGGAAATGGGTCGAGCAGTCTCGATTTTCTGCGGCTTTCAACGTATCCTCTCACAAACGTCAGAAACAAAAGGATTTGGTCCTGGAGGGTCTGTTGATATGGATGTCTTTTGGGAAGATGCCGTGCGGCGGAACGATATTGAGGCCGTGCGAGATCTACTCTCTCGCGACATCGATCCAAATGCGCGCGATCGGTATGGTCAAACAGGTTTGATGCTGGCTGCCCATGCGGGCCATTTGGCTGCGGTTCAACTCTTGATCGACTCTGGCGCCAATCTCAACCTGACGGCCGAATATGGACTCAGCGCAGTGATGCTGGCCGTGATTGCCGGCCACAAGGAGGTTGCGCAGGCCTTGGCTCACGCCGGTGCGGATCTGACGCTGTGAGGCACAGGGGCGCCGGGCTTCGCCGGAATGACGGTAGCTGACTTGGCCGCTGGACAAGGCTGGAACGATCTCGCTATTGAACTGGCTCCTGAGAAGTAGAGGATAAAGTGACTGATCCTGCACCGCCAAGGATCTATTGCATCACGGCTACAGAGGCACCAATCGTGGCCGTCTTTCGACGTGGACCGACGAATTGGTCGCATGTTGGACAGTGGGATCTTGCATGTCTGCGTTACGAATCCGGCGCGTCGCTCGGCGGCCGCATCTTCCCCCGCCGCTGCGATCTCTCTCCCGACGGGCGGTTCCTTTCATATTTCGCGCATAAACCAAGTGCGACCTGGGAGCTTGGAGAGGCCTACGTCGCGGTCTCGAAGCTCCCCTGGCTGACAGCCCTGCATGCCTTTGCGACATGCGGCACCTGGACGCGCGGTTATTTTTTCACACAGGACGGGACCGCATCGGCTCACGAAGTGCCGGACCTTCCGATTCCTTACAAGCTACAGTCCATCCCAGCCGTGCAGTTCGCGACCGAACGGAGACGTGGATGGGAAGAAGCCCCGGACTGTCCTTCTCGCGATCCACGTGACGCGTGGGATCAGCATCGAAACGCCCGCATGCAGAAGCGGCAACCAGGTGGTCAACGGCTCCTTTGTGTCGAGAGTACCGGGCATGCAGGGGGTGAATTCGGGACAGAACAGGCGGTCGACGGTCTCCGAGTGCGATACTCCCTCGAAGCAGACAGCCGACTGACTTTGCTAGACGATCTGCAGTGGGCGGATTGGGATCGCGACGGACGATTGCTCGTTGCGACACGAACCGGCCAACTCGAAGTGCGGATTTTTGGTTCGGGGGCTGAACAAACCGTATTTAAAGAAGATCTCGCTCTGCTCGATCCAAAGCCCATCCCTGCTCCAGACTGGGCCCAACGCTGGTGAGTGCTGGCAGTCATCAATGGATCTAAATGAGTTATTTTTGGAGCTCACTGGCATTGCAGGTAGGTATATGAACTCTTTAGGAGGTGTGTGAAATAATACTCATCCCCCGGAAGAGAGGTTTTGAGAGGCTAGAGAATACCATTGGCATGGGCTTGGTCGATTGTCGCGCAGTTCAGATCGTAATAAATGCGGTAAATTTAGAACTGAGATGCATCTACAAATCTATTCGAAAAACTTCTTGAAGCACTGCCTTCTGTTTTCTAGTCTTTTCATTCTGAGTGTCTTGCCGGCGTGTGCCCCTCCACTGACAACGCCATACAAGGAATTGGAAACCATCCCTGCAGGCAAGGCCATTTTGTATATTTATCGACCTTCGCAAGCCAACCACCCCACAATGATTGGAGGAAATGCGAAAGTGGTTTACAAGGGTGAGACGTTAGCCTGGTTCCCCTATGGGGGCTACTATCCCCTGCTAGTTGATCCTGGTGAGGTGGAGATAAGCACCATTTATGATTCGGTCACGATAGACGCTAAGGCAGGTCAGACTTATTTTCTTAGAATCAGCAGTCTAATGGACACGGCGGGATATGATGGTAATGCTAACTTTATAGGTCCGGTTTCCTATGAAACCGCGAAGGAGGACCTTTCATACTGCCAGTTGTTCGAATTAAAGAGACCTTAAGGGGGCCGAGGCTCTCTGGCGCAATCTTGGCGGAGGAATGGGGACCCCACCGAGCCTCGGGCGATGTGAAAGCTGAAACTGACTGAAGGACTGCGGTCGCCGAAGCGACCGCAGCTGAAGGAATTCCAGAAGGTTCGCGTCGCTTGAGGCCGGAAGGGTTATTTCGGGAGCCTGAGAGCGACAGAAAGCCTCATGCCCGCCGCTATGTCCCCATCTCCCAACTTGCCAAGTATTTTTCTTGTTCCTTCGTCAGTTGATCAATCTTCATCCCCATGCCGGCCAGTTTGAGACGGGCAATTTCCTTGTCGATCACTGGCGGGACCGGATAGACCTTCTTCTCCAGCTTTTTGTAATGCTTTACCAGATATTCCGCGCCGAGCGCCTGGTTGGCGAAGCTCATGTCCATGACGCTTGACGGGTGACCCTCCGCGGTAGCGAGATTAACCAACCGCCCCTCACCGAGCAGGCTGACTCGCCGACCGTTTTTCAAGGTGAATTGTTCGACACCAGGCCTAATGAGGCGCTTCCTGCGGCTCAGTTTCTCCAAGGCGGGAATGTCCAGTTCAACGTTGAAGTGGCCTGAGTTAGAGACGATGGCCCCCTCCTTCATCACGGCAAAATGCTCACCACGGATCACCTTGAGATTGCCGGTGACTGTGACAAAGAAATCTCCAATGGACGCGGCTTGTTCCATCGGCATGACGCGGAACCCATCCATTACCGCTTCAATGGCCTTGACCGGATCGATCTCGGTGACGATGACGTCGGCCCCCATCCCCTTGGCGCGCATGGCAATTCCACGCCCGCACCAGCCATAACCTGCGACCACGAAGCTGGTACCGCAGACCAGGCGGTTCGTCGCACGGATGATGCCGTCGATCGTGCTCTGGCCGGTCCCGTAACGATTGTCGAACAGGTGCTTGGTGTCCGCGTCGTTGACGGAGATCACCGGGAATTTCAGTACCTTCTTTTCGGCCATGCTGCGGAGCCGGATGACACCGGTGGTCGTCTCTTCCGTGCCGCCAATCACATGTTTGAGCAAATCTTTGCGTTTGGAATGGATCAGCGACACGACATCGGCCCCGTCATCCATCGTGATCTGCGGCTTGTGACCGATCGCCGATTGGATGTGTTTGTAGTAGGTCTTGCTGTCTTCGCCCTTGATTGCAAAGGTCGGAATGTTGTCATGTTTGACGAGCGCCGCAGCGATCTCATCCTGCGTGCTTAGCGGGTTGGAGGCGCAGAGCCGGACATCGGCCCCGCCTGCCTGGAGTGTCTTCATCAGATTGGCTGTTTCCGTCGTGACATGGAGGCAGGCCGTGACGCGCAGCCCTGCAAAGGGCTTCTCCCGTTGAAACCGTTTCTTGATCAGCCGCAGCACCGGCATGGTGGCTTCGGCCCATTCGATCTTGAGTTTGCCCTGGTCTGCCAGCTTTATATCCTTTACATCGTATTCCACAAATCCTCCTCGTTAGGCGTGAAACGTTAGGCGTTAGGGGTGAAGTGTGCAGAAAAAAGGGGACGGCCTCTCTTGATCCGTCCCCTTAACCTTAGCCTCAACCTGTCTTATTATAGTCCTGCGTCTTTGTGCAAGACCTTGGCCTTATTGGTCTTTTCCCAGGTGAACTCCGGTTCGTTCCGGCCAAAGTGCCCGTAGGATGCAGTCTTTCTAAAGATCGGCCGGCGAAGCTTGAGGTAGTCGATGATACCGCGCGGAGTCAAGGGGAAGTGTTTCCGCACGAGCTTGTCCAGATTCTCAACCGCCACTCGCTCTGTGCCCTTCGTATCGACCAACACGGAGACAGGATCAGCCACGCCGATCGCATAGGCGAGTTGAACTTCACATTTTTGCGCTAAGCCGGCGGCGACGATGTTCTTCGCTATATGGCGGGCCATGTATGACGCCGACCGGTCGACTTTTGTGGGATCTTTGCCTGAAAAGGCGCCGCCTCCATGGCTGCCGTGGCCGCCATAGGTATCGACGATGATCTTGCGGCCTGTCAAACCTGTGTCGCCCATCGGACCACCGACCACGAAGCGGCCGGTGGGATTGATGTGATGTTTCACGCTTGCCGGGTCGTAGAGCCCTTTCGGCATCACGGGCCTGATCACTTTTTCCATGATATCGCGCTCGATCTGCTTGTTCGTGACGTCGGGGCTATGTTGCGTCGAGACGACGATGGTGTCGATCCGCATCGGTTTCGCATCCCGATACTCCACGGTCACTTGAGATTTTCCATCGGGGCGGACCCAGGGCAGGATGTTCTTTTTCCGGACTTCTGCCAGCCGCTTGGTAAGTCGATGTGCAAGCACGATCGGCATCGGCATGAGCTCAGTCGTTTCATTGGTGGCATAGCCGAACATCAACCCCTGGTCACCTGCACCGCCGGAATCCACACCCATGGAAATATCGCCTGACTGCTGGTGAATCGCGGTCAGGACAGAACACGTGTGGTAGTCGAATCCCCAGGCGGCGTCGCAATAGCCGACATCCTTAATGACATCACGAATGATGTCCGGAATCTCGACGTAGGCTTTGGTTGAGATTTCACCTGCCACGAAGGCGATTCCGGTGGTCAGAATCGTTTCGCAGGCTACCCGGGCATATTTGTCTTGGCCAATGATTGCGTCGAGGATTCCGTCGGAGATCTGGTCGGCAATTTTATCCGGATGTCCTTCCGTGACAGATTCAGATGTGAACAGATAGTTGTGTCGCATTAGCCCCTCTGGGTTCAGGTGATCGGTAAGCGGACAAAAGGCCGAATTCATTCGATAGTATATGAACAAGTCCCCCATTGTCTATTGCCGATTCCTCCGGTTCCTTGACAGTCGTTTTGGGCCACTTGTAAGATGCCTACATTAAGCTTGCACTGACTCAGGTTTTCCCAGTCCCCGTAGGATCGACTATAAGCCTTCCCCCTACAAAAATTTCTCATACCACGGCCCTCTGCTCGAAGGTTCGAGAGGTCATCCTTGTGATGCGAAGAGGGAAGGGGCGATAGTAGCTCAGCGATCGACTTACGGAGCAAGGAAGGGATGATGAGGCTGGCAATTGCCGGAATGGCTATTTTTTGGATCGTTGCAGGCTCAGGCATGGGCGGCGCCGCAGGCCTGGATATCCTGCCGGTTGCTGATCGCGCCATCATCAAGCTAGGCGAGCCCGCGCCGAATTTCCAGCTGCGGGATTTGAATGGCCATCTCATTACGCTGTCGGATTTACGTGGGAAAGTGGTGCTGCTGAATTTTTGGGCGACCTGGTGCGGTCCCTGCCGGGTGGAGATGCCGGCGATGGAGCAGCTCTACCGGATGTTTCAGCGGAAGGACTTTGAGATCCTCGCTGTATCCACTGACGCACAAGGCGCGGCGATCACCAGGCCGTTTCAGCAAGAAAACCGTTTGACATTTCCCATTCTCCATGACCCTGATTACCGTGTAGGATTAACCTATGGCGCACGGAGCCTTCCGATGACCTTCCTGATCGATCGACTGGGGATTATCCGCCACCAGGTCTTCGGCGCGCGTGACTGGGAAGCAATTGAAGCGCAGCAGTTGGTGCAGATGTTGATGAAGTCATAGCAGGATGCTGAAAAAGTTCGCCAGCTTCGTTCTCGCATCGGTCAAACCCTCAACGGGGACCCGGCCGCCTCACCACTCGGCGGCGCGCCGGGGTTGGGCGGGTGAGATCAGCGATCTTTTTGAGCATCCTGCGTGGAATTTCCCTGTTATCCTAGACATGCGGATCAGTGAAGTCTCAGCGTGTCTATAGAGTTTTTCCGAAGCCTGTTAGGAGGCCTGTCCAACCTTGTCGCAATCGATCACGAATATCTCTCTGGTGGCAGCCTTTTCGGCCGGGTTGCTGTCGTTCGTTTCGCCCTGCGTGCTTCCGTTAGTTCCTTCCTATATTTCGTATATCACCGGGCTGTCCATCGAACAGCTTACTGATTCGACCGTGCGGTCGAAGTTCAAGAAAGCCATCGTGGTCAATGCCCTGTTGTTTATCGGCGGATTTTCAGCCGTCTTTGTTGCCTTCGGCGCGACGGCCAGCTTCATCGGCCAGGTCTTTATGACCTATCAGGATTATATTCGACAGATCGGCGGGGTCTTGATCGTCATCTTCGGTCTCTATTTGTTGGGGATTCTGAATATACGTTTCCTCAAAATGGAGCATCGGTTCCAATTCAAGAATCGCCCGGTCGGATATGTGGGGTCATTCTTGATCGGGGTGGCTTTTGCCGCCGGCTGGACCCCTTGCGTTGGGCCAGTGCTCGGGACCATTTTGATGTATGCTGGCACCACCGACTCGATGTTGAACGGTGTGCTGTTGCTCATGAGTTATTCATTGGGATTGGGGTTGCCGCTGTTTCTCACGGCCTTGGGGGTGGATCGCTTCCTTACCTATTTCAAGCAAGCACGTGTGTATTTGTGGGGTGTCTCCACTGTGAGCGGGGTCTTACTGATCGTCGTGGGGGTCATGATCTACGCCAATAGCCTCACAATGCTTACCAGCTTTCTAGACCAACATGGAATCGGCTGGACCCTCGGGCAGTAGGCCTGAGACAGGATGAACAGGCCTCTCGATCATAAAAGCTATGATGCGGTCGTGGTGGGTCTGGGTCCTGCTGGGGCTAGCGCCGCCTACGAACTGAGCCGTGCCGGCCTGTCGGTTCTCGCCATCGATAAACAACCACATCCTCGCTATAAGGTTTGCGGCGGCGGCTTGTCGGTCCGGATCGAGCAACTTCTCGATCCAGGGTTCAAGTCCGTCGTCGAAGAGACCATATTCGGATTCCAGTTTTTGTATCGGGGTGAGAAATCCATCACGATCGAATCACCCAGTCCGATCGCCTATATGGTCATGCGTGATCGGTTTGATCATCATCTGGTTCAACAGGCACGATATGTTGGTACGGAGATTCACGAAGGGGAACAATCGCAGTCGTTCCGTCACCTGCCGGACGGTGTTGAGATGACCACCGATCGTGGATGCTATCGTGCGAAGGTATTGATCGGTGCCGACGGCGCGAATAGCCAAGTCGCGAAGCATCTCTTCCCCGACCGGCGCCAACGTTGCATCGCGACATTAGAAAGCGAGATTGAAATTGGACAGGGGCCACAATATCCGGACGTAGGAAAAGCCGTGATCGACATTGGCGCATGCTCGATGGGATATGCCTGGATCTTTCCCAAGCAGGGGCGGTTGTCTGTTGGTGTGGGGGAATTTCAGAGCAAACCGGCGAGCCTCAAGAAAACCTTCGACCGATTCGTTTGGGGGGAAAAAGGCCTGGCGGGTTTGGAAGTGCCCAAGCCGGTTGGCCATCCATTGCCCCTGTTTAGCAGGACTGAACTGAGTTCGGAACCGGGGCCGGACGACCTTGTAAACGGTCAAGCAATGTTGGTCGGCGATGCCGGGCACCTTGTCGATCCATTATTTGGCGAGGGTATCTATTACGCCGTTCGATCAGGCAAGATGGCCGCCAAGGCTGTCCTCAATCAACGGCACGATCGAAGCAAAAGTTTATGGGACTATGAGTTAGCGGTCAGGGAACAATTGTATTCTGAGTTTCGAATTGCTTCGCGTCTCGCCGACATTGTCTATACGTTCCCGCGTCTCTGTCACCGGTTGTTGAATCCCTACCAAGCGGTCGTTCAAGTATACTGCGAAGTGCTACAGGGGAAGGAAACTTACCAGTCCTTCATCCGGCGAGCCAAGGGAATCGTAAAGTCCTCCACGAGTGAGCTTCTGCTCGAAGCGCTGCAGCTGCGCTGATAACAATATCGCATTATCCGCGTGTTTTTGGCTTCGGGTTTCAGGTTGTCGAGACGATCTTTGAAAGCCTGAAACGAGAAACTCGCAACCAGAAACACACTAGCGCAGGATGCTCAAAAAGTTCGTCCAGCAAGGCCGCAGGGAGACGAGCGACTGAGAACGCAGCTGGCGGACTTTTTCAGCATCCTGCGAGATCAGCACCAGGCGCCGAGGCGGCATTGTACAAAAGCCTGGCTCAATGATGTGGCGGTAGGGAGACGAAACGATGCAGCCGGGACAGAGGGGATGAGTCGATCGGCAAGGCTCGGTTGATTTTCCGATGGGGGGCCAGACGGTGAGGCTGAGGAAGCTGCCGGTTCTGCCTTGGCCAGCAAGGTTTGAGGGGGTGGGCCTCCGATCTTTGCGAGCAAGCTCTTCCCTTCTTTGGAATAGGCGCTGCCGGGATATTTTTCCGCCAGCAACGTGAGCTTTTCGCTTGCCCAATCGTCCGCACCCAGGTCGTGGTAGCTGAGTGCCAGAAAGTACAGGGCATCAGGCGCAGCCGATTTATCGGGATATAATTTCATGATTTGTTCGAAACGATGGGCGGCGGCCAGATAGGAGCCCCGCCGATAATAGAATTCTCCCACGAAAAGATGCGTCTGCGCCAAGAGGTCGTGGCATTCTTGTATCTTCTGGAGGGCCGAGCTGTCATACCGGCTTCCCGGAAAATTCTTCCGCAGCCGTTCAAAGGATTCAAGAGCTTTCTGAATGGGGCCAGGATCGCGCTGGACCCCCCTGGTCAGTTTCATCTGACTCTCTCCGACTCGGAATTCCGCATAGGGCGCGAGGATATGGGTGCGATGGAGATCGAGGAAATGGGTATACTCGACGATCGCCTCCGCATACTCCTCTTTTTCGAAGAACGCTTCCCCTCGCTTCATGATGACATGGGGGTCGTAGTTCTTCTTGATCGAATCGCCCAGAAAAATCTGTTCATCCGTGCCGCTCAGAGCCTTCTTTGCTGTTGGTTCAGGCTTGGGAGTGTTGGAGCAGGCGGTGCTGAGGCAGAACATCGACATGCAGAGGCCGAGGGCCACTGTAATCCGTGATGGAGTAGTCATGAGAGGGAACGAGCGTGCCATTAGTGTGTGAAAATGTAACAGGAGCCACGGGTGAATGCAAGGATTCCCCTCCATTGACCCCTCTGCCACTGAGCCCTATAATCCCGCCGGCACTCCCGCGAACCGTGCTATTCGTTATATATGATAAGAACGAGAATTATTGGGACTGGTTCATACCTGCCCGAGCTGGTATTGTCGAATCGCGAGGTTGGGGCTTCGTTGGGCATTGAGCCGGAGGCCGTCACTCGGTTGACGGGAATTCAAGAACGACGCAGGGCTGGCCTGTCCCAAGCCTCTTCAGATCTTGCGGCTGCGGCGGCGAGACAGGCGCTCGAAGCTGCCGGACTTCCGGCCCAAGAGTTGGGAGCCATTGTACTGTCAACCACCTCCCCCGATACGGTCTTTCCCTCTACCGCTTGCCATGTTCAACGAATGCTCGGTTGCTCCACAATACCGGCATTCGATGTAGCGGCTTCCTGTTCGGGCTTCCTTTACGGGCTTTCAATGGCCGATGTCATGATCCGGAGCGGGCAGGTCAAGACCTGTTTGGTAGTGGCTGCGGAAGTGAAGTCCCGTTCTCTCGATCCTGCCGATGGTGATACGGCTCTCTTGTTCGGCGATGGCGCCGGTGCGGTTCTGTTGCGGGGGGAGCCAGAGGCAGGCCAGCAAAGTCCGGGCCTCTGGGGGGTCCGTCTCCACGCGGATGGGGTTCAGCACGGCTTGATTATGATTCCCGCAGGCGGTTCGCGCCGACCGACAACATCGGAGACGGTCGGGGCAAGGAACCATACGTTGCAGATGAGCGGGGCCCCGCTGTTTCGCTTGGCGGTTAAGCGATTGGAACAGGCCGTCCGCGAAATCGTGAAGGAGTTTGGGATCGATATACAGGACATCGCGCAGTTGGTCGTGCATCAAGCCAACGGGCGGATCCTTGACCAGCTCACAAAGCGGCTTGGAATCTCACCGGAACGGGTCTGTTCCGTGATCGGCTGCTACGGTAATACGTCGTCAGCGTCATTGCCGATCGCACTCGACCATGCGGTCCGTTCGGGAAAGATTCGGCCTCACGACATCGTTGTGCTGGGCAGTTTTGGCGGTGGCGTAACCTGGGCGGCAGGACTGGTTCGTTGGTAACGGCGGAATAGCCAGCACTCGGATTTTGCATGCGTGACCGGACACAATTCTCTATTCTGGCCGGGACGGGGCTTACCTGACTGGTTGATTGGCCTGTTGGATCGGTAGCCGGACAACAAAGCGGCTCCCGGTCGGAGCATTCCCTTCGACCCACACCCGTCCGCCTAGCCCCTCGACAATATGTCTGACAATTGCCAGCCCGAGCCCCGTGCCACCTAATTCACGCGAACGGGCCTTATCCACCCGATAGAATCGTTCGAAGACGCGTGGGCGATCTTGATCGGGAATGCCGATGCCGGTATCAGTCACGCTCAATTCCACAGCCGTGGCCATCCCGGATTCCGCGGGATCGCCCGAAACCGGGTGAGCCGCAACGGTGATGGTCCCTTTCCCAGGGGTATATTTGACCGCGTTATCGAGCAAATTGGACAGGACCTGTGTGAGCCGGTCTTCGTCACCGAGCACAGCAGGCAGATCGTCCGCCACATAGGAGACGAGCCGATGCCCATTCTTGTCTGCCAAGGGCTTGATCATGGCCAATGTTCGCTCGACTATACCCTGGATATGCAGTGGCTCCCGCTTGAAGAGGATCTGCCCTGATTCGATCCTTGCCAGCTGGAGGAGATCTTCGAGAATCAGGTTAAGCCGGTCACTTTGTTTCAGAATGATGTCGAGGAACTTTGTGCTCGTTTCCGGGTCGTCTTTGGCACCATCGAGCAAGGCTTCGATATAACCCTTGATCGATGTGAGCGGGGTTCGCAGCTCGTGGGAGACATTGGCGACGAAGTCTTTCCGGATAATTTCCAGCCGACGTAACTCTGTCATGTCGTGAAAGACCAGAACCGCGCATGCCTCATTCTCTCGCTCATTTTCCGTGACCGATGCCTCGATATGGAGGCGTCGGCCGCTCGGATGCAGGAGAATTTCATCTTCTTCATTCATACGTTTAGTCAGGACAGTGGAGACTAACGTATCCAACTTCGGATGCCGGAAGACATCCGAGCAGGGGTGTCCCCGTACTTCCATCCTGGTGACGTCGAACATCCGTTCCAACGCAGGATTGATTTGCAATACGCGACCTCGGCTGTCCAGGACCATCACGCCTTCGACCATCGAGGTCAGCATGGCCAAGAGCTGGGCCCGATCTTCCGAGAGCTCATCAAGCCTGGCTTTGAGTTGGTCTGTCATGTGGCTGAGCTCGTCGGCTAGAAGGCCGACTTCATCTTGTGATCCGGTCCGGATGCGGACATCATGCTCACCCTTCGCCAGCTGCCGTGCAGCGGTGGCAATTTCGGACAGGGGTTTCGTGATACCGTGAGCGAGCCATACACTGAGCGTGATGGCGACCAAGAAAGTAATTCCGAAAGCGACGGCCAAATTACCGTGCAGTCTATCCGTCTGACGATCAAACGCAGCCATCGGCAATCCCAGCCTCAAGAAGACGGGAGGCATCGCTTGGTTCGGACTACTCAGGCTGACAGCCGAAAACAACGTCCGTTCACCGGTGGTGTGATTCGTCCGGAGATCCGTTCCACGACCGGTGGCAGCGGCTTGCTGGATTTCCGGTCGCGCCAGCTGGTTCTCCACTGCAGTCAGGTTGCTGTCCGATACAGCGCTGTCGGCCAATACCCGCCCATCGGAGGCAATGATGGTCACGCGCGCGAGGGCTCGCGCGCTGAGGTCTCTTACGACTGCCTGTAATTGGTGGGTTGAAGACAACGACTCGGGCTGCATCAGAAACGGCTGCAGCCCATAGGCGACGAGACTGGATTGAGTTTCCAGTAGGTGGCCCGATTGAATGATCTCCTCTTGGTCAAGAGAGCGAAGCGTCAAGGTACGGGCGATGAGCAGCCCACAGGCGAGCACCAACAAGGTTATGATCGTGACCTTCCATCGGATGGAGAGTGCCATAAGGGGGGTGTTTCGTTAACGGTTCATCGTGAATCGCTGAATGATGTCCGCCATGTTCTACTGCGGCGAACGAGCTGCAACCATCTGCGTCGTTCTCGGCCCTGAAAAATCCTCAACGTATTCCAGTGAATACGCCTCCGGTTTTTCCGAGCCTTGCGCCGCTCATCTGGTTGTATCTCCTTCGCCTCGTCACGAAGGCAATGTCGGACAGGCTCCCAGCGGTTCACGATTCACGTTCTTTTAATTTGTACCCCAGGGACTTGACCGAAATAATCGCCTCGTTCAGGGAGGGGAGTTTCTGCTTGAGTCTTCGGATGTGGACGTCGACGGTCCTCGTCGTTCCGTAGTAATCGTATCCCCAGACGGTATTGAGAAGGATGTCTCTTGTCAGGACCCTTCCGGGATTGCTCAAAAGATGTTCGAGCAGGCCGAATTCTTTTGCAGTGAGGGGGACTTCAACTTTCTTGACGGTGACTTCGTGTCGCGCGAGATCCATGACGAGATCGCCATAGCGATAGTGAGCCAGACTGCCATCCGGTTTCCGTTCAAGACGTCGAAAGAGGGCCTTGATGCGGGCGACCAGAGTCTTAGGGCTGAAGGGTTTGGTGATATAGTCGTCGGCTCCCAATTCCAAGCCTACGACGGTGTCTGCTTCCTCGGCTTTGGCGGTCAGCATGATGATGGGAAGCAGTGCGGTCTCCGGAGCCGCTCGAAGGCGTTTGCACACTTCGAGGCCGTCGATGCCTGGCAACATCAGGTCGAGAACGACCAAGTCAGGCTTCTCTTGTTTCACTTGTCGGAGGCCTTCCGTGCCGCTCGTCGCCGATACGGTCCGAAAGCCCTCTTTTTCCACGTACAGTTTGACCAGCTGGAGAATGTCGTGCTCATCCTCAACGATGAGGATTTTCTTGTTTGCGGGGGGTGACATAGCTAATGGTCTGAGCCTACGGGGGCAGGATAACTCTGTCAAGCGGAGAAGCGGAGTTATCTGACGTTGCTCGCGGCTCCCGGAACATATTTGTTGAAAAGGGGAATGAGGCGCGGGCCAATTGTGTTGACGGAGCCCGCTGCTCTGACGTAAGGTGGCAGCAATGGTCAGTGAGGATGTGGCGCACGAGGGTGCGCCTGTACTCAGTCAAGGAGAGGTGGCAGCTATGAAGATCTATCTCGCCAATCCGCGAGGTTTTTGCGCCGGAGTCGACCGGGCAATCGACATCGTCGATCTTTCGCTCAAGAAATATGGTGCGCCGATCTATGTGCGGCATGAAATCGTCCATAGCCGGCATGTTGTGAACTCACTCCGCACCAAGGGCGCCGTGTTCGTGGAAGAATTATCAGAAGTGCCGGAAGGTTCGGTCGTGATTTTCAGCGCACATGGAGTAGCCAAGTCGGTCTGGGACGAAGCCAATCGGCGGCGGTTGCATGTGATCGACGCCACTTGTCCCTTGGTGATCAAAGTGCATAATGAGGTCAACCGCGACTATACGCAGGGGTATGACCTTATTCTGATCGGCCATGCTGGCCATCCTGAAGTGATCGGGACACTCGGACAGATTCCGGACAAGTTCCATCTGGTCTCCTCGGTAGCTGATGTCGAGAAATTGCATGTCGACAATGTTCACGACCTTTCGTACGTCACGCAAACGACCCTGAGCGTCGACGAGTGTCGGGATATTGTCGGCGCGCTCCATCAACGGTTTCCGCAAATCAAGGGCCCCCACCAGGAGGATATCTGTTACGCGACGCAGAACCGCCAGAACGCCGTCAAAGAACTCTCCAAGCTCGTCGATGTTATTCTCGTCATCGGCTCTCCGAACAGCTCGAACTCCAACCGGCTGCGCGAGTTAGGAGAACAGTGTGGGATTGCGTCCTACTTGATCGATGCCGCGTCGGACATCGATCCAACGTGGCTGACGAACGTGCAAGCGGTGGGGATTACTGCCGGCGCCTCAGCGCCAGAAGTTCTAGTCGAAGAGGTCGTGGCATACCTCAAGACATTTGGGACCGCAGAGGTTCAAGACCTGACCGTCATCGAAGAAGACGTTGAATTTCTTCTTCCGAAGGAACTCATTGCCATTGAGCCTTTCAAAAAGCCAGTCGGGGCATAGGCGAGACACCTACATCTCTCACTAATCCCTCCCTAAATGTTGTGGGTCTTCTCTCGCCTTTCTACCATAGGCAGTATTTTTCTTTGATTTTCCTCTACCGTCTGTGCTACAGAACCAACGATCTATCCGGCTTTGTCCACTCGAAACATGCTACCTGGAGGAGTTGCCGATGTATTTGAAATCCATCGAGATGGCGGGATTTAAATCGTTCGCAGAAGCCCGCATCCAATTCCCTGAAGGGGTGACCGCAATTGTCGGTCCAAACGGAAGCGGGAAAAGCAATGTCGTCGATGCCATTCTGTGGGTACTCGGCGAGCAGAGCACGAAGGCTCTGCGGAGCGAAAAAATGGAAGATGTGATCTTTAACGGAACCGAAATGCGGAAACCTCTCGGCCTAGCCGAAGTGTCCCTTGTGATCAGCGGGCTGGATCGGGTTCATGTGGACCCCCTGTCGGGGCTGTCGAATCAGCTGTCTGAATACCAAGAACTCATGATTACGCGCCGTCTGTACCGTAATGGCGAAAGCGAATATCTCATCAATAAGACTATCTGCCGGTTAAAGGATGTCCGAAGCATCCTGCTGGATACCAGGGCTGGCACGAAAGGACATACCGTCATTGCGCAGGGACAGATCGATCAAATCCTGAACGCGTCCCCGCAAGATAGGCGTGAGTTGATTGAAGAAACTGCCGGCATCGTTCGTTACAAAAAACAGAAGGCCGAAACGCTGCGCAAGTTGGATGCGACGCAGCAAAATCTTCTGCGGGTACGAGACATCATTGCGGAGGTAAAAAAGCAGTTGAATTCTCTCGACCGCCAGGCGCGGCAGGCGCGGTCCTATCAGACGTTGCAGCAAGAAGCCAAGGTGCTGGAGATCCGGTTGTTGACCAACGAATACCGTGCTCTTCGCGCGACGCTCGAGGAGGTGGAGCTGGAACTGGAGACATTGGGAGACCGTGAGTCGGCGCAGTCCGCAGAGCTGGCGCGTGTGAATACGGAACTTGAGCGAATCAAGCTCGCAATGGCTATGGCAACCGAGGCGGTCGGACAGCGGCGCGAGGAGCTGTCGAAGATTGAACAGCAACAGGCGCTGGCACTGACGGCCGCGGAAGTCGAGCGTAATCGTGAAGAACTCTATGCACAGCAGCAGAGTCAAGGCAGACAGGAACTCGAGCGCCTGACCCAGGAGCAGAAACAAGGCGCGGACGAGCTTGCGACCCTTGAGGAGGCGTTGGCATCGCTCGAGCGTGAATGTGCGGAGCGGGAGCAGGTATTCGCGACGCTCGACCGGGAAATGAAGGAGCTGGGCCACCAACGATCAGCCGTGTTGGCCGAAGAGGAACGAGGACGTCAGGATGTGCTCAATCTGGCAATATTGGCCGCGAATACAGAGCAGACTCTGACGCAATTGGCCGCTCGCATTCAAGAGGCAGCGGATCGTGAAGGTCGGTTGGCCTCCGAACGGGAAGACTTTCGCCTGCAGCACGAGACGGCAACGGACAAGCGTAAGGCACTCCGGCAGGCCTCGCATGACGCCGAGCAATTGGTTTCAAGCCTGCGTCTGCAACGGCAAGCAGTTGAGGAACAGAACGAGCGCCAGTCGGGCGAATTAGCAGAAGTCGACCGGTTGATATCTCAACAGTGTGAAGAGCTGGCCGCAGTGGATTCTCACCTAAGAGCGCTGCAGGGCGTGCTCCAAGAAGACATGGGTTATGGGCGGCGCGGCGATGAAGAGTCGACGGCACTCAAGGCCTGTACCGGTGTTCGCGATGCAGTTGCCGAGTGGTTGGTTGTGCCTTCTGGATGGGACCGGGCGGTGGAAGCAATTTTGGGCGAGCGGGTCAGAGGGTGGTTTGTCGACAATCCCGGCGCAGCTTGTGAAGCGATTGAGTTTCTAAAAGGAAAGGACCTCGGTCGTGGCACGTTTATCCCGCAGCAACCTCGCTGGGCAGCTCGGGATAGGGCATCCGAGCAGTGGTGGCCTAAAATTGAGGGCCAGCCCGGTGTGGTTGGATGTGCGATTGATCTGATCAGGGTGGAGGGTCAACGTGAGGCGGCCCGGGATTATCTCTTCGACCGGGTTGTGTTCGTCGAGACCCTTAAAGATGCGACGGTCTTATGGGAACAACAGCCCGGCGCTGCGCCTGATGGCCCCATCCTCGTGACGCGCGCAGGGGAAGTTCTGGATGCAGCCGGGGTGATTTCCGGTGGACAGGCTGGTGCAACGGGAGGGCTGCTGCAGCGTCGGCGAGAGGTACTTCGCTTGGAGGCACAAGGCGTCTCCCTGACAGGGTCTGTGGAAGAAGGGAAGCAGCGACGGGAACGATTGCTGGAGCAGGGACAGGAGTTGCGTGAACAAAGTCGGCAACTCGCGGAGTCGTTGCGTGACGCTGAAATGCAAGAACTTTCATTGCGGAAAGACGAAGCAGGACTCCAGCACATGCTGGGAGACCTGACCCAGCGGATCGATACATTGACAGGAGATGCGCAACGTGGCTTGGCGGAAGCGCAGCGGCTCAATCAAGAAATCCGTTCCGGCGAGGCCCAGCTTGCACAATGGATGGGGGAGAAGGCCAGCCAGGAAGCCGGGCTCACCCGTGTGCGCGAACGGATACGGCAGATTGATCAAGATACGCAGGGGCTTCAGCAGCGATGTACAGAAGCACAATTGGCAGCGCAGGACATCCGGACAACCAGCGAGCATCGCCATCAGGATCTCCTGCGGATTCGGCAGGAGCAGCAGGACGCGACCGCGCGTATTGAAACCTTGACGCGCCATGTCGAAGAGCTGGCAGCCTCAATTGAGCAGAGCCGGACTGAACGTGAGCGACAGGAAGGGCGTTGCCGCGAATTCGGCGAGTCGGCAGCTCAGGGCAAGGCACGGCTGGTCGAGATGCAGGAGCAACAGGCTCAGGACATGGCGGCGGCGCAGCGGCTCGAGGCCGGGCTGGAAGATATTCGGCGCGTGGTCTCGTCTCTCCGCGAATCCCGCATGGCGGTGGAGGTCAAGAAGGCGGAAATTCGAGTGCAATTGGGGACTGTCGAATCGACGCTCCTGGGGACATACCAGGTCGATCCGGCAACACTGCTCGATCAGCCGGTCGGCGAGCGGGCGCCCGAGCGACTGGCCGGTGGGGAAGAGTCGATTCCGGAAGACCGATCGGCAGTCGATGAAGCCGCGCTTCGTGAACAATTGCAGAAGATTCGCGAAAAGCTGGATCGTCTGGGGCCGATCAATTTGGCAGCTATTCAAGAACACCAAGAGTTAGACGAACGGCATCGATTCCTGACGACGCAGGAACTAGACCTTTCCACCTCCATCGGCTCGCTCAAAGAAATCATCCAGCGCATCAACCGTACGACGAAAGACATGTTCGCCAGCACATTTGCCGAGCTCCAACAGAAGTTCAGCGAGGTATTCGTAAAGTTTTTCCCGGGTGGTCGAGCCGAACTACAGCTGGTCGAGGTGCCGGCGGACGAGACAGGAGAAGCGCGCGGCCCGCAGGAACCGGGTGTCGATATCGTGGTGCAACCCCCAGGCAAACGATTGAAGAGTATCACGATGCTCTCGGGTGGTGAAAAAACCTTGACGGCAATGGCGTTGCTTTTTGCGAGCTTCTTAATTAGACCGACGCCATTCTGTATTTTGGACGAAATCGATGCGCCGCTGGATGAGGAGAACATCGGACGTTTTACCGGCGTATTGCGTGAACTGTCCCAGGACGCACAGTTCATGGTCATTACCCACAGTAAGCAGACAATGGCCATTGCAGACTCGCTGTTCGGGGTCACCATGGAAGAGCCTGGGATCTCAAAAATTGTCTCGGTGAGGCTCAGCAACTTGCAGCCAGTTTGATAACAGCAGGTTGGCTAAAACATCCATACTTCAGAGGACTTCCGTACCTCTGTTTCTTGACGTCAGAGTGGGGGCTCTGTTATATACCCCCACAGAGCCTGACCTATGGGTGGGCCGCTCGTCGCTTGAGCTTCGTGGGGCCAAGCGAGTCACGCGAATGGTCCAATTCGTCATCTGCAATTTTCAATAGACCGATAGAATGAAGCTGATTCGAACGCTCCTCGATCGCCTATCCGATAGCCTCTCTCTCTCCGTTCCGGAGATGCACGGGATGGCGACGGAGTTATCCAACGTTCCGCCGTTGAGGCTGGTGTCGGACAAGTCCGTGCTGTCTGCACCCCTCGATTCTGCGACACGTCGCCAGCCCACCCCGATCAGCCAAGTGGATACGCTCGACGACGCAATCCGGCGCAGTCAAGCCTGGTTTCTCTCCAGGCAACATCCAGCAGAGGGGTACTGGGTTGCGGAGCTTGAAGCTGATACGACGTTGACCGCTGAGTATCTCATGCTGCGGCGGTTTCTCGATCGGGTCGATCCAGAACGAGAGCGCCGGGCACTGTACTATCTCCGCGCCATGCAATTGCCCGATGGCGGATGGCCGATTTTCTACGGAGGGCCTTCCGAGATCAGCGCCTCTGTGAAGGCATATTTTGCGTTGAAGTTGAGCGGCATTTCCGCAGACGAGCCGTTCATGGTTCGGGCCCGTGACCGGATTCTGGCCATGGGTGGAGTGGTTCAAGCGAATGTGTTTACCAAGATCGCGCTGGCGCAGTTCGATCAATATGACTGGGAAGGCATCCCCCACATGCCGGTTGAGCTGATGCTGCTCCCAAAGGGGTTCTACTTTAACATCTATGCCATTTCCTATTGGTCCCGCAGCGTCTTAACTCCACTGCTGATCATCTTCGCGCACCGACCGGTGTGTCAAATCCCGCGGGAGCAGGGGATCGAGGAGTTGTATCATATCCCGCGCAAGGAGATACGCTATTGGAAGTTCCCGCCGTTCAACAAAGATCAAAGGTGGTTCACCCTGCACAATTTCTTTGTCGCGTTGGACGCGATGCTGAAACTCTACGATCGGGTGCCTCTCCTGTGGTTGCGCGAGAAAGCGCTGCATCATGCCACGACCTGGATGTTGGAACACATCAAGGGCAGCGGCGGATTGGGGGCGATTTATCCGGCCATAGCAAATTCAATCGTCGCTCTTCGCTGCCTCGCCTATCAGGTCGATGATCCATTGGTTCAGAAAGCCCTCCACGAAATCGAATTGCTGGAAGTGTACGACACCGTATCGATCGGTGATCAGCGTGTCGAGGCACTGCATCTTCAGCCCTGCCACTCGCCGATTTGGGACACGGCGTTGCTCATGAACGCCTTGATCGAGACCGGGATGCCGGAGGACCACCCGTCACTTCAGAAGGCGGCGGCATACTTGGTGTCGCGCCAAACGAAAACGGTGGGAGATTGGAAAATCTCCTCTCCCGATGCAGAACCGGGAGGTTGGTATTTCCAGTTTGAGAATGAATTCTATCCCGATGTCGATGACTCGGCCGTGGTATTGATGGCCCTTTCGAAAGTCCGGATGGATCAGACCGTCAATTTACAAGATCCCATTCGACGGGGAATGAATTGGGTGCTCGCCATGCAAGGGTCCGATGGCGGGTGGGGTGCATACGACAAGGACAACAATCGTGTCGTGTTCAATTACATCCCCTTTGCCGATCACCATGCCTTGCTTGATCCGAGCACATCCGATTTGACCGGACGCTGTCTCGAGATGCTTGCGGCGTTGGGCTATGATCGGACGCACCCAGCTGTGGCACCGGCCCTCCGATTCCTCAAACGGGAGCAGGAGGCCGACGGCAGCTGGTACGGTCGGTGGGGTGTCAACTATATCTACGGCACCTGGTCCGTCCTCGCAGGTCTCCGTGCGATCGAGGAGGATCTTTCGCAGCCCTATATTCGCCGCGCGGTTACCTGGCTCGAGTCGAAGCAGAATCCCGATGGCGGGTGGGGCGAATCTTGTCTGTCTTACGGCGACCCTGCATGGAGCGGGAAGGGAGACAGCACGCCTTCTCAAACGGCCTGGGCCATCATGGGACTCATGTCTGCCGGCATGAGCGACGCCTTCAGTGTCGCTCGCGGCGTCCAATATTTGCTGCGCCACCAAATGAAAGATGGTTCGTGGGAAGAGGTCCGTCATACAGGCACCGGATTCCCTCGAGTATTTTATCTACGCTACCATTGGTACTGTCGGTACTTTCCCTTGTGGGCCTTGGCGATGTATCGGAATCTGCGGACGCGCGGGAAGATGCGGGCTGACGAAGTACGGCAGCAGGCTCTCGCGTCCGGGTGTCATCGAGCCGGTCGTTGAGCCGCCCGCCGACGCCCTCCGTTGGCGCGGAGTACTCCCACTCAGGATCTGCAGTGAATCCCATTGCCATCTTTGCTGCGACTCGCTGGGAACTTCAGGCCGTTCGCCGTGCCCTCACGACAGATCGTGTCGAGGTCGTTGCCGGTGTTCGTTGCTATGTAGGGCAGCGGGGGAATCGCGCCTATTGGCTCATGCAAACCGGCGTCGGTCCAGTTGCGGCCCGTGCAGTGGCGGGAGGCGTGTTGAAGGCCCAGGCGATGTCGCTGGTCATGTCTACGGGTTTTGCCTGCGCGCTCGTGCCGGCTCAGGTGGGGGACCTCATCGTCGGCACCGAGGTCTCCTCGGTGCGGGCGGAAGGAAGCTGGACAATCGGGAACGACCCTGTGTTTTGTGATGAGATCGTATGTAAAGGCCTTCTGGCCGTGGCGAAACACGCAGGGTTAGTCGCACGGGCTGGAACAGTCGTGTCGTCGGACACCGTGGTGTGGCAGGCGTTGGAGAAGCACCGGTTGCAACGTCTGACCGATGCAGTCGGACTCGATATGGAGAGTGCGGCACTGGCGGCGGTCGCTCAGGAGCGGGATCTTCCGGTGGCGATCGTGCGGACGGTTTCTGATTTAGTGGACGAAGATCTTCCTCTTGACTTCAATCTTTTTCTCAGGCCCACTGGTTGGCTCAATGGCATGCAGGCGCTGATGAGTCGGCCTTCCAGCCTCGGGGGGCTGAATCGGTTGCGAAAGCAGAGTCGGGTGGCGGCGGATCGATTGACGGAATGGTTTCAGCGTTATGCCGAGACAGACAGATAATGAATGGCTTCGACGGTCAAGGCGGACGAAAACAATGCAGATGCCAGTAGATTATACGCCGCAGCAGAATGGCAGAACCCGGACAGGTTCCTGAGGTAATAGATGACGAATGTGCTCGGACAGCTGGGGGCCTGGACGGTACACCGTGTACGGGAAATGGGCCGCATGTGGTTGTTTATGCTGTCGTCTTTCGCCTGGCTCGCAAGACCCCCCTTTCGATTCCATCAAACGATGAAACAGCTCCACTTTGTCGGGTACAAGTCCACATTTGTCGTCGTACTGACAGCGGCATTCACGGGGATGGTGTTGGCGCTGCAAGGGTATTACACCTTACGGAAGTTTGGCTCCGAGGGGTTGCTGGGTTCGGCGGTGGCGTTGAGCATGATTCGGGAGTTGGGGCCTGTACTGGCTGCGCTGATGGTGACTGCCCGGGCCGGATCAGCCATGACTGCTGAAATCGGTATCATGAGGATTACGGAGCAGATCGATGCGCTCGATACCATGGCGATCAATCCGCTGCAATACTTGATCGCGCCGAAACTGGTAGCCGGCCTGATCGGAGTGCCGTTGCTCGTGGCCATTTTCGATGTGGTCGGTATTTATGGTGGTTCCCTCGTCGGTGTTGACTTATTGGGCGTGAGCGAAGGGGCCTACTGGAACTCGATCCAATCTGCCGTGGAATGGAAAGATGTCTACGGCGGCATTCTCAAGTCGATCAGCTTCGGGCTGATCGTCAGTTGGGTCTGTTGTTATAAAGGGTTCTACACGAGACAGAGTGCCGAGGGGCTCGGGCGGGCGACGACGGAAGCGGTGGTCCTCTCGTCGGTACTGATCCTCGTATGCGACTATTTCCTGACCTCGGTCTTGCTCTAGAAGAAGTAAGGGGTAAAGCGTAAGGGGTGAGGTGATGGAGGAGAAGTTAGAGAATCGAAGTCCTATACCTTTGACTCCTCACGCCTTACGCCTCACCGGGTTGGAATGATCAGGCTGACCGGGGTCGAAAAAACACTAGGTGGGCAGCCGGTGCTGCAGGGCATCGATCTCTCGATCCCTGTCGGCAAGCTTACGACCATTATCGGTGGCAGTGGATCGGGGAAGAGCGTGCTTCTCAAGCATATGATCGGCCTCATGCAGCCGGATCGCGGTGAAGTGTGGGTTGGAGATGTGGAAATCTCCCGTCTGTCGGGCACACGTTTGAACGATGTGCGAAAACAGTTCGCGATGCTCTTTCAGGGAGCTGCGCTGTTCGACTCGCTCTCGGTGTTCGAAAATGTGGCATTCCCGTTGCGAGAGAAGTTGCGCATGAAAGGCCCGGACGTGGCGCGGCGGGTCGAAGAGAAGTTAGAAGAGGTCGGGTTGGGGGGGATGGGACATAAATTTCCGGCCGAGTTGAGCGGGGGCATGCGGAAGCGGGCTGGTCTGGCACGGGCCCTGGTCATGGAGCCGGGGATTATTCTCTTTGATGAACCGACGACAGGGTTGGATCCTCTCATGGCGAAATCGATTCACGATCTGATCGTCACCATGCAGCGGCGGTTTGGTTTTACTGCAGTTATGGTCAGTCATGAAATCCCGGAGATCTTCGGGATTTCCGATTGGGTGGCAATGCTTCGAAAAGGAAAAATTGTGTTGATGGCCACGGCTGCAGAATTCCAGCGGACCACAGATCCGGAGATTCAGGAATTCATTTCAGTCGGGGGCACTGTGGTGCTGCCCAATTCGCTGGGCTGAGTAAAGGAGGATCACCGGGGATGGAAAAAACCAAGCTGGAAATCGTGGTTGGCGTCTTCGTGCTCGTCGGCGTATTGTGCCTCGGGTATCTCTCCATCAAGCTCGGGAAACTCGAGATGGTCGGCGGCGATGTCTATGAGGTCGAAGCCCAGTTCAATACCGCCTCGGGGCTTAAACCTGGTTCGACGATTGAAATCGCCGGGGTCGAAGTCGGCAGAGTCCGGGGGATTACGCTCGTTGAGGATCGGGCGAAGGTGAAATTAGCGGTCAATAAGACCGTGAAACTCTATACGGACACCATTGCGTCCATCAAGACGCGGGGGATCATTGGAGAAAAATTTTTGGCTCTGAATCCGGGAGGGGGTGGCGATCCGCTCAAGCCGGGGGATATCATACGCGATACCGAGTCGGGGCTCGATCTTGAAGAGTTAGTGAGCCAGTTTGTGCATGGGAAAGTGAACTGAGCTAACTGGTTTGTTTGGTTGCTGTGGTTTCTTTGGTTCATCTGGCTAATCGCTTGACCTAACGAGACAAACTAAATAGACCAACAACATCCTGATGCTGGAGGAGGGGACATGGAGATCAAGGGATCCGCTGCGACACAGGCGCAGCCATGGAGTACCAAGTGGTTGCTCAGCGGTCTGGCCGGTCTGTTGTTGTTCGGCGGACTTGCCGTCCAGGCGGCAGCGGCCGGCGTTGCGACGGAGGCCATGAAGCACACCATCGATCAGGTCCTCACAACCATTCAGGACAAAGAACTCAAACAACCGGGGAAAGCTGAAGAACGCCGGCACCGATTGGAACAGATTGTCGGAGACCGGTTCGATTATCAAGAAATGTCGAGGCGGTCGCTGGGGGCCCCTTGGAATACATTGTCTGACAAAGACAAACAAGAATTTGTCGCACTATTTCAGACCCTCTTGACCAACTCCTACGCAGACAAGATCGAGTCCTACTCTGGAGAAGGCGTGAAGTATCTCAGTGAACGGACGGAGAACGACTATGCCGAAGTCAGGACAAAAGTGTTGAATGGCAAGCTCGAAATTCCGCTGGATTACCGTTTGCTCAACAAGGGTGGTGATTGGCGGGTGTATGACGTGGTGGTGGACGGTGTGAGCTTAGTGAATAATTACCGGGGACAATTCTCGAAGATCCTCCGGTCTTCAAATTACGCCGACCTCGTGGACCAGCTTCGTAAGAAGTCTGAGAAGATCAAAGCCCAGTAACCCACTTCAAGAAGTCATGACGATCCTGCACGGCCTCCTTGCCGTTGTCATCCTGTTCTTTGTGGTGAACGGCGGCACGCGGCCGGACTATGCATGGGCTGATGTCCAATACTTTCCGATTCCCGCTGTGTCCAGCAGCAAGAATGACGGGAATGATGCAGGATTGATCGTTCCGATTCTGGTCACTGAGCCTGATGGAGAGCTCAAATACATCATTGCTCCCATGGTCATTCAAAATTCTATCGTGGGGGCGCGCGGGACGATCAATCTGTTTCGATACGAGCCAGGGGGACGGGAAATGCGCTTCATTGGATCCTACACGGAAGAGATCGAGCGCAAAGTGTTATTCAGTTACACAGATCCGGCCTTCAGTAATGGTCGCTACTCGTTGAACTTCGGTGCCTCGTTTTTCAAGAACGCCACGGCTCGGTTTTTCGGCTTAGGACAAACGACATCAGAGTCAGCGGAGACGAATTACACCGCGCGCGAAGGGCGGGCGAACTGGCGTTTCGGGGTCCATGCGAATGAAGTCACTCAGATTGCCATTGGTCAGCGATTTCGCCAAGTGAGTCTGCAGACGGGTGGGGCAACTGATCTTCCCTATACGGGCAACCAGTTCCCTTCCGTCGACGGCGTTCAAGGCGAGACCCTCATTCTCGGACACCGGGCGACGTTCTATTACGATACGCGCGACAATCTTGTCTCGCCAACCGATGGGACGGCCGTCACGGCCTATGCGGAGCTGAACCAAAATATCCGTAATGGCGATCATCCCCTCTACTCCCGCTATGAGCTCGAGATCAAGAAGCTGCTACCGAGTGAGTCGAAACACGCGATTCTCATCATGCGGGCGGATCTTCAGGCCACGATTGGGGACCAGGTACCGTTCTTCGAGCAAAGCTCCTTGGGAGGGCAAAACAATTTGCGAGGCTATGGTGTCGATCGCTTCATCGACAAAAATCTTGTCGCGCTGAGTATCGAAGAGCGTATTCATCTGGCGCGAATGAAGGTGGCAGGGGTGATGGCGGACTTTGAAATCGCGCCGTTTCTGGATACGGGACAGGTGTTCAATGATTTCAAAGACGTGAGCTTTAAAGATTACCGTATGACACCTGGCATAGGGTTCCGCGGGATCGTCAGGCCCAATGTCGTCGGGCGCGTTGACTACGGCTTTAGTCAGGAGGGTGGCGCGGTCTTTGCTGGGCTCGACTTTCCATACTAATCCGGCCTCGCGAGGTATCTTGGGGCCTGCGATGTCTGGGCTGGCGCTATTCGCCGGGTTCCTCGTTATGGTCTGTGCTCGGACATCGCCAGCCCAAGCGGAGGGATTCGGTCCGTTCCCTGTCAGAAATTTCCAGCCCTTTCAGCAGTTGGTGTTGACTGTTCCCGGCGACCGGGCGGCTGTGGTGAAGCAGGGTACACTGGACGTGCGGTTGGAACTTGCCGAGACTGCCAGTATCTATGACGATAAAACGCCGCCGATGAACGTGACTGTCAAATTCGAAACTCTCAGGTCCGGCCTCTTTCTTCGTTATGGTGCCACGGACAGATTGGAACTCGGGCTAGAGGTGCCGGTTCTCTATCGGTATGATGGATTTATGAACGGAGCTATTAAGGGGGTTGAGCGGGCAACGACTGGCTTGAATCCGGACCAAGCTGCGCTTGAGAACACCAGCTACGTGTTCAATGTCAGCCGGAACGGTCAAACGATTATGAGCGGAGGCCCTGGTGCGACAGGGTTGGGGGATACGACACTGATGAGCAAATATCAGCTGCTGAAGGAGGGGCCGGCGATGCCAGCTGTTTCACTCCGTGGGGCGGTGAAATTGCCGACGGGTGATCGATCGGCTTTTTTCGGAAGCGGAAGTCCTGATTTCGGATTGGGGTTTGCGGCTGAAAAACTTGTGGCTGCCCGATGGATACTCTATGGGAACGTCACCGGGGTTGTGCCGACCGGCACCATCGCAGGTTTTGGCTTGCGGCCTACCCTGTCCGGGCTAGCCGCCGTCGAATATCTCTGGTCAGAGAATCTATCGGTCACGGCCCATTTTGACTACTATTCATCGCCATTTTCCGGGACCGGTTCGAAGGTATTCGACAAGGGTGTGACAGAGTCAGTCCTGGGGTTCAGCTATCGCGTAGCCCAGCCTCTGTTGTGGCAAGTCTATGCAGTCGAAAATCTCGACCTCATTAGGGGGAGCGCAGCCGACTTCACGCTCTCAACCCTGTTGACCTATCGATTTGAGTCATGAGCAGCCACCATGTGAGCCAAACGGAGATATACTGTTCGAGTGCGATACAGAAGATTCGGTGGTGAGAGTGGCTAACACCTTGACAACATGGGACTCCCATGTGAAACTCATCCCTGCGAGCGCCCAAACCGCCACACCGATTTGCGAGTGTTCATCTAAGGCTTAGCTTGTTACAGGGGTATGTGCGTACGCATTGACGCAAAGGAGCATTGGCTATGTCGATTTTGAAGACCATTCACAGTCCGGCTGATCTGAAACGGCTATCGCCAACGCAGTTTCCGGCCTTGTGCCAGGAGCTACGAGAACAGATTATCGGCGTGGTATCCAATGTTGGAGGTCACCTCGCCTCCAACCTTGGAGTCATTGAACTGACTGTGGCCCTACATTCTCTGCTCAACACCCCCAAAGATAAGATCGTGTGGGACACGAGCAATCAAGCCTATGCGCACAAGCTGCTGACGGGACGCCGCGAGGGGTTCCATACGCTCAGGCAATACGGAGGGTTGAGCGGTTTTTGTAAGCGTGAGGAAAGTGAATACGATACGTTCAATGCAGGCCATGCGGGAACCGGCGTATCCGCTGCCTATGGCATGGTCGAGGCGCGTGACCAGTTGAAACAGCGACATAAGGTCGTCTGCATTGTAGGTGACGGGGCGATGACGGCCGGGATGACGTTGGAAGGTTTGCAGCATGCCGGAGGGCTGGGAAAGGATTTCCTGGTCATTCTGAACGATAATCAAATGTCCATTTCGAAGAACGTCGGAGCCATTTCCTCCTATTTAAACCGGACCATCACGGGAGACTTTTATGACAAGATGCGGGAGGAAACGGGACAACTGCTGGGGAAAATCCCCCATATCGGTCAGGACGTGCAAAAGTGGGCGCGCCGGGCTGAAGAACTGGCCAAGGGAGCGATCCTTCCAGGCCTGCTCTTCGAAGAGCTTGGGTTCAGGTATGCCGGACCGATCGATGGACATAACTTCGAGCATCTGTTGCCCACCTTGGAAAATGTATTGAAGATGAAGGGGCCTGTATTGCTCCATGTCGTGACGAAAAAAGGGTTGGGCTATGAGCCCTCGGTGAAGAATCCTGTGTGGTTCCATGCTTGTCCTCCTTTCGTGCGGGAGACCGGGGTGCCGGCAAAGAAAGCTGCACGGCCGTCCTATACGCAGATTGCCATAGAATCATTGGTCAAGCTGGCCCGAGCGGACAAGCGGATCGTCGCGATTACAGCCGCAATGTGTGAAGGGACCGGCCTGGGTATTTTCGAGAAAGAGTTTCCGGACCGGCTCTATGACGTCGGGATTGCCGAACAGCATGCGGTGACGTTTGCCGCAGGTCTTGCGACCCAAGGCCTCCGTCCGGTGGTGGCCTTATATGCCACCTTCTTACAGCGTGCATACGACCAGGTGGTGCACGATGTCGCGACACAAAACCTGCCAGTGACCTTCTGCATCGATCGCGGTGGACTGGTTGCGGAAGACGGGACGACACACCACGGGGCATTCGATTACGCGTTTCTGCGGCACATTCCAAACATGGTCGTCATGGCGCCGAAGGATGAAAATGAGCTGCAGCATATGATGAAAACCTGCGTCCTGCACGATGGGCCTGCTTCGGTGCGTTACCCACGTGGACTCAGTCTGGGCGTCGCGATGGATAAGGAGTTGGAGGCATTGCCGGTCGGAAAGGGTGAGTTGTTGCGCGATGGCACGGAGGTGGCGATTGTGGCCATCGGTGTGCCGGTCTCCTCTGCCGTGACAGCGGCGAAGCGGCTTGAAGAAGAAGGTATTTCCACGGCTGTGATCAATGCCCGTTTTGTGAAGCCTCTGGACCAGGACTTAATCGTCGAGGTGGCGAAGCGGGTTCGATACGTGGTGACGGTTGAAGAAGGCTCTAAGATGGGAGGGTTCGGCTCAGCCGTTCTTGAAGCCCTGTCCGAGGGCGGCGTGACCGGTGTGACGACGAAGATTCTGGGGTTGCCGGATTGGTACATCGAGCAAGGGCCGCAGGACTTCCTGCGCGAACGATATGGGTTGACGGCGGACGGGATCTATCAGAGTGTGAAGGAGTTAATCGACAAGACACCGGCTGTGCCACGAGAACAGTTCACCTTTGCGTCATCGCTCGACCGGCTTCCGCATGGAGATGAGCAGGGAAGCTAGTGAGGACGTGAGTCGTTAAACGTGAAGCGTTATTCGCAAGAAAGATGTGTTGCGGTTCACGATTGACCAATAACGATTAACGAAACCATGCATATTACGAGACGAAAAACCAGGCAAATTCAAGTCGGCAAGGTCAAGATCGGCGGAGACGCCCCTGTGTCTGTCCAGTCAATGTGTTCGACGGATACGCGCGATGCCACTGCGACGATCGAGCAAATCAGCCAGTTGGAGGCAGCAGGGTGTGAAGTGATCCGTGTCGCCGTGCCGGACGATGAAGCGGCGGCTGCGCTGCCAAAAATCAAGGCGGCCATGACCGTGCCGCTGATCGCAGATATTCATTTTGATCATCGACTGGCACTGAAAGCCGCGAAGGTTGTGGACTGCGTCCGGATCAATCCTGGCAATATCGGGGCCTGGTGGAAAGTTGAAGAAGTCATCAAGGCTGTGAACGATCACGGTATTCCGATTCGCGTAGGGGTCAATGGCGGCTCGCTGGAGCGGGACCTGTTGGACAAGTACGGGTGGCCCTCACCGGAAGCGCTGGCTGAGTCTGCGCTCAATGCCGTCCATGCCTTAGAGGACGTAGGCTTCACGAATATGAAGGTGTCTCTGAAGGCGTCGGATGTGCATCATGCGATCGATGCCTACTGGTTGTTTGCGCACCAGTCCGACTATCCGCTGCACATCGGTATTACAGAGGCAGGAACGGCGATGACCGGGGCAGTCAAATCCACCATGGGTCTCGGGTATCTGCTTTCTCAGGGGATCGGCGACACCTTGCGCGTATCGCTTGCGGCTGACCCGGTCGAGGAAGTGAAGGTGGGATTTGAAATCTTGAAGTCTCTCGAACTGCGGCATAGAGGGATCAATGTCATTGCCTGTCCGACCTGTGGCCGTGTGGAGATCGATGTGGTCAAAATGGCGAATGAACTGGAAAAGAAGCTCGGCCATATTAAGACCCCCCTCAATGTATCGGTCCTCGGCTGTGTCGTGAACGGAATCGGCGAAGGGAAGGAAGCGGATATCGGGATCGCAGGGGGGGAAGGCAAGGGTATCCTATTCAAGAAGGGTAAGCTTGTCCGGAAGGTGCCGATCGAAGAGTTGATGGATACACTGATTTATGAAGTCGAGCTGATGGCCAAAGAAAAAGATGCTGAAGGAAACGGGGAGGTCATGGCTCCTTCGAGTGAAGGATGGGAGTCCCTTAATCCTGCATCAGATCGGTCCTCGACACTCGGAAAAGAAATTCCAGTTCTCTCCAGTAAGCGGTAGACCCCACCTCTTTCCCAGACTATAATATCAGCGCGGCGCCGTACCCAAGTGGTTAAGGGAGCAGTCTGCAAAACTGCGATGCAGCGGTTCGACCCCGCTCGGCGCCTCCATACCGCAAGTATTTTGATTTTCCGCCCATTCCTTTTGCCATTGTGAAACTTCGGAGCGGATGGCACGTCTCTCCCGGCGATCGGGCTCCCTGCCTCTCGGAGCAACCCCTCCGTGCGCGTCCCGGCGGAAGGCCTTCTGGAATTCAATTCTCTCAGCCGCGATCGTTCAATCGCGGAGCTTCGATCAGTTTCAGCTTTCCTTCCGGGCCGCGCCTCTGTAGGTCCCCGCTCCTAGCCCACATTATTCATGACGGTTCGTGGCGAAATCGCTGAGCCGTGTCGCAAGACCAGCGCACGGAGCCCTGAGGCCCTGATGCGTACTCGTGCAGTACGGTGAGGGTCCGAGGGGCGAGCGCGCTGGCCGAAGGCCCGTCGTAGCAGCGGATCGGCGATTGCAGCAGAAGCGTTCATGAGTATTGTGGGCTGGGGCAAGGTCGCCGATGGCCGGTAGAGGTGTACGCTGGGCGAGAGCTGAACGCCATATTGCTAAGCAGTGAAGAAACGAATAGGATTCCGGACATGCCAAGACTGATCGGTGGGATAGACTGACCAGTCCGCTCAGTGGAAGACTTCTGACTTCGACAATCTCTCGGGAAGCTTGTGTACATCGCAACCCGTGAGAGCGGGGAGGTGAAAGTCGGCCAAAGGCTCGTCGCGACAAGGGAAGTAAATTGACGGACGACAAAATGGAATGCTAGAATCCACGAAGGTTACTACCTGCTAGTAAGGTCGGTCGCACTACCAATACAGATTGAGAAGAAGGAGAGAGGAATGGCCGTTCCGATTTCCCAGATGGCTACCGTCACGAAGTATGTGCTCTCTCAGAAACTGAGCGGGGTCAAACGGTACCCGCTCGTGTTGATGCTAGAACCCCTGTTCCGCTGCAATTTGGCCTGCGCCGGCTGCGGAAAGATTCAATACCCGGACCATGTGTTAGATAAGCGGCTGACGCCCGAACAGTGCTGGGCTGCCGCGGAGGAATGCGGGGCTCCGATCGTCAGCATTCCGGGCGGCGAACCGATGATTCATCCAGAAATGCCTGCAATTGTTCGAGGATTGATCGCACAGCGGCGATATGTCTATCTCTGCACCAATGCGATTTTGATGGAGCGAAAACTCGATGAGTATCAGCCTTCCAAGTACCTGACATTCAGTGTCCACATGGATGGGCTGAAGGAGGAACACGATTTGGCCGTCTGTCGTGACGGTGTATACGACGTGGCAGTGAAGGCAATCAAGGCGGCACTGAAGCGAGGGCACCGGGTCACGACCAACACGACCCTCTTCGACGATGCCAATCCAGAGCGGGTGAGGAAGTTTTTTGATGCGATGACGGAGCTCGGCGTCGAAGGCATGATGATCTCGCCCGGTTACAGCTATCAGAAGGCCCCGGACCAGCAGCATTTCCTCAAGCGAGAGCGCACGAGGGAATTGTTTTCCCGTATTTTGGGAAAGCCAAAGAAGGGATGGCAATTCAATCAGTCGCCGCTCTTCTTGGATTTCTTAATGGGGCAGCGGGAGTACCAATGCACACCCTGGGGCAATCCAACCTATAACGTCTTTGGATGGCAGAAGCCCTGCTATTTACTTCAGGAGGGCTATGCAAAGACGTTCCGTGAATTGATGGAGAGCACGGAATGGGATCACTACGGAACAGGGCGGAACGAAAAATGTGCGGATTGCATGGTGCACTGCGGGTATGAAGCATCCGCGGTCGAGGATACATTTGGATCGATGTCCGGGTTCGGCCGGACCGTTAAGCTGACGATGGTCCCCACTTCTCGTTAATCGTAAACAGTTCAACGTTAATCGTACGAGGACGTTCCTGACGCTCTTCTGTTAACGAATAACGATTCACGATTATCCACCTCTTGCGATGACCGATACCAAGAATCACAGTGGCGGCGTAACCGGATCGCCGCAAGGCCGAGTATTTCAGCCGGCTTCCTTCTCCGAACTCGTCGAGGCGGTGGAGGTCGCGTTTGATTATCGTGGCGACGTGACTGTAGCATTGAAATCCGGCGAGTCCCTCAGCGGATACCTCTTCAATCGCCAGGTCAAGGGGGTCGATTCCTCCATAGACATGTTTCCTTCCGATGACTCTCCGGCTCGTCAGATCCGGTATGACCAGATTGTGACGATTGCCTTCACCGGGGAGGACACGGCTACGGGGAAATCCTGGGAAAGCTGGATTGCCAAGAAAGATTCGGAACGACGAGCCGAAATCGCTCGTGTCGAAGCCGACGCAAAAGCGCGAGGAATCTTGTAGGGTCCCTTCTCTCCCTCCGCTCTCCTTCTCTGTTTTTTTATCCAGTGCCGCATGAGAGATCGCAATCCGCAAGTGCTTGAAAACAGGCTTACCATCCATTATTTCCGAGTGCCACTTCGTTGACAATGTATAGGGGCTATGTTAACAATTGCCCCTTAAAATTGGCTGGGGTCCGTCCAATTTGGCGAGACGAAGGCAACGCTCGGCGACGGAAAGAGTCGTCAGTCCGGAGCATGTGAGGCACATACAGGCTGTACAGAGTAGATCACGGTGGCGGGAATGGATCCTGGCCATGGTGGTAGTGTTTGGGCTCCCTTCCGTGGTAACTGCGACGCATGAAGCTGACCATCGGTTTACGGTCGAAGGGTATGTCTGCGGGGCTGATGGAAAAAGCAGTGCGGATATTGATGTGCTCGTCAAGGATACAAGGATTTCCTACGGACAGGTTGTAAAGACCGACGGAGAGGGGTACTACAAAGCGTCGTTCCACCTTCATAACGATAACCTTGATGACCCGCTTCTCATCGAAGCCAAAGGAGAACGGCAAGAACGCAAAGTTTCGTTTGACCCAAAAGATTTGGAGACAGAGCGAATCATCCAGGTCAATTTCGGGACTGGGTGCCAACAGAACAAGGGTAATGATCTCATCTGGATTTATCTAGGGTCCGGAGCTGTGGCGGTGGTAGTCGGGGGCTTCATTGGAGCCAAATTGATTCGGTCGATGCGAAGGCAGGAGCAGAAACGAGGGAAGTCCCAGGGGAAGCATAAGAAATAGCCGATGCAGTCCGCAGGGATGGCGTGTACCTCGCTGGATCGGTGAATCGGAGTGGCCAGGGGAGTACGAGTGTCATCACAATATTCTTTAGGTTTTCGCTTTTGCCGGGTAGAGAGCTTCCTGGTGGAGGCGTTTTTTTTGTCTTCGTCTGACAGGGACCTGTCTTTGATAGAGTGAGGAAAGAGGAACGAATGAAGGTAATGAAACAGGTGAGAGCCTTGGAGTTGGCAGTCCTAGTGGGTGTAGGACTTTTCCTGACGGCATGTGGAGGAGAAGGAGGTGGGGAAGGGCCGATCGTCCCGCCGCCGCCGGCCCCTGCTGAGTGGGCTGACAAACATGTGCCGTCCGACTGGTGGACCGATGCGGCCAAACTCGAAGAAGGACGCAAACTCTACAACGGTGAGACGAATCCCGATGTGAATTGTGGTAACTGTCACGGCAAGGATGGGAAACCGACCAAGGCTGGCGCCCGAGATTTCCGCGTCGCGGATCGGATGAAGCTCTATTCCGATTCAGTGTGGGCCTGGCGGATCTCCGAAGGAGTACCCAATACAAAGATGAAGGCATGGAAGAGCAAGCTGTCAGAGGATGATATCTGGAAGCTTGTGTTGTTTACGGCGAGCTACGGGATGCCTGGGAAGAGATGGGACCTAGCAACGAAATCTTGGGTTGATGCGGCGAGTGCCTCGGCAGCTCCTACTGCAGTTCCTGCTGCTCAGGAACCGGCTGGCAAGTAATGAGGGGTTTGTTGATGTACTCCACGCAGGATGTTCAATAAGGCTGTCCAGCAAGGCCGCGGTATGCACAGCGGGGAGCGTACGCTTCGGTACGTTGATTCTCCGAGTGCTGCGAGAACCTCGCTGGTAGATTTTTCAGCATCCTGCCAGATCTTCTCATTGTCCCCGTTCATGTTTGTTGTTGAAATGTCGCACGGTTCACGGTGAAATGACGCTATTCTGGACCCCGCACAATTCCTCTGACATTCTTGGATGTTGGCAATAGGGACCTGCTAGAGGAGAGCTTGCGTAGAGAGCAGAGAAGGCATGATGAAAACCGCTCAATGTCGGATAAGCTCCTAGCGGAGAGGGTCGACTCACTATTATGAAAGCATGGCAGCGCGGTCTTGTCGTGGTCTGTGCGCTTTGGGCTGTGTTCGGCGGTGTGGCTTATGCCCAAACTCCCGGCCTGTCTGCGGTGGAGTTTCCCTATACGGGAAATCGGACCGCCGTATGGATTGTCGCCCAGCTGCATACGCTCTTTGGGGCGTTCATTCTCGGGGCCCCGATCTTTATCGTCATCTCAGAATGGTTGGGCTATCGGAAACAGGACCTTCGGTACGACCGCTTGGCCAAAGAGGTCACCAAGGTCACGGTCATTCTCTTCAGCATAACGGCTCTGACTGGGGGCCTGTTTATCTTCGTGCTCCTCGCCGCATACCCGCAGTTTACCTCATGGTTCATCAATCAATTCTATCTCGTGTTTGCGGTGATCTACCCGCTCCTGTTCATCGGTGGGACGATCGTGTTGTACGCATATTTCTACACGTGGGATGACTGGAAGGGTGAAAAGAAGGGGCGGCATATCGCGCTTGGCGTACTCCTCAATCTCCTCTGTATGGTCACGATGTTTGTGATCAATGGCCCGACCTCGTTCATGAATACTCCGCTGAAGGGCGATGGTGTCTCGCCACAAGATCTCCTGGCAGCGGCGAGCTTGTGGGAGAAAATCGCCAATCAAAGCTGGATGCCGCTGAATCTTCACCGGATCGACGGTAATGTGGCCTTCGGAGGATTCGTGACAGGTATGATCGCCGCCTATATGTATATGGGGGCAAAAACGCAAGAAGATCGGGCCTACTACGATTGGATGGGTTTCGTCGGAAATTTGATCGCCGTGGGCGCGACACTGTTCCAGCCCTTCACGGGATTACTGATGGCCTATGAGATGTGCGATTACGATTTTTCGTTTTGTCCATACATGATGGCCGACCAGCTCTCGATGTTTTTTGAAATGCAGGGAGCGATGATCGGACTGATGTTCCTGGCGATCAACTATTACGCCTGGCTCAGTTTAAAGCGCATTGAAGGGGCGGAAAGGGTCCGGATGACGATCCTGACACCCATCGTCATAGTGGCGTTACCCTTCGTCATGATGGCGGTGATGAATATTTATTGGATTCCCGACCCGAAAGGGCTGCTTTTCCTCCTGCCATTGATTCTGGCGCCGTTTCTTTTGGGTCGATTCATCCCGTGGACGGTCTCTGCGCGGACGGTGATTAAAATCGGCTTTTTGATGATCCTCGTGAGCGATGCGATCTGGCTCACTCCCCGCGGATTCGCGGCCACCGGCGCCAATCTAGCGCCGGGGTTGGAACTGCCATCGGATTGGGACATCCTGGCCACGATGCCGGCGAAAGTTTCCGCGATGTTCACATTGGTGTTTGCCACGGTCGTCAACTATGTTTTGTATAACCGGGCCATCAAGCAAGGCATGATCCGCTGGGGGAAAATCGATTTCACCTCCCAGTTCGTATTGATATTCCTCGCGTTCACCTCAATCTGGACGATGGGTTTGATGGGCGCAGTCCGTTCGCTGGTGCGGAAGTTCTTCCACACCTATAGTTTGGTGCCCGACCTCACTGCGGAATCGTTCACGCCGACTCTGTCATATTCTGCCTGGTGGATTACCGGGATTACCGTCGTCTTTTTCGCCGTCGTAAGTTTGGCTATCGTCGTGGCGCTTCGGCCTTCCGAGTCGAAGGGCCATGTACCCGAAAGCACCCCAGTGCCTGCTAGGGCCAAGTAACGGGTGCGGAACGCCTGCTGAGAGAACGAGAATCGCATGGGCAATGTGATGAAGAAGCTGGCGATCGGTCTGGTAGTGGGCGGTGCACTGGTCGGCGTCGCGAGGGGGCTCGAGTTTCCCTTCGTCTTTCAGATGCTGTTCCTTGGCTTCGCGATGCTGGGGGCGTTCGTGTTCATGCTGCTGGATGCGCCGCCGCTCGGGACTGTGAGCGGGGGGAAATCGGTGTTCGCCCTCGTGGCGTTCTATCTGCTGTTGTGTGCAGTCTGTATCGCCGGCGCGTCGTTTCTCCCACAATTTGACCCCGAGGATGAAAAGGGGAAGATCGCAAAGATTTTGAAGTCTCAGATCGAAGCCTCTGAAAAGGGGAAAACCGAGGAATTGATTGCGCGTGCCAAGGCACTTGACGAGCAGGTCAAAGCCCTGGAAGTGCGGCTCAAGGCACTGGGCACGGATCAAATAGTGCCTGCGCCGCAGCAGGCCGGGACGCCTCCTACCCCAACGTCCAGTGTGGCGGCCGGCGATTTTATGAAGCTGGGAGAGGAACAGTGGCAGCTGATGGAATGCTACAACTGCCACAAGCTGAGGGGTGAGGGTGGAAAGAAGCGCGGTCCCGAGCTGGATAACATTGGCTCGTTTCTGACGGTCGACGAGATTAAGCAGAAAATTAGCGATCCCAAGAGTTTCATGGCCGAGGGATTCGAGAAGGAATGGGAGAAGGGCAGAATGCCCGACAAGTTTAAAGACCTCATGGAGCCCAAGGATCTTCAGGCGCTTGCTTCCTGGTTGGGGACATTCAAAAATACATCGGTCAATACGCCGAAGCCGATTAAGAAGAAGTAGGATGCAACCTAAACTGAAATCGAAGGTCCGCTGTACGGATCGGGAAATCGGAGAAGTGACCAGGGTCATCATGGACCCCCTGTCTCAGGAGGTCAGCCATGTCGTCGTATCGATGAACGGCTCGGGCGAACGGCAGGTATTGATGGGGGCGGTCCACACCATCACGGATGATCTGGTGCAACTACGGTCGTCCTCAGCCGAAGTCACAGCCTTGCCGCCCTTCAAGCGGGAGGACTATGTCACGCTGCATGAAGTGGAGATTCCCGGTCTTGAGAGACATGTGCACGTCGAGTCTGGTGAAGTGCTTGTGCCGCTCCCTGAACTGGAACGAAACGTCAAGCGACGGACATTCTTTGCGAATTTGACCTATGTGACGGGGCTGTTTATCGGATTGCCGCTGGTCTATCCCGTGCTGAAGTTCTTGATGAATCCGATGTATGCCTCGTTGGACAACCGTTGGTTGATGGTCGGCAACGTTGCGAAAGTGAAGGCGGAGGATGTCGGAACCCAATTCCAGTACAAACGCAGGGTCAAAGAAGCCTATATGCCCGAATCTGAAATCGAGAAGAATGTGTGGGTGGTCAAGGCGACTCCCGCGGTACTGGAACGAGTCTATCAAGGGAAGGATTTGGAGTTTCGGGATGCCGCAGGAAAATCCATCTGGACCAATAAAAAAGATATCCCCTACCTGGCATTTTCTGGAAAATGCCCTCACCTTGGGTGCGGATTTAAGTGGCGAAATCACAAGGTGCTTGGGCCGGTCTTCCTGTGTCCCTGTCACTTGAGCATCTATGATGCATCCGGCAAGGTGCTGGATGGTCCTGCCCCGCGCCCCCTCGACATGATGCCGATTCAGGTATCTGCGAGCGGCGAAGTGCACATCATCGACATGGAATTCAAAGCTGGGACAAAATCCCAAACGCGGATCGTGTGATGAGCGAGACTCCTTCTGCCGGCACGCAGATATCGGTCGCGGAGCGAGTCATCACCTTTGTCGATGAGCGGGTGGGGCTGAAGCAGCTCACCGCGAAGATGCTCAATGAGTCGGTCCCGGGCGGTTCACGCTGGGCTTATGTCTTCGGGTCCATTCTGTTGTTTATCTTCATCATGCAGGCGGTCACGGGCGTGCTGCTGATGTTCTACTATGTGCCCACCGCAGACCATGCCTATGCGAGCACCCAATATATCATCCATGACATCGACTATGGATGGTTCCTGCTGAGTTACCATTTCTGGGGCTCCTCCGCCATGGTTCTCTGCGTCTTTGCGCATATGTCACAAGTCTTTCTCTGGGGCGCGTATAAGAAGCCCCGCGAACTGATCTGGCTGGTCGGGTTGGGACTTTTTGGACTTGTCATGCTATTCGGATTTACCGGCTATTTGCTTCCGTGGGACCAGCGAGCCTTTTGGGCCACGACTGTCGGCGTTGAGATTATGGATAAGGTGCCGCTGATCGGAGACTTCATGGCGCGCTTCCTCAAGGGGGGCCCAACCCCGGGGCAGATGACCTTGAGCCGGTTTTTTGTCATCCACGTCATGGTACTTCCGGCAGCTCTAATTGGGTTGGCAGGCCTGCATCTGTTTCTTTTTCGATGTGCGGGACCGGCTGGCCCTTTCAGGGGGACAGCCATGGAGTTGAAGGCAAAGACCGACTATTTTTTCCCCCGGCAGATTTGGAAGGATATCGTTGGGATGGCAGTCGTCTTTGCCTGTATCAGCGGATTGGCCTTCTGGGAACCGGTCGTCTTATTGGACGAAGCGACGCCTGATCCCGGCGATTATCATCCGGAACCGGAATGGTACTTCTTATTTATATTCCAGCACCTGCGTCTGAGGATGTTCTCCGGCGAGTTCGGGCAGATCCTCGGTTCGATCGTATTTCCCGGTCTCCTGGGGCTCGTGCTGGTTTTCCTGCCTTTCTTCGACCGAAGCCCCGAACGGAATATTTTTAAACGGCCGATAGCACTTATCGGATGGGTGGTCCTCACAGCTTCGATTCTACTTTTTACGGTGTCTGCCATTATTAATCGAGAGTTCTTGGATTAGCAGGATGCTGAGGAGCCGGAAACGTGAAGCGTGAGTCGAAGGTTAGGTGTGAAGCTGAGACCTTGGTTGGGGACAGGCACATCCCGGGGCAAAGAGCCCGATTCAGCATTGTGAAGACCTCCGTCCGCGCTGTCGTGTATCGCTGGGTACCTGCATGAACGATCCCGTGTCTCCCACCAAGCTCGGGTTTGGCATCCTCTGGCCTGCCTTCTGGACGGGCTTGCCAATCAAGCTTGCCATCGCAGTACTTTTTCTAGCCTTCGGGATTGTGCAATTTGAAACTAGGATCGCTCTCGCGTTCATAATGCTCTTGGCAAGCCCTGTTACGGTGCTTGCCCTTCCAACCATCATCCTGGGATTGGACTCGCATATCGGCGAAGGCACGGGCATCGTATTACTGTTTCTACTGGCAATTCCAATCGATATGTGGGCGCTTAGACTCGTCGGCCGAACGTTTTTCCTCGAACAATGCCGTCGTGAGCCACCAGCCGGTTTGGGGCTGACCCTCTGGTGGAAGTGCGCATTGGTCGGCGCCATTTACCTTCCGATTCTTTGGTTCGTTCAGGGCGCGGTGACTGATGCCTCGATCTCTGCGGCCCATTCGTTGTTCGAAGACGGTATTCTGGAGGGGACTCCGGTTGCGGAGCGAATCAGCATTGAGCTGACTCTTTGGGGTACCGTGGCCACGGCGACGCTTTCCATGATGCTGATTATAGGCTTTTCGCTGGTGGGGCGGATGATTCGTGGTACGGTGCAGATGGCGCCGCATGCCTCGGAGAATTATGAAGGTCTGATTGCGCGCTGGGACTTGATGCGGGTTCCGGTAGATCAAGGGTTACTGTTGACCGTGGTGTCCTGTGTGGCTGTTGTGCTGTCGATCCTGTTCTGGTTTTCTCTCCCGCGGTTTACACCGCATCCCCACGAATGTTGCAAGAAAGTAGAAGCAAAGGCCGCGCCGGAAATCAAACCGCTCGAGGTACTGACAAAAAACGAAAATTTGATTGCACAGCTTGCGGCGCGGGTTGAATTTTTGATAGAACAGCAGGCGGCCGCGAACCGGGAAAAGGAAAAGAGTAGGCCAATAGGCGAGGCAGCGATGAGTGAGCCTGAAACAACAGGGTCCGGTGCGCCTGCCGCCATGAAACCATAAACGTGGGAGATGATGAGGTGAGGGCAATGCAACATCAGGGTGGATGGATTCAGCGGCTTCTCCAGGTCTGTAGGGATCATGGAGGTACACTCTCGATGCTCGCGATAGCTGCGGGCCTCTTTAGTCTCCCCGTATTGGCCTTCGGGGCCGATGCCGCGCCGCCGGCTCCGACCGAATATCGTGATGTGCCTTACGTCGGCGCCCGTAATGTGATTTGGGTTATCGCCCAGTTGCATTTGCTGCTCGCGGGGTTTGTGCTGGGTGTGCCGCTGTTCGCTTGGGTATGCGAAATCGTCGGCTGGAAGGGCGGTGAAAAGCGGTACGACAAACTCGCCAAGGAGTTTACCAAGCTCCTGACCTCCGCCTATTCTACGACCGCCCTCTTCGGCGGCATCCTCTTGTTCCTACTGATCGGGTTTTATCCCAAATTGATGAATTACCTGAGCGATATTTTCTTCCCGTCGTTTATTGTCTACTGCATCCTGTTCTTGGCCGAGACCGCGACGCTCTACCTATATTGGTATGGCTGGGACACGATGCAGGAGGGCGGCAAGAAGACCTTTCATATTTTCCTCGGCTTCATGCTGAACTTCTTCGCATTTTTTATCATGATCATCCCGAATTCCTGGGCGACGTTCCAGTCCAGTCCGGTCGTGCTTGCTGAGGGGTCGGATATCGCGCGGGCCTGGGCCGCGACATGGAACCCGACCTGGTGGCCTGTCAATATTCACCGTATCATCGCGAACGTCGTGCTCGGAGGCTACATCTGCGGCGCCTATGCCGGGATCCGCTACTTGTCCTCTAAGACCGCTGAAGAGCGCAGCCACTATGACTGGATGGGCTATGTCGGGAACTTCATCGGGGTTTTCGGCCTCTTGTCCCTTCCCTTCGCCGGCTATTGGCTCATGCGTGAAATCTATCAGTACAACCAGCAAATGGGGATCACGCTCATGGGCGGCTTCCTGTCCTGGTTGTTCATTCTGCAGGCCATGCTCATCGGCGTGCTCTTCCTCGGATCGAACTATTATTTCTGGATTGGAATGACCTATCGCATACCGGGGTCCGACATCAAATATAAGAAGCAAATGTTGGCGATGCTGATCGCACTGCTGGTCTGCCTGGGTATCTGGATGACCCCCCACTCACTCGTGGCCAGTATGGAAGAAGCGAGGAAGATGGGCGGAAGTCACCATCCGCTGCTCGGCGTCTTCGGCGTCATGTCGGCCAAGATGACCGTCGCGAATCTCATGATCCTCGTCACTTTCATGAGTTTCATCATGTATTGGCGGGCCGGTAAACAGGAAACGGTGGGCTGGGCAAAAATTGCGAAAATCTTCATGGGTTTCATCCTTGCCGTTTCGGCGATCGTAGTCATCGTTCTGGGCGTGTGGGGTTACTTCGTGCCCGCGATCATCCGCATCAATTATTTCTCCACGTCGCAGGTCTTGGTCGTGCTTGCGGTCCTATTGACGATCACTCCGCTGACGAGCATTCTGCTGAAGACCGCTAAGGTCACGACGGAAATGAACTGGGGCGTGATGCCTCCCCGCGCCGGCTATTCCCTTGTGCTCAATGCCATCATGATCATCCTCCTGATGACGCTGATGGGGTACGCACGGTCATCTTCGCGCGTCCATTGGCATGTCTATGGTGTGCTCCGCGACACATCGCAATATGCGTACTCCCCCGCGCTCGGCTATGCCTCAGGCATCATGGCCTTGTGCACATTCTTATTCTGTATGATCGTGGCATTTATCTTCTGGGTTGCCACCATGGGCGATAAGGCGAAGGGGCCGGCTGTATCGAGCAAAGCCGCGTTGCCGCAGGGTCTGCCGGCGATGGCAGGCGCATCGAACGCGCTCGATGAACCGAATGGCCGCAAGTTGTGAATCATGGATGTGGGATTGTGAGGGCAATGCAGTATTGAGGGCAAGGCACTTCTTGCTGCCCAAAGGGGATATATGAGTGAAATCGTTCGACTACAGTTGATTGGTCTCGGTGTGATGGGGCTGGGCATTCTAGCCCTGCTTTTTATTCGAGGCACGTTCATCCGAGTCACCGGATTTGTCACGATCATATTGGGCCTCTTCACACTCGTGTCATTGTCGATTCCGCAAATGGCGTCCTTGCCGCCGGTTGAAGAAAAGTTCGACATTGCCACGGTCAAAACACCGACCGACTTGGCGTCTATTGGGCAAAAGGTTTTTTTTAGTAAGGGTCAGTGTGCCCTATGTCACACCATTGGTCCCAGTGAATCAGCACGCTGTCCGGATTTAAAGGGAATCGGAGCCAAGCTGAGCCGCGAGTTTCTGTATGAAAGCTTGACCGAGCCGCAGGCCTACATCTATCAAGATTATCGTGTTGAAGGCCTGGCGAAGGAGTATCCGGCCACCATGCCGTATATCAATAAGAATCCCATCGGACTGTCAAGGAATGAGATTCTCGCTGTGATCGCATTCTTGCAGCAGATGAGCGGGGAGCCTATTTCCATTGCGGTATCCGAGTTGGCAGCGCCAGAGCAGGCTCCTGCCGTTCCGGTGCAGAAGGCAGCCGAATCCGTCCCGGTAGCCGTGGCGCAAGTTCATTGAGGAGGCACGTATGAAGGGTGCATTGGTCACGCCGGTCATTGTGACGGTAGTCGTCTATCTCTTCTGCAAGTTTATTGTGCCCATTATCCCTGGCTCGGCGCCGCTGCCGTCCAGCGTCATCATTCTGTATATGATGCTCACCATCTCAGGAATCGGGATCTTCTACACACTGAGCAAAGAATCCAAGGATGCCTTCTGGGGTCCGATCGAGCGATTCTTGACGGGAGATGGTATCGGTGGAATGCAGGCGTTACGCTGGGGTGTCCTGATCTGCTTTCCATTGCTTGTCGGCTGGCAAACCTATAACAGCACGGCCGTCAGCAATGAGCCACCAGGGGAAAATCGCACGATTCATCCGGCTCCGCCGGGCGAATATGCCGGCCTGTCCAATCCGGTTGCCAAGACCCCGGATGCTATCCAACAGGGAAAGGGTTTTTATGCCGCCTATTGTTCCCCCTGTCACGGCGGAAACTTTGACGGCAAGGGTCCGGCAGCCAGGGGATTCAATCCTCCCCCGGCCAACTTCGCCGATCCCACGACGATCGCCATGCTCCAGGAAAGCTACTTATTCTGGCGCATTAAAAAGGGCGGCGTCGGTCTCCCGATTGAAGGGATGCCATGGAAATCCGCGATGCCACGCTGGGAAGTGGAGCTTCCCGACGAATGGATCTGGAAGATCATCATGGGTGAGTACGACGGAGCGCATCAATCACCGAGGACGTGGGAGTAAGGGGGTAGCCTGGTCGTCCTCCTATTCGTGGAACGCGCACGATGATAAGAATGTGCTCGCTTGGGACAAGAACGCGTCATGGCGCGCTCAGGGTTGGGCGGGTGAGAATGTTTCGCGCAATCGAGGATCAACCAGCCTACCCTGGAAAATAGAATAGGAATTGGGATAACGCGCGCAGTGGAAGGCACCTACCCCACCCTTTGAGGAGTGAGTAGGGAGTTAGTGAGCAGAGAGAGGATAGAACGTATGAGAGACGGACTGAACAAAATCCTTCCGAACGTCGCCGTTGGCGCCGGGCTTGTTCTGGGACTGCTGCTGGCACCGCTGGCGACGCAGCCGGCTTGGGCCGAAGAGAAGGCCCCGGCCAGCGCGTCACCCGAATCGGCATCGGAAAGTAATGCAGTCACTGCTCCATTGGTGAAGGCCGGGCTGCCGGCCGATGATCCGACTGCGGCAGTCTGGAACAGCGCGCCCCAGGCGAAATTTCCCATGTCTCCGCAAGTCCATTGGCCGAACCGCATTCTGGATGCCACGGTCAAGGACTTGAGCGTGCGAGCCCTGCATGACGGAACGAACGTCGCCATTCTTTTGGAGTATGCAGATCCGACCGAAGATGCGGACGATGCAGCGGCGATTGAATTCATGGTGGGCGATAAGAAGGCCCACTTTGCCCATGGACAGCCGATGTTGCAGGTGGAAGGCGGGCCGGTCAATATCTGGTTTTGGAGAAACAAAGATGCGAAGGGCGTCGACATGAATGCCATGGGCTTCGGCACGCTCAAGACGCAAGATCATCAGGACGTGAAAGCCAAAGGCGTCTACTCCAACGGGACATGGAAAGTGGTCTTTACGAGGCCGCTCGAGACCGGCCATCTTGAAGAAGATACGCAGATCCCAATGGGTGGGTTCATCAATATTGCCTTTGCCGTCTGGGATGGCAAGAAAGACGTCAGCGGCGCAGTAAAGGAGAAGGGATCCCAAAAGGCGGTTTCCTCCTGGTGGAATTTCCGTGCAGAGGCGCCGCCGAATTATACCGGCTATTACTATGCAGCCATCGCTGTGGGCTTGGCTTTCGGATTTCAGTTTTTTCTGATCCGTAATCTCAAGAAAGGGCCTCGACCATGAAGGCGGTCCCCTTATACGTATCGGGAGTGGTAAGTGCGCTGATCGGCATCGGGGCCCTGGTTGCCGGGGGTTGTGCCAACGATCAGCAGGCGAAGGGGCATGAACTCTACAACCACTATTGCTCGCACTGTCACGGCGAGAGTGGACGCCAGAATGAGGGGTACAATTGGTCCTCCATGCCGGATCCGAAGCCGAAAGACCTCACGAATAAAGCAGAGATGAGCACGCTCAAGGACAAGGACATCTTCGAGACGATTTACCGGGATATGAAAGATACAGGTGAAGGGGGCGACGAGATCGGCGATGACGAGTTCGGCGTGCCTACCATGCCGACGTTCAAGTACACCCTGTCGGAAGACGAGATATGGGCGATTGTCGGCTATGTCAGGGGCCTCCACGGCACGAAATTGGAGTTTAAGATCGAAGAGAGAAAGAAACAGTTGGCTGATGCACTCACGGCGGCTCAAGCCAATTTGGAGCAGACCACGAAGGCCTACGAGGAGGCTGAAAAGCTCGCAAACGAAGAGGCAGAAAAGAAAAACGTCGATGTCGATGATGCAGCGTATGCCAAGGAATTGGCTGCCATGGCTCAGGCGAAAAAGGGTCGTGACGCGGCCCAGAACGCGGTCAATAATTTTTCGTCCAGGCCGGGAAAAGGCCAGAGTGTCGCCAGGCCGGATCTCACCGTGAAGCCGGCAGAGGTTCCAAAGTTGGTGGAGCTCGGCAAGCGGTATTATGAGGACAAGTATGGCTGCAACGGCTGCCATGCCATCGGCGGTGAGGGCGGAAAGGTCGGCCCGGCGCTCGATCGAGCAGGGTTCAGGTTGAATGCGACCTGGACCTATCGGTGGCTGAAGAACCCGCAGGCGATGAATGCAGAGACCAGGATGCCGGCGCTCGGGCTCAGCGATGCCGATGCCAAAGCCGTGACGATGTATCTCAGTACGTTGCGCGCGCCCGCAAATCCAGAAGGTTCGACCAACAAGCCGGAAGAGCCTTTACCCGTCAGCAAGCCGGGGAGCTGATCTCAGAGTAGAAATCCCGCGACCATTCCTAAGAAGATGGCGGCTCCTACCCACACATGTTGCTGAAACATGTGAAAAGCGGTGGGCGTCGATACAACCTGCCTGAGCTGCAGGGCTTGTCTCGCACACCACCAGCCGATGGTCACGAGTACTCCATAATAGATCCAGCCAATGTCGGCAAGCCAGCCGGCGAGTCCCAGCAGGAACAGCATTGCACAAAAGACTGTCCCGACGGCAATCCACGTCGATGAACCGAACAACAGCGCCGAAGACTTCACCCCGATCCGGCGATCATCCTCCCGATCTTGCAATGCGTAAATCGTGTCATATCCGACCGCCCAGCAGATCGTGGCAGCGAACAGGCACCAGGCCGGCGCTTCGATAGCGCCCCGCGAGGCGGTCCAGGCCATGATGGTGCCCCAGCCGAAGGCGACCCCCAAAATGGCTTGTGGGATGTGGATGACGCGTTTTGCGAAGGGATAAAGGGCAGCTAAGAGGATGGCGATTGGACTCAAGAGGATCGTGAAGGGGTCAAGGGATAATACGAGTATTGCGGCCAGCAGAAGAAAGAACCCGATGACCATCAGGGCATGTCTGACGCCGAGTTCACCCGAGGCAAGTGGACGGACCCTTGTGCGGGTCACATGCCGATCAAAGGATCGATCTGCTAAATCGTTCAAGACGACTCCCGCACTGCGCATCACAAATGATCCGATGACGAAGACGACAAGCAAATGAAGCGAAGGCGTCCCGCGAGCGGCGAGGACCAGGGACCAGAGTGTTGGGAGCATGAGCAGCCATGTTCCAGTCTGGTTTTGGAGGCGGATGAGTCGGCTGACAGCCGACCAGGACAATTGAGGCGGTAATGGTGATCCCGGTTCCGGCGAGGAAGATTCCGTCATGGGGGTCAACTTAGCCGAGGGGTGTGGGGCTGTCAACGCCGCACCGCGCAGGCAGGTTTCTCTAGTTTATTTGGTTTGTCTGGTTTGTTTGGTTGAACGGGTCTAACCAGATGAACCAAATAAACTAAAAAGACCAAACAAACCGGGCCCGTTGTGCTCCTTGGGCATTTTTCTGTATAAGAATATTGTGCAGGTCATAGATTCAGCGCGTCCGTCCCTCTTGCTTCGTGCGGCCTCAGGGGTTGTCGCGGGGTTGTCTATTCTGACGTTGACGAGTTGCTCGTTCTTCTCGAGAGGAGAGGGGGCGGTTGTCGGATACGATGTTCCCCTGACGGTCCAACTTCGATCCGACCCAAGCATCGCCGCGGCTCAGCTTGCTTATCAAGACGCCTGCGGCCAAAGGCAATCCTTGCCGATTGGCGCGCCGTTGCAGAATCTCCTTACGCGAAAGATAGGCCGCGTCTTTGAAAACGTTTTGCCGGATGGTGCAGGGCCCTCGTCGGTTCCTGACGGATATGTCGATGCATCGTTGGGACCTGCCACCGTCGACCTTGCGATCACTCATAAGGCCAACAAGAGCTACCCTGCCATGGTCGCTGTGGGGTTGGACTTTGCCTATAGGGCTGCCGATGGGGTGGTTCTCTACAGCAAGAAACTTCAGAGCATCGGTCGTGGAGATGTCGAGGTCACCGATGCGTCGTGCGAGGTTAAGGGTCTCGATGCGATTGCCAAAGAGGCAATAGGTTATGTGACAGATGGCATGGCCGCATATCTTGGCACCTCTTCCAAGATCGGCGAGGCTGCTCAAGCACGCAAGGCTGACGGGTCCAAGCCGGCAGGGCAAGTTGCGCTTCAGTCATCGGCAGTCGCTCCTGCACCTGTTTCAGCAGATGGACCTGCCACGCTGGTGTTCCGTGCGATCGTTCGTCCCGAGAATCACAATCAGATGTTGAGCACCGGTGAAGCGGTTGCGATCGAAATCGAAATCAAGAATGAGGGACCGGGACCTGCAAGGGCTGTCGAGTTGTCGGTAGCTGCTTCGCCTGCCTTGATTGAGCGGATTCCCATCAGGGTATCGGTCGGCGATCTCCAGTCCGGTGAGGTGAAACGGATAGTATTGGACGGCAAGGTTGGCAGGGTCAATAACGCCGTGGAGGCGGAGTTGACATTGACATTGTATGCCGGGTCCCAGTCGGTCCAGCTGCCCTCACCCAAGAAGTTTCTAGTGACGATGGTGCCTGAATCTGGAACAATGGTCCAAGCGGCGCCGGTTGATGTCGATCAGCTGTCGAAACGGCCCAGCCTTCTCAGACAGCCGAAGGCGGTCGGTATCGTGGTCGGCGTGGGGCGATTTCGGGATAACGGCGTCGTTCCGGTGAAGTATGCCGCGAGGGATGCGGAGGTCATCGCCGCTCACCTTAAGGCGACCGGCGGGATCCCATCCGAGCGTGTACGCACCCTCGTTGACGCCCATGCCCTCAAGGCCGACCTGGCCGAAGCGCTGGAAGAGTGGCTGCCCAAGCTGGTAGATCCCACCACGGTGGTCTACGTTTCGATCACGGGTCGAGGAGTCGTTGAGCCGGCCACTGGGGCAGTATCGATCAGATTATTCGACAGTACGACCATGTTTGATGCACGACTCTATTCGCTTCGTCGACTGCATGATTCCTTGGCATCATTGCCGATTCAGCGGGCCATCGTGATACTCGATCTCTCGCTGGAATGGGCACCCGGCAAGGAGGCGGCAGAAGGAACTGTCCCTTTGTGGGGGCAGGGAGATAATGGAAAAGGGAAGATCATGTGGATGGTCGGCAACCGAGCAGTCCGGGAAGCCCCTAGTTACGACCAGGGCCGGCATGGATTGTTTGCCTATCAATTGCTCAAAGGCCTGGGTGGCCCGGCGGATCTGGATAGGAACGGTTTTATCCTGGTCGGAGAACTATGCACCTATACAAAGTGGCAGTTGTTCAAGGTGGCTCAAGAGCAGTATGGCAATGGGCATGAATCTCTCTGCCTCCCAGGGCCCGGTCTGGGAGCCTCAGTCAGACTGCAGCCTATTGCGCAGTTGAAGTAGCGCCGGCTGCTGGTCTGACGGCACGGTTGTCGGGCAGAGAAGGTCTGCTGCGCACTTCTCAGCGGTTTCGTAAACCGAATTAGCACTCAGAACCCCTTGTGATCTCTTGTGATTACAAGGGATTTTCTTTTGCCTCCTTGGTTGCCGGTGAGTAGCGGCGGGTCGTATACAGTCGCTCGCGGGCACAATTTCGGGCACAGAGCACATACCTTTTCTCCACTCGTTTCACGACGCTTTTCAGGATATTTTCTTACTGGCATAAATGACTCAGGATCATTCGTATGCTCGCCCTCAAGGCCACCCCCACCTTTGCAGTACCTCCTTCAGGGTCTTTCGCCTAGCAACAGGGGTGGTATTCTTCTGACAGGGCAAACACACACAGGCTTGATGGCTAGGAGGTGTCAGGATGGCCACTCTTCGCACGCTTGTTGGAGTTTCTGTGCTGCTGGTCATCGTGGGTCTTGTGATTGTCATCCCGCTGGGGGTTGGGTGGGCCCTTGTCCATCTAGCGACTCCTTAGAGTATTGCTCTCAAAAAAGTGTTGTGATAAGCGTTGCACATACGGCAATGCTCACCGACCCCCTTCAAACCAGTCCAGCCTTTCACAGCGGTTCAGCACCGCCGACGAAACCAGGTGTCTATTGGTTTCACAGCGAGACTGCGTGGAAGGCTTTATTGGTGGAGGTACGTCTGGCCAATGGCGAGTTGACGGTATGGTGGCCCAACTACGACCAGTCAGTCACAGCAGTGAAAGGCCACTGGCACGGACCCATTCCCCCCTCGACTGGACCAGGTAGCCGATAGTCCACCATTTTCCAGCGCCTCATCTTGCGGCTTCTTTGCCCATCCCTCGTAAAGCGCGGTGGAAGATACTTACCATCCCGGACGTCAAGGATATAGTATTGAGTCTTGTCGAAAGTCACCTGAAGGAGCTGGAGAAGCGGGGTCTGTTACCGAAAGGGAAGTGAGGCGGCACTGAACTTCTAGACAGGTTTGATGGTCATGACAAGATTACTCGGGGGTTCCCTCAGTCCCATGTTCGAACAGTGAATGGTAAAGTTCCAATAGGTTAATCATCACACAATATGCCGACGGCGGGCGAAATCTTCCTCAACGAACATGATCATTATTCGCCGCCTGAACTGTGCGAAGCAGAAGTAATGAGAACCCGAACCCTCATTCTCCTCGCACTGCTGGTTATCATCCCAGGCTGCGTGACGTATCGGGATTTCCAGATTGTGAATCCCCTCCCAAGCCCATATGAGCCGGCTGCATCCCCTCGTTGTCGTCAGACCGTTCAGTTTTCATATGGTCTGACTGGGGGAGGAACCTTTCAGTGGACCGTTAGTGGCGTCTTCTCACCTGCGGCTGTGAATCGTGCCCTGCACGAAGCGCTTCAACGCTATGCAGGCTGTCGCGACGACCCCGCTCTCGCTTGCAGTTCTGAGACAGGGATGGAAGTCTTCGTCTACGTCCGGGAGAAACTGTATCCATGGCATTGGTATGGAGAGTACCTTGGGCATATCTCATCAGTGGCTTCCTTTGTCATCCCTTTTTATATTAATGAAGGCGGCTGGGAGCTCTCCTACAGCGTCCCTAACAAGAATTTGCCCAAAAAAACGTATAAATACGAAATTTCAGCGAGACAATTCTATTGGCTAGCGTTGCTCCCATTCTCCTGGATTAACTTCTTCACCTACAGTCTCGATGATGCAGTGCGTTCAACAACTGCGCAATTTGTTGTGGATGCCCGATGGGATGGGTTTCTGGGAACAGCGGAGTGACTCGTGGGATCAGAGCTAGCCTTTGGGGCGGCTGTACCGGCATCCTTCTTCTGCTGTGTGCTCCCCTCGCAATTGCTGCCTTCACTGGCCCTGTCGTCTCCGTCCTCGACGGCGATACGATCGAAGTGTTACACAACACCCGCGCTGAACGTATTCGCCTCAACGGGATCGACTGTCCAGAGAAGGGGCAACTCACCTGCACGCCGTGAAGTCGCTTCGGAAACCTGTAACGGATAATAGAGTCCGAGGGGTGCGGGCAATGGCGCAGGGTTGAAATGACCTAGATGACAGGGGAAGAAGTGATGGTCGATATTTCCTCTGAGCAGGGGCTTTCGAGACCGTTATAGGCACTCACTGCAAAATAATAGATAGTATGAGGATCAAGGTTAGGGACCGTGGCCGACGGGGAGTTAACATACATGGAACTGTCGTATGTGCAGCTGCCTGGTTGCCCTGATGATCGCCGGCTGTAATAAACAAAATAGCCGATGACAGATGGGTCTCGAACTGGTTGCCATTCGAGCGACACGGTGGCTACCGGTGGTGCTGCTGCTGATGGGTCGCTGCCGCTTTCTCCTCCGCTGGCACATCCGGTCAACAAGGCCATCAGCGTCAGAAGAAGACCCGTAACGATGGTGGACAGGCCTAGTAGCGTGCGAGCGTTCTCTGTGACTCTGGCCTGCGGGAAAGAGAAGTGGTGCCTCGTGACATGGCTCATGCGCTTCCTCCGAGGGTGCGTGTGAAGACGTTGAATTAGGTTTTCAGGTCGGTCTACTTCATGCGTGAGGCGAGGCAGGAAGAAGAACACGTTTGGCGTTGAGGTGTGAGCAAAGTAGATGCCAAGGGCGCTCGCTGCCATTTATGAATGGATCAACGAATTGTGGAGTGCTTCAAAA
>Ga0070688_100000018_pt1 | contig 72357 bp, 68 predicted proteins | sample KBSS13HmetaG_FD_64679 | JGI IMG/M metagenome (GOLD analysis project Ga0070688, IMG submission 64679) | Switchgrass rhizosphere microbial communities from Kellogg Biological Station, Michigan, USA - KBS S1-3H metaG | ecosystem: Host-associated > Plants > Roots > Rhizosphere ...
GAAAGTCGGCAAAGACGGCGTGGTGAACGTCGAGGAGGGCCAGACCTTCGGGATGGAGCTCGAGTTCACCGAGGGGATGCAGTTCGACAAGGGCTACATCTCGCCGTACATGGTCACCGACCAGGACCGCATGGAGGCGGTGCTGGACGACCCCTACATCCTCATCGCCAACCAGAAAATCGGCTCCGTGCGGGACATCCTGCCGGTGCTCGAGCAGGTAATGCAGGGGGGCAAACCGCTGCTGATCGTGGCCGAGGACGTCGAGGGCGAGTGCCTCGCGACCCTGGTCGTGAACAAGCTCCGCGGCACCTTCACCGGCGTCGCCGTCAAAGCCCCGGGCTTCGGCGATCGCCGCAAGCGGATGCTCGAGGACATCGCGATCCTCACCGGCGGTGAGGTGATCACCGAGGAGATGGGCCTGAAACTGGAGAACACCCAGCTCGCCCAGCTCGGCAAGGCGCGCCGCGTCGTCGTCGCCAAAGACAACACGACGATCATCGACGGTGCCGGTGAGGCCGAGGACATCAAAGGCCGCATCAACCAGATCAAAAACGAGGTCGAGAACACCGACTCCGACTTCGACCGGGAGAAGCTCCAGGAGCGCCTGGCGAAGCTCGCCGGAGGCGTTGCCGTCGTCAAGGTCGGCGCCGCCACCGAGACCGAGATGAAGGAGAAAAAGCACCGCGTCGAGGACGCGCTGCAGGCGACCCGCGCCGCCCTCGAGGAGGGCGTCGTGCCGGGTGGCGGTGTGGCTCTGCTGAACGCGCAGGCCGGCCTCGACCCGGAGAAGCTCGACGAGCCGGACGAGGTGACCGGCGCGCGGATCATCCACCGTTCGCTGGAGGAGCCGGTGCGGCAGATCGCCGAGAACTCGGGCCTCGAGGGCTCGGTCGTTGTCAACAAGGTCCGCGAGCTGAAGGAGGGCGAAGGCCTGAACGCAGCCAGCGGCGAGTACGGCGACCTGATCAAGGCCGGCGTCATCGACCCGACCAAGGTCACCCGCTCGGCCCTGGAGAACGCCGCCTCGATCGCGAAGAACATTCTCGTGACCGAGGCGATCATCGCCGAACCGCCGGAGGAGAACGGCGCCGGCGCCGCGATGCCCGACATGGGCGGAATGGGCGGCATGATGTAGCCCTCCCTTAGAGGGAGCAGTTTCGCGAGACCGCGAGAACCCGTGTAGAGCACGGGTTCTTGCGGTCTCGCTTTTTGTAGGCCTATTTTTTCCGCGGCTTCGGGGGGAGCGGGGGGAGGAAGCCGGCGTTGGATTCGGCGGTGGAGAGGAAGTTGGAGCGGCGGATCTTCTTGCGCAGGGTGTTGGTGGTGCGGGGGTAGAGGCGGAGGTCGTAGGGGTTGCCGGGGCCGAAGCCCTGGTAGTAGACGAGCATCCGCACACGGGGGTGCTTGACGGTCCAGGCGATCGTCTGCTTGAGCCAGCGCGGATCGTCTTCGCCGGAGACCGCCCACTCGGTCATCGCCACCGGCTTGCCCTTCCACTGGGTGCCGCCGTAGAAGCGGTTGAGGTCCTTCCAGACCGGATACTGGGAGTAGAAGTCGGTGCCGACCCAGTCGACCCAGCGACGGCCCGGCCAGTAGTTACCGGGGAAGTTGCCTTTGACGCGGGGGGAGCCGCCCGGCAGCGGGCTCCAGATGATGCTCACCGGCGTCGCCGGCAGTTCGGTCGGCGGCGGGCCTTTGGTCCGGTTCACCGGCGGCAGCCCGATTTCGGCCAGCGTCGCGTTGACGCCTTCCAGGGTCTGGCCGCCGCGGACGATCGCGACGATGCGGCGGAAGGCCTGCTTGTACCAGCCGGTGGTGTGTTCGCCGCCTTTCTGGGAGCCGCCGCAGTTGACCGCCGACCAGGCGTTGAGGCAGCGGTTCGGCTCGCCCAGCGGCCGAATGTAGGCGGGCAGGGCGCGCTCGGCGAAGAACTGGTTCAGCTGCAGCAGGTAGTCGTCGCCGTAGCCGAGGGCGATCTGCTGCGGCGTGATCAGCTCCGCCAGCGTCTGGTCGTCGGCGGTGGAGATCGCGAGGATCGGCCGGGTCGCGGTTTCGCGCCAGCGTTCGTAGGCCTCGTTGAGGCTGTTGCCCCAGGGATGGAAGGTCTGCAGAAGCGCCGGGTGCTTGCCCGTCAGTTCGCCGAATTCGTTGAATTCGGCGGTCGTCCCCCGGTCGCTGACGCCGAGGAAGACGTTCGGCTTCGGCGGCACCAGCGAGAGCGCCGCCGCCCGCGCCGGCGCGAGAAAGGCGGCGAGTAGGACGGCAAGGACCACAAGCCGCCGCGCCGCTGCTGTTCTAGGTGACCTCCAGTACATCGCTCATCCTTCGCGGTTCGACGCCGAGCGCCTGCGCGTCGGCCGGCCCCCGCTCGCTGATCATCGAGACCTCCATCAGCTCGGCCTCCTCCCAGGTAGCGAACACGGCCTCCCCGAAGAGGTTGCGCAGGGCGATCAGCCCTAGCCGCACGAACGGCAGCGGCAGATGGACCAGCGGCCGCGGTCGGCCGGCGATGCAGCTGACCAGGTCGGACATCTGATCGTAGGTAAGCGTTTCCGGCCCGGCTAGCTCGAAGCGCCGGGTGCGCTCGCCGTCGCGCCGCTCCTGCGCCAGGGCGCCGGTCACGCAGCGCGCTACGTCCGCCGCCCAGATCGGTTGGAAGGAGGCGATCCCCTCGCCGGAGACCGGCAGCACCGGCAGGAAGGAGAAGCGCCGCAGCAGCGTGATCCAGGGATCGCTGTGGTCGTAGACGATCGAGGGCGCGAAGACGGTGGTCTGCAGCGGCGAGGAGAGCACCGCCTGCTCGGCCAGCCACTTGGCGCGGAAGAAGCGCGTCCGCTGCGCCGCCTCCGCCTCCAGGGCGCTGAAGAAGTGGAAGCTCTCGACGCCGCTTCGCTCCGCCGCCCGCAGCAGCCGCACCGTCGCCAGCCCGTTCAGCTCCTCGATCCGCTTCGGCGGCTGGTCGCGGATCGAGGCCGCGAGATGGATGACGCGATCGACGCCGCGCAGCGCCTGGCGGACCAGGTACGGGTCCGACATCTCGCCCAGATCCCCCAGCGCGATCTGCACGTCGACCCGCCGCGCTCCCAGCCGCCGCGGCTCGCGAACGAGGCAGCGAACCTCCTCTCCCTGCTCGAGCAGCAGCGGCAAGAGCCGCGAGCCGATGCTTCCAGTCGCCCCCGTCAACAGCAGCATGTCCGCATCATCCCTAAAATGTGCGCTCGCGCTTGGCCGGGGCCCCCGGCAGGCACCCGGAAATACGAGCTAGGAGAACTGCCCGAATGACCTACGTCATCGCCGAGCCATGCATAGGCCAGAAGGACAACTCGTGCGTCGAGGTGTGCCCGGTCGACTGCATCCACCCGACGCCTGACGAGCCTGATTACGACAACGTCGAGCAGCTCTACATCGACCCGGACGAGTGCATCGACTGCGATGCCTGCGTCGAGGCTTGCCCCGTCGACGCCTGCTTCGCCGAGGACCAGCTCCCGGCCGAGTGGGCGAAATACGCGGAGATCAACGCGAATTACTTCAAGAATCAGGCTGCTTGATTGGGGGAGGGGCGCGTACCCCCTCTGCCAAAGACCGTCGCGCAGCTGATCGAACTTGAGGGCTCGCGCGTGACTTCTTGAGCCTTTGTCAGAGGGGGTACGCGCCCCTCTGCAATCGGTTTTTTCGCCTGTAGCTGCTAGTACCCGGCGGGGTGCCTTGCTACGAAGGGGCCGCTTGCTGCCGCTCGCAGGCTTTTGTGCCACCTGGGGCCGGTGCCGCTGGTGTTGCCTGCCGTGTCCCAGCGGAGGCCGGCGATCACTGCGTAGGCGTGGCCGCCGTTCGCGTAGACAGTTATCCAGCGGCCTTTGCCGGCGCTGCCCCAGCCGCTGAGGGAGCCGGAGGGCATCGGGGTGTCGATCAGGTTGCCGCCGTGGAGGGCGAAGCTGACCGCGCCGGAACAGTCGTAGCCGGCGTCCCACCAGCGGCCGTGGCCGCCGCCGTAGATGTAGGGCTTGGTGCGGATCTTGTTCGCCGCGGCGATCACCTTCTTCACCGCCGCCGGTGCGTTCGCCGGCGGCACCGCGCGGCCGTTGACCAGGATCGCCTTGCCGGGAGGCGCGGTCGGGTTTTCGACTTCAGGCGTGGTCGAGGAGACCCCACCGGGGGTTTCCGCCTGGGCCGTTGCCGCGAAAGTCGTCGCAAGCGCGACCGCGGCGAGCAAAGCTATGGAGATGCAAAGGGCGGGCGCTTTCCTGGCCACCCCAAGGGCGTTCGTCATTCACTCCTCCTTCGTCGGCCGGCGGGGTTAGCTGTCGGGCTGGCGCTGAAGGAGCCTGCGCCCCCACTCGAAGGTGGGTTAGCCCCAGAAACCTGGGTCCCCCGCTCCCTGGCATCCTGAGCCAGGGATTAGGCGTTTATGTGCATTCCTTAATGCAGGAGGATGAAGGAAGTTTCGGCAGCTTGTGTGGGCTTGCTCACACAGGAGCTACTGGACGACCGGGAGCGGCGTTCCGCCGACCGGCGGCGCTTCCGCCGGGCTCGGCGTCGACTGCAGCACCGGCAGCTCCTGCGGCGTCGCCGCGACGATCCCCCGCGCCGCCTGCCGGATCGCCTGCGAGGCGGGCGCGTCGGGCTCGGCGATGACCAGCGGCGAACCGTTGTCGGCGTGCTCGCGCAGCGGCTCGGAGAGCGGCACCTTGCCGAGCAGCGGCACGTCGAGCTCGTCGGAGAGCAGCTGGCCGCCGCCCTCGCCGAAGATCGTGAAGCGCTCACCGTCGGGGGTCGTGAAGCCGGACATGTTCTCGATCACGCCGAGGATCTCGAGGTCGAACTTCTTCGCCATCTCGGCGCCTCGGTGGGCGACCGACTGGGCCGCCGGCTGCGGCGTCGTGACGACGACGAACTTAGCCTGCGGCAGCAGCTGGGCGAGCGTCATCGAGACGTCGCCCGTCCCCGGCGGCAGGTCCAGCAGCAGGTACTCGAGCTCGTCCCAGGCGACGTCCTCGAGGAACTGCTGGATCGCCTTGTGCAGCATCGGGCCGCGCCAGACGACCGCCGAGTTGTCCTCGACGAAGAAGCCGATCGACATCACCTTCACCCCGCTCGGCGACTCCAGCGGCAGGATCTTCCGCTCGGCGTTCACTTCCGGTTTGCGATTGACCCCGAGCATGCGCGGGATCGAGTAGCCGTAGACGTCGCAGTCGAGCGCTCCGGCTGGGTGCCCTTCCGCGGTCAGCGCCGCGGCCAGGTTGGCGGTCATCGTCGACTTGCCGACGCCGCCCTTGCCGGAGGAGACGCAGATCACGTTTTTCACCTTCGCCAGCGCGCCCTGCGGCAGCTTGCCGCGGCCGAGCGTCTGCTGCAGCCGGCCTTTCTCCTCGTCGGAGAGGACGTCGAAGCCGACCGCGACCTCGGTCACGCCCTCCAGCTGGGAGACCTGCGCGGCGACGGCCTGTTCGAAGTGCGAGCGGATCGGGCAGCCGGCGGTGGTCAGGGAAACGATGACCTCGACCCGGCCGCTCTCCTTGACCTCGATCGAGCGGACCATGCCCAGCTCGACGATCGAGCGCCGCAGCTCGGGGTCGATGACGGCGCGCAGCTTCTCGGTGATCTGATCTTTCGTGGGGAGTGCCATTGACCCGATTCTCGCAAAGCGCCGAATTCGGGAGCCGCCAGGGGGGAGAGATCGGGTCGCCCCAGCCCTTAGTCCCGGGAACGCAGTCGAGCGAACGGAGGACCGATGTCGGGAACGAGGCTTGCAGTTGGACGGATGGTGGGGCTGGGGATCCTGCTGGCGCTGAGCGCGCTCTTGCTGGTGGCCGCGAAGGCGGAAGCGGCGAAGTATGCGGTCGCCCAATGCGGCTGGTACGTCGGCGCCGACGCCGATTGGGCCGAGACGACGGGCGGGGCCAAGTTCCGCTCCGACGGCTGGTGTGCCCCGCCCGCCGGCGCCGATCCCTTCGACGGGGTCCACCTGAAGAGCCTCACCCGTGACGGCCAGGCGACCGTCTCCGGCACTCGCTTTGCCCGCTGGCGCTGGACGGCGCCGCCCGGCACCGGCATCACCCAGGTGAGGGGGACCTGGTGGCACACCCTCCACGACGGTTTCGAGCAGCGGATCGGCGCGGTCTCCGCCGCCGGGTTCGACCCCTTCCTTTCAGCGACGACGACCGACACCGCCGCGCGCGAGTTCAGCAAGGGATTCGCCTCGCCGGCGGCGGCGCTCGAGGACCGTCTGCTCTGCGCCCGTGGCGAGGACAAGTCGTGCTCGCTGGCGCAGCCCTCCTGGTCGGCGCTGCGGGCGCTGACGATCACGATCGACGATCCGACCCCTCCCGGAGCCTGGATCGACGGCGGCACGCTCACGGACGGCGGCTGGCGCCGCGGCAGCCAGTGGGTCCACGCGGTCGGCTACGACGCGGGCAGCGGCGTCCGCTTCAGCGAGGTCGGCCTCGACGGCGTCCGCGTCGGCCTCGTCGAGTACCCCTGCGAGAAGGCTTCGATCGGCGGTGAATGGCGGGGTACGCGGATGCAGCCCTGCCTGACGAACGTCGACTCCGCGCAGGCTGTCGCCACGACCAGTTTCAGCGACGGACCGCACCTGCTCGGCCATTGCACCACCGACTTCGCCGGCAACGTTTCCTGCGCCCCCGGCCGCACGGTCCTGATCGACAACAACCCACCGGCGCACCCGCGAGCCGTCACCCTTGCGGGGGGAGAGGGTTGGCGGCGCACCGATGATTTCGACCTCGCCTGGGAGAACCCCGACCAGGGTCCGGCAAGCCCGATCTCCGGCGCCGGCTGGCGGGTGGCCGGTGGGAGCGGCTATGACACCGGCGTCCGCTTCGCCGCAGGTCGCGATCGCCATGCCCTCGCCGACCTCAGCGTCCCCGTTGCCGGCTCCTACTCGCTGCAGCTCTGGCTCCGCGACGAGGCCGGGAACGAGGCGCCGGGCTCGGCGGTGACGGTGCCGCTGCGCTTCGACGACGTCCGGCCCGAGGTCGCGTTCGCCGCCGAAAGCCCGGAGGACCAGCTGAAAGCGGTGGTCGCCGACGATCACTCGGGCCCGGCCGGCGGCCAGATCGTCTACCGGCGGGTCGACTCCGAGCGCTGGATCGAGCTGCCGACCAAGCTCGTCCCCGGCACCGCTGGCGCAGCCGACCTCATCGCACCGATGCCGGAGCTCGGCCTCGGCACCTTCGTCTTCCGCGCCGACGCCGCCGATGCGGCAGGCAACACCGCCTCGACGACGCTCCGTGCCGACGGCACCCAGATGGCGATCCGCCGGGTGCCGCCACCGCACGTCCCCCGCGGCAAGTCGCGCCTCTTCGCCCGCTTGCGCGGGGGCCGCGGTCGTGGCGACTCGCTCACCGTCCCCTTCGGCGCTCGCGCCCTGCTCAGCGGCCGCCTCACCCGCGCCGACGGTGCCGGTCTTGCCGATCGCGAGCTGCGGATCGTCTCCCGGCCCTCGCGGGGCGCCCTCGTCCCGACCGCTGCGGAGACGGTGCGAACCGGCACGGAGGGAGGCTTCGAGCTGCGCCTGCCGGCGGGGCCATCGCGCCGGGTCACCGTCACCTTCGCCGGCGACGGGGGCCAGGAGGAGGCGCGGCGTCCGGGTCTCGAGCTGCGGGTTCGCTCCGGCGTCAGCCTGCGGGCTGTCCCACTGAAGCTCCGCACCGGCCACGCCGTCGTCCTCAGCGGCAAGGTGAGCAGCCGCGGGGCGCCGATCCCGCGCCGCGGCAAGCTCGTCGCGATCCAGTACCTGGAGGAGGCGACCCACCGCTGGCGTCCGGTCCTCGTAACCCGTTCAGACCACCACGGCCGTTTCCGCGCCCACTACCGCTTCCGCTACGTCAGCGGCCGGGCGGCGATCCGGCTGCGGGCGACGGCGCTGGCCGAGGAGCGCTGGCCCTACGCGCCCGGCGCCTCCCGACCGGTGACGGTTCGGGTCCAGGGCTGAGCTAGGGTTTCAATCCATGTCGCAAGCAACCCTTCACACCAGCGCCGGGGCGATCGTGCTCGAGCTTCACGACGAGGACGCGCCGAAAACCGTCGAGAACTTCCGCACGCTCTCCGCGGAGGGGTTCTACGACCAGCTCGTCTTCCACCGGGTGATCCCGGACTTCATGATCCAGGGCGGCTGCCCGGAGGGCAGCGGCCGGGGCGGCCCCGGATACACCTTCGAGGACGAGATCAACGACCACAAAGTCGTCCGCGGGGCGCTGGCGATGGCCAACGCCGGGCCGAACACCAACGGCTCCCAGTTCTTCATCGTCACCACCGGCGCGGCACCCTGGCTCGACGGCAAGCACACCGTCTTCGGCGAGGTGATCGACGGCATGGACGTGGTCGACTCGATCGAGTCGGTCCCGACCGACGCCGGCGATAAGCCGCTGGAGGCGCAGACGATCGAACGCGTCGAGCTCGACGAGAGCTAGGCCGCTTCGCGCCGTTCGCGGCGCTGGCGCAGCGCCTCCCCCGGTCGCCAGAGGCTGACCAGCCCAGCGACCAGGGTGACCAGGAAGATCTGCCCGATCATCATCTCCAGCCCGGCGACCATCCGGCCCGGTTGGGCGGCGGGGACGAGGTTGCCGTACCCGGTCGTGGTCAGCGTCGTGTAGCTGAAGAAGATGAAGTCGCTGCCGCTGGGGTGGGCGACCTCTTCGAAGAACGCCCCGCTCTGGATGCGGTCGATCGTCCCGTAGGCGAAGGTGAAGAGGATCCCGAGGACGGCGTAGACGCTGATCGCGCCGAGGATCGTGCGCGAGCCGACCTCGGCGCTGGACACCACCCGCCAGAGCACCGCCGTCATCGCCAGCGCAAGCAGGCAGATCTGGATCAGCGAGGAGACGTTGAGAAAGGTGCGGTCATCGGCGGCGGCGGCGATCACCGCCAGGGCCACCGTCAGCGCCGAGAGCCAGAGCGATGCCCGCACGACCCTGGGCTTGACGTGGGAGCTGACCAGGGCGACCACCGAGGTGGTGCTGGCCGCCAGGGTGAGCACCACCGCCGACCAGCCGTGGTTGCTCAGCAGCGAGGTAAGCACGTAGGTGATCAGCACCAGCGCCAGGACAAGGCCGAACGCGTCGCGCACCCTCTCCGCCCGCCCTCGCCAGACCTCCTCGCGGGCGCGAGTGCGCCTCCGGGGTTTCTCCATGGCTTGGTCGTTCGTCCGCCCGCCCCGCATTCCTGCCGCTGCACGAGCGGGAGCGGAGGGGGTGGGATTCGAACCCACGAGACGCCGAAAGACGCCTAACGGCTTTCAAGGCCGCCGCATTCAACCGCTCTGCCACCCCTCCCAGAGCGCTCAGGCTTCCTCACTGATTGTATGCGGGGATGCGCCGGCTGCTCTTCCTCGCTTCCGCGATGATCTTCTTCGACGTCGCCTTCTTTGCGGCCATCGCGCCGCTGCTGCCGCAGTACGTCGACGAACTCGGGCTGACCAAGGCCGAAGCGGGGATTCTTTCCGCCGCCTACGCGGCGGGAACCCTGCTGGGCTCGCTGCCGGCGGGGTTCGTCGCCAGCCGCATGGGGCCGAAGCGCACCGTGATCATGGGCCTGCTGCTGCTCGGCTGCTCCAGCGTCGTCTTCGGCTTCGCCGACCAGATCCTCCTCCTTGACGGCGCCCGCTTCGTCCAGGGAATTGCCGGGGCGCTGATCTGGTCGGGCGCCCTGACCTGGCTGATCTCGAGCGCCCCGGAGGAGAACCGGGGCTCGATCATCGGCACCGCGCTGGGGACCGCGGTCGCCGGCGCCCTCCTGGGCCCGGCATTGGGCGCGATCGCCGCCTCGATCGGGACCGAGGTCGTCTTCAGCTCGGTCCTAGTGATCACCGTCGGCCTCGCGATCGGCGCCTCCCGCCTGCCGGAGACGGCCGCGCCGGAAGAGCAGAACCTTGCCGAAGTGCTGTCGATCCTGGTCAGCCGGCCGGTGCTGGAGTCGGCCGCCTTCGTTGCCGTCCCATCGGTGATGTTCGGCGCAATCGAGGTCCTGGTGCCGCTGCGGATCGATTCGCTCGGTGGCAGCCACGGGTTGATCGCCGCCGGCTTCATCGTCGGGGCCGGCCTCGAGGCGATATTGGCCCCGATCGCGGGGCGGATGTCGGACCGGGTCGGCCGCCGGCTGCCCTATGTCGTCGGCCTCTCGATCTGCGCCTTGGCGATGGTGGTGTTCGCCGTCGTCCCCTCGCTGGAGGAGGTGCTGGCCGGGCTGATCATCACCTCGCTCGGCGCCGGGCTGTGCTTTGCGCCCGCCCTCACCCTGATCTCCGACGTCGCCGAGGCGAGCAGCCTGCACCAAGGGTTCGCCGCCGGCCTCTCCAACATGGCCTGGGCCTCGGGACAGGTGATCGGCGGCATCGGCGGCGGCGTCGTCGCCAGCCTCACCGGCAACGCGGCGCCGAGCCTGGCGATCTCGCTGCTGCTCGTGTTCACGGTCTTCTACGCCTTCAGGTCGCTGCAGCCGAACACAGACCCGCGCACCGCCGCCGGATAGCCTCAGGAGATGGCGCGGGCGGCTGGGAGCGCGACGGGCGAGTGGGCCAACTGGGCCGGCGACCAGCGCTGCCGGCCGGCGCGGATCGTCGCCCCCGCCGACCGCGAGGAGCTGGTGGAGGCGGTGGGCGCCGCCACGGCGGCCGGCCAGAAGGTGCGGGTTGCCGGCTCCGGGCACTCTTTTACCGAGACGGCGCTGACGGACGGGGTGATGGTCCGGGTCGAGGCGCTGAGCGGCGTCCTCGACGCCGATCCGCAGACCGGCCTCGTCAAGGTCGGCGGCGGCACCGTGCTCGCCGACCTGAACGAGGAGCTGGCGCGGCTCGGGCTGGCGATGGAGAACCTCGGCGACATCGACCGCCAGACGATCTCCGGCGCGATCTCCACCGGCACCCACGGGACCGGGGCGCGGCTGCGCAACATCTCGGCCCAGGTCGAGGGACTGGAGCTGGTCCTCGCCGACGGCAGCGTCCGCCACCTCAGCGCCGCCTCCCACGGCAAGCTGTTGCGGGCGGCGCGGGTCGGGCTGGGGGCGCTGGGGGTGATCTCGGCGGTAACGCTGCGCTGCGTGCCGGCCTTCACCCTGATGCGGGTCGACGCGCCGCGTCCCCGCGAGGAGGTCCTCGACACCTTCGCCGAGCGCGCGGACGAGCACGAGCACTTCGAGTTCTTCACCTTCCCCTACTCGGACCTGGCGCTGGTGCTGGAGCGCAACCGCACCTCAGAGCCGCCGCACCCGCGCGGCCGCGCCGCCGCCTACCTCAACGACGTCGTCTTCGAGAACTGGGCGCTGGGGCTGCTCGCCGGGACCGGCAAGGCGATGCCGCGGACGATCCCGGCGCTCTCGCGCCTCGCCGGCCGCCTCGCCTCGGGCAGCCGGACCAGTGACCGCAGCGACCGCGTCTTCGCCAACGATCGGCGGGTGCGCTTCACCGAGATGGAGTACGGGGTGCCGCGGGAGGCCGGGCCGGAGGCGGCGCGGCGGGTGATCGAGTGGGTGCGTTCGAACGAATACCGCGTCTTCTTCCCGATCGAGATGCGGATCGCCGCCGGCGACGACGCCCACCTCAGCCCCTCGCACGAACGCGACACCGCCTACATCGCCGTCCACCAGTACCGAGGGATGGAGTGGCGGCCCTATTTCGAAGCGGTCGAGGCGATCATGGACTCCTACGGTGGCCGCCCCCACTGGGGCAAGCGCCACTTCCAGACCGCGGCGACGCTGGCCGAGCGCTACCCGGCCTGGGATGAGTTCCAGCGCGCCCGGGACACCTTGGATCCCGGGCGCACCTTCGCCAACGAGTACACCGAGCGCGTCCTCGGTCCCTAGCTATTAGAGAAACGCCTTGCCGTCGCCGCGGTAGGTCGGGACCTCGTCGACGATGCGGTCGCCCTCGACGAGGAAGAGCGTCTCGAAGCGCTCGCAGAGCTCGCCGGCTTTGGCGTGGCGGAGGTAGACGCGGTCGCCGACGGCGAGCGAGCCGGCGGGCTCGCCGAGCAGCGGCGTCTGCACCTCGCCCGCCCCCTCCTCGTCGTCGAAGCGCAACCCCTCGGGCAGCCAGGGGGAAGGAAGGCGGCCCGGGTTGCCGGGGCCGGAGGCGAGGTAGCCGCCGCCGAGCGCCGTCGCCACCCAGTCGGAGGGCTTACGGGTGACCGGCAGGGCGAAAGCGGCGGCGGGGGTGAGGCTGAAGCGGCTGTAATGGTCGAAGAGGACCGGGGCGTAGAAGCCCGAGCCGGCGGTCACCTCGGTCACCGCCTCCTCGGCGGCGGTCAGTTCGAGGCTGCCGGTACCGCCTCCGTTGACGATCTCCAGCTCGACGAATTCGCTCAGTTCGGTGACGATCGCCGCCCGCCGCTCGGCGATTTCGCTCGCTGAGCGCCGCTGCATGTAGCGGATCGCGGCGCCGCGCAGCCGCTGCCCCGGCGGCAGGTCGCCGACCCCGGAGATCTGCCCCTCATACGCCATCAGCGCGTCGAGTTCGATCTGCGGCCGCTTCTCGATCTCCCGCGCCAGTGCCACTGCCTGCTCGACCGCGTGGATCGGCGAGCGCTTCGGGCCGATCTTCACCCGGCCGCCCAGCCACCACCAGCTCGCGTCCACGTCGATGCAAACCCGCAGCGGCGGCGCCCCCTTGCCCAGCACCGACTCGATCATCTCCAGGTGCTCGACGCAGTCGACCATCACGATCGGTGCCCCCTCCGCGTTGGCGGCCGAGCGCAGCGCCAGCTCCTCCAGTGCACCCACATCGGCGGTCGGATAGGCCAGCAGCAGATCCTCGAACCCCAGCTCGGCAAGCCAAAGGGTCTCCGGCAGGGTGTAGGTCATCAACCCCTGGAAGCGCTCGTCCCGACCGAGAATTGCCTCCAGCAGCGCCCGGCACCGCACCGACTTCGAAGCCACCCGGATCCGCTTTCCCGCCGAGCGCTCCAACATCGAGTCCGCATTGGCCCACATCGCATCGAGGTCGACGAAGGCAAACGGCGCCTCGACTTCGGCGAAGACCCGCTCGTAACGCTCGTGCGTCTGGGGAGGGGTAGACACAGCGGCAGCCTATCCCCGCCATTCCCCGTCAGTACCTACAATCGTCCGCAGCGCCGCGTGCGCACGTGGAGAGGTGGCCGAGTGGCTGAAGGCACTCGCCTGCTAAGCGAGTAGGGGGCGCAAGCTCTCTCGAGGGTTCGAATCCCTCCCTCTCCGCTAGAAGGGTCTTATTGGAACCCGCCCCTGAAGAAACGACGGCTTGCGCCTCCTCGCGCAGCCGCTTCGGGGTATCGGCCGCCGTCAGCATCCGAATCTCCTCCCGAAGCTCGCCGGTCACCTCTCCGTTCAAGCTGATGCGGAAGCAGGCAAAGAACGCCTGATTCAGGAAGCGACGATGGAGACCGTTGGCTTTCCGATAGCTGGCATCAAGATCAAGCAGGGCATCCAGCACCGCCCCTGAGGTCTCGATCACCCGTTCGACGTCTGCCTCGGCTCCCCGTAGCCCCTTCTCGGCTGCGGCCTGCTCGCTGCTGATCTTCTCCTGCTCGCGCTTGAGCTTGTCTGCCGGAAGCGCATCGTCGTAGAACAGTTCCATCAGCTTTTCGTCTTTGCGGTTCAGAGCCCGGATGGCTTCGCGATAGCGGCGAACCTCGGCCTCGTTGACCTGGCGCATCCCGGCCATCGCGATCTGCACGGCCTCCCGCACGTCTGCCAGGTGGAGCCCCCCGTACGCGCTCGGCTGTCCCTTCGCCAAGCTGCTGCGCCGCGATCCGCTCGTATGCGTCTACGACTTTTTGCTCAACCTCATGGGCGGGCAGATAGGGCAGCTTGCAGCCGGTCCCCTTGAGGCGACCGAGGCAGGCGAAGTAGTCGTAGACCCGCCCGGTCTTGCTCTTGCCCTTGACGAAGGTGACTCGTTCGCCGCATTCGCAGCGCAGGCTTCCCTTGAGGTAGTGGCGGTGCTTGCGGTCCCGCTCAGCCGCGTTGTTGTGGGCATCGAGGACCTGCTGGACCTGGGCGAAGGTCTCGGGATCGGTGAGCGGATCGTGCCGCCCCGGGAACTCAAAGCCGCCGTATTCCACGATGCCCATGTAGTACTTGGAGCGCAGAATCCGGTGGAGCTGAGTTCTGGAGAGCGGCTTCGCCGGGTGTTTGCGGGTCGGCCGCGTCCGCAGGCCGCGCTTCTCTAGGGCGCGTTCCAACGTATCCAGCGTGTAGCCGCCGCTTTTATAGGCGGCGAAGGCCCAGCTGATGTGCGGCGCGCGCTCGGGGTCTACGGCAATCGTCCGAACCTCGCGCCCGTCGACCAGTTCGCCAACGTTGAGGTAGCCGATTTTCGCGTAGCCCGGCGTGCCACCGACACCGAGTTTGGCCTTGCCATACAGCCCCTTCTTCGCTTCAAGCGAGAGGTTGAGGGAGTAGTACTCGGCAATCGCGGCGAGGATGCCATGCGTCAGCCGGCCCGAGGGCGTCCCGTCGATGCTCTCCGTCGCGGAGATCAACTGCGCCCCGGATTCCATGATCTCGAACAGCAGGTTCGCGTCGTCACGGCGGTTGCGGGCGAAGCGATCGACTTTGTGGATGATCACGTAGGTCGGGGCATCACCGGAGCGGATGCGCTTGAGCAGGCGTTCCATGCCGGGTCGATGGGCGTTGGTAGCCGTCTCTGCCGGATCGGTGAACTCAGCAGTTACCTCCGCTTCAAGCTGTGCGGCTTTTCGTCGGCAGTCGGCCCGCTGCGCCTCGATCGAATAGCCCTCCTCGGAGAAGGCGCGGCCAACCTGGCGCTCGCTTGAGACGCGGAGATACAGCCAGGCGGTCGCCCTGCTCATCGCCGCGCCTCCGTCTTCGGGGTTATCCCCAAGACCTCGAGTCGGACCCGCATTGCCGCTGCCGATACCCGGAAGCGTCGCGCCAGCCGGATCGGATCGCGGACGCCTTCATTGAAGTAGACGCGGCGAACCCAGGACTTCGGCATCAACAGGCAAGCGGCGAAGTGGTTGGCCGCCCACTCGCGCTGATCGTGGGCGCTGATCTTCCGGCGCGCGGGGGGCGTTCCACCGCCGCCCGGGGCATTGAGTTGTCTGGATCGCCGCACCGTAGAGCGAGCCAGGAAGCGGGCGCAACTAGCGATTTTCTGCGTAGCAGTCCCTGCCCGTAACGGCGGAGTCGCGTTGTACATTGACTGGAAGATCGCGACGCCTACGCCACACTCTGAGCTTCCAGACGAGTCTGCCGCTGCCCGCTTCTCGCAGTCCGAAAGGTTCGACGCACAGCCAGGACTCAGCCGAGTCGAGCTTCTCGCGGAGTTTGCACTCGGCCATCGGCCCGATCACGGTGGCAGCGACCCAGCCGAGGACGTGCGCCACGCTCTCACTGCCTATGTCTCTATCGCGGAGTGGGAGCACATTGTGGACCGCATCGCTTCCGAGGGACGCCAGGGGGTGAACAGTGCGTTAATGCGCCTGTCGGCGACCGTCTCCGCCCAGATGAGGGATGCAGGCAACGGCGGCAAGCCAGGGAAGTCGATGCACTGGGAGTCGACAGCGGCGTACTCGGCGAGTGGATCTACGAAGCCATCGCCGAGGCGTATGGACAGGATTCGGACATCTACGACGACGAGGGGTATCGGCGAACCGAGCACCTTGAGGCCGCTGCCAGAAGGAAGCTCATCGCGAATGGCTACGAGGCGAACGCTGATCACCCTGCGGTGAAGGCTCAGATCGCCGAAGAAATCGAGCACATCTTTGAGCTTTCGGCGCAGGCCACCTGGGTTGCTTTTCAGGGCGGGGGCAACGGCGAAGAACTCGGGATGGCGCAGGCACATTCCGCGCTGTTGCGCCGGGGCGATCCGACCCAGCCAGTGATGACGACCCGAGCGACGCATCGCATACGCAGGCGCGTACGCGCTCGCCGGTCGCGAGGCCGGGCTCTCCGACGCCGAGGCTCTCGCCGGGTCTCTCCCCGTAGCACGGGTCCCCCTGGTGACGACCCCGACCCGGAACCATCGGGCTTAACGAACATCGAGCGCGTCCAGTGGGAAATGGCGACGACCGGATTTGGTTGGACACTGGGTGCAGCCGCCGGCATGGGCTTGGAGGGATCAGCAATCGGCGCGGTGGTCGGTTGGCTTTGGGGTCGTAGTCGCCTAGCTCGGTAGTTAGAGATCGCTTGGTCGAACGATGCCCAGACCGGCGAGCCTGGCCTTGTTCCGAACGTTCCGATCGCTCGCAGTGACGACGACGCGGCTAGTCAGGTCCCGGAGCGCAAGCTCAAGCGCACCCGCGATGATCGAGTCATCAGGAACCTCGGCCCGAAGCCACGGAAGGGTCTCATCCATATCGGGGCTGATGGGAACCTCCCGGACGGAGAGATTCCCAGCCAGAGGTACCCCCAGGAAGGTGTCTCCCCGGCGATCAAAATCCTCGACCTGATTGATGACGCGTTGAGCCGCATCACGGGTTCGCGGATCTCGCTTTTTTTCATCTAGCTCAGAGAGCACCTGAGGCAGCAAAATCAAAGTCCACGGCGTTCCATCTAGCCGCCATTCCTGCAGGTTCGGGTAATCCAGCAAGGCGCTCGTATCCGCAACCAGAAGCTTCTCCCCGGAGCCGTGGGCGGTAGGCAGTTGGCCGATTACCTCCCGGTAGGCCTTAATCCGTTCCTCCGTGTAGGCCCGAATCTGCTCCAAGTCTGCCTTGGGTGCCCCCGTAGAAGTATCGGGCTGCTCGATCAAGACCTCGAAATTCGCCTCTAGGTCTTCCAGTTCCTTGGCGCGATCCGGCGCTTTACGAGCGGCGGCGGTTGCTATCTCCTTCAACGTACGAAATGCCTCTCGGGCTGCGCCCACCCTAGGGGCGGCCTCCGGGGGAAGCGGATTCCAGCGCCAAGGGTTCCATCCGATGACAACAAAATCGGAGTCCCGGTTGATGTCGTTGTAATGGGTTCCCGACAGATCGAAAAGCTCGTTAAGTGCCTCGCGCAACTGATCGAGAAGCTGGTCGAACCGATCCAAGCCGCTGGGAGGCAAGGCCTTCTCATCGAAACGATCGGAAACCGCGCGCAGATCAGCCATGGATTCGACCGTAGCGAGTGAGCCCGACGGCAGCCCCGTCTCAGTCCAGCGCCAAAATGACGTCGCTATGGCTCGTAAGAAGCGTGGAGCAAACCGCCGAAAGACGGAGCGGCCTCAACGGGTGTTGCCCGACCACCGGCAGCACAAACAGAAACTGACGCCGCCTTTAATGCGGTTTCCGATGACCGAGCTGTCCTGGCACCGGGAAATGCTCCCGGACTTCCTTTGGATCGCCATGATGCTTGGGCGCTGGTCGGACTGGACCGCTGCCTATTCGGCGCTCGACGTGGTGGACCGCTTCGTCCCCGAGGGTCCGCGCTTCGCCGACGGACGCCTGACGACCTTCGCGCTGGTGCCGGAGGACCGGCGGGAAGACGCCCGCGCAGCCTTGCGCGACGAGGCTCCTCACGCGTTGCCGGAGGCCTTTGGTCACGCAGTAGGTCTGTACCCAACCTGCCCAGCGCGCTGGCTCTTTGAGGACTGGCTTGATCGACATGAGCCGGACCCGGCCGTCGGTCTTCCCTTGCTTCGCTCGCTCGTTGCAGAACACAAAGACAAATCAGGCGTTAGGGAGACGCGGCTGCGCATGGTGGCGATCGCTCGCCGAGTAACCCACGGCAAGATTTTTTTTCAGCGGGGCAGCGCCTTCCACCTGCTGGCTCCTAAATACCCGAGCGGTCTTACCGAGTCCGAGCAGCGCCAGGTGGAGTCCATGATGCGCGCGTCCTATGCGAGTGCCGTCGGTGCTGAATCCATCAAATACCCCGAGATCGAGTCCTGGCCACAGGAGTTTTGGAGGCGGAGCCGAGAGCTTGTCCCCTGCCAGATTCCGTTTCAACGAGAGGAAGACGAAATGCCGGAAACCGAAGACGGGCCGCTCGACGCCGAGCCGCTGATGCAGTTGTCCGAGATGCGCCGGTTGGTGAAAGCCCTCGACAGCCTGGGCGATGAGCTGCGCGACGTGCAGCGCCAGGTGGTGATTGATCCCGAGGCTGACGAGCCGAACGCCGTGCTGCTCGGCTTGGCGTCCAGGCTGTACAGCCTCCTTTACGCCTTCGCCGAGCGGCCGTCTGCTTGGTCGTCCCCAACCGCCGGTCTCCATCTCCGGCCAATGGTGGACGCCCGAATCCTCATTGGTTGGCTCATCACGCGTAACGATCCGGCGATGTTTGCGGCCTATCGGGAACACGGCTTAGGACGGCTCAAGCTGCTGCGCGAGCATCTCAAAGCTGATTTCGGCGACGACCCTGACGACGAGGTGCAGGAGATGCTGGACCACTACGACCAGCGGGTGAATCTGGAACGGGACGAGAATTTTCAGCCCGTCAATCTCGGCTCAATCGCGGGTGTCTCTCCTCGGCAGATGGCGATCGAGGCGGACCTGAAGCGGGCGTATGACCTTGCATATGCGCCCCTCTCAAGCGAAAACCACGGCGAGTGGCCAACCGTCCGTGAGGACGACACGATCTTGTGCACCGAGCCCCTGCACGGCGGCCATCGGGTCGGAGCCTTTGCTCCCCCATCGCGCACGGTGACGGCATCCCCCGTCTTCCTTGCCCTGGAATTCGCGCGCGATGGAATCTGTCAGGTCTTCAGCTACTTCGGACGAGATGTCCATGAACGCTTCGATCCCGTGCAAAAGACTCTGGAAGAAGCGGCATACGATGGCGGCGGAGAGCAGACGAAACACCCTTCGGATTAGTCGTTATCCAGCCGAGATACCCGGGCCATGACCTCCGGGTTCAAATAGCTCCCATGATCCCCGCCATGACTTCAAAGATCGAAACACGGGCGCCCCCCTAGGGGGGCGCCCTCTGCTTCCAGCGCGTTCGCCTCCGTACCGGCTCGCTCCACGAAATCAGCGGCCAGCACCAGCTCGAGCGGCTAGGTCAGCTCGACCTCTATCTCGGCACCGACAGAAGCACCGATTTCGTTTTCTCGGATCGGACTGATGCTCAGCCGCTCAAAGAACGCCTGGTTGGGCAGGCCCCACGCGCTACGAGCCGAGAGTCAGTCGAAGGCAACGATGTGCTGGCTGAACGCCCGAACAATCAGAGCCATAACGAGGGCAACCCAAAATGCCGACAGACCTTTCGAGGCGCCCTTACTCCTCGTCCAAGGCCATCAGAACTGCGTCAGCTGCTTTCCAGGTATGCGTCTGTCCGCAGTAGCCGCATACGAATGAGCTCTCTGGAAACTGGCCTTGAAAAAGGGCCTCGGCGGTCATGCGAAAGCCGGTAGGCACGAATTTACTGATGTCCTCCGCGCAGACGACCATGACTTTCCCTACTTCTTGCACGGCCCGCAGCATAAATGAATGCAGAGAATTCTCCAGATCATGGAGGGTGCTTGGCGGGCAGCTGGCGCAGCCTAGGCGCGGAGCTGTCGCCAGGCGGGATCGAGACGAGAGAGAGCCAACCTAAGCTCAGGGTTCGAATACCGTCTCATGATCCCCGCTCGGTGGTCAGGACGCCAGTTCGATCAGCCGGGTCACCAGTGTGGCTATCGCGCCCAGCGGCGGCAGCAGCGCGATCGCCAGGGTCAGCCAGTCACGGCGGCTTCGGTGACGCCGGGGCGAGAAGAAGTCGTGGGCGAGTTCACGGGCGATGAAGTAGGCAAACCGCCGCCCGATCGGTCTTCCTGCCGCATCCTTGAGGCGTAGGACGTCCCTGATCCTGATCCGCGGCTGGCCTTGGTAGATCAATTTCAGGGGGCCTTCGACCAGCATGTCCAGCCGGGTCGTCGCGGCGATGATCGGCCAGTCCGGTCGGGTCATCGAGGGAGGCGAGTCATCGGGGAGCACGATGGCGACGATCGGCTCTTCGAAGTTAGTGGCGATCGCTTCCCATGCCCGGGAGGTGCCCCGAGCCTGCTTCAACGGCTCGGGCTGGAGGATTCCGCCCGGCACAACCAAGCTGCCATCTTCGTCGGGGCCCTGCGCTTCTTCCCCGGTCTTTCGGAGGGCGAGCGGCCCCCCGACGAGCTGGCCGTCCGCATGCCGGTCCTTGATGCGAACCCCGGGCGCCTCGATGCGGTAGATCGCGTGATGGCGGAGGTCTTTGAGCACCTGCCACAACGGTTGTTCGTCGCTGGCGACGAGGCGTTGCACCAATCCCGCCCAAGCCCCCTCGGGAGAATTCGCGAGGCGAAGCTCGATGAAGGGCCCGCCCTCGATCGAGGGCGGGTTGGGTATCGGGCGCCCCGGGGCCTCCCAGTCGTAGGGCGAGATGCCGGGAGGAAGGATGATGAAGCGCTCGTGCATGCACGCCAGCACGTCCGCTGGATCGTTTGCGTTACTCCCCACTAGATCCCGTGGTTCGACCACCCTGCACTCCCTTCCCTGTGTCTTTTTACTCAGCAGACGGTGGCGGTCTTTATTATAAACGTCGCATCCAAGTTTGTCTAATGTCTTGATTCTTTCTTGCTTGATGTCCAAGTTTCAGCCTAAAATAGTCTTGATTTTTCCCGAAAGTCCTGTAACACTCGCCTTTACGTCCGGGGGACGGTTGTGAAAGAGGCTCGTGAAAGGGCGCTGTCTAACGGCGCTCGCGCGAGCGGAGAGGAGGTGAGAAATGGCGTTCATCGGTCCGACCGCGACGCTCGACCGTCGGGAGCCCTCCCAGGAGGAGCCGGCTCGATATCCATCTCTCGACGAGAAGGCGGTCGACGTTCTCATCAAGCTTGAGGAGTCCAGCCCTCTCTCGACGCAGTTGCGAGCCCTGACCAAGGAGGTCGGGTTGCGAGACGTCGAGCTCGCCGAGCTCGCCGGGGTCAGCAGGGCGACCCTGGGCCGGTGGCGCAAGGAGGGAGATGCCGAACGTCCGGCGGTGCTCGACAACCTGCGAGCCGTGGTGGTGCTGCTGATCGGTACCGGTGCGAAGCGGCCACGATCGGTGGGAGGTTGGTTGCGATCCCGCAACAACGGGCTCGACTGGAGCCGCCCGCTGGAAGTGCTCAGGGGTGGAGACCAGAACTTCCCGCTCGTCATGGCCGCCGCCGAAGCGGCGTGCGGGGGGCGGCTGCCGGTGCCGAAGATCCCGAGTCCCGCGACCGGCGACATGCCGGGTCCCTCCTCCCGAGATTCCTCTCCGCAGCCGACCTGACCTTGACCCGCCCAGGCTGGACGTCCGTCTAGTCTCAGCGGGATGAATCAGAGCTTCGCACCGATGTCCGGCGACCATGGGGGGCGTCGGACCAAGATCATCGCCACGGTCGGCCCGGCGAGCTGGGCGCCGGAGGTGCTGGAGCGGCTGGTTGCGGCCGGAGCGGACGTCTTCCGGCTGAACTTCTCCCATGCCGGACCCGAGCGGCAGGCGGAGACGATCGGGGCGATCCGGGCGGCGGCCGAGCGGGCCGGGCGCGAGGTGGCGGTTCTCGGAGACCTGCCGGGGCCGAAGCTGCGGATCGGCTCGCTGCGCGACGACGTCGCCGAGCTCGAGACCGGGACCCATGTGACGCTGACGCCGGAGGAGGTCGAGGGCGACCGCAGGACGATCCCGGTGCAGTGGGCCGGCGTCTCGGACTTGAGGGAGGACCAGTTGGTGTACCTGGCCGACGGGTCGATCCGGCTGCGCGTCTCCGATGCGGAGGACGCCGGCGTCGGCGCCGAGGTCGAGGTGGGGGGGACGCTCTCCTCCCACAAGGGGATGAACATCCCCGGCGGCATCGACCTGCCGGCGACGACGGGCGTCGACCTCGGCTGGGTCGAGTTCGCGGTCGAGAACGGCGTCGACCTCCTGGCCGTCTCCTTCGTCTCCACTGCCGCCGACCTCGAGCCGGTGACGGCGCGCCTGAAAGAGCTTGGCTCCCGGATCCCGGTGATCGCGAAGATCGAGCGCCAGCAGGCCGCCGCGAACATCGAGGAGATCGTCCGCGCCGCCAGCGGCGGGATCATGGTCGCCCGCGGCGACCTCGGGATCGAAGTGCCGCTGGAGCAGCTGCCGATCGAGCAGAAGCGGCTGATCCGGGCTGCCGGAAAGGTCTCCAAACCGGCGATCACGGCGACCCAGATGCTGGCTTCGATGGTGACCGCTCGGCGGCCGACCCGGGCCGAGGTGACCGACGTCGCCAACGCGATCTACGACGGCACCGACGCGGTGATGCTCTCGGAGGAGACCGCGGTCGGCCACAACCCGGTCGAGGCGGTGGAAGTGATGGACCGGATCGCGCGGGCGACCGAGCCCGACCTCCCCTACGCGGAATGGCTGTTCCGCCGCACCGACCAGGCGACCCAGGACGTCGCCGACTCGGTCGCCCAGAGCGCCGTCGGCGCCGTCTACCGGCTCGGCCTGAAGGCGCTGGTGGTGCCGACCAACACCGGCCGCACCGCCCGCCTCGTCTCCGCCCACCGGCCCGACGTGCCGGTCCTCGCGGTCTCCCCATATATAGAGACGGTGCGGCGGGTCAGCGTGCTCTTCGGGATCACCGCCGTGCAGAGCGACTTCGGGACGGAGCTGCGCAGCCTGCTCGGGCATTGCGCCGGGGAGGCGGCGAAGCACGGGATCGCCGCGCCGGGCGACCTGGTCGCGATCACCGCCGGCCTCGACGGCCAGGAACTGGGCACGAACCTGTTCGAGGTCCATAGGGTTCCGCAGCTATGAGCGAGAACGCAGCGGCAAGGTTGGAGCGCGACGGCGAGCTGGCGGTGATAACGCTCGACAGCCCGCCGCTGAACCTCTTCGACCAGCGGATGATCGACGACCTGCGCTCGGCGATCGACGAGGTCGCGGCGGCACCCCCGCGGGCGCTGCTGATCCGGGCCGAGGGGCGGGCGGTCTCCGGCGGCGTCGACGTCCACGTCTTCGCCGGGCTGACGCCGGAGCAGGGGAGCGCGCTCTGGACCGAGCTGCTGGAGATGATCGACAAGGTCGAAACGCTGCCGGCGCCGGTCGTCTTCGCTGCCCACGCGCTGACCCTGACCGCCGCCTTCGAGCTGGCGCTCGCCTGCGACCTGATCGTCGCCTCGCCGAAGGCGAAGTTCGGCCTGGTCGAGAAGGTGGTCGGGCTGACGCCGTCGATGGGCGGGACGCAGCGCCTGGCCGAGCGGGCCGGCAGCGGCCGCGCCCGTCACTTCGTGATGTCCGGCGGGATCTTCGGCGCCGAGGAGATGGAGCGCTGGGGCGTCGTCAACCTGCTCTACGAGGACCACGACTTCGAGGCCGCCTCGCGCAAGCTCGCCGAGGAGCTGGCGGCGGGGCCGACGAAGGCGCACGCGATGACCAAGCACATCCTCCGCCGCTTCCGCGAAGGCGGGATCCCGGCCGCAGACGAGGCGGTGCGGACCGAAGCCGCCGACCTCTTCGCGACCGAGGACCTGCAGAACGCCGTCCGTACCTTCCTCGAAAAGGGCGGACCGGGGCACGCCGAGTTCCACGGCCGTTGATCGCAGATAGGGTGCGCCGATGACCGACTTCGACCTGATCGCCCAGGGGATGACGCAGGCCGTCCCCTTCGCCGGCCATCTCAACGTCCAGATCACCGAGATCTCCGCGGGTGAGGCGACCGTCGTCCTCCCCGACCTGCCGGAGCTGAAAAACCACGTCGGCTCCCAGCATGCCGGCGCCCTCTTCACCGCCGCCGAGACCGCCTCGGGCGCAGCCTTCGTCGGCGCCTTCGTCGAGCGCATGGCCGACGTCACCCCGCTCGCCCGCAGCGCCGAGATCGCCTACGAGAAGATCGCCAACGGCGAGATCACCGCTCGCGCCACGCTCGGCGTCGACGCCGCCGAGGCCCTCGCCACTCTCGACGCCGAGGGCAAGGTCGAGTTCCCCTGCGAGGTCGAGCTGACCGACAAAGACGGCCAGCGGGTCGCCACCGCCACCGTCCACTGGCACGTGCGGCTGAAAGGCTGAGCCGCCCTCCTCTCAGGCGGTAAGGCGTTCGCCCGGCAGCCGCCGGGTCGACCAGAAGGACGCGAGGACGAGCAGGGCGGCGACGAGGAAGGCGAGCTTTAGCGCTTCCAGCTGCGCGTCTTCGTAGTGGCTGACGAGCGCGTCGGTCGTCCGCGGCGAGAGCCGTTCGTCCTCGGCCGCTTCGCGAACCTCGTCGGAGGGCACGAAGCTGCCGCCGGCGCTGAGCTGCACCGCGACCTGCTGTTCGACCCTGGCCGAGACCTGCGGGTCGTCGGCGATGTTGCCGGTGAAGGCGGTGGCGAGCCCGGTGATCACGATCGCCCCGAGCAGGGCCGTGCCGAGCGAGGAGCCGAGCTGCTGGGCGGTGTTCTGCAGGCCGCCGGCTTCGCTGCGCTGCTCGTCGCCGATCGCCGACTGGACGACGTTGCCGAGCTGCGAGACGACCAAGCCCATGCCGACGCCGAGGATGCCCATCGCGATCAGGAACGGGGTGTTGTCGAGCTCCGGCTCGATCGTTCCCATCAGCAGCAGGGAGGCGACGAAGACGAGGGCGAGGCCGGTGCGGACCAGCAGCTTCGGCGCGAAGCGCGAGGCCAGCCGCGAGCCGACGAGGGCGCTGACGAAAAGGCCGACCGAGGTCGGCAGCATCCGGATGCCGGTTTCCAGCGCGTCCAGGCCCTGGACGATCTGCAGGAAGAGCGGGATCGTGAAGAAGATCCCCATCAGGACGAGGTTCTGGGCGAGGAGCATCGCGACGCCGCCGCGCAGGGTCGAGATCCGCAGCAGGTCGAGGTGCAGCAGCGGTTCTTCCCCCCGCTCCTCGCGCCGGCGCTCCCAGGAGACGAAGCCGGCGAGGAGGAGGCCGGCGGCGGCAAGCACGAACGGCGTCAGCGAGAACCCAAAGGGGGTGATCGGCGAGTCGTGCGGGGTGATCCAGCCCCAGTTGCTGGCCTGGAGGACGCCGAAGACGAGGACCGCGAGGCCGGCGGCGGAGAGGACGCTGCCGACCCAGTCGAGCGTCGGCTTCCCGGGCGCGCGCTCGGGCTCAGCCATCATCCGCGTCCCGAGCAGGATGCCGGCCGCGACGACGACCTCGCCGACGAAGACCAGCCGCCAGGTGAAGTCGGTGGTGACCCAGCCGCCGAGGATCGGGCCGACGGCGATCCCTGCCCCGGCGACGCCGCCGAGGACCCCGTAGGCGACGGCGCGGTCGCTGCCCCGGTAGCTGCCGGCGACCAGGGCCACCATCGCCGGCAGGACCAGGGCGGCGCCGATCCCCTCGAGGATCGACCAGCCGAGCATCAGCGAGGGGACGCTCCAGGAGGCGGCGGTGAGGCCGGAGCCGATCGCGTAGATGACGAGCCCGATCGCGAAGACGCGGCGGCGGCCGAAGATGTCGCCGAGCTTGCCGCCGGTCAGCATCAGCCCTGCCATCACCAGGGCGTAGAGGGCGATCACCGACTGGATCGTCGTCACCGTGGTGTCGAAGTCGTCGACCAGCTGGCTGATCGCGACGTTCATCACCGCCTGGTCGAGGACCATCAGAAACTGCGCCGCTCCCAGAACCGCCAATACAGCCCACTTGGTCACCGTGCCACCCTACGCGCTGGCCGGGCGACTAGGGTCTTTGGATAGATGGACTCGCCCGCTACCGCCCCGGCGTCCGCGTCGAGTTCATCCGGCCCGCCGCAGGCGAAGCTCGTCCTCACGGCGCTGATCGCGGTTGCCGCCGTCGCCAACCTCAACCTCGCCGTCGCCAACGTCGCCCTGCCGGACATCGGTAAGGCCTTCGACGCCGGCCAGACCGGGCTCGACCTCGTCGCGGTCGGCTACTCGCTCGGCCTCGCCGCTTCCGTCCTCTACCTCGGCGCGCTCGGCGACGCGCACGGGCGCAAGGAGATGCTGCTGGCCGGCACGGCGCTGGCGATCCCGGCCTCGCTCCTCGCCGGCTTCGCGCCCTCGATCACCGTCCTCTTCTTCGCCCGCCTGCTCGGCGGCCTCGCCGCCGGGATGGCCTTCCCGACGACGCTGGCGCTGATCACCGCGCTTTGGAGCGGGCCCGAGCGGACGAAGTCGATCGCGCTCTGGTCGGCCTTGGGGGGCGGGATCTCGGCCCTCGGGCCGCTGGTCTCCGGCGCCCTGCTGACCCAGTTCGACTGGGACTCGGTCTTCTTCGTCACCCTGCCGCTCGCCGTCGTCGCCCTCTACCTCGCCTGGCGCTTCATCCCCGCCCACGTCAACGAGACCTCCGACCGCGTCGACAACCTCGGCGGCATCCTCTCGGTGGTGATGGTCGCCGCCCTCGTGTTGGCGATCAACTTCGCGCCGGTGCCGGGAGCGGGTGCCGCGGCGGCCGGGCTCGGCGTCGTCGCCCTCGCCGCGATCGTCGCCTTCGTGATCCGCCAGCGCCGGGCCAGGCCGCCGCTCTACGACCTCGACGTCGCCGCCCGGCGGATTTTCTGGGTGGCCGCCTGCGCCGGGATCATCGTCTTCGGCTCGCTGATGGCGGCGATGTTCATCGGCCAGCAGTACCTGCAGAACGTGCTGGAGTACTCAACCCTGGACGCCGGCCTCGCGATTCTCCCCGGCGCCGTGGGAATGGTCCTCGTCGCGCCGCGCTCGGCCCATCTGGTGGAGACCAAAGGCGCCCGCTTCACGCTCCTGCTCGGCTACGCCTTCTGCCTTGCGGGCTTCGTCGTGATGCTGCTGCTCTGGGACGAGAACGCCCACTACTGGCACATCGGCCTCGGCTACCTCCTGGTCGGGATCGGGGTCGGCTTCGCCGGCACCCCGGCCTCACGCTCTCTCACCACGTCGGTTCCTGTCCACCGGGCCGGAATGGCCTCGGCGACCGCCGATCTGCAGCGCGACCTCGGCGGCGCGATCATGCAGTCGATCCTCGGCGCCCTGCTCACCGCGGGCTACGCGACGGCGGCAAGCGCCGCGGTCGCCTCGGCGCCCCACTCGGTCTCGACCAGCGTCGAAGGGGAGCTCACCAAGTCCTTCTCCAGCGCCGCCGCGGTGGCCGAACAGCACCCCGGCTACGCCCAATCGATCATCGAAGGGGCCCGCGGCGCCTTCCTCCAGGGGGACGCCTGGGCCTATGTCGCGGGCATAGTCGCCATCGGTCTGGGAGCCCTCCTCGTCGCCACCCGCTTCCCGGACAGGGAGGGCGAGCAGAAGCTGCTTGCCGCCTACGCCGAGGAAGACGCGAAGCCCCAAACCGGGTAGGGGCAGCCTGTAAACCGGAACGAAGGGAGCGAGCATGGCGACGAGGAACGGCAGCGCGGAGTGGAGGGGCGACCTCAAAGGCGGCGACGGCACGGTCAAGGTGGGCGACGGCGTCTTCGAAGGCGCCTATTCCTTCAGCTCCCGCTTCGAGGAGGGGGAGGGGACCAACCCCGAGGAGCTGATCGGCGCGGCGCACGCGGGCTGCTTCTCGATGGCGCTGAGCCTCGTCCTCACGGAAGCGGAGCATCCGCCCGAGGCGATCAAGGCCGAGGCCCGGGTCCATCTCCGCATCGTCGACGGCCTCCCGACCATCGCCAAGATCGACCTCGAGGTCGAGGGCACCGTCCCAGGAATCGACGAGGACGCCTTCCGCTCCTACGCCGAGAAAGCCAAGGACGGCTGCGTCGTCTCCCGCGCCCTGGCCGGTGTGCCCGAGATCACCCTCGACGCCCATCTCGCCTAAAACCGACCCGCATCCTTTAATCTCGTCCTTCGCCGGCACCACCCGGCCTCTCGCGCCCGTAGCTCAGCTGGATAGAGCGTCGGTCTACGAAACCGAAGGTCACAGGTTCAAATCCTGTCGGGCGCGTTCCTTGCTGTGCCGGGGGACGCCGTGTGCTTCCCGGTGCAGAGCGAGATCCTCGGCTTCGCCCTGTTTCTCCGTTCCGCTGGTCTCCAGACGGTTCCGCATGGTTCCGCGTCGTCTTGGTCGCATCCTGGTCTCATTTCTCAGGCCCAATAGGGTCCACGGCGATGGCGGGCGATCCACAGGCGAAGGCACGGAAATCCGTGCGGCGGGCACAGGCTGATTTCGAGAAGGCGCAGGACAAGCTCGAAGCGCTCCGCGAGGCTCGGCGCAAGTCATTCGAGGATGCGCAGGCGGCCGGGCTCTCGACTCGCGACATCGCAAGCGAGACCGGCCTGCACTTCACCCGAGTAGCGCAGATCCTCCGCAGGGACTAGGAGCGTGTAGAGGGGTCTCTACGATCCTGCTAGGCTTTGCCGATCAACAAAGCGCCCCCGCGCTGCGCAAACAGCCGGGGGCATGGCACAGGAGGGTGAACTCCCATGCACGACAAGCCTAGAGGCGCGGGCCATAATGAACGCGCCACGACCCCCGCCGAGCAGGATCTTCGCGACCAGGCGGCGGTCCTGAATCACGTCCTCGCGCTCTTCCCGCAGACGCTGACGGAGGTGGAGCTGCTGAAGGAAATGACCGGCGGCCTGGAGGCGACGTTCGAGGAACGTGATCGACATCGGCGAGCTGTCCGCGATCTCGCCGCGGGCGGACTGCTCGGAACCGAGACCAGGCGCGTCATCCCGACCAGGGCGGCCCTGCTCTTCCACGAGCTGGCCGAACTCTGATGGATGGCAGAAGCGTGGACCGCGAGGTCGCCGGGCAGCTCGGAAGGAACGTGTGGCTTGCCCGCCGGCGAGCGGGCTTCTCTCAAGAAGCGCTCGGCGCAGTTGCCTCGCTCCACCGCACCGAGATCGGGCTGATCGAGCATGGGCAGCGGCTGCCTCGCGTAGACACGCTGATGAGGCTCGCCGGAGCCCTCGACGTGCGCGTAGAAAGCCTGTTGGAGGGGATCGCCTGGATCGCTCCGGGTCCGAGCGCGAGAGGCACCTTTGCCGTCAGGAGGTTCGGATGAGCACCAAGGTGACGACCCTTCGGCTCCCGAAGGAGCTGGCCGACGAACTCGATGCCGTCGCCAGGGCGGACCGCCTGCCGGTCTCAGAACTGGTCCGCGCGGCGGTCTACCGGTTCATCGCGGAACGACGCACCGAGCCCGATTTCAAGGAGCGGCTGAAGGAGGTGCTTGAAGAAGACCGCAAGACCCTGGAGCGGCTAGCGGCGTAGGGCGCCTCTCCGCGTCGCGCGGGGGTGAAGGAGGACGCCCCCAGCCCCACATTGACCCAAAGAGACCAAGACCCCCGATCAAAGGCCCCGATCCACTCCCGAAGACGTAGCCAGGTAGCCCGAGCCCAATGCACGAAACGCAGACCCCCATCAGCGCACCTTCGCTACGGCCCTATGGCCCTCCTCGAACCCCCGACACACTACGAACCCTCCGGATTCGGCTATTTCAAGCCGCGCCTCCCGCCGGGCGGCCGATTTTGGCACGGCTTCGCCGTGCGGAGGCCGCCCTTAAGGAGGGCCGGGAGGGGTCTGACCCTCGGTCGGATTCCGATGCAGCCGCCGACCTCGCCGGACAGAAGATGCATGGCGGCAACTCACCCCGTGCAGATGGCTCTCTCCGGTGGCAAAGAGGGTATGGAGGCAAAGCTCGGCGGGCCGACCTTCTTCACCGAGCGCAGTCTCGCCGCCTACCTCGCGGTCAGCGACAGGACCGTCCGCAACTGGATCAGGCGCGGCGAGCTGCCCAGCTACAAGCTCGGCGCGTCCAGGCGGATCGACCCGGCCGACGTTGCGACGTTCCTTGAGCAGCGGAGGGAGGAGGCGGCGGCATGAGGCGAGATACCCCCGTCAAGCGTCGCAATCCATCCGGGCAGGTTGTGTGGGTCGCCAGGTACACCGGCCGAGACGGTCGTCGCCAGATCGCCAAGCCGTCTTGGAACCGAGGCAAAGGCACCTTCGCCAGGAAGGGAGAAGCGCAGAGAGCGATTGACGAGGCGTACGGCCTCTCGGAACGGCCGGACACCCTCGGCGACTATGCCGCCACCTGGACCGAGAGACACCCACGCTCGGAACGGACCAACGCGACGAACGAGCATCGGATCAGCCGAGTCACCGAGATCCAAGTCGAGGGCATCCCGCTAAAAGACTGGCCGATGCGCGAGCTGCGCCGCCGCCATGCGCTGGCCCTGATCGACCACATGCTCAGGGTTGAAGGTCGAGCTACCACCGGAGCGGTCGGGATCGTCCGCTCGCTGTCGGCAATGACCGAGGACGCGATCACCGATGAAGTCTGCGACCTCAACCCCTTCAAGGGAGTGCGGATCAGAGCCAACGATCCGAGAGCGCAGAAGAAGCCACGCCCGATCCGCGTCTTCACTTTCGAGGAGATGCATCGCTTCGCGAAAGCAGCGGGCGACTACGAGGCGATGATCCGCGTCTTCACCGACACCGGCCTCCGGCTCGGCGAGGTCCTCCCGCTCCGCCGCGAAGACTTCGACGGCGAGACCCTCCAGGTCCGCCGCACCGCCCACGAGGGTCAGATCCTCGAGGGGACGAAGACCGACCACGGCGAGCTAGACGCTGGCCGCGTCGTCCCCGTCCCGGCAACTCTCGCCTGGATGCTGGAAGCCCAGCTCCAGGTCAGCGCCGACAGCGAGCTGCTCTTCACGACCCCAACCGGCCGCATGTGGCGAGAGCGGAACTTCTACCGCGACCTCTGGAGGCCCGCCCAAGAAGCCTCCGGCCTAGACATCCGACCCCACGAGTGCCGGCACAGCTACGTCACGCATTTGCGGGCCGCCGGCGTCAACGATGCCGACTTGGCCGAGATTGCAGGTCATCGGGTTGAGACCATGCTGGCTCGGTATACGCACGCAGTTGGGAATGAATTCGAGCGAATCAAAGCTTCGATTGGGTGATCGTTCCTGGCGACTCCCCTTCAGGGCTCAGTTACGAGGAGAAGTACAAAGCTCGCAATCGTTGCTGCCCCCACAAGGAAACCCCAAACAACGGTCACGATCCGAGCGAAGCCTGAATTGGTGACGTTGTCGGAGAAACCGGCCGTCTTCAGCAGATAGCGGGGGAGACCTGCGATGCGCTCAAAGGCAAGCTGGATCCATTTCGCGGGGTTGAGAAGGTGACGACAAGTCTGGTTTACCTGTGCGTCTAGCTCATGCTCAACCGTGGCCAAAGTATCGAGTCGGACTTGGACGGTGACGTTATCGCTGTAGCTCTGTTGACCGAGAAGGTCCATAAACATCTGGTGCGGTCTATACGAGCCGCCTCCTATCGCAGGAGGAGGGGCCACGTAGGTCGTCCCCAAGCCCACCCGGTTGGCGTCTCTTTGCATCTCGGCTCGCCGAGCTAGCAACCACTCACGATTGCCGTCCTCCCCCTCTATCCAGGCGGAGTACTTGGCTCGAAACTCCTTTGCTCGCTCGCATCGTCGCCGTTCTTGCAGGAAGGATGGAAGAACTCCTGAGATTAGAAACGAGGCCGCCATCAAAGCAGCGAGGGCTATGACGATAATCGAGAGCAAGCTATGTAGCCGAAGACGCCGTAGTTGGTTCTAGCCTGTGTTGGTGCCCTACAGCGGTCAAATCTATCCTTTACTCGTTTCGTCCCCAAGCGATATTTCGCTGGACAGCGACACGGTCGTTGATGCGGTATTGCGCTGGAATGTGCTCTATGGGCGGCAGTTTGGCAGCAGCGTACTCCCGCTCTATTGGAAAAAGCACGCCGCAGCGGAGTACGGGAGGCGTCCTCAAGAGGCGCTCAATAAGCAGCTTGTTGATCAAGCCGATGTCGTTATAGCCCTCTTCTGGCATCGACTCGGAACCAACACGGGTGAGGCCGAGTCGGGAACCGTGGAGGAGATTGAAGAGGCGCACGAGCGGGGCGCTCACGTTTGCCATTCTTCGCTGCGTTCGCGATATTCCGCCCAATGAGCTTGATGGCGATCAGCTCAAGCGTTTGAATGAGTATCTAACCGAGGTTCGGGATAGAGCCCTGGTTCTTGAGTATGCGGACGGCAGTGAGCTGCGCCAGCATGTGGAGACTGTTCTCACGCGGGTTGTTAGCGCGGCGGCTGCGCAGGCAGAGGCGCAGAGCGAGTCAGTCGAGCCTGAGCCAGCAGAGGCCAACCCTGGTCCTCCAGCGCAGGTCTGGCCTCGCCTAGACCGACGTGAAAGCGTTGAGGCGGATAGCAGAGGCCGGCCGAAAACGAAGAACCGATGGTTTCTAGTGCTATCCAATACCGGACAGGCTCCTGCGAACCACGTGAAATATGTGCTTGAGCCCGATGGAGAGGGTGAGGCTCCCCTCGACTTTGAGGGCGATAGAGAGCTAGAGGCCCTGCCGCCCGGTGCGGATGTTGAAACGCAGCTCCATCTGCACTCCGGGGTCGCGTCGCAAGCTCGATGCACCGTGACTTGGGAGGATTCGGCAGGGTCGCATGAGAACGTCGCCACCCTTCGGTTTTTCTGAACCAGGTAGAAGCTCCTGGGCTACGCAAGAATTTGCCGATGGCAGAAGCTCAGCCACCTGATCTAAACCAACGCATTCGCCGTCCTTCCGAGCGGCTGGCGCTTGTTGAATACATCGCGACTTCGCCGACGCTGCAAGAGAACGAGCACCTTGAGTGGAAGTCCGGGTACGACCTCTCCCAGCGTCCTGATGCTGGCAAGCTCGCTAAGCAATTAGTTGGTTTCGCCAATCGGGACCCGGTGAGGGCCCGGCGCCTGTCCGGGGGCTACGCCTACGTGTTGCTTGGCGTTGAGGCTGGAGCAATAACCGGCGTCCCAGTTTGGGATTCTGCCGACATCGAGAGTTGGCTCAGCCGTTTCGTTCCTTCCGAGCTGATTTACGACATCCATTATGTCGGCGCATCAGGTAAGGACATTCTTCTGCTGGAGGTAGAGCCGCCGCGGAATGGAGACTCAATCTTCTGCCTGCAGAGCTCCACGGGCGACGGCAAGTCAAATTTGAGCGAGGGCGCGGTTTACGTGCGCCGGGGCGGGAAAACTGAGGTTGCGAATGCCAGCGAGATCGAGATGCTGACGACTCGCGCCAGGGGGAGTGGGATCGGCGGCAGGCTTGACTTAAATGTGGAAGTTGAGTCGCAGAGTTTGGATCCGCTAGACCCGCGGATGCTCGAACCGCCGATTCCGGAACGCTGGGTCGAAACCACTAGGCGTGAGCTGATGAAGGGGATTCCAGACGGCCCAAGCCTGATCGCAGCCATAGGTGAGTCCCGTAGTCCCGCTACGGCGCGAGAGCAAGTAAAGGCCTATCTCCAAGAGGTCGCTGCAAATTGGCCAACTTTTGCTTTATCGCGCCACGTTGCGCAGCAGGAACCCTCGCTGACCTTGGCCGTGACCAACAAGACCGATGAGAATTTTGAGAGCGTGCTCGTCGAGGTTGTGGTCCCGCTGCCTATCTCCTGCGTCGGCAACTCAGCCAAGCGGGTTGCCGAGGAGCTTTCCGTAGCCGAGCAGCCCCAAAAGTGGGGAGAGTTCAATGTGCCTAAGCTGAACCGCAATATCTTTGCGTCGCCTGCGGAACCTGAACTCTCCGTAACCGGAGAGAATCAAACGAAGGTTCGGTTCCCGCCCATCCACGTTTATCCGCAAACCACTCATCCCTTGGATTCTTTGACTCTTGCTCTTGCGCCGGAGTGGGCGGCGTCGGATGTTTCGATTGAGTGGCGAGCAACCGCTGCGAACACCCGAGGCTTGCTCAGCGGAGAGATCGTGATTTCGCTGCCCGGCCTTGATGAGAGCGGTTCACGATCACCCGCTAACAAGCCTGCAGCCTAGGGCTGCTCAGTCGAGTGCTCTTGCAGCGCCAGCTCGTCTAGGACGATCGCATCGACTTGTGCGTGATCCTCGGAGTTGGCGCTCCACCATGCGGTTTCGTAGCTGGCTGGATCAGCTAAATCGATTAGAGGGCGAAGGCCATCGAGCATTAGGAGGTAGTTCCGCAGATGCCAGGTGGCTCGCGTGTTCCCATCGATGAAGGGATGCACGTCGTAGACGCGGATTGCCAGCGTGTTCGCCTCGGCGACGATGAATCCGATCAGTTCCGGGTCGTCGGTCGGGCGGAAGCGCTCGCGGCGCCAAGTCCAGTTCTCGCAGGCGCTCTGGACCGCAGGAAGGATCGCCTCAACCTCGACCGCACTCCCTTTGCGATTCAGCACCATCTGAGTCCGGAAGCGGCCCGCGTCGGCTGGGAAGGTCGTCTCGAACCACCGGAAGTGGATCTCCTGGACAAGGCGGACATCTACCGCCCAGGGAGTCTCCGAAGTCGCAATCGCTTCCAGCCATCGCAGGACGTTCTGCCCGCTGTGCTGAATCTCCTCAGCGGTCGGGAGCGGGTCGTGCCCAAACTCGGTTGACGCATCGAAAGCACCCGGCACGCTGCCCGCCTATCTCGTTGCGCGCCTACGCGGACAGGGGCTTGCCGGCGTCGGCTCGCGCTTCCGCCTGAGACTTAGATGCGTCCGCTAGACGCATGGCCGTCTGAGTCGAGCGCTCGATCTCGGCATCCGTCAGGTCGAAGCGAGGACGGCCGTTGCTCTGCAACCGGCTCCGGCGACCTGCTGCGAGAACCTTCAGGTTGTCGCGATCCTGGGGCATGTTCCTAGGGTACTCCCGGGGGTCGTCGTTCCCTGTGTGTCCAGGTTTGGCGTCTTCCGACAGGGCGAGATCGATGTCTCGTTGGGCCTCGACGACGGCGGCGACCCAGTTTGGGGCCGGGGCTCCGCTCTCCAGGTTCTTCCAGCTCTCCGGCAGTTCCGCCATTTCGGGCTCGCCGTTGCCTTTCGTCGGGTCCACCTGAGTTAAGCTAGCAGCCTTGCGGGATGTTTTGTCTGAGAAGGCGGCAAGGGTCATGAAACAGCTAGCGGCCGCCCATGGAGGTCGGAACGTGCGCGTCTCGACCGGTGGCCCCTGTCCCTTGTTGCTCATCGTGGATATGGATGAAGGTCGCAGTCTCTTCGATCTCGTGAGGCTCACACTGGAGCTACGCGAAGCACTCGGCCTTGAGGTCAATGTCTTGACCGAGGGAAGCCTCTCGCCCTACCTACGCGACGCTGTCTTGGCCGAGGCCATAGCCCTCTAGGTCGCATCCCGGTCACATCGGCGTTGCAATTCCCGCTCCAGCGCCACCCTCTCCCGTCCTACGAAACCGAAGGTCACAGGTTCAAATCCTGTCGGGCGCGTTGACGTGCTCCCGCCAAGGGAGCGGGTTTGCCGTGGCGATGGCGGCATCGGCAGCTTCCGCGCCACTTTGAAGCCGAAGCCGAAGAAGCACCGCTAGCTGAGCCGCGTGTCTGCTCCTCGACGCCGTAGATGATTTCCGGGGGGGACAGGATGGCGTCCCACCCCGGAAACCTGATTCGCAATCGGCGCCGCTACGGCGGCACCTTCCCCCACCTTGGGGGTAGCAGCGAGCCCGTTCCCTGGCCTCCCGCTCCCGGGTGGCCTGTCGCTGGGCAAGGGCGGAGGGAGCAGTTGGCCCTTTGGGATCGCTGTCGCCCTCATGAAGCGAGTGTCCACCGGCGGCAGTCCTCCTGCCACCGGGCAAGTACCCCAAAGATAACCCTAAGATCCCCTATTTACTCTACGAATACAGGGGTACTCGTGAGGGAATTGCTGGAGCGGGAACGTGAGTTGGAGGAGCTCAGCGCTGCGCTGGCAGACGCCAGGGCGGGTCGCGGGTGCGCGGTGGCAGTCGAGGCAAACGCCGGCCTCGGAAAGACGCGCCTGCTCGGGGAGGCTCGCCGGCTCGCCGTCGATGCAGGGTTCGACGTCCTCTCCGGCCGGGCCACGGAGCTAGAGCGCGACTTTCCCTTCTCCCTCGCTCGGCAGCTGCTCGCGGCGCGGGTCGCGGGGATGCCTCCCGAAGAGCGCGAGGTGCTGCTGGCCGGAGCGGGGTCGGCCCGTGGAGCTCTCGGGCTCGACTCGGGCGCCGAGCTGGAGCACGACCCCTTCGCCGTCCTCCACAGCCTCTACTGGGTGACCGCGGCGCTGGCCGAACGCAAGCCGCTGTTGCTGGCAATCGACGACGCTCATTGGGCCGACTCCGGCTCCCTCGACTTCGTCGGCTTCCTGCTGCCGCGGCTCGAGGAGCTGTCCCTGCTGCTGGTGGCAACCGCGCGGCCGGACGAGCCCGACCCGCCCCCTGGGCTGGGGCGGATCCTCGCCGACTCCTCGGTTCAGCACCTCAGGCCCGCACCGCTCAGCCACGAGGCGACCGGTGTCGTGCTCGCCGAGGAGCTGGCGCAACCGCCTGGCCCCCTCTTCGTCTCCGCCTGCCACGAGGTCAGCGGCGGCAACCCGTTCCTGATGCACGAGCTGACTCGAACGCTCGCCGAGCGAGGGGTAGAGCCCGTCGACTCGGAGGCCGAGGCGGCCAGGGAGCTGGCCCCGGAGCGAATCGGCCACACGGTGCTGGTGCGCCTTCGGCGGCTCCCTCCGCCGGCGCGGGAGGTCGCGGAGTCGCTGGTCGTGCTCGGCGACGGCAGCGATCTTCAGCTCGTCGCCCAGTTGGCAGCGCTCGAGCTCGGCGAGGTCCAGGCGGCCGTCGACAACTTGCGCCGTAGCGCGATTCTCGACTCCGGGGCGAGCCTGCGGTTCATCCACCCTCTGGTTCGCAACGTGATCCACGCGAACCTGCTCGCCGAGGCAGGCGCGCCCACACACGTGCGCGCCGCTGCCCTGCTCCGAAGCCGCGGCGCCTCGCCCGAGCAGGTCGCGGCCCAACTGCTCGCCAGCGAGGAGCGGGGAGATCGTGAGGCGGTTGAGACCCTCGTCGAGGCCGCGGAGAGATCGCTGGCCAACGGAGCGCCTCGCTCTGCCATCACTTATCTGAAGAGGGCATTGCGCGAGCCGCCCCCCGACGATCTGCGGGCTGCGGTCCTGGAGCCGCTCATAACCGCGATTCCCAGAGCGGCCGACCATGCCACCTGGCCGGAGATCGAGGGAGAGGTAACCGCTCAGCTGGAGCGCGAGCCGTCGCTGCGAAGCCTCTGGGGTGTTCCACTGACGACCGCGCTGGCAATGGGCGGGCGGTTCGAGGAGGCCGCTTCGCTATTGGTTGACGGCATCGAGGTCGCGCTTGCCGAGGAAGACCTCGATCTGGCGTTCCAGCTCGACGTCCAGTTGCGTGCCCTCGGCAACGTCTTGCCCACGGTGCCGGAGGTGGACCTTTCCAGATACGTTGACAAGATCGATCCGGATAGTCCGGGCGGGCGCTTGGCCGCGGCTGTCGAGGCCCGCGCCAGGGTGATCGAGGTCGATGTCAAGGGGGCCGCCGCGGCGGCAAAGCGGGCGCTGAGCAACGACGGAGCGATCTTCGCCGAGGAGTCGGAGCCGATCGCGTCGCTCTTTGCGGTGATGACCCTCGTCGCGCTCGACGAGACCGAGGCCGTCCGGCAGGCGGCGGACCGGGCGCTTGCTCTCGCTCGAGAGCGTGACGACACCCCCGGTATCGCCCGCGGGCTCTTCCTCCAAGGCATCGCAGCGTGGACGGTCGGTGACCTCGCCGCCGCGGAGGCAGACCTGCGACAGGCGGTGGAGCTCGCCCGCCTGGCAGGTATCGCCATCTACGTGTTTATGTTCGTCGGAACCTTCGTGATCGTGCTTGTCGAGCGCGACGAGCTGGAGGCCGCAAATCAGGAGCTCCAGTCACTCGGCCTCGATGACGGTCAGATGCCGGACAGCCCGATGTTCCTGATGACGCTGCTGGCGAGGGGGCTTCTGCGGTACGCCCGCGGTGAACTCGACGCCTCCCTGGAGGACATGTCGGCGATCTCGTCGACGACGAGCCGGGTGGGGTTCGGGCCCGGTCCTGTCCTGATGGCGATGCCGTACACGGTTCAGGCGTTGGTCGGTTGCGGCAAAGACGAGGAAGCCCGGGAGCTCGCCGATGCGAGCCTGCCGATCGCCCGGCAGTGGGGGACCCCGGGGACGCTCGCCCATATTCTGCGCGGTGTTGCTGCTGCTCGGGATGGAGAGGCGGCGGTCGAGCTGCTGGCGGAGGCGGTGTCCGTTACCGAGAACTCTCCCCGCCGGATCGAGCGTGCACACGCGCTGCTGGCCCTCGGGGAATTGAAGCGCCGCCGCGGCGCCAGGGCCGAGGCGCGGGTGCCGCTGCGGGAGGCGTTCGACCTCGCCCGCCGCTGCGGCGCGACGAGGATCGCCAAGCGTGCCCACGCGGAGCTCGAGGCGAGCGGCGAGAAGATGCGCCGCTACGCCCCGGTCGGCGTCGAGTCGCTGACCCCGAGCGAGCGGCGGGTCGCCGATCTGGCGGCGTCAGGGATGACCAACCGCCAGATCGCCCAGACGCTCTTCGTCACCGTGAAGACGGTCGAGGCTCACCTCAGCGCCGCCTACCACAAGCTCGACATCACCTCGCGCCGCGAGCTCGCGGCCGCACTCGCCGAGACGGACGGCGCCGCCTCCTAGAACGGCAGCTTCTGCCGCGCCGACTTCCCCGCCGAGTGGCTCTTGCTGGAGGCCTGCTGGGATTTGCCGAAGGATTTGCTCAGCAGGCGGCCGATCGGGCCGGGGGCCTTGCTACCGGCGCGCTGGCCGAGGCCGAAGCCTTTGTCGGTCCCGCGCTTGGCGTGGTTGGAGAGCCTGGGGACGAGAAATCCGAGGATCGCCAGCAGCACGCAGATCCCGATTACGACTCCGATAACCATCTGGTTGCTCTCCCTCTTTTGAGTGCGCCTAGAGCTTCTGCTCGAGGTCGTCGGCTTTCTCGCCGTGGTGCTGGGCCATCTTGCGCTCGCGCTCGGCTCGCTCGGCGGCCTCCTGGGCCTCCTGCTCGTGCTCCTGCGCCTTGCCGGCGTGCACGTCGGCCACCTGGCGGTGGCCGCCAGCCTGTTCGCTCAGGCGTTCCCTTTCCCGTTCGCGCTCGGCGCGGCGCTTGCGCGCGGCCATCACGGCGAGGACGAGGAGAACGGCGACTACGACGACTATGGCGATGATCAGTCCGGTTGACATGGCTTCTTCTCTACCCGTCCAGCAATTGGTAAACCAACCCGATCCGGGTAGCGGGGGCCTGTGTTCGAGTGGCTCACCCACGAGGTCTCCCAGAGCGCCGTCACCTACCCGGTCGTCGGCTTCGCCGCCGGCGCCGATGTTCTCTTCCCGCTGATCCCCTCGGAGACGATCGTGATCACCGCCTCGGTCCTCGCCGCGCAGGGGGAACTGCTGATCTGGCTGATCGTTCCGGCGGTCGCCCTCGGCGCCTTCCTCGGCGACAACCTCTGTTACCTCCTCGGCCGCCGGATCGGCGACCCGATCGCCGACCGCCTCTTCGACGGCGAACAGGGACAGGCGCGCCTGTCCTGGGCCGAGGAAGCGCTGCGACGCCGCGGCGCGATCCTGATCGGCGTCGGCCGCTTTATCCCGGGCGGCCGTACCGCCACCACCTTCGCCGCCGGAACCCTGGAGATGCCCTACCGTCAGTTCGTCGTCGCCGATGCCTTCGCGGCGACGATCTGGGCGCTATACGTCTCGATGCTCGGCTACCTCGGCGGCGAGACCTTCAAGGACAGCCTCTGGCTGCCGCTCGCCACCACGTTCGCCTGCGCGATGCTGGTCGGGCTCGGCTTCGAGGCCTGGCGGCGGGTGCAGAGTCGCCGCGGCAAGGACATCCTCGGCGACGAGCTGCCCGAGGAGATGGCGACCGGCTAGCTAGGCGCTCGCGCGCACGGTCGCCTCGATCAGGTCGGCGGCACGCTCGGTCCCGCGGGCGGCCCGCAGCCGCTGCGAGGTTGTGTCGAGGCGGGAGCGCAGCCCCTCGTCGGCGAGCAGGCGGTCGATCGCGGCGGTCAGCTCCCCGCCGCCGTGGCGGTAGGTGTCGAGGCGGGCGCCGAAGCCGGTCTCGTCGATCCGCTGGGCGTTGTCGTGCTGGTCCCAGAAGATCGGCAGCACCACCATCGGCTTGCCGAAGTGCAGGCACTCGGTGACCGTGTTGTTGCCGCCGTGGGTGATCACGAGGTCGACCTCGGGCAGGACTTCGGTCTGCGGCAGGAACTCCTCGCCGGCCATGTTGTCCGCGAGCTCGAACTCGGTGTGCTGGGGGCCCTTGGAGACGACGATCCGGTACGGCGCCTCCGCCAGCTCGGCGACCAGCTTCCGCATCAGCTCGACATCGGCCGAGCCGAGTGAGCCGAGGCTGAGGTAGACCAGCGGCCCCTCGCGCTCGGCCAGCGCCGGCGGCAGCTCCCACGCCGGATCGGTCGTCCGCACGCTGCTCTGCAGGTTGTGCCAGGTCGGGCCGAGCGGGCGGGCGCGCGGGTAGTCGACCTCGTCGGGGTAGAGGTAGAGGTTCAGCCACTCGCTCTCGTGGATGAAGTCTTCGGCCGGCAGCGGCGGCGCCCCGCGCTCGACGCAGAACTCGCTGAAGGAGGCGTGCAGGTCGCGGTGGGAGTCGCGGTAGGCGGCGCGGAACTCCTCCCAGCCGCTGCGCTCGGCGCTGGGGAAGCCGGAGAAGACCGGGGGCACCTCAGGGTCCTTGATCTCCGCCGGGTTGCAGGAGGCGATCCGCGCCCAGGGCCGCCCGCTTGCCAGCAGCGCCGGGAAGCTGACGACGTTGTCCTCGACGACAAGGTCGGGCTGCAGCTCGTCGATGATCTCGCGCAGGCGCTCGTCGACGTAGCGGGCGCCGTCGACGAGCGCCTCGAAGGTCGGGGCGATGAACTCGGCCAGCTGCTCGGTCGTCGATTTGCGGAAGGCCGGGGCGGTGTCGCGGATGAAGTCCTTCCAGAACTGGCCCGGCGCTTCCTCTCTCTCCGGCGGCGGCGTCAGCCGCATCAGCCGCTCCTCGAAACCCTGGGCTGCGAGCGTGCCGGCGAAGGACTCCTCGACGATGAAGACGACCCGGTGCCCGCGCCGGCGCAGCACCGCGCCGATCCCGACGCAGTTGTTGGTCGGCCCGAAGGCGCCCTCGGGGAAGAAGACGATCGTCTGCCCGCTGCCCTCCATCGGCCCATCTTCGGGGACGGATCGCGAAACCGCAATGTCCTGGATGTAGAGACCGACTTCCGGGTTTGCTTCACTTCTGGGACCAGAGAAAGGAGGTGGTCCTAACTTGATTCACATGCTTGATGGGACTCTGGAGGTGCAGGGCCGCTAGGCGCCGCACTGGTTTGGGCGCCCGGCGGAATCCACCCCGGGCACCGGCGGTTCGTTGGGAGCCGGGTCTTGTCCCGCTCGGTAGCTGTTCCCGCGTCCGTTCCTTTGCACCAGGCGAGAGCCGCCCAATGGGCGGCTCTCGCGCTTTTCCATCCCGGCCGAAGTTCGTCTGTTCCTTTTCGTTGCCTGGGGCCGATAAGGAACAGGCGAATCAGCCGCCGGTGGCGTGCAGACCGTCCTCGGCTTCGCTGACGAAGTGCGAGGCGGTCCGCCAGCGGCGCTGTAGGACCGGTTCGATTTTGGTCGTCCCGCACCCCAGTTCGGAGACGCACTCGCCCCAGTCGTTGGCGCCTTCGATGTAGCGGTTGAAGGCCTTCTCGCCCGGGGTGGCGACGAGGCTGAGACAGTCGACCTGCAGCTCGCCGACTGGGATCTTCCCGTAGGTCGAGCGGATGCCGCGGACCTCGGCGACGTACTGGTCGTAGGTGACGCCGACGGCAAGCCGCCGCCGCAGCCCGTCCATCGAGCCGACGAAGCTGCCGAGCTGGCTCTGGCAGAGGTCCCCGGCGGGCACATGCTGCTCCGCGCCACCGCTCTTTCCGGTCATCCCGGCGTCGTTTCCAGACTTTTGGTTGCTCTGGGAACCCGAATGCTGGAAACGACCGTCTTCGGCGCTGGTGACGGCGGGCGCCGCGGTCGAGTCCGAGTCGCCGCTGCCGCAGCCAGCGAGCAGCAGGGCCGCCAGTAGCGCGCAGCCGGTTAGCTGGAGGCGAGCGGCGGCGGGCACGGGCGCAGTTTAGGAGGGATGCGTCGTGTAAAACCTCTCCCGTGCGGTGGATCGGTGGCTTCGGGACGGCGGTGCTGGCGGCGCTTGCGCTCTGCCTCTGCGCGCCGGCGGCGCAGGCGCGCCCTCACGTGCTCCTCGTCGGCGACAGCCTCGAGGAGCTCACCTCTCCCTACCTGAGCCGTTACCTGCCGGGGGTCGAACTCACCGTGAACGCGGTCGGCGGCTACAACAGCTACCAGATCTTCGACCTCTTCCAGGAAAGCTACGACCCCTCCGTCGACGTCGTCGTCTTCGACGCCGGCACCAACGACAACCCGTCCTATCCGGAGATCCTCGCCGGCAACCTGGCGAAGGTGGCGGAAACGGTCGGCAACCGCTGCATGGTCGTGCCGACGATCCACGGCCTCCATCCCGGCGGGGTCGACGACGCCGGCAAGAACCGCGTCGTGGCCGAATTCGCCGCCTCGCGGCCGGGGACCCAGGTGCCCGACTGGGCGCGGACGGTGGCGACCCGCCCGGACCTGATGCAGGCCGACAACCTGCACCCGATCGAAGAGGGCGCCGACTACCGCGCCCAGCTGATCGCCCAGGGCGTCCAGGGCTGCCTCGCCTACGGGGAGGCGGTGGCGACCGCGCCGCCCGAACCGCGGACCGACGTCGAGCCGATCGCCACCGTCGGCACGCTTCAGGCTCGCGAAGAAGCGGTGATGGGGGAAATCCGCGGCGACGTCCTCCGCCAGGCCGCCGCCTCCCTCCTCGCGGGCCTCCTCGCGCGCGGCTGAGAGCCAACCTGCCGAAGTGGCAATCTGTAGGCATGGAGCTGCCCCATGAGTGAGGTGGTGATGCCCCGCCTCTCCGACTCGATGGAGGAGGGGACCATTCTCACCTGGCTGAAACAGGTCGGCGACGAGGTCGCAGTCGGCGACGAGCTGGTCGAAATCGAGACCGACAAGGCCAACATGGCCTACGAAGCCGACGTCGCCGGGACGCTGCAGGAGATCCTCGCCCAGGAGGGGGAGACCCTGCCGATCGGGGCGCCGATCGCGCGGATCGGCGAGGGCTCGAACGGGGCTCAGCCTGACTCGGATGAGGGGCCGACCGCCGAGCCCGCGGGTCCTGCTTCCGATTCGACCCCGGCGCCCGGTGGCGGCGGTCCCGCATCGTCTCCACCCACGGCAGAGGCGGAGGACGCGAGTCCGCGAAAACCGTCGGATAGCGACGCTTCTCGCGGACTCGATGTGCAGGCGGACGGCGAGCGCGTGAAAGCTTCTCCGCTGGCGCGACGCTTGGCGCGCGACAAAGGCCTCGACCTCGAGGCCCTCCATGGTTCCGGGCCGGGTGGCCGCATCGTCAAGCACGACGTGGAGGAGGCCGAGGCTACGAGCTCGGCGGCACCCACCCCCTCCACCCAGTCAGAGGGGGTGGGTGCCGCCTCGTCCCCAGCCGCCGCTCCCTCCTCCGGCGGAACCGCCAAGGGCGAAGTCGAGACTCAGGACCCGAACAAACTCCAACAGACGATCGCCCGCCGGATGGCGGAGTCGAAGGCGACCGCGCCGCACTTCTACCTGACGATCGAGGTCGACATGGGGAAGGCGGTCGAGGCGCGGGCGGGGTTCAAAGCCGCGGCCAAGGAGAGCGAGGTCGTCCCCTCCTTCAACGACATGATCGTCAAGGCGTGCGCGATCGCGCTACGCGAGTTCCCGAAAGCCAACGGCGCCTACCGCGACGGCCGCTTCGAGCGCTACTCGCGCGTCAACGTCGGCGTCGCCGTCGCCGCCGAGGAAGCACTGGTGGTCCCGACCGTCTTCGACGCCGACCGCAAGGGCCTGCGCCAGATCGCCGCCGATACCCGCGCCCTCGCCGCCAAAGTCCGGGACGGCTCGGTGATCCCGCCGGAGCTCTCCGGCGCCACCTTCACCGTCAGCAACCTGGGGATGTTCGGGATCGACGAGTTTGACGCCGTCATCAACATGGGCCAGGCGGCGATTCTCGCCGTCGGCGCAATCCGCGAGGTGCCGGCGGTCCGCGACGGCGAGATCGTCCCGGCGCAGCTGATGAAGGCGACCCTCTCCTGCGACCACCGCATCCTCTACGGCGCCGAGGGCGCCGAGTTCCTCGCCCGCGTCAAGCAGCTCTTGGAGGAGCCGGTCTCCCTCGCTCTCTAGTCCTCGGCGGAATAGTCCGCCTGGCCACCGCCGAGCTCCGGCGGCAGCGCTTTCGGCCCTTCCGGGTACATGTGCCGCAGCTGCTCCTCGCTCATCTCCAGGGTGCTGGTGATCTCTTCACGCGGGGCGCCGACGACAAGCCAGAGCTGGTCGGCCTCGGTGTCGTTGAAGAGCTGCCGGTCGGTGTCGGCGTCGACCAGGAGCGTGTCCAGCGGCGCCAGCGTCAGCACCTCGTCGCCGATCCGCACCCGCCCCTCGCCCTCCAGCAACACATAGAGCTCCTCCTGGGTGAAGTGCCGGTGCCGAGTTGAGGCTTTCCCCGGCTCCAGCCGCCACAACCGCGCCCCCAGCCGCGCCGCCCCGAGCTGGCCGCCAAGGTCCGTGTTGGGCGTCTGCATCTGATTCGAGCGGCGCCAAAAGGCGTCGGCGGCTCGGAGTAGGTGATATCCCATCCCCGCGATTATGTCGGGACAAAGCCGGCGCTTCTTGCGCGCCACGTGTGCGCCTTCGCCTCTTAGCTTCGGCTTGTGCCGCGGATCAGCAGCTTCTACGGGATCGTTATCGCGATGTACTACCGCGAGCACGGTGTGCCGCACTTCCACGCTCTCTACGAAGAGTACGAGGCATCGATCTCAATCGAATCTCTTGACCTCATCGTCGGCGACCTGCCGCCGGGGGCAATGCGCCTGGTCAAGCAGTGGGCCTCGCTGCACCAAGGGGAGCTGCTTCGGAACTGGAATCTTGCAGAAGAGGGGGAGGCGTTGAAAAGCATTGATCCTCTTCCCTAGCATCGATGTCGTGGAGAAGATCGTTCATGTAAGCGAGGTGCAGTGCGTCGGGGGTCATCGACTCCGCCTGCGCTTCGACGACGGCAGCTCCGGGCTGGTCGACTTCTCCGGCGAAGATTGGGTTGGAGTTTTTGCCCCTCTTGCTGACCCGGCCTTCTTCGCAAAGGTGCAGCTCGACGAGGAGCTCGGGACGATCGTATGGCCGAACGGGGCTGACATCGCCCCGGAGACCCTGCACCGGCTGGCCGTCTCCTAGACCTCTAGCCAGGTGCCCTTGGGGCCGAGGTTGCGGACCGGGGTCTCGCCGACCTGGCTCTCGCAGCCCCAGGACTCGTGGATGTGGCCGCAGACGGCGAGGCGGGGGCGCTTCTCTTCGATCGCTCGCAGCAGCGCCGGGCTGCCGAAGTTGCCACCGTCGCCGGCGGCGTCGCAGTGGTCCCTCGGCGGGGAGTGGAGGACGAGGATTGCTCCCTCGGGGCAGGTGGTGAGCATTTGCGTGGCTTCCTCGTCGTCGAGGTCGAAGCTCCAGTCCCACGGCGTCACCGGGATGCCGGCGCCGAGGCCGAAGAACTCGGTTCCCTCGATCGTCGCTCCCTCGCCGTGAAGGACGGTGGCGGCCTCCCAGCCGGCGGCAGCCTCGCGCAGGGCGTCGGCGGTCTCGTTGTTGCCAGGGACTAGGACGGTCGGCTTGACGATTTCGGACAGCGCCCCGATCGTCCCCCGCAGCCCCTCGTGCACCGAGGCGAAGTCGCCCGCCCCGATCACGACGTCCGCTTCGTCGGACATCGCCACCAGCTTCGCCGCCTGCTCGAGGTCGCAGTGGAGGTCGCTGAAGGCGAGGATTTTCACGCCTGAAAACCTAGCTGGTGGGCGCCGGGCTCGGGCGCCAGCGCCTCAGCAGCCGCCGCCGCGGCACCGGTTCCTCCTCGGCCCGCACCTGCAGATCGAAGTAGAGGAGCGTCTGGCCGACGGCGACGTAGGGGATGAAGAGGGCGAAGACCACCGAGCCGAGGATGTTGATCCAGAACAGCGGGAAGGCGGTAAAGATCAGGGCGAAACCGAGGATCGGCCCGGCCGAGATGCTGAGCAGCCAGAGCACGCCCGCCACCCGCACGGTGTGCAGCCAGCGGCCGCGGACCAGCGCCGAGCTGCCGCGGAAGGCCTCGCGGATCGACTTGTCGGTGAAGAGGACCTCCTGCTGGACGAAGAGCCAGCTGACGTATTTCCAGGCGGCGATCGGGATGCCGACCACGGTCAGCAGGAGCGCCAGCAGGGCGAAGGTGACCATCAGCTGCGCCCCGACCACCCGCCAGAACCGCGCCAGCATTCCCCGGAGCGAGTCGCGGACGCCGGCTTGGCGCCCCCGGGTCAGCTCCCGCACGAAGACGATGACGATCGCGGCGACGAGCGTGTAGGCGATCGGCGGGCCCAGCGTTTCCGCCAGGTCGGCGACGGCGAGGTGAACGCCGGCGCGCCCGGCGACCTCGTCGGCGCCGCGCCCGTTCGCCAGCGCTTCGGCGAGCGCCTTGACGCCGCCGACGATCGGGAAGGCGATCAGCCCGATCGGGACCAGCGGCCACCAGTGGTGGCGGTAGAGGCGCCGCGCCGTGCGCAGGATCTGGCCGAAGGCGCGCCGCGCCCGCAGCCGCTCCAGGTCGACCGGCCCCCAGCGGGTGAGGCCGAAGAGCAGCACCAGTACGAGGAGGATGCCGAGGACGATCCCGATCGCCGCCGGCCGCGACTTCGTCGCCAGGTGGGTGAGGTCGGTGACCGCGGTGACGGCGCCGCAGAAGGCGCCGGTGACCGGCCCGCCGACCACCGAGCCGCCCGGGAAGCGCGGGCTCGTCGTCCGCTGCTTGTCCATCCAGGCGAACGGTTCGCGCCAGACCGACTTCGTCACCGGCCCCTGCGGCCCGTTGTTGAACCCCTTTTCGCGTTCCCCCCAGCGGCCGCGGTAGCTGAGCCACTGAAAGGCGCCTTCTTCCGGCACCGTTTCCGGCAGCAGCACCGGCGCCAGCTTCAATTCGCGCAGCGGTTCGGAGGTGTTGTCGCAGCCGACCCCGGAGCCGTTCTGCCCGTTCTCGACGTAGACGGCGGAGTCGTAGAAGGTCGCGTGCGAGCCGGCCGCCGGATAGACGATCGGGTGCGTCCCCTGCTTCTGCACCTTGCCGCTTTCCCATTCGGCCCGCTCGCCGCCGGCGTGCTGGAAGAGGATGATTTCGCCCGGCTCTTCTTCCAGCGCCTCCGCGGCGGTGGTCGCCTCGAAGGTGATCTGCATCCCCTCCCAGTCGCCCTCGTGGAGGTCGTTGAACTGGTTGAAGTACCAGTAGAACCAGTACTGCAGGGCGAAGCCGTCATGGCCGAATTCGCGGGCGATGTGGGCGTAGGTGATCGCCGGCGCCTTCCCTTCCTCGACCAGCCGGCGGAAGGCGCGGGCGTAGACGCAGGTCTTGCCGAGGACCTTGCCTTCGTAGTCGAGGTACCAGCCGTCTCCCAGGCCGGCGATGTCGGCCGCGGTCGGCGCCTTCTTCACCTCGACCAGCCCGCCGTCCGCGTCTTCGCGGGTGAGGGCGACGGTCGGGTTGCCGAGGACGGTGTGGACGCTGGTCGGCTGGTACTGCTCCTCGGAGGTGTTGCAGGGCGGGTCGCGCTGTTCGCGCAGCATCGTGATCGGCACGTACATCTCGGTCAACTGCTGCGCCGCCTCGTCCGCCGCCCTGGCCGGCGACGCCGACGTCGCCAGGGCGACCGTCAGCAGGGCGAGGCAGAGGACCCTCACACGGAGAACGTAACGCGTCAGGCGGGGCCGGCGGAAGTCGGCTCGCCGAAGTCTTCGACCTCGGTTTCGACTTTGCCGGCGGGCATCCGCGCCAGGGCGACGACGAAGGCGACGGCCATCACCCCGGCCATCGCGTAGAAGACCGTGCGCGAGGCGAGGGCGAAGTCGTGGGGGATCGCGTCGACGACCTTCTGCAGCCGAGGCGGCAGGTGCTCGGCCGATTCGCCCGCCCCGGTCCCCTGGCTGATTACGTCGGCGATTTCGCTGCCCGCCTGCTTGGGGACGCCGTTTTCGGCCGCCGTCGCTTCCAGGTTGGAGCGGTTCTCGAGGATCAGGATCGAGCCGAGGACGGCGAGCCCGAGGCTGGAGCCGAAGTTGCGGACCGTCTGCGTGATCCCGGTCGCCTCGCCGTAGCGCTCGCGCGGGACCCGGTTGAGCGCGTCGGTGTTGGCGGGGCTGAGGACGAGCCCGACTCCGGCCCCGGCGATGACGATGTAGTACCACTGGTCGCCGACCGAGAGCTCGGTCAGCGAGTTGCCCCAGAGGTAGAAGCCGACGGCGGCGACGGCGCAGCCGAGCACGACCGCGGGCCGGGCCCCGACGCGGTCGAGCATTTTCCCGCCCCACTGCGAGGCGGTGGCGAAGCCGGCGAAGAAGATCAGCAGGTAGAGCCCGGTTTCCGAGGCGCTTTCGCCGAGCGAGATCTGCGCGTACATGCTGGCGAAGAAGAAGAGCGGGACGAACGGGATCATCAGCAGGAAGAGGATGATGTTGTCCACCGCGAAGGCCCGGTCCCTGAAGACCGCGAGCCGCAGCAGCGGGTTCTCGACCCGCAGCTCGTAGCGGACGAAGGCGGCGAGGATGAGGAGGCCGGCGGCGATGCAGATCCAGGTCTTGGCGTCTCCCCAGCCCCCAGATGCTCGACTGCTGCAGGCCGAGCACCGAGAGGCCCATGCCGAGGGTGATCAGCCCCGTGCCGTTGTAGTCGAGCGGCGCCGGGTGCTTCTCGTCGGCCGGCTTCGACTTCCAGATCAGGAAGAGGGCGATGATCGCGACCGGAATGTTGACCCAGAAGATCGCCCGCCAGGTCCACTCGACGAGGTAGCCGCCGGCGAGCGGGCCGATCGAGGTGAGGCCGCCGGCGACGGCGAAGAAGATCGCCATCGCCTGGCCACGCTGGCGGACCGGGAAGGCGTTGAGGACGATCGCCAGCGCCGCCGGGAACATGATCGCCGCGCCGGCGCCCTGGATGACGCGGAAGACGATGAACCAGGTCTCGTCGAGGGAGGTATCGGGGGTGGCGCCGCAGAGGGCGGAGGCGGTGGCGAAGATGACGACGCCGAGCACGACCATGCGCCGGTGGCCGGCGATGTCGGCGAGGCGGCCGCCGAAGGCGAAGAGGGCCGAGAGCGAGAGCAGGTAGCCGTTGATGATCCACTGCACGCCCGTCGCCGAGAGCGAGAGGTCGTCCTGGATCGTCGGCACCGCGATCGCGACGATCGTCTGGTCGATGAAGGTCATCGAGACGGCGAAGATCATCGCCGCCAGGATCAGTTTGCTGTTGGGGGCGGAAGACTGGTTCATGCCGCGCCCTTTGCCGTGCGGGCGGCGATTCCTCCCCCCGTTCGGGTATTCTCGCCGCCGCAATGCCTCAGGTCTTCTGGCTCGGATTCGGAATCGCCGCCGCCTTCGTTCTCGTCGGCGCCTTCGCCGGCGCGCGCTCGCGCACGACGGGCCTCGGCACCGGCGCCGCGATCGGTGCCTACCTCGGCATCATGAGCGGGTTTCCGCTCTTGGCGATCGGTCTAGCCACCAGCTAACGACGAGCGTCTCCGAACTTTGGGCCCCATTAGGGACCCGATCTGGGAGTGGCTGGCATAGGGCGCTCCTATAAGGGGTAGCCCCACTCGCATGACCAACGCGACTGAGGTTCCGGTGGTAACGCTCCACGACGGCGTCGAGATCCCGCAGCTGGGGTTCGGCGTCTTCCAGATTCCCGCCGAGGAGACGCAGGAGGCGGTCGAGGAGGCGCTGGGCGCCGGCTACCGTCACGTCGACACCGCCGCCGCCTACGGCAACGAGGCCGGGGTGGGGGCCGCGATCGCCGCCACCGGGGTGCGCCGCGAGGACGTCTTCGTCACCACCAAGCTCTGGAACTCCGAGCAGGGGTACGACTCGACGCTGGCCGCCTTCGAGAAGAGCCTCGAACGGCTCGGGACCGGTCACGTCGACCTCTACCTGATCCACTGGCCGCGCCCTGACGCCGGCCTCTTCCTCGACACTTGGCGCGCCTTCGAACGGATCAAGGAGGAAGGCGGCGCCCGCTCGATCGGCGTCTCCAACTTCCGCGTCGAGGACCTCGAGCGGCTGGAGGCCGAGACCGAGCAGCGGCCGACCGTCAACCAGGTCGAGCTGCATCCGCGCTTCCAGCAGGCCGAGCTGCGGGCCTGGCACGGCGACCACGACGTCGTCACCGAGGCCTGGAGCCCGCTCGCCCAGGGTGACCTGCTCGAAGACGGGACGATCGAAACGGTCGCCGCCCACCACGACCGAACGCCGGCCCAGGTGATCCTCCGCTGGCACCTGCAGGTCGGCAACGTGGTCATCCCGAAATCGGCGACGCCGGAGCGGATTCGTGAGAACTTCGAGATCTTCGACTTCGAGCTGAGTGAGGACGACATGGCGGCGCTCGCTCGGCTGGAGACGGGCGAGCGGATCGGGCCGGAACCCGGGACGTTCAGCGCTGGTTGAGGGGGAGGGGGCGGGTACCCACTCCAGACACCCCTCGCTATGGCTCGGCGTTGAGTGTCTGGAGTGGGTACCCGCCCCCTCCCGATGACCGTTGCTGGTGGTCGGCTAATACGCTGCGGCGATGTCTCTCGATCGGCGGGTGCTGCGCAAGCGAGGGGTGCTCGTTGCCGGGGGAGAGGAGGAGGGTCGGGCCGATTCGGCGACTGCTCGCCGCCTTACCCTGATCAATGCTGTCGCCGCTACCGCTTTTGTGATTGGTGGGTCGCTCTTCTGTCTTGGGGCGCTACTGGCGCAGGCGCACGTGGGTGGGCCGCGGTTGGCTGCTGCTGTGTTCATGGTCGGTGGGGTTTCCTTCACGACTGGGGGATACGCGTCGGTGCTGCAGGTTGCGAATGCTCCGCGGGGGGCTGACGCAGATGGTGTGGTGCGGGCGGAGCCGTGGCGTTGGTGGTCGACTGAGCCGGGGCGCCTCGACTGGGCCAGTGCCGTCGCGCTCTTCGTCGGCACGCTGTACTTCGGCGCCAGCCTCGGCGCGGCTTTGATCGGCGACCTCACCACCGCCCAGGAGCACCGGTTGGTCTGGTCGCCGGAATTTGTCGGCTGCGTCCTCTTCCTCCTCTCGGGCCACCTCGCCCTGACCGAGATGCACCGCGACCGCCCGCGTGGCCGCCGTGCCGACCTCGGCTGGTGGATCGTCGTGGTCAACCAACTCGGCTCCGTGCTTTTCATGGTCTCGGCCATCGCCGCCTTCGTCCGTCCCTCGACCGGCGACGAGCTCGCGGTCGGGATCGCCAACTGGGCCTGCTTCGCCGGCGCCGCCTGCTTCGCCGCGGCCGGGATAATGCAGGAGTTCGAGCGTCCCGCAGCGCCGATTCGGGACGGTCCCTGAAAGGATTGGCCGCGTGGCCGGTGGGGGAAGAGCCGAGGTGCCCCGGACCGAACGGATCCTGCCCGGCGTCTGGCGACTGCGGCTGCCGCTGCCCTGGCCGGGCGTCCCGCACGGCAACGCCTGGGCGGTCGAACACGACGGCGGCATCGTCATGTTCGACACCGGGATGGGCGGCAAGGGCCGGCTGCGGCAGCTCGACCTGGCCCTGACCCAGTTCGGCTTCGGCGTCGAGGATGTCCGCCTCGTCGTCTGCACCCACTCCCACACCGACCATTACGGGCTCGCAGGCTCGATCGTCGAAGCGGCCGGCTGCGAGCTCTGGATGCACCCGCGCTGGGAGCACGTACGGCCGCTCGCCGAAGACGCGAAGGCCGCGCTGGAGGCGCGGATCGAGGTGGCGCGCCAGAGCGGCGTGCCGCCGAAGTCGCTGGCGCGCTACCGCGAGGCGCGCGAAGGCGACAACGAGACCGGGATCGACATCCTCAAGGAGCCCGACCGCGACCTCGTCCCCGGGGTCGAGGTGGAGACCGGCCTCGGGACCTGGCAGGTCTACGAGACCCCCGGCCACGCCCCCTCGCACGTCGTCCTCCACCAGCCCGAGCGCAAGCTGCTGATCTCCGGCGACCACCTGCTCGGCCGCACCGTCCTCTTCTTCGACCACGGCCACAGCCCCGACCCGGTCGGCGAATTCCTCTCCAGCCTCGACGAGGTCGAGGGGCTCGACGTCGAACTCGTCCTCCCCGGCCACGGCCGCACCTTCCGCGACCCCGAGGCGAAGATCGCCGAGTCCCGCCGCCAGGTCGAGGAGCTGCTGGGGAAAGTGCGGGCGGCGCTGGCCGGCGGCGAGGAGAAGACCGCCTTCGAGATCGTCGAAGAGATCATCGGCGCGGAGATGGTCAACACCCCGGCCAGCGCCTGGGTCCTGCAGATCGTCCTCTCCTGCCTCGACCACCGGGCGCTCGCCGGCGAGGTCGCGAAGGTGGAGGGGACCGACCCGCAACGCTGGCGCCTCGCGTAGCCTGTCGGCGATGGCGAGCTTCAGATACGTCCGCCAGGTGGCCGCGCCGCCGGAGACCGTCTTCGACGTCCTCACCGACCACCGGCGCTATACGGAGATCACGCCGCTGCGCAAGGCTGAGCTGGAGCGTGAGGGCGAGCCCGCGCCGAACGGCCTCGGCGCGATCCGCGTCCTCAGCGTCGTGCCCGGCCCACCGATGCGCGAGGAAGTGATCGCCTACGAGCGCCCCTTCCGCTTCGCCTACAAGATCCTCTCCGGGCTGCCGGTCCGCGACCACGTCGGCACCGTCGAACTGCAGCCGGCGGACGGGGGCACCGAGGTCACCTACGCGGTGAAGACGACGCCGACGATCCCGCTCGCCGGGCCGGTCTTCATGGCGGTCCTGAAGAAAGCGATCAGGGACCTGATCGGCGGGGTCGCGAAAGAGTCAGAGCGCCGCGCAGCCGATGCGCGTTAAGCGCTTCTTCGAGCTCCACCTCCAGCATCGCTCAAACCAGATGCTGGCCGCCGTCCTGCTCGGGATGGCGATCCTGGTCAGCGGCGCGATCTTCGCCTACGAAGAACTGAAGCGCCCAGGCGACGTCCACAACGAGCAGGCGATCGAGCACTTCAGGCCGCAAAAGCCGCCGCCGCCGAAGGAACCGAAGACGGTCAACTGGCCCTTCTACGGGCTCAACCCGGCCCGCACCCGCTACCTGCCGGTGAAGGGGATCAAGCCGCCCTTCGACAAACTCTGGCGCTTCACCGACCGGCCGCTGCTCGAGTTCCCGCCGATCTACGTCGGCGGCACGCTCTACTTCGTCAACAACAGCGGCTACGCCTACGCGCTCGACGCCGACACCGGGAAAGAGCTCTGGAAACGGCGGATCGGGCGCCTCAACGCCTCCTCGCCGGCCTATTACAAACACCGCCTCTACATCGTCAACCTCGTCCCCGGCCACATCGTCAAGCTCGACGCGAAAACGGGCAGGGTGATCTGGAAACGGAACCTGCCGGGGCGGGCCGAGTCCTCGCCGGTGGTGATCGACCGGACCGTCTACTTCGGCTGCGAGAACGGCGAACTGTTCGCGATGAGCACTGGCAAAGGCCAGGTTCGCTGGTCGACGCCGCTCGGCGGCGCGATCAAGTCGGCGCCGGCCTACTACGGCGGCCGCCTCTACGTCGGCGACTACGGCGGCTACATGAACGCGGTCGACGCCAAGAGCGGCAAGCTGGCCTGGCAGAGCGGCTCGCTCGGCCCCGGCTTCGGCGGCTCCGGCGCCTTCTACTCGACCCCGGCCGTCGCCTACGGCCGCGTCTATGCCGGCAACAACGACAGCCGCGTCTACAGCTACGACATCTCCAACGGCGATCTCGCCTGGTCGTATTCGACCGGCGGCTACGCCTACTCGGGGCCGACCGTCGCCAACACCCGACACAGCCCGCCGACCGTCTTCATCGGCTCCTTCGACGGCAACGTCTACGCCCTCGACGCCAAGGACGGCAGCGTCCGCTGGAGTCGCTCGGCCGGCGGCCAGGTCGTCGGCTCGCTCTCCGCCATCGGCGACATCGTCTACGTCGCCGAGTTCACCAACAAAACGACGAGCGGCTTCAGGATGAGGAGCGGCAAGCGCGTCTTCCGCTATCCGAAGGGCACCTACACGCCGGTGATCTCCGATGGCCGCCGCATCTACCTGACCGGCTACTCGTCGATCACCGCGCTCCAACCCCACCGGGGGGTGGCGGCGGTAGGTGAGGCGCACCCCGCGCATAAGAGGGGAAAAGCCCGGAGTGGAGGCGGGCGCGGAGGACGTTCAGACTAGATCCGTAGTTCTGGATCCGGTAGCTGTTGCTGTCGCCGAAGTCCTGGTAGTAGACGAGCATCCGGGTGCGGCGGTGGCTTTTCAGCCAAGCGAAGAGCTTGTTGACGAAGCCGGGGTCGTCGCCGCTTTCGACCGCCCACTCGGTGATCGCGAAGGGCTTGCCGGAGAAGCGCTTGTAGAGCCCGGTCAGCGCCTTCCATTCCGGGTAGCCGGAGTAGAAGTCGGTGCCGGCCCAGTCGACCCAGCGCGAGCCGGGGTAGAAGTGTTTCGGCCGGTTCTGGGGGACGGTGGGCGAGCCGGCGGGCAGCGGGCTCCAAATGACCGCCACCGGCGCTTTCGGCATCGCCTGGAGGTTGACGGTCAGCGGTGGCAGCCCGGCTTCGGCGAGGCGGCGGTTGATGGCGCGGCGCGTGCCGCCGCCGTGGACGATCACGTAGATGCGTCGGAACGCCTTTTTATAGGCGCGGGGGCTGTGCTCGGGACCGCGCGAGGCGCCGGAGCAGTCGTAGGCAGCCCAGACGTTGAGGCAGCGGTTGGGCTCGCCGAGCGGCCGCACGTAGGCGCGCATCCCCTTTTCGTAGAAGAGCTTGTTGAGGCGGACGAGGTAGCGGTCGCCGGCCCCGGCGGCGATCTGCGCCGGCGTGATCAGCTCGGCGCCGGTGTTGTTGTCGGCGGTCGAGAGGTGGATCATCGGCCGCGCCCGGGCGATCTGCCAGCGCCGGATTACCTCGTCGAAGTCGGTCCCCCAGGTGCGGAAGGACTGGATCACCGCCGGGTGCTTGTCGAGGACGTCGGAGAACTGCCCGAAGTCGGCCGGGTCGCCGGTGTCGGAAACCCCCCAGTAGACCTTCTTCCCGGGCGGCTTCAGCGGGCTGAAGGCAAGCGCTGGCGCAGCGAGCAGCCCCAGCAGGAGAGCGCTGGCAAGGGCAGCCGCGAGTGCGGCACGGGACTTGAGCGGGCCGGGCACCGAGCACCCATGGTGCCAAGCGGCAACTTCCCGGCCCCGGTCGAACGGGGAGGGTGCAACCGGGTTTGCGATTAGCCTGTTCCTTTTCGTTGCTCTGCAACGAAAAGGAACAGGCGAATTAGGCGGCGAGGGGCTGCTGGTGCTCGGCGACGATCTGGAGCACGTCGGGTGCGTACTTCTCGATGAAGGCCGGGCCGACGCCGTGGATGGCGAGCAGGGCGTCGTCGTCCTGGGGGCGCGCGGCGGCGATCGCGGTGATCGTCTTGTTGCTGGCGACGGTGAAGGCCGGCTTGCCGGCGGCTGCTTGGAGGCGCCACGTTTTCAGCGCCTCGAACAGCGGGGCGTCGGCGGGGGAGAGGTCGGGGGCGGGCGTTGCTGGTGCCTTTGCCCGCTTCGATCGGGCGGGGGCGATCGTCTCCGGGTCCGGCAGCCAGTCGAGCAGGTCGCAGACGTCGCAGCAGCGCTCCAGCGGCGCCCCGGCGGTGCGGTCGGCGAAGTGGTCGAGGAGGGCGCGGCGGCGGCACTCGGTGCCGTAGATGAAGGCTTTGATCGCGTGGTAGGCGCGCCAGCCGCGCTCGCGGGCGATCGCCAGGTCAGGGTCGTTGGCGCGCTCTTCGTTGAAGCGGACGAGGCGGCCGAGGTCGGCTTTCAGCGCCAGCATCACCGCGCGGGAGGGGAGGCCGTCGCGGCCGCCGCGGCCCGCCTCCTGGTAGTAGGCCTCGACGCTGGTCGGGATCGTCACGTGCCAGACCGAGCGCACGTCAGGCTTATCGACGCCCATCCCGAAGGCGTTGGTCGCGCAGATGACGCCGCTGTCGGTGGCCATGAAGCGCTCCTGGATCGCCGTCCGGTGGTCAGGTGCGAGGCCGGCGTGGTAGGCGACCGCGGCGACGCCGGCGTCGCGCAGGTCCGCGGCCACCTCTTCAGTCTGCTTGCGGGTGCCGCAGTAGACGATCGCCGGCAGGTTCGCCGCGTCCTTGAGCCCGGCTTCGAGCAGCGCCTGGCGGCGCGCCTTCGAGCCGTTGCCCTCCAGCGCGACGACGTCGAAGGAGAGGTTGGGTCGGTCGAAGCCGGCGCGGATCTGCAGCGGCTCGCGCATCCCGAAGCGGGAGGCGATCTCCCGCGCGACCTGGACCGTCGCCGTCGCCGTGCAGGCCATCACCGTCGGCCGGCCCAGCCGCTCTACCACCTGCGGCAGCCGCAGGTAGTCGGGGCGGAAGTCGTGCCCCCACTCGGAGACGCAGTGCGCCTCGTCGACCGCGATCAGGTCGACCTCGCGGCGGGCGAGTGCTTCGAGGAAGACGTTTGAGGCGAAGCGCTCCGGCGCGCAGTAGATGATCCGCGCGTCCCCGCGCACCATCTCCAGCGCCTCGGAGACCTCCCATTCGTCCATCCCCGAGGTGATCATCGCCACCCGCTGCCCCTGCGCCGTCAGCTTCCCCCACTGGTCCCGCATCAGCGCGATCAGCGGGCTGACCACGATCGTCAGCTTCTCGCTCGCCAGCCCTGGCAGCTGGTAGCAGAGGCTCTTGCCGCCGCCGGTCGGCATCACGATCAGGCTGTCGCGCCCTTCCAGCGCCGCTACGACCGCCTCGCGCTGCCCGTCCCGCCACTCGGCGTAGCCGAGCTCTCGCAACAGCTGGTCGGCCCTGTCTCCGGCGGCGATCATCAGAGGAGCCAGAGTAGGCGTTCCCCCAGCGCGCGGCCGGGGGAACCCGTGCTCTTTACGAGTGTTCGCTACCTGCGATCGCGGCGGGGACCTGGCTCAACTTCTCGGCCAGGGTGTCGATCGCCACCGCCAGCTTCTTCGTGTCCGCCTTCGTCAGCTCCGTGTAGGGGACGAAGCCGTCGGCGGTCCGGTAGGGCTCGAGCGAGTTGAAGACCATCTTGAAGTCGGCTTCGATCTCGCCGGAGAGGTCCGCGTCGCTTTCGTCGAGCAGCGGCTTCACCGCTTCGAAGGCCGTCTCGGAGCCTTCGACGTTGGCCTCGAAGTCGACCAGGTCGATGTGCGAGTAGCGCTCCTCCTCGCCGGTGATCTTCGAGGCCGAGACCTCGCCGAGCAGCTCGTTGGCGCCGTTGGCGATCTGGACCGCCTGTAGTTCGACCGCCTTCACCTTCTCGGCCAGTTCTTCGACGTCGGTGAGGAGCTGTTCGGCGACCGGAGCCATGCCCCTGGCCGTGCCTTCTTCCCAGAGAGCTTTCTCGATCCGGTGGAAGCCTTCGAATTCGCTCGCCGGGACGTCGTTTTCGCGCGCGTCGATCCGCGGGTCAAGGCTGCCGAAGGACTCGGCCACCGGCTCGATCCGCTCATATGGGATGCGCGCAGCGGGGTAGAGGGACTTCGCCTCGGCGACGTTGCCGGCGACGACCGCGGCGACGAACGGTTCCGTCGCCGAGACCAGCTTGGCGGTGTTTTCCGCCAGGTAGTCGCGGTAGTCGTCGATCGCCGCTTCGACCTCGGGGCTGTTCCCGGTCTTCAGGTTGCCGCTGACCGTGAGAGCACCCGGCTCACCGTCGCTGCCCGGGCAGAGCAGCGTGTACTCGCCCGCCTCCAGGGTCAGGGTGAAGGTGCCGCTGTCGCCCTCGCCGAGGTCCGCCGTCTCCCCGAGAACCGTTTCCCCGTCCAGGACCTCGAGCTCGTGCACGTCGGGGTTAGAGCTCGCGTTCTCGACTTCGAAGGTGATCGGCCCCGCCGCCGCTTCGGCGTCGACCGGGTCGCAGCCCGAGTCGTTCAGGGTGAAGGCGAGCGTCGTCGCCTCGGCGGCGGCGCTGGCGGTCTCATCGTCGCCGGAGCCGCAGGCGGTCGCGAAAACCGCAAGCAGCCCCACCGCGCCTGCGCAAATCACACTTCGGACGAGAATCGGGTTCATCTGGTGCGTTTCTCCTTTGTTTCGTGACTGGTTGCCTTGGCGTGTCTGAGCTTTCCCGTCATATGTGACGGTCAAAGTCAGACACGCCTCAAGTGAGTAGGGATTCGCCGACGTAGCCGCCGGGCGGGGCGCCGGGCGGCACCGCGAAGAGGGCGCTGCCGACGTGCTTGATGTACTCGTTGAGCGCGTCCGTCGAGCCGAGCCGCCGCTGGATCGCGACGAACTGCTCGGGGCTGCGCTGGAAGCTGATGAAGAAGAGGCCGGCTTCGAGCTCGCCGAGGCTCTCGTCGACGCCGTCGGTGAAGGAGTAGCCGCGGCGGAGGATGCGGGTGCCGTTCTCCTGCGCGGAGGCGAGGCGGACGTGCGCGTCGACGGGGATCCGCGGGTGGCCGTTGTGCAGCGCATCGAGCGGCAGCGGTTCGAACTCGTCGCTCCCCCCGAGCGGGGCGCCGCTGTACTTGTGGCGGCCGATCGTCCGCTCCTGGTCCTGCAGCGAGGCTCGGTCCCAGACCTCCAGCAGCATCCGGATCCGGCGGGTGACCATGTAGGTGCCGCCACGCATCCAGGCCGGGCCTTCGTCGCCGACCCAGACGAAGCGCTCCATGTCCCCGGTGTCCTCGGCGCGGATGTTGGCGGTGCCGTCCTTCATCCCCATCAGGTTGCGTGGGGTGTCCTGGCTGCGGCTGGTGCTGGCGGTGCGGCCGAAGCCGAGCTGGGACCAGCGCATCGCGACGACGCCGCGGCCGATCCGGGCGAGGTTGCGGACGGCGTGGAAGGCGACCTGGGGGTCGTCGGAGCAGGCCTGGACGCAGATGTCGCCGACGCTTTCGCTCGGGGCGAGCTCGTCGCCCGGCAACGACGGCAGTGGACGCAGCTCCGGCGGGCGCTTCCCCGCCAGTCCGAGCCCCTGTTTCTCGAACAGGCTCGGCCCGAAGCCGAAGGTGAGGGTGAGCCGGGAGGGAAGGAGCCCGACGGTCTCGCCGGTGTCGTCGGGCGGCGCCAGCGGCACGGTGTTGACGTCGCCCACCATCTCGCCCGTGCTCGCTTCGGCGGCCGCCAGCGTCCAGAGCCGCATCAGCTCGCCCAGCTCAGCCGGGTCTTCGCTCAGCAGGTCGAAGGCGGCGAAGTGGAGGCGGTCCTGGGCGGCGGTGCCGATCCCCGCCTGGTGCTCGCCGTAGAAGGGGACGCTGCCAGTGCCCCCGTCGTCCGCCTCGGCGGCTTGATGGCCTGCCAGGAACCCCCCGCCGCCGAGACCGACCGCCGCGGCGCCCACGCCGGCGGAAGCCAGCAGGCGGCGGCGGGTGATGTTGGTCATCGGGCTCAAGGGGGTTCCTGGCGACTGGTGTTAGGCCACCCTAATTAGGGCGCCCGAAAACCTAGCAGGACGGTAGGGATTAGCGTCGCCCCCTCGCACCAGTCGCAGCTGGTCCCCCTTATGCGAGAAGAAGTGCGGCCGCTTCTACGGCAGCCAGGGCTGGGCCCACTGGCCCGTCCCGTGGACCAGCTTCTCGGCCTCGGCCGGGCCCCAGGTTCCCTGCTCGTACGGATAAACCGGGCCCGGTTCGTCGAGCAGCGGCTGGACCACCCGCCAGGTCTCTTCGATCGCGCTCTGGCGGGTGAAGAGCTGGTGGTCGCCGGCGATCGCGTCGCCGAGCAGGCGCTCGTAGGGCTCGGGGTCCTCGCCCTTCACCCGCTCGAAGAGCACCTCGAGGTCGGCGGGTTGAAAAGCCTCCTTGGCGGCTTCCTTCGCGTAGAGGCGGATCCGCGCTCCGGCTTCGGGCTCGATCCGGATCGTCAGCTGGTTCGGTTCCGGCGTCTTGCCGGTGCCGATGCCGAGCCGCGGCGGCCGCTTGAAGAAGACGCTCACCTCCGTCGTCTTCACCGGCAGGTACTTGCCGGCGCGGACGAAGAACGGCACCCCGGCCCAGCGCCAGTTGTCGACCTCCAGCTGCAACGCGGCGAAGGTCTCGGTGGTCGAGTCCGGCTTCACGTCCTCGACTTCGAGGAAGCCCTCGTACTGGCCGCGCACGTAGCGCTTCGGGTCGGCCGCGCACATCGCCTTGAAGAACTCGAGCTTCTTGTCGCGGACGCTGTCGGGGTGGTTTCCGGTCGGCGGCTCCATGCCGACGATCCCCAGCACCTGCAGGGCGTGGTTCTGGACCACGTCGCGCATCGCCCCGACGGCGTCGTAGAAGCGCCCCCGGTCCTCGACCCCGAAGTCCTCGGCGATCGTCATCTGCACGTGGGAGACGTGCTCGCGGTTCCAGACCGGCTCCAGCATCGTGTTGGCGAAGCGCAGGTAGGTGATGTCGAGCACCGGCTCCTTGCCGAGGTAGTGGTCGATGCGGAGGATCTGCTCCTCGTCCAGGACCTCGCGCAGCTCGGCGTTGAGCGTGCGCGCCGAATCGAGGTCGTGGCCGAACGGCTTCTCGATCACGACGTGCGCGTTCTCCGTCAGGCCCGCCTTGCCGAGCCCCTTGACGACGGTGGCGAACAGGGAGGGCGGGATCTCCAGGTAGAAGACGGGCTGCTCGGCCTCGCCGATCGCCTCGCCGACCCGTTCGAAGGTGCCGGGGTCTTCGTAGTCGCCCTGGATGTAGGTGAGGCGCTCGGCGAGGCGGCTGAAGACGTCCTCGTCGGGGTCGCCGACCGTGTTGCCGATCGCTTCCCGCGCATGATTCCGCAGTCGCTCGTCGTCCCAGTCGTCGATCGCAACGCCGACGATCGGGCACTGGAGCCTGCCCCGCTCCTCGAGCTTGTAGAGCGCCCGAAAGGTCATTTTCTTCGCCAGGTCGCCGCTGATCCCGAAGATCGCCAGCACGTCGGCCGCGTCGCTCATCGGCCGAAGGCTATCCCCTCGGTGAAAGTACGATGCTCGCTGCGGCGCCCACCCCTACCCCGCGGAGGACTCATGGAACTCGGAATCGTCGGCCTCGGTCGAATGGGAGCGAACATGGCCCGGCGCCTGATGCGCGACGGCCACAAGATCGTCGCCTACGACGTCAATCCCGATGCGGTCTCGCAGCTGGCGGGCGAGGGTGCCGAGGGAGCCTCCTCGCTGCAGGACCTGGCCGCGAAGCTGAGCGCGCCGCGCTCGGTCTGGATCATGGTCCCGGCCGGCGAGATCACCGAGAAGACGGTCGAGGACGTTGCCGCCGTGCTCGACTCCGGCGACGCGATCGTCGACGGCGGCAACTCCTACTATCGCGACGACATCCGCCGCGCCGCCAAGGTGGGGGAGCAGGGGATCGACTACGTCGACTGTGGGACCAGCGGCGGCGTATTCGGGCTCGACCGCGGCTACTGCCTGATGATCGGCGGCCCTGCCGAGGCGGTGCAGCGCCTCGACCCGATCTTCGCCAGCTTGGCGCCGGGGGTCGAGGCGGCCGAGCGCACCCCGGGCCGCGATGGCGACCCCGTGCCCTCCGAGCAGGGCTACCTGCACTGCGGCCCGAACGGGGCCGGCCACTTCGTGAAGATGGTCCACAACGGGATCGAGTACGGGGTGATGGCCGCCTACGCCGAGGGGCTGAACATCCTCAAGAACGCCAACGCCGGCAAGGTGCAGCGCGAGGCCGACGCCGAGACGGCGCCGCTCGACCACCCCGAGTACTACCAGTACGACCTCGACCTGCCGGAGGTCGCCGAGGTCTGGCGCCGCGGCAGCGTGATCGGCTCCTGGCTGCTCGACCTGACGGCGGCGGCCCTGCAGGAATCCTCCGACCTGGAGGAGTTTGCCGGCCGCGTCTCCGACTCCGGCGAGGGTCGCTGGACGGCGATCGCGGCGATCGACGAGGGGGTGCCGACGCCGGTCCTCACCACCGCCCTGCACGAGCGCTTCTACTCGCGCGGGCTCGGCGACTTCGGCGACAAAGTCCTCTCGGCGATGCGCAAGCAGTTCGGCGGCCACGACGAGAAGGCGAGCTGAGCGCGGTGCCGATCGAGCTTGAGGTCGCCGGTGACGAAAAGGCGGCCTCGCGCCGCGCCGCCGAGCTGATCGCCGCCGCCGGGGGCGAGGCGGAGGCGGAACGCAACCAGTTCGCTTTCGCGATGAGCGGCGGCCGCTCGCCCTGGGCGATGCTGGCGATCCTCGGCGAGTTGGAGGAAATGCCCTGGGCGAAGACCGAGCTCTTCCAGGTCGACGAGCGCGTCGCCTCCCCCGGCAGCCCCGACCGCAACCTCACCCACATGATCCTCGGCCTCTCGATGGAGCACCAGCCGGCGCTGCGGCCGATGCCGGTCACCCAGCGTGACCTCGAGGCGGCCGCGGAGGAATACGAATCCTCTCTGCCCGAGCGCTTCGACCTCGTCCACCTCGGCCTCGGCCCCGACGGCCACACCGCCTCGCTGGTCCCCGGCGACCCCGTCCTCGAGGTCACCGACCGCCGCGTAGCCCTGACCGGCGAATACCAGGGCCACCCTCGGATGACCCTCACCTATCCGGCCCTGAACGAAGCCCGCCGCATCATCTGGCTCGTCACCGGCCCCGACAAGGTCGAGCCCCTGCAGAAGCTGCTGAAGGGCGACGACTCGATCCCCGCCGGCCGCGTCCACAACGAGCACATGATCGTCGTCGCGGATGAGGCTGCGGCAGGGTAGTCGTTAGCGAATACGCTAACATCCTCCTATGTCAGCTGCAGCAATAGTCGCCAATGTGCTCAACCAAAGCGGGCTCAGTCAGGCCGAGCTCGCTCGCAGGGCCGGCCTGCCTCGCTCGGTCCTAAATGCCTATCTGCGTAGCCATCGGGAGCCTGGCGCAGATGTTCTTTTGAGGATCGCGGCCGCCGGGGGGGCAAGGTTAGAGCTCGAGGAGCGAAAGCCCCCGGTCGATCCGCAGCGCGCCAGCCTCATCCTTAACCAGGTCCTGGGCCTTGCCGAGGCGCTGCCCTATCGCCCCCGGGCAGAAATGGCCTATCCACCGCTGAAGGATCGACTCGCGAAGGTTTTATCGGCATGAATGCCGAGCTCGTCGAAAAGCTGCTGGCAATCCATCAGGCGCTGAAGGCGCGCTCGCTCCCACATGCCTTCGGCGGTGCCATCGCCCTCGCGTATTGCGTTGAGGAACCGCGTGGCACCCGCGACCTCGACCTCAATGTCTTCGTTGACGCAGAACGGGCTGCTGAGGTTCTTGCTGCGCTGCCAGATGGGGTTCGGGTGGAGGAAGCCGACGTCGAACAGGCGAAACGGGATGGACAGACCCGGCTCTTTTGGGATGGGGTGCCGGTCGACGTCTTTCTCAACAACCTTCCTCTGCATGAGGAAGTCGCCAATGGCGTGACCTGGGTGGAATTGCAGGGATCACAGATCCCCGTCCTCGGCTGCGCCTCCCTCGTCGTCTTCAAGAGTTTCTTCGCTCGCGGCAGAGATTGGGGCGATATCGAAGAGGTTGCAGCGACCACCCCAAAGGACGTCGAAACCGCCCTCAAAGTAGTAACCGAGCTCGTAGGCGAGGACGACCCTTCTCGTCGCAAGCTGGCGGAGATCGCCGCCGCCAGCTCCTAAGCCGCCGGATCGAGCGAGACCGCGTGGCTGCCGATGATGCGGCCATCCGGGTCGTAGGAGCGCTTGACTTCGCCGAGCCGTGCGCAGACGTCGGGCGGGAGGATCGCGTCGGCGTCGCAGGGACGCTCGGCGAAGTTGAAGTAGCCGCCGTCGGCCGCCCAGGGCTCCATCGCCTCGTGCAGGCGGTTGTGGTGGGCCTCGATCGCCTGGCCGAGCTCCGGCGTCATCGGCATCCCGATGCCGAACATGGCGAACCGGGCGTCGAGGTGGGAGAGGGCGCCGCCGTTCTCGGCCGGGCGTGAGAGGGCGCCGCCCATGTGGCGGATCTCGGTCAGCAGCAGCGGCGTCCCGGAGTCGCCGTCCGCCATCGAAGCGAAGACCTCGATCGCCTCGTCGGGAAGCTCGCGCAGGACGCGGTGATGGCCGAGGCCGGGGACCGGCTGCTCGGGGTCCATGTGGATCCGGCAGAGCGCCGCAGGCGGGACCTGGTCGAAGTTGTTCATCACCGGCTCGCCGATCTCCAGCAGCGGCGCGAATGCGGCTTCGCCTTCCTCGCGGCTGCCGATGCAGGCGCCGTCGACCGTCAGCAGCGGCGTGTTGCGCAGCGGCTCGGGGACGTCGGGGATGTCGGGCGGGCGCAGGAAGCGGACGACCGAGGTGACGTTCTCGCCGACCTCGGCGGCCCAGTCGCGCCAGTGCCGCACCGCCGCGGCGCCGACCGCGGCGGGGAAGATCATGATCCCGGCGTAGGCGTCGGCAACCGGGACGAGGTCGAGGTGCAGCGCCGCGACGATCGCGTAATCGCCGCCGCCGCCCCGCAGCGCCCAGAAGAGCTCGGGCTCGTTATCGGCATCCACCGTCCGTGGCTCGCCGTCGGCGGTGACCAGCTCGATCGCCCGGACGCGGTTGCAGGCGAAGCCGTACTGCCGGCCGAACCAGCTGAGGCCGCCGCCGAGGTGGTACCCGGCGACGCCGACGTCCGGGGAGGAGCCGGGCAGCCCGCTGAGCCGGTGCTGCTGTGCGGCTTCGGCCAGCTCCACCGAGAGGACTCCGGCCTCGACCCGCGCCGTCCGCGCGTCCGGGTCGATCTCGATCCCCCGCATCCGCTCGGTCTTGATCAGGATGGCGCCGTCCAGCGAGCCGAGGGCGACGGCACCGTGGCCGGTCGCCTGCCCCGAGACCCGCAGGTCGTTCTCAACGGCGAAGCGAACCACCGCGAGGATGTCCTCGCCGCCCTCGACAAAGGCAACCGCGGCCGGCTTCTGGTCGGCGGCGAGGTTCCAGGCGGCTCGCGCCTGGTCCCAGTCGGAGTCGCTGGGGGTGGCGATGCGGCCGGCGATCGCCGGCCCGCTGAAGTCGGTCATCTGAGGAGTCTCCTTTGGCTCAACTGAAGCTGGTGCGGTCCACGGCGCCTCCCCTTGCGACGAAGACCTCGCTCACCATATCCGGCGGAAAGAGGCCGTGGGCGGCAACTCCCGGGTCGGCCTCCAGCCGCGCTGCCAGCGCCGCCGGATCGTCGAGGCCGGGGCCGCGGTAGTCGGCGATCAGCCCGCCGTCGGGGCTGCGTGGGACGCGTCGCACCACCACCTCGGAGCCGAGCCGCTCCAGGGTCGAGGCAGAGCCGAAGCCGAACAGCTCCAGCGGCACCGGCCCGCGCAGGGCCTCGACCGGCTTGGTCGAATCGGCGACGACAACGAACCGCTCGGCCGCCGCGGCGACGATCTTCTCGCGCAGGTGCGCCCCGCCGCCGCCCTTGATCAGCCAGCCGTCCGGCGTCACCTCGTCGGTGCCGTCGATTGCGATGTCGAGGCGCTGCAGGCGATCGAAGTCCTCGACCGGAATTCCCAGCTCACGCGCCTGTTTCTCGGTCGCAACCGAGGTGGCGACGCAGCGCAGATCTGCGAGTTCGCGGCGGGCGATCGCCGGCAGCAGGTGGGCGACCGTCGAACCGGTCCCCAGCCCCACCGTCATTCCGCTCTCCACCAGCTCTGCGGCCGCCTCAGCGGCCAGTCGCTTCTCCTCGTCCGCCATGCTCACGATCGGCACGCTACATTGCTCCAATGACTCTTAGCAGCGCACCCGCAACCGAAGCCCAGGATTACAAGGTCGCCGACATCGGTCTCGCCGATTTCGGCCGCAAGGAGATCTCCCTCGCCGAGGTCGAGATGCCCGGCCTCATGCAGACGCGCGAGGAGTACGGCTCCTCGCAGCCGCTGAAGGGGGCGCGGATCACCGGCTCCCTCCATATGACGATCCAGACCGCGGTCCTGATCGAGACCCTGGTCGCGCTCGGGGCCGAGGTGCGCTGGGCCAGCTGCAACATCTTCAGCACCCAGGACCACGCCGCCGCCGCGATCGCCGCCGCCGGCATCCCCGTCTACGCCTGGAAAGGCGAGACGCTTGAGGAGTACTGGTGGTGCACCGAGCAGGCGCTGAACTGGCCTGACGGCGAGGGCCCGAACATGATCCTCGACGACGGCGGCGACGCGACCCTGCTCGTCCACAAGGGCGTCGAGTTCGAGAAGGCGGGCGCCGTACCCGACCCGGCCTCGGCCGAGTCGGAGGAGTTCCGGATCGTCCTGCAGACGCTGCAGCGTTCGCTCGAGGAGGACCCGCAGCGCTGGACCAAGGTCGCGGCCAACGTCAAGGGCGTAACCGAGGAGACGACGACCGGCGTCCACCGGCTCTACCAGCTGGCGGAGACCGGCGACCTCCTCTTCCCGGCGATCAACGTCAACGACTCCGTCACCAAGTCCAAGTTCGACAACCTCTACGGCTGCCGCCACTCGCTGGTCGACGGGATCAACCGCGGCACCGACGTGATGATCGGCGGCAAGGTCGCGGTGATCTGCGGCTACGGCGACGTCGGCAAGGGCTGCGCCTCCTCGTTGCGCGGCCAGGGCGCGCGCGTGATCGTCACCGAGATCGACCCGATCTGCGCCCTGCAGGCGGCGATGGAGGGCTACGAGGTGCGCAGGCTCGAGGACGTCGTCGAGAGCGCCGACATCTTCGTCACCGCCACCGGCAACAAGGACATCATCACTCTCGAGCACATGCGGCGGATGAAGCACAACGCGATCGTCGGCAACATCGGCCACTTCGACAACGAGATCGAGATGGCGGCGCTGGAAGAGTCCGAGGCCGAGCGGGTCGAGGTCAAGCCGCAGGTCGACGAGTGGAAGTTTCCCGACGGCCACGCGATCATCGTCCTCTCCGAAGGACGGCTGCTGAACCTCGGCAACGCGACCGGCCACCCGAGCTTCGTGATGTCGAACTCGTTCACCAACCAGGTGATCGCCCAGATCGACCTCTTCGGCCACCGCGACGACAAATACGGCGGCGAGCCGCAGGTCTACGTGCTGCCCAAGCACCTCGACGAGAAGGTCGCCCGCCTGCACCTGGCGGCGCTCGGCGTCGAGCTGACCGAGCTGACTCCGGAGCAGTCGGCCTACCTCGGCGTCCCGGTCGACGGCCCCTTCAAGCCGGACCACTACCGCTACTAGCGACCTCGCCGAGTTTTAGTCTCGGCACGATGGATCCCCGGATCTGGATCTCATCCAGCGGTGAGGCGCCGCATTCCATTGCCCTGACGACGGAGCGGACGGTGGTCGGGCGCTCGCCCGAGGCCGACGTCGTGCTGGAGGACGAGGCGGTCTCTTGGAACCACCTCGAGATCGAGCGGCGGGGCGACGTCCTGATGGCGACCGACCTCGACAGCCGCAACGGCACTGCGCTGAACGGCGAGCCGCTGGACCGGCCGCGGCGGTTGCGCGACGGCGACACCCTGATCGTCGGCGGCCACCGCCTCGAAGTGAAGACGGGATCGGTGACGCCGGTAGGCGCCACCGTCGCCGCCAGCGAGCCCGCGGTCGCGCTCAACGAGGAGGAGCGGGCGACCGCCGCCGCCCTCGTCGCTCCCTACCGCTCCGAGGGCGCCTTCGCCGGCCGCCCCGCCACCCGCGCCGAGATCGCCGCCGAGCTCCACGTCTCCGAGCGCACCGCCCAACGCCGCCTCGACGCCCTCGCCGCCAAGCTCGACGTCGCCGGCGACGCCGGCCGCGACCGCCCCCGCCAGATCGCCGCACGCGTCATCGAACTCGGCCTTGACCGCCCCCGCTAAGTCGCCGGCCTTTTCTCTAGTAGTTGAAGTAGTTTGCGGTTTCTGACCAGGAAAGGAGCCGTACATGGAGCAGTCGGTGGATGAGTCGGAGCTGCGCAAGGGGGCCGAAAACGGCGATCCCGAGGCCCTTCTGGCGCTTGGGGATCACCTGCTCTTTACCAGCGGGGATCTCGATGGCGCGGAAGCTGCCTATGAGCAACTCGAGCGGTCGGGTGACATTCGCGGTGCGCTGAAACTTGGCGCCCTGCTGGAGGACTTTCGGAAGGACCAGTCGGCGGCCGCCGCTGCATGGCGCCGGGCCGACGAGGCGGGAGACCTCAACGGCTCCGGCAACCTCGGTCGGCTGTTGCGGGAGCAGGGGGACTTGCGGGCCGCCGAGGCGGCCTTCGGTCGCTGCGTCGAGGGCGGCAGCGAGCGAGCGGTTGCCGACTGGGCGATGCTCCTCTTCCAGCGTGAGGGCGCCCCTCATGACGAAGTCGTCAAGGCGATCACCCTTCTCTGCAAGGCTCATGATCGGTTCATCTGGCAGGGAGCCGACGCCGCTACCGAAGTCTTCGCCCACGTGATGCTCCTCGATGGCCTGAACGACAGCTGCACGCCGGCGGCGATCGAGGCGGGCACGCGCCGCGCCGACGAGGAAGGCAGCGCCTCCGGAGCCTGGCACCTGGCTTGGCTGCTGAAAGAGCAGGGCCGACTGCCCGAAGCTGTGGCCGCATTCAGGCGGGCAGCGGAACGAAAGCACGAGGACGCCTGGATGCGCGGTGCCGGCACCTACATGGAGATGGGCGATTTGGCTGCCGCCGAGGCGATGGCGCGTGAAGGAGACCAGGCGGGCGCGGCCAGCGCCGCCGGCTTCCTCGGGGCACTGCTGGATGACCGAGGCGCTCGTGACGAGGCATTCGAGGCCTACAGGCGCGCCGACTCCCGCGGCGACGGTAATGGTGCCTTCAACCTCGGGGTATCCCTGGTGGAACGCCGTGACTTCCAGGGCGCCGAAGAGGCCCTGGGGCGGGCTAAGGAGCGCGGGATCGAGAAGGCCGACGCCGCGATCGAGCAGGTCCGTCAGATGCGGTTCGGCTAGGCCGGACCGGTGGCCCAAACCGGGCCACCGGTGGCCCGATAGGTGCACCGGCTGTCATTGGCCGGCACGGCTCTGGGACCGAGCATGAGTGCATCAACTCACTCACTGCTCGGAAAGGAACAATTCGATGTTCAAGAAGACTCTGATCGCAATGTTCGCGCTGGTCGCCCTCGTGGTCCCGGCGGCGGCCTCGGCGGCGTCCAACACGGGCGCGGTCGTCTTCTCCAAATCCTCGAAAGTCGGGGAGGAAGCCAAAGGGGGCCTGTTTGCCGTCAAGGAGGGCCATCTCAACCAGCTGACCGAAGACCCGACCGACACCGAACCGAACTTCTCGCCGGACGGGCGCACGATCGCCTTCGCCCGCGGCGGCGACATCTACTCGGTCCGGCCCGACGGCTCCGGCCAGCGGCAGCTGACCAGCGGCCCCGAGGTCGACTCGCTGCCGAAGATCGCCCCCAACGGGCGTTTCCTCGTCTTCGAGCGGCGCGGCGGCCTGGGCGGCCCCTCGACCCTCTACAGCGTTCGCGTCACCGGCGGCGGCCTGCACGGCATCGTTACCAGTGGCGACAACAAGGAAGTGGCCTTCTCGCCGGACGGCAAGACGATCGTCTTCGTCCGCTCGACGCCGACCGTGGGGGACGCCAACGACGACCTCTACTCGGTCCGCCCCAGCGGTAGCGGGCAGAAGCGACTGACCCGGACCGCGGTCGACGAGTTCGCGCCGCGCTTCTTCGCCGGCGGCGTCATCTACAGCCGCGGCGAGAGCAGCGAAGGCCCGGCCGCCTACGCCGACATCTACACGATGCGCGCCGACGGCACCAAGGTGAAGCCGCAGGTGCGCGGCGTCGGCTCCGCCTACGTCGAAGACGTCTCGCCGAACGGCACGCTGCTGATCTTCCGCCGCGACCAGGGCCTCTGGGAGAAGAAGATCGGCAACACCAAAGCGCGCAAGCTGAGTCAGCTGCCGGACCAGTCGAAGACGACCTCCGTCTTCTCCTCCGACGGCAGGCGCGTCGCCGCCTTCGTCTCGGTCGAGGAGCAGCAGCAGCTCGTCTCGATCAACGTCGAAACCCGGCGCCAGACCGAGCTCGCCTCCGGTCACGATTTCGACGAAGGCGAAGGCACCGTGCTCGGCCCGGTCATGGACTGGCAGCCGACTCCGCAGCGCTAGAGCAGACGACCAGTCGGCGTTTCCGTCCCCCATCCGGCTATAACGGCCGGGTGGGGGATTTCTCTATCGGCTCCGAGGTCGCCGGCTACCGCATCGAAGAGCTGATCGCGCGCGGCGGCATGGGCGTCGTCTACCGCGCCACCCACCTCGGCCTCGACCGGCCGGTGGCGCTGAAGGTGATCGCCCGCGAGCTCGTCGACCGCCCCGGCTTCCGCGAGCGCTTCCTGCGCGAGTCTCGGCTCGCGGCGCGGCTCGAGCACCCGGCGGTGGTGCCGACCTATGACTCGCGCGAGGTCGACGGGGAACTGATCGTGGCGATGCGCCTGGTCCGCGGCGGCGACCTGCGGCGGCTGATCGACCGCGACGGGCCGCTGCCGCCGCAGCGGGCGATCAACCTCCTCGCCCAGGTCGCCGACGCCCTCGACGCCGCCCACACCGCCGGGATCGTCCACCGCGATGTCAAGCCCCACAACATCCTCGTCGAAGGCGACCGCGCCTACCTCTCGGACTTCGGGCTCGCGAAAGCGGTCGACGAGAGCGGCGCCGCCTCCGGCGCCTCGGTCGTCGGCACCGCCCAGTACATGTCGCCGGAGCAGTGGCGCGGCGACTCGATCGGCCCCGCCGCCGACGTCTACTCGCTCGGCTGCGTTCTCTATGAGGCGCTGACCGGGATCGCGCCCTTCCAGCGGGGCGAAGCCGAAACCGAGCCGCAGATGCCGCACGAGGTCGAGGCGGTGATCCGCCGCGCCGTCGCCAAAGAGCCGGCCCAGCGCTACCCGACCGCGGGCGCCCTGATCGCCGCCGCCCGCGCCGCCGAGGGCTCGGAGGTGCGGCCGACCGCCGTCCTCTCCCACGACCGCAGCGAGCGCACCACCGTCCCCAACCGCTCGCAGGGTTTCTTCGGCCGGCTGGGAGGGCGGGCGACCGCCTGGCTGGTCAGCGGCGTCCTCGTCTTCCTCCTGGCGATGGTCGCCGCCGTCCTCTTCCTGCTGCTGGGGGACGACGGTCCCCAGGTCTCGGCGCCGGTCGAGGTCGGGCCGCCGCCGCTGCGCGTCGCCGCCGGCGCCAAGGCGGTCTGGGTGACGAGTGAGAAGGACGGGACGCTGACCAAGCTCGACCCGGAGACCGGGGAGGTCCTCGGCACGCCCCGCAAGCTCGGCGTCGGGATCTCCGGGATCGCGATCGGCAGCAACTGGACCTGGGCGACGAACTCGCGGACCGGCGAGCTGCTCCGCCTCGACCCGAAGAGCGGCCGCGTCCTCAAGGAAATCGACATGCCCGGCGAACCCGGCCCGCTGGCGCTCGGCGGCGGCCGCGTCTGGGTCGCCGACGAGGGCGGCAAGGGGATCACCGCCGTCAACGCCGAAGCCGGCGAGCTCTACCGGCGTGGGCTGCCGCCGCAGGCGCCGAAGCTGCGGCTGGCCTGGGGGGCGCAGGGCCTTTGGGTGACGGTGGCCGGCGCCAATGCGCTGCGTCGCGTCGACCCGCGCACGCTGGTCGCCGGCGAACCGATCCGGGTCGGCCGCGGCCCCGCCGGGGTCACGGTCGCGGGCGGCTTCGTCTGGGTCGCCAACAGCCGCGAAGGCAGCGTCACCAAGGTCAACCCCTCGCTGCGTGCGGTCGACGACTCGGTCGCTGTCGAGGGCCACCCGGGCGGGATCGACGGCGGCACCAGCGCCGTCTGGGTCGCCGATCGCGAGGCGGGCGCGGTGCGGAAGATCGACCTCGAGAGCGGCGAGGTGGAGGGCGCCCCGGTCGAGGTCGGTCCCGAACCGGGCGCCGTCGCGGTCGGCGGCGACGCCGTTTGGGTCGCAAATAACGGAGACGGGACCATCACCCGGATCGAGCCGTGATCGCCTCGCCCTGATCGGGGGCCGCAAATCTCTAGGATCGGTCTCCATGACCCAGGACATCGATCAGCTCGCAATCAACACCATCCGCACCCTCTCGATGGACGCCGTCCAGAAGGCCAACTCGGGCCACCCGGGGACGCCGATGTCGTTGGCGCCCGTCGCGTATGAGCTCTGGCAGAACCACCTGCGCTACGACCCGGCCAACCCTGTCTGGCCGAACCGCGACCGCTTCGTGCTCTCCGCCGGCCACGCCTCGATGCTGCTGTATTCGATGCTCTTCCTCGCTGGCGTCAAGAAGGTGGACGCCGACTACAACATTCTCGACGAGCCGGCCTGCGGACTCGACGAGATCGAAAGCTTCCGCCAGCTCCACTCGCGCACCCCGGGCCACCCGGAGTACCGCTGGACGACCGGCGTCGAGACGACCACCGGCCCGCTCGGCCAGGGCGTCGGCACCTCGGTCGGGATGGCGATGGCGTCGAAATGGCTGGGCACGACCTACGGCGCCGAGCTCTTCGACTTCGACACCTACGCGGTCGCCGGCGACGGCTGCCTGCAGGAGGGGATCTCCCACGAAGCCGCTTCGCTGGCCGGCCACCTGAAGCTGGACAACCTCTGCTGGATCTTCGACAACAACCACATCTCGATCGACGGCGACACCGCGCTCGCCTTCTCAGACGACGTCCTCAGCCGCTTCGAGGGCTACGGCTGGAACGTGCTCCGGGTCGGCGACGCGAACGACACGGGCCTGCTCGGCAGAGCCTTCGACGCGTTCAAGGCCGAGGTCGGCCGCCCGACCCTGATCGTCGTCGACAGCCACATCGGCTGGGGCTCGCCGAACAAGCAGGACACCGAGTCCGCCCACGGCGAACCGCTCGGCGAAGAGGAGATCGAACTGACCAAGGA
>Ga0070688_100000027_pt1 | contig 67477 bp, 75 predicted proteins | sample KBSS13HmetaG_FD_64679 | JGI IMG/M metagenome (GOLD analysis project Ga0070688, IMG submission 64679) | Switchgrass rhizosphere microbial communities from Kellogg Biological Station, Michigan, USA - KBS S1-3H metaG | ecosystem: Host-associated > Plants > Roots > Rhizosphere ...
CTGGACCGACATCGCGAAGATGCCGCACGTCCTCGTCGCCGGCACCACCGGCTCGGGCAAGAGCGGCTGCGTCAACGCGATCCTCTCCTCGATCCTGATGCAGGCCTCGCCGAACGAAGTCCGGCTGGTGCTCGTCGACCCGAAGCAGGTCGAGCTCAACCACTACGAGAACGTCCCCCACCTGCTGACCCCGGTGGTGACCTCGCCGCGGCTCGCCGCCAACGTCCTCTCCAACCTGATCACCGAGATGGAGAGCCGCTACGGGATCATGAGCGAGGCCCGCGCCCGCAACCTCGTCGAGCTGAACCGAGTGCGCAAGAAGAAAGGTGAAGCGCCGCTGCCGCACATCCTCTGCGTGATCGACGAGCTCGCGGACCTGATGATGGTCGCCCCGGCCGAAGTCGAGGACTCGATCATCCGCCTGGCGCAGAAGTCGCGCGCCACCGGTATCCACCTGGTGCTGGCGACGCAGCGGCCCTCGACCGACATCATCACCGGCACGATCAAGGTCAACATCCCCTCGCGGATCGCCTTCGCCGTCTCCTCGCAGACCGACTCGCGCGTGATCCTCGACCAGGGCGGCGCCGAGGCGCTGCTGGGCCAGGGGGACATGCTCTTCCGCGGCGCCGGCACCTCGAAACTGTCCCGCGTCCAGGGCGCCTTCATCACCGAGGATGAGATCGCCCGGATCACCGGCCACTGGGCCATGCAGGGCGAACCGGAATTCGAAGACGAGCTGCTGGAGACCCCGGTGGAGGTCGAGGACGAGGGCCGCGACGACGAGTTCGACCCTGACAGCGACGATCTCCTCGACGAGGCGATCCGCCTCGTCGTCCAGACCGAGACGGCGTCGGTCTCGATGATCCAGCGGCGTCTGCGGGTCGGCTACACCCGCGCCGGTCGCTTGATCGACATGCTCGAGCGACGCGGCGTCATCTCCGGTTACGAGGGCTCGAAACCTCGCCAGGTCCTGATCACGCAGGCGGACCTCCAACGGGTGCTGGGCGGCGACGGCGAGCCCGAGCCGGTAGCCGTCGACTCGGACCCCGACGCCTAGTCCCCAGAATTCCTTGCGCGGCCGCCGAAAAGCCGCAAAATGGGGGTTGTGGACGATGGTGTCGGGAACAAGCTTCGCGAGGCCCGAGGGCGGCGCAAGCTGAGCCTGGAAGAGGTCGAGGAAGCGACGAAGATCCGCGGCCGCTATTTGCAGGCGATCGAGGACGACGACTGGGAGGCGCTGCCGAGCGACACCTACGCTCGCGCCTTCATCCGCACCTACGCGGTGCTCGTCGGCCTCGACGGGGACCGCCTGGCCGAGGAACAACGGCAGGCGCAGGGCGCGGCGCGGCCGGGCGAGCGGCTGCCGCGAGTCGACCCGAAGCCGCGGCCGGTGGCCCGCCGCAGTCGCAGACGGGTCCCGCCCCGCCTCGTCGCGGTCGTTGTGACCCTCGGGGCGGTGGCGGCCCTGCTCGCGGTCGGGCTCACGACCGGGGGTGGATCCGACGAGCAGGCGGGAAAGCAGCCGCACCGCGCGGCGCCCCACGTCGGCCAGGCGGTTCCTCTCCGGTAGCTTCCGGTCGCATGATCCGCGCCGGCATCGTCGTCACCGGGACCGAGGTAATCACCGGTCGCATCTCCGACAGCAACGGCCCCTGGGTCTCCGAGCGCCTGGCCGAGTACGGGGTCGAGGTCGCCCACATCCTCGTCGTCGCCGACCGCCCCGACGACCTCGAGGCGGCGCTGCGCTTCCTGGCCGAGCAGGGGATGGACCTGATCGTCACCACCGGGGGCCTCGGCCCGACCGCAGACGACCTCACGGCCGAGGTGGTCGGCCGCTTCGCCGGCCGCGAGCTGGTCCTCGACGAGGCGATGGAGGCGAAGATCGCGGAGATCCTCAAGGGGTTCGCACAGCGGTTCCGGCTCGACGAAGCGGCCCTGCGCGAGGCCAACCGCAAGCAGGCGATGGTGCCGGAGGGGGCGACGCCGCTCGATCCGGTGGGGACCGCGCCAGGGCTGGTGGTGTCGGCGGGGGAGCGGGTCGTCGTCGTCCTCCCAGGCCCGCCGCGTGAGCTGCAGCCGATGTGGTCGGCAGCGGTGGAGACCGGGCCCGTGCGGGAGGTCCTCGAACGGGCGACGCCGCTGCGCGCCTACACGATGCGGATGTTCGGCGTGCCGGAGTCCGAAATCGCCAAGAGCCTGCGGGAGATGGAAGCCGAGGGGCTCGAGCTGGGCGCGGTTGAGGTGACGACCTGCCTGCGTCGGGGGGAGATCGAGATCGACGTCCGCTACCGCGACGAGGCGCTCGACGTCGCCGAGGCGGTGCGCGAGGGTTTGCTCCGGCGCCACCGCGAAGAGACCTTCAGCCTCGACGGCGAGACGATCGACGCCCAGGTGGCGACGCTGCTGCTGGGCCATCGCCTGGCCCTAGCGGAGTCCTGCAGCGGCGGCCTGTTGGCAGCGCGGGTGACCGATCTGGCCGGGGCCTCGGAGTACTTCGCGGGCGGCGTCGTCGCCTACTCCGACGAGGCGAAGGCCGAGCTGCTCGGCGTCGACCCGGCCCTGATCGAGGCCAAAGGGGCGGTCTCACCCGAGGTCGCCGAGGCGATGGCGATCGGGGCGATCGAGCGCTTCGAGGCCGACATCGCCGTCTCGATCACCGGCATCGCCGGACCCGGCGGCGGCAGCGAGGAGAAGCCGATCGGCTACGTCTGCTTCAACGCCCGCCTCGCCGACGGCACCAGCATCGCCCGCGACCCGGTGATCCCCGGCGGCCGCCTCGACATCCGCGAACGCTCGGCCCTTGTCGGGATGCACCTGCTGCGAATCCTCCTGAAAGGCGATGAGAATCCTTTGTAAAACTCCTTGTACTTGATTAAGCTCGCCCGGTGCCGGCTTGGAGGAAACAGCTCGCTGTACGGTCTCTGGTCCTGCTCATGGGAGCGGCATGTATCCAACTGGCACTCGCTTCCGGCGCAGCAGCACTGGGCCTCACGGGTGAGATCACCGAAGCCTCGCTCGAAGAAGGCGGAACGATAACCGTCAGCGGCTCGGTCACCTTGGGGATTTGCGAAGTGCCCGAAGACGAAGAACTTCCGTGGCCAGAAGAAGAGGATTGGTTGGAGCCGCACCCGATAGGCACCTTCTGGTACGGAGGTTGTGCTCGGCACTCATTCCTGACGGCCGGACCGGGTGCTGACGTGTCGGACTGCTCGACTCCTGCCCGCGATCCCTGGGGAGCCCCGGTCATGGCCGCCGAAAACGAGCTTCTATGGGAGGGCGATCTGGATTCGGAACCCGGCACGCGATCGTTCGAGCTGGACCGGGTCGAGATCGCGAGCGATACGGGTCGCCTCTTGTGTCTCACGGCCACGGAAACTGGTCCGGACAAGTGCTATATCGGCACCCTGGATGGGGTGTGTGAAAGCGGTGAAACCCAAGAGCAGGTCCTCGCGGGCAGGGTGCTCGAGGGCCCGCCCCAGCAATTCCCTCCTGAAGACGAGCCTGACCCGGTCCTGCCCGCAAGCTCATCCGAGCCCTCTGGCGCCAACTCGTCGGAGGCCACCCCCAAGCGTTCCTGTCGCAAACGGAACAGCAGGAAGAACCGAATCGGGTGCGATAGGTCCCACCGACCGCACAAGCGATTCTCCCGCGGCAAAGATATTCCCCTTCCGTGACTTTTGGGTGTTGTTCCGTGCGTAGCGGCCCCGTAGCGTGGCGGCCGTGGTCAAGGAGCGACTGAAAAGCCCGCGGGTGCGCCTGTTCGTCGCGCTCGACCTCCCGGAGGAGCTCCGGGAAGGGATCGCGTCGTGGGGGAGGGAGGCGCTCGCCGATCCTGCCCTGCGGCCGGTGCCGCTGGAGTCGCTGCACATCACCCTGGCCTTCCTCGGTCACCGCTACGAGAAGGAGCTCGAGGAAATCGCCGCCGCGGTGGCGGAGAGTGCCGGCCCGGCTCCCTGGGTGGAGCTGCTTGATTCCGAGCAGCGGCCACCGCGGGGGAGGGCGCGTTTGTATGCACTGCCGGCGCTTTCGCCGGGAACCGAGGCGTTGCAGGCGGGGGTGGAGCAGGGGCTCGTCGCGGGCGGCTTCTACGAGCCGGAGAAGCGGCCGTTTTGGCCGCATGTGACCGTTGCGAGGGTGCGTCCCGAGGGGCGGGGAAGTAGGCGGCCGGCGGTCGTCTCCGAACCGCCGGGGCAGCTCCCGAAAGGGCTCTCGGAGGCACGGATTTGCCGCCGGATGACCCTCTACCGTTCTGAACTCAAGCCGACCGGTGCGCGCTACGTGCCGTTGGCACAAGTCGAGCTGCCCGGGTGAGGCAGCAGTTAGGTGATCGAGATGGCAGATAGGAAAACGACTTTGAACGACGTCTCCGCGAAGGAGGCGAAAGCAAAGGACGCCGCGCTGGAGAACACCGTCAGCGGCATCAGGAAGGAGTTCGGCGAGGGCGCGCTGATGCGCCTTGGCGACAAAGGCACGGTCAAGGTCGAGGCGATCCCCACCGGTTCTCTCGCCCTCGATCTCGCGCTCGGCATCGGCGGCGTCCCGCGTGGCCGGATCGTCGAGATCTTCGGCCCGGAGTCCTCCGGAAAGACGACGCTCGTCAACCACATCATCGCCCAGGCCCAGTCGATGGGCGGGGTCTGCGCCTTCATCGACACCGAGCACGCGATCGACCCGGTCTACTCGAGGGCGATCGGCGTCGACACCGACGAGCTGCTCGTCTCCCAGCCGGATTACGGGGAGCAGGCGCTGCAGATCGCCGATCGGCTGATCGCCTCGGCGGCCGTGGACGTGGTGGCGATCGACTCGGTTGCGGCTCTGACCCCGAAAGCCGAGCTGGATGGGCAGATCGGCGACACCACGGTCGGCCTGCAGGCCCGGCTGATGTCGCAGGCGATGCGCAAATTGGCCGGCAACCTCAACCGGACCAACACGGTCTGCCTCTTCACCAACCAGATCCGGGAAAAGGTCGGCGTCCAGTTCGGTTCGCCGGAGACCCAGCCCGGAGGACGGGCGCTGAAGTTCTACTCCTCCCAGCGGCTCGACATCCGCCGCATCGAGACCCTGAAGGAAGGGACCGAGGCGGTCGGCAACCGGGTTCGGGTCAAAGTCGTCAAGAACAAGGTGGCATCCCCCTTCCGCCAGGCCGAGTTCGACATCGAGTACGGGGTCGGGATCTCGCGCGAGGGTGGGTTGCTCGACTTCGGGATCGAGCAGGACCTGGTCCAGAAATCGGGCTCGTTCTTCTCCTATGGCGAGACCCGTCTCGGCCAGGGGCGCAACAACGCCAAACAGTTCCTGATCGATAACCCGGAGCTGGCCCTGGAGCTGGAAACGAAGATCCGCGGGGCGCTGGGGATCGACGGCGAGCCGACTCCGCCGGCCGAAGAGGAGACCGCGCCGGCGGCAGCCGAGGTAAGGGCAGCATAAGCCGCTTTCGCCTCAAGGCGAGCTGAGCGTCGACCCCTATAGGATCGCGCCTGCGATATGAGCAACGAGACCCTCTTTTACGTCTGCGGCATCATCCTTGCCGCCTCGGCGCTGGTCGTCAGCTTTGCCGGCCTGAAACTCAAAGGCTTCCCGGGCCGGGCGCTTCCGCTTGTGATCGCCTGGTTTGCCATTTTCGTCCTCGGAGCCACCACCTTCGCGGTCCGCTTCGGCGCCGAAGAGCAGGAGGAGCGGGCGCCGGAGTACGCAAAAGCCGCCAAGGAGCTCGAAGAGGCTGAAGGTACCGGCGGCTTCTCGAACGAAGGCGGGGCGCAGGGCGGCGAAACCGAGGAGAGCGAAGAAGAAGCCGAAGAAGCCGCGCCCGACGAAGAAGAACCGGTGGGCCCGACCGAAGGCTCGCAGGAAGAAGCGGGTGGCACGCAAAGCTCGAAGGGCGCCGAGGCCTCGACGACGCTGAAACTGGCCGCTGACCCGACGGCCCTGGCCTTCGATCAGACCGAGTTGACGGCGAAAGCCGGCAAAGTCACGATCGATTTCGACAACCCCGCTGCGCTGGAACACAATGTGGTGATCGAAGAGGACGGGAAAGAGCTGGCCGGGTTCGAACCGATCACCGAAGGCGAAGAAACGCTCTCAGCAGATCTGAAGCCCGGGACCTACACCTTCTTCTGCTCCGTCCCTGGACACCGGGAATCGGGCATGGAAGGGACTCTTACCGTCGCATAGACCGGCGCATATCTGCGTCCTCAGTCGCTTTCGTGCAGAGCACGCAGCGCTCCCTGTGTCCTTGATCTGCTTGGTCTATCCGCCGCTAAGCTGATTCCGATGGTTCAGAAGTTCCATGTCACGACGTTCGGGTGCCAGATGAACGTGCACGACTCCGAGCGGATGCGGGGGATGCTTGCATCGCTCGGCTACGAGGAGGCGCCCGAGCGGGGCGAAGCCGACCTGATCCTCTTCAATACCTGCTCGATCCGGGAGTCCGCCGACAGCCGCTTCATCGCCCACCTCGGCGAGGCGAAGCGCCTGAAGTCCGAAGACCCCGGGCGGGTCGTCGGGGTCGGCGGCTGCTGGGCCCAATCGGTCAAGGAGGAGGTTTTCGAGCGCTTCCCCTTCGTCGATGTCGCCTTCGGCCCAGGCCAGATCCACAAGCTGGCCGAGTTCCTCAACAGCGACTCGCTGAGCGCCCAGGGCTACTTCGAGTTCGAGGACTTCTCCGGCCACCTGCCAACTCGGCGCGAGCGCGAGTTCCAGGGCTGGCTGCAGATCTCCCAGGGCTGCAACTGCGTCTGCTCCTACTGCATCGTCCCCTCGACCAGGGGACGGGAGGTCAGCCGCAACCCCGATGAGCTGCTCGTCGAGGCGCAGAAGCTGGCCGCCGACGGGGTGCGGGAGGTGACCCTGCTGGGCCAGAACGTCAACAGCTACGGCCGCGACCTGCCGCCGGCGAAGCGGATCGGGTTCTCCGACCTGCTGCGCCGCGTCGACGCGATCGAGGGAATCGAGCGGATCCGCTACACGAGCCCTCACCCGAAGGACATGAAGGAGGACGTGATCCTGGCCCACGCCGAGCTGTCGGCCCTCTGCGAGCAGATCCACCTGCCGCTGCAGTCGGGCTCGAGCGCCGTCCTCAAACGGATGCGCCGCACCTACAACCGCAGCCGCTACATGGACCGGGTGGCGCTGATCCGCGAGCACGTGCCCGACTGCGCGATCACCACCGACATCATCGTCGGCTTCCCGGGCGAGACCGAGCGCGATTTCGAGGAAACGCTGGAGGTGGCGGAGGAGGTCGGCTACGACGGCGCCTTCACCTTCATCTTCTCGCCACGCCGGGAAACCGAGGCGGCGACGATGGAGGGGCAGCTGCCGCATCCGGTCAAGGTCGAGCGCCTGGAACGGCTGGTCGAGGTCGTCCAGCGCCGCGCCGCCGAACGGGCCCAGCGCTTCGTCGGCCGGACGATGGAGGTGCTGGTCGAAGGAACGAGCCGCACCGACGAGACGAAGCTGCGCGGCCGCACCCGCCACGGCAAGGCGGTCAACTTCGACGGCGTCGCCGAGGCTGGTGAGCTGGTCGAGGTGGAGATCGAAAGCGCGACCTCGCAGACGCTGAGCGGCGTCCTGGCGCGCCCGCTGACGCCGCTGCTTTGAGGGTCGTCGGCATCTTCGGCCCCACCGGGGTCGGCAAGACCGGGGTCGCCGTGGCCCTGGCGGAGCTGCTGCGCGAGCGCGGGGAGGACCCGGTGGCGTTCAACTGCGACGCCCTGCAGGTCTACGAGGGGCTCGAGGTGCTGACCGGGACCGCCACCGCGGCGGAGCAGGAGCGGTTGGAGCACCGGCTGCTGGGTTTCGTCCCGGTCACCTCCGACTTCTCCGTCGGCGACTACATGCCGCTTGCCCACCAGGAGATCGACGCGGCGCTGGAAGCGGGGCGAAGGCCGATCGTCGTCGGCGGCACCGGCCTCTACCTCCGCGCCGCGGTGGCCGACCTCTCGCTGGAGAAGGTCCCGCCCGAATCGGAGGCCTCGGAGCTGTGGTCGCCCGAGACCAGGCACCCGACGACGATCTTCGGCCTCGACATGGACCGCGCCCGGCTCTACGAGCGGATCGACGCCCGCACCGAGGCGATCGTCGCCGCCGGCGCCGCCGAGGAGGCCCGCCGCGCCGACGCCCTCGGACCCGGACGCACCGCCCGCAAAGCCCTTGGCTTCGACGAGGTCCTCGCCGGCGATCTCGAGATGATGAAGAGGCGCTCCCGCAACTACGCCCGCCGCCAGCTCACCTGGATGCGGAAAATCCCCAACCTCGAGCTGGTCGAGAGGACGGGCCTGAGCGACGAGGAGGTCGCGGCGGCGATTCTGAATAGGCTGGCGCCGTGAAATTCGAGAAGTGGCAGGCCCTCGGCAACGACTACCTGATCTTCGAGCGGGAGCGGCTTCCCTGGGAGCTGACGGCGACGCGGGTCGAGTGGCTCTGCGACCAGCACTTCGGGGTCGGCTCGGATGGGGTTCTGTTGCTTTCCAAGAGCGAGGACCCGGAGTTCGTCGCCGAGCTGCGGATCTTCAATCCCGACGGCTCCGAAGCCGAGCTTTCCGGCAACGGCGCCCGCGAGGCGATCCTCTACCTGCGCCGCAACGGCTGGACCGATGCCGACGAGTTCGCGATCAGCACCGTCGCCGGGCCGATCCGGCCGACGATCACCGGCGAGCTGACCTGCTCGGTCGACATGGGCCGCGCCTCGACCACCTCGAAGGACTTCCCCTCGGGCCCCGAGGACGGCCGCGGAACGCTGAAATCGGCCGGGCGCAGGTGGGAGTTCCAGCACGTCTCGATCGGCAACCCGCAGTGCGCGATCGTCGTCGACGACGGCGAGCTCGACGGGCTCGACCTCGGCGCGATCGGGCCGGAGATCGAAGGCAACGAGCTCTTCCCCAACCGCACCAACGTCAGCTTCCTCGCCGTCGAGGGTGATCGGGTGCGGGCGCGGATCTTCGAGCGTGGGGTAGGGGAGACCCTCTCCTCCGGCACCGGTGCCGGCGGCGCCGCCGTCACCGCCTTCCTCCGCGGCGCCCCGAACCAGCTCGTCGTCGAGCTGGAAGGGGGAGAGCTGCAGATCGAGATCGGCGAAGACCTGGCGGTGCAGCTCGACGGCTGGGCCGAGCCCGTCTTCGCCGGCGAGCTCTCGCCGGAGCTGATCCAGGCGCTCGCCGAGCTGGACGGCGAATAGTCCCCTCAATCGCATAGATTCCCGCGCCCATGGGCATCGCCGACCCCTCAAAGCGCCTCGAGGCCATCCCGCCGTACAAGTTCCAGGAACTCGAGCAGCAGATCGCCGACAAGCGCGCTGCCGGCATCGACGTGATCAGCCTCGGGATCGGCGACCCCGACGAACCGACCTACCCGCACGTCGTCAAGGCGATGCAGGAGGCGGTCGCGGACCCGGCCTACCACCAGTACCCGAGCAACCGCGGGCGGGACGAGTTCCGCCAGGGCTTCGCCGACTTCTACCAGCGCCGCTTCGGCGTCGAGATCGACCCCAACGGCGAGGTGATCCCGGCGATCGGCGCCAAGGAGTGCATCTACAACCTCTGCTTCGCCTTCCTCGATCCCGGCGACGTCGCTCTGGCTTCCGACCCCGGCTACCCGGTCTACACCGGCGGGCCGATCCTCGCCGGCGCCAAGGCCGAGCTGCTGCCGCTGGTCCCGGAGCTCGGCTTCGCACCCGACCTCAGCGCAGTTCCGGCCGACGTCGCCGCCCGGGCGCGCCTGATGTTCATCAACTACCCGAACAACCCGACCGGCGCGATCGTCCCCGAGGGCTTCTTCGAGATGGTCGTCTCCTTCGCCAAGGAGCACGAGATCCTCGTCGTCCACGACAACGCCTACTCGGAGACCACCTACGACGGCTACGTCGCCCCGAGCTTCCTGGACACGCCCGGCGCCAAGGAGGTGGGCGTCGAGGTCTTCTCGCTCTCCAAGGGCTACAACATGACCGGCTGGCGCTGCGCCGCGATCCTCGGCAACGCCGAGGCGATCCAGACCTACTGGCGGCTGAAGACGAACGTCGACTCCGGTCTCTTCGAGGCGATCCAGATGGCCGGCGTCGCCGCCCTCGAGGGGCCCGACGGTCCGCTCGAGCGGATGAACCAGACCTACGCCCGCCGCCGTGACCTCGTCGTCTCGGCCCTCGATGAGATCGGCGTCCAGGTGGCCTCGCCGAAGGGGACGATCTACGTCTGGGCCCCGGTCCCCGAGGGCCACACCTCGACCTCCTTCTGCGAGCTCGTGCTCGAGGAGGCCGCCGTCGTCATCTCACCCGGCTCGATGTACGGGCCGAGTGGCGAGGGCTTCTTCCGCATCGCCCTCACCGCCCCCGACGAGCGGATCGAAGAGGCGGTCGAGCGGATGCGCGAGCACCTGAGCTGACTCAGGCGGCTTCGCGCTCGGCCTTCTTGCGCCAGTAGCGGTCGAGTCCGCTCCACTGATAGGCCGTGGGGACGGCCTGCAGGAGCTCGTCGACGGTGTCGCCCTCGATTCCTTCCTCGGCTAGGGCGCGGCGGATGCGGGCCTCGTTGTCGGCGTCGTACTCGGGCTTCTCCATCTGCCGCGCCAGCTCCGCCTCTTCGCGGAGTTTCGCCTTCACCTTCTCGATGTGGCCGGGGACGTCGTCCTCGATCGCGCCGAAGTGGGTGAGGGCGAGGCGCTGCGGCGACCAGGCGGCGACGGCATCGAGGCTTTCTTCCCAGACCTCGACATTGATGTCGGGCGGGGGAGTGGGAGGGACGATCAGGTTCGAGGGCGGAATCCGGCAGGCGGCGACGTCACCGACGAAAACGGTGCCGCTGTCCTCGTGCAGGTAACAGACGTGGTGGGAGGCGTGGCCGGGGGTGTAGGCGACGCGCATCCCCTGGACGGCCTCGCCACCGCTCAGCACCCGCACGTTCGCCTCCGGCACCGGCACGATCTCGCCCCAGAGGTAATTCAGCTTGTCCCCATAAAGCCGCTCGGCGCTTGCCAGCAGCTTCGAAGGATCGATCAGATGAGGCGCCCCGCGCTCGTGGACGTAGACCTCGAGCTGCGGCCAACGCCGAACCATCGCCCCGGTGGCGGCGGCGTGATCGAGGTGGATATGGGTCAGCAACACCGCCCGCGGCTGCTCACCCCCGATCGCCTCGATGACGTTCTCCAAGGAGGACTCCGGCCCAGGGTCAACCAGGACTTCGTCGACCTCCCAACACCCGATTACATGCGGCCGCGCCAGGTGCATGACGTCGATTACGCGCACGCGGGGAGCTTATGCAGTGGGCGCGGGGAAGCGGTCGTCCGCCGCCAGCGTCTGCCGGAGACCCTCCTCCATTCCCCGCGGGGAGTACCCCAGCTCGCGCCCGGCCTTCTCGTAGCTGGCCCAGAAGGTGACCCCGTCGGCGGAGGAGATCAGCTCGCGCAGATTCGGCGGCTGGCCCATCACCTTGCCGACCAGAGGGCCGATCGGGACCATCGCCTTCATCAGGCCGGTGGGCAGGTTCCGCTTGGGAGCCTTGCGGCCGCTGACCCGGGCCACGGTCTCGATCGCCTCGCGCATCGTCGTCGCCGGGCCGCTGATCACGTAGGTCTCGCCGAGCTTGCCTTTGTCGAGCGCCAAGAGGATGCCGCCAGCGATGTCTTCGACGTGGGTCATGCAGATCCCCAGCTCGGGGAAGGGCAGCAGCGGCAGCTTGCCGGCGAAGAACTGCTCCAGCAGGTCGGCGACCTGCGAGGTGTCGCCGGGGCCGTAGACGCCGCCGGGCTGGACGATTATCGCCGGCAGGCCCTCGTTGATCATCCCCTGCACGACCTTGTGGGCCTCGAGCTTCGTCTCCTCGTAGTAGGAGGTGTAGTCGGTTTCGGGGTTCTTGTAGCTCTCGTCGACGACCATTTTGTGGGTGTTGCCGAAGATGCCGACGGTGGAGACGTAGACGATCCGCGGCACGTTCTCCGCCCGCGCCGCCTCCATCACCCGCCGGGTCCCCTCGACGTTGGCATCCCACATCGCCGGGCGCTGCTTGGCCGGGATTCCGACCTCGTACATCGCCGCGGCATGGATGACGGCATCGCAGCCCTGCATCGCGGCGCGGATCGCGCCTTCGTCGCCGAGGTCGCCGGAAGCGAGCGCGCAGCCGAGCCCTTTCAGCTTTCCGGCCTTCCCGGGGCTGCGAACGAGGCAGACGACCTCCTCACCCCGTCGGCGCAGCTGGCGCACCACCTCGCCGCCGATGAAGCCGGTCCCGCCGGTCACGAACACCTTCACGTACCCAACCCTATCCGGCTTGGGCCGCCGCTTACAATCCGACTGAGTGGAGAGTTCGGCAAACGGAAACGGAATCAACCGCCGCGCGCGTCAGCGGGCGCTGGCGATCGGGATCCTCGACGGCCGTGGCGAGCCCGAGGCGGAGCCGCTGGCCGAGCTGAAAGAGCTGCTGCTGACCGCCGGCGTGGCCACGGTCGGCACCGCGACCCAGCAGCGCCCGCAGCCCGATCCCGACCGCTACTTCGGCCGCGGTCGCCTCGCCGAGCTGAAAGCGGAAATCGCCGCCTGCGACGCCAACCTGGTCGCCTGCGACGACGAGCTCGCCCCGCGCCAGGAGCGCAACCTGGAGGCGGCGCTGGGCGTGCCGGTGATCGACCGCACCGCGGTGATCCTCGACATCTTCGCCGACCACGCCCACTCGGCCGAGGGCAAGCTGCAGGTCGAGCTGGCGCAGCTCGAATACAACATGGCCCGTATGCGGGGGCTCTGGACCCACCTCGAGCGCCTCGGCGCCGGGCGCATGGACGGCGGCATCGGCACCAGGGGCCCGGGCGAGAGCCAGATCGAGACCGACCGCCGCCTCGCCCGCAACCGCATCGCCGCCCTGCGCCGCCGCCTGCGCCAGTCGGAGAAGAACCGCGGCGTGATGCGCGCCCGCCGCGACAGCTCCTCGCTGCCGCGCGTCGCCCTCGCCGGCTACACCAACGCCGGCAAGTCGACGCTCCTCAACGCCCTCACCGGGGCCGAGGTCGAGGTCCGCGACCACCTCTTCCACACCCTCGACCCGACGACGCGCATTTTCGAGCTCTCCGGTCGCGACTATCTCCTCACCGACACCGTCGGCTTCATCGAAAAGCTTCCCCATCAGTTGGTCGAGGCGTTCAAGGCGACCCTCGAGGAGACCGTGCTCGCCGACCTGATCCTGCACGTGGTCGACGCCTCCGCCACCGAGGAGCGGCGGCTGGGCTACATGCAGGCGGTCGACGAAGTGCTGGAGGAGATCGGCGCCGGTGAGAAGCCGCGGCTGCTGGTCTTCAACAAGGTCGACCTGCTGAGCGAGGAGGAACGGCGCGAAACCGAGCTCGACCATCCCGAGGCGGTGCTGATCTCGGCCCGCCAGGGGGAGGGGCTCGAGCCGCTGCGGGAGCGGATCGAGGCGGCCTTCGAGGAGACGCTGACCGAGGTCGAGCTGCTGATCCCCTACTCGCAGGGCGGCCGCCTGCACGAGCTGCACGAAGTAGCCGGAGACCTGGAGCGGACCGAGCGCGAGGACGGGGTGCTGGTGCACGCGAAGGTGCCCTCGGCCGAGATGCACCGCTTCAGCGACCTCGCCGTCGCCTAGTAGTCTGCCGCGCGTGCAACTACCGATCCTGAAGCTGAAAGACGACGCGCAGCTGCCCTCGCGCGCCCACGAGGGCGACGCCGGGCTCGACCTCTACGCCTGCGAGGCCGCCCACATCGGGCCCGGGGAGCGGTGGAGCGTGGGGACGGGGGTGGGGGTGGAGGTTCCCGAGGGGCACGCGGGCCTGGTGCTGCCGCGCTCGGGCCTTGCTCGCGAGCATGGGATCGCGCTCGTAAATGCTCCCGGCCTGATCGACTCCGGCTACCGCGGCGAACTGCGGGTGCTGCTGCTGAACACCGACCCGGCCGAGACCTTCAGGGTCGACCCCGGCGACCGGATCGCGCAGCTGGTGCTGACGCCGATCGCGCTTGCCGAGCCGGTCGAAGCGGCGGCGCTGACCGAGTCCTCGCGGGGCACCGGCGGCTTCGGCTCCTCCGGCCGCTGATTCGCCTGTTCCTTTTCGGTCTCGGACAACGAAAAGGAACAGACGAAGGGGGAGGCTACGCTGATCTGGCGACGCGACGCGCCGACTCGTGCGCGGCGGCCTCTAGCCCGTCGGGTAGCGGCTCCAGCGCGGGACGGGTGCCGTAGCGGCGCTCCAGCGCCAGGGCGATCAGGTGGTCGGCCAGCCAGGCGTTCTTCGGCAGCAGCGGCCCGTGCAGGTAGGTGCCGACGACGTTGTCGCGGTGGACGCCCTCGAAGCCGTCGCGGTCGTTGTTGCCGTGACCGGAGACCACCCTGCCGAGCGGCTGGGCGCCGGGACCGAGGTAGGTGCGCCCGCCGTGGTTCTCGAAGCCGGCGATCAGCCGTGGACCGCCGCCGAGGTCGGCCTCGATCGCGACGTTGCCGATCAGGCGGGGCCCCGGCTCGCGCACCGTCTCCAGGTCGGCGATCCCCAGGCCCGGCAGCTTCTCCTCGCCGAGCTGGTAGCTGTGGCCGAGCAGCTGGTAGCCGCCGCAGACCGCGAGCAGGACGGCGCCGTCGTCGGCCGCCGCGGCGATCGCCTCCCGCTTGCTCTCGAACATGTCGGCGGCGACGGCGCGCTGGTCGCGATCCTGGCCGCCGCCGATGTAGAAGAGGTCGTGGGCAGCCGGGTCGACCCCCTCGCCCGGACCGGCGCCGCTGTGGGTAAACCCGATCCCTCGCCACTCGCAGCGCCGCTGCAGGAAGAGGATGTTGCCGCGGTCGGCGTAGATGTTCATCTGCTCGGGATAGAGGCTGAGGACGCGGAGCTCCATCAGGCGCTCCTTTCCAGCAGGACGACCGGCGAGCCCTCGTGCAGCGAGGTCGGCGGGATCGCGCGGCGGCCCGCCGGCGTCAAGCCGAAGGCCGCCGCCTCGACCTCGAGGGTCTCGGCGCTGAAGGTGGCGATCCGGACCTCGTTCGGCTCCTCGCTCAGCGAGCCCTCGGGGGAGACCGTCTGCCGCAGGCGCCGGACGACGATCTCTCCCGGACCGACCGCCGCCTCGACCGCCAGGCTCGAATAGACCCAGCCGTCGACCTCGCGGACGTCGGGGATGGGAGGGGGCGCGCCATCGGGCTCGGGCATCCCCTCGATGATCGCGGCGGCGAGAAGGCCACCCGGACGCAACGCCGTGGCGATGCAGCGCAGCGACTCGGCTCTCTGCTCCGCGTCGGGGAGGAGCTGCAGGAGGTGGGTCGGCGCGAGGACGAGGGAGACGGGCGAGGAAAGCTCGAACTCGCGCGCGTCTGCTGCAAGCGTGCGGACCGGCAGGTCCGCGCCGCGCTCCTCCAGCGCGGCCAACAGCGCCGCCTCGAGGTCGAGGCCGACCACCTCGTGCCCGCGCCGCGCCAGGTGCAGGGCAACGCGCCCGGTGCCGCAGCCGAGCTCCAGGATCGGCCCGCCCCGCTTCTCGGCCAGCTCCTCCCAGAGCGGCAGGTCGGCCGCGTAGGAGCCGCACTCGACGTCGTGCCAGATCGCGTTCGTCACCACGCTCACCGCCAGAACTCCTTCGCCAGGCCGCGGTCGGCGAGCAGCTTCCGCAGTTCGAGCAAAGCGGTGTAGGTGGGGAGGGCGAAGAGCCTGCCGCCCGCCCTCGCCACGGCCGCGTCCAGGGAGCTGCCGATCCCCGGGACGACCTCGATCGCCTCGGTCGGCCAGCCCGCGTACTTCAGCCGCAGCGCCATCTCGGGTGCCCTGGTGCCTGAGCAGACGACCCGCCGCGTCGCCCCCGCCAGCAGCTCGAAGTCGGCGTCCCAGACCCAGGAGACGTCGCGGCCGTCGGCGATCCTGTCGTTCAGCGCGATCCAGAGATCGATGTGGCCGCGCTCGCGACTCTCCAGCAGCAGCGTCCGCAGGACCTCGTTGGCGCCAGCGGGGTTCTTGATCAGCAGGATCGAGACCGGCACGTCCGCCACCTCGATCGTCTCCACCCGGCCGAACGCCGCCCGCGTCCCCTCCAGCGCCGAGGCGATCCGCTCCGGCGCCACCCCGAGCTGCAGCCCGGCGGCGATCGCGGCGAGGGCGTTGTAGACGTTGTAGAGACCGGGCAACGGCAGGTCGATCTCAAGCTCGCCGGAGGGGGTTCGAACCCGCGTCTTCGACCCTTCCATGCCGCGCAGCTCGATCGCGGTGGCGACGACCTCCGGCTGCGGCCGCTCGGCGCCGCAGTTGGGACACGAGTAGTGGCCGAGGTGGCCGACGAAGGCGCGCTCGTAGGCGTAGGGATGGCCGCAGCGGCGGCAGTGCTTGGCGTCGAAGGCGTGCTGCAGCTCCGGCAGCGCCTGCGAGTGGTCCTCGATCCCGAAGTAGAGGACCCCCTCGCGTCGCGCGCCATCGGAGTCGCGGCCGAGGTCGGCGATCAGCGGGTCGTCGGCGTTGAGGACGAAGCGGGTGCGGCCGACCCGCGCCGCTACCGTCTTCGCCCACTCGTCGGCGAGCGCCTCCATCTCGCCGTAGCGGTCGAGCTGATCGCGGAAGAGGTTGCCGAGGACGATCAGCGCCGGGTCGAGCTGCTCGCTGACCCGGGGCAGCCAGGCCTCGTCGACCTCGAACAGCCCTTCCTCGCCGCGCTGCTCCAGCAGCGCCGTCGCCACGCCCCAGGTCATGTTCGAGCCGGCTCGATTGTGGACCGGGTGGCGGCCGTCGGCGGCGAGGACGCCGGCGATCATCCCCGCGGTGGTCGTCTTGCCGTTGGTGGCGCTGATGATCGTCGTCCCACCTCGCAGCCCGCTGCCGAGACGGGCGATCGCCTCCGGCTCCAGCCGCAGCAGCACCCGCCCGGGCAGGGTCGTGCCGCCGCCGCGGCCGCTCGCCCGGCTCGCCCGCCCGATCGCGCGCGAGAGCGCCACCTTGGCGCCGAAGAGCCCGCCGGAGGCGTCGCCGGCGGCCATCAAGCGGCGCCGCCGGGGACGAGGATCGATAGACAGCGGGGGAGGATGCGCAGCTTCACCGGCAGATCGGTGAGGTGGTCGCCGTCGGCGTAGACGGGAAAGGGGCGGCTGGCGTCGAGTTCGAGGCGCGGGGCGCGGAAGGTGGTGACCTCCTCCTTGCCGATGTGGGCGCCCTTGAGGACGTCGCGGAGGCCGCTGAGGAAGCGCAGCTTGCCGACCTCGGTGATCGCGACGACGTCGAACTGGCCGTCGTCGATCTCCGCTTCCGGGGCGATATACATGCCGCCGCCGTAGACGCTGTTGTTGGCGACGTCGACGAAGTAGCCGCTGATCCGTTTGCGTTCCTCGCCGATCGTGATGGTGAACCGGGCCGACTTCCAGCCGATCAGGGTGCGGACCATCGAATAGGCGTAGACGAGGTTGCCGCGGATGAAGTGGGTTTCGTTGGCGAGGCGGTTGCATTCGGAGTCGAAGCCGACGCTGACGATGCCGAGGAAGCGCTTTCCGTTGGCCTCGCCGACGTCGATCAGGCGGCTTTGGCCGCCGAGGACGACCTCGACCGCCTCTTCGGGCTCCTCGGGGATGCCGAGCGCGCGGGCGAGGTCGTTGCCGCGACCGGCGGGGATCAGCCCGACCGGTGTCTCGGCGCCCGCCAGGGCGCCGCCGATCGCTCCCATCAGGCCGTCACCGCTGACGACCACCGGAACCTCGCCCAGCTCCACCGCCCCCAGCGCCAGCTCGACCCCGTGCTCGAGGCTGCGCGTGCGCTCGACCCGGAAGACGGCGCGGCGGGCGTCGAGCGCCGCCTCGACCCGGGGCAGCAGCTTCAGCGCCTTGCCGCCGGCGGAGGCGGGGTTGACGAGCAGGGTCAGTGGCATCCCGGCGATCTCCATTCGGCGCCCAGACTAGAGATAGCCGCCAACGGGTCCGCCGCCGCGCAGCCGGGCGACAGAGAAGCTGCCGTCGCCGGCCGCTTCCTCCCAGATCGGCTCGAATCCCAGGCGCCCCAGACGCCGGCGGTAGAGGCGGCCGCCCAGGCCGCCCAGAGGGCTCGGCCGGCGGCCGGCGGCGAGGGCGAGGAAGCCGCCGGGTCGGAGGACGCGAGCGGCCTCGGCGATGCCGGGGCGGGCGTCGAGGCCGACCAGAAGGTCGAAATGGTCCGAGGGGAAGGGGAGCGAGCGCGGTCCGCCGTGCTTGAAGGCAACCCGGCCCTCGGGGTCTAGACCGACGCGAGCGCTCGCGCGCCTGATCGCCCCCTCGTCGCCGTCGATTCCCCGCACCCGGGCGCTCGGGAACTCGCGGGCGAGGAAGAGCGCTCCCTCGCCCTCGCCGCACTCGACCTGGAGGATGCGCTCGGGGTCGCCGACATGGAGGACGGCGGCAGCGAGCGGGGTGAGCAGGGGGGAGGGGAACATTTCGCCTCGGGAACGTTTACTAGGGTTCGCCGCTGTGGAGCAGCAGCCCGACCGCCGCTGGATCATCCTCGCCGTCTTCGCGGTTGTCGCGGTCGGGATCGTGGTCGCCGTCCTGGTCGGCCGGGGAGGCGACGCCGACGAGTCCACGATCAGCGCCGAGGGCCCGGAGCAGGTCCTCGAACCGGGCGAAGCAGCGACCGCGGTGGTGAAGACCAGCGAGGGCACGTTCGAGATCGCGCTCGACACCAAGCGGGCGCCGAAGACGACCAACTCCTTCGCCTACCTAGCCGAAGAAGGCTTCTACGACGGCCTCACCTTCCACCGCGTCGCGCCGGGCTTCGTGATCCAGGGCGGCGATCCGAAAGGGGACGGCACCGGCGGCCCCGGCTACAGCGTCGACGAGAAGCCCCCGGCGAACATCTCCTACACCAAAGGCGTGGTGGCGATGGCGAAGAGCGGGACCGACCCGCCGGGCCGCTCCGGCAGCCAGTTCTTCGTCGTCACCGGCGCCGACGCCGGCCTGCCGCCGGAATACGCGCTGGTGGGCGAGGTCAGCAAGGGCTACGACGCGGTCGAAAAGATCGACGCCCTCGGCACCCCGCAGGAAACGCCGAAACGGAAGATCACGATCGAAGAAGTGACGATCGAGCGCGAATAGGCAGCCGGGTAAGCTGGCCCCATGGCCAAGCCCGACATCGGCGACAAAGCTCCCGATTTCGAGCTCCCCGGGACGGGCGAGAAGACCTACCGCCTCTCCGACTACCGCGGACGCAACCTGATCCTCGCCTTCTACCCTGGCGACGCGACGACGGTCTGCACGAAGCAGTTCTGCAACTACCGCGACGAAGGCGACCGCCTCGACCAGCTCGACGCCGAGGTGCTGGGGATCTCGCCGCAGTCGGTCGACTCGCACGAGCACTGGGTGAAAGAGCAGGAACTGAACGTGCCGCTGCTCGCCGACGAGGACCTGGCGGTGGCGAAGCGCTACGGCGTGACCGGCTGGATCGGCCCGCTGGCGCGCCTCACCGAGCTGAAGGACGCCCCCGGCGGGCGCTACGTGCAGCGGGCGATCTTCGTCGTCGACGGCGACGGGGTTATCCGCCACAAGACGGTCTCGCGGACCGGCAGCAGCTACGAGTCGGTCGAGAACCTCGAGCGCGCGGTCGCAGCGCTCGGCTGATGCCGTTGCAGGAGCGGCCGTTCACGGTCGAGCCGGCGCCGCGGCTGGTCGGCGAAGAGCTGGGGGAAGGGCCGCCGGTCGTCCTCTGCCACGGAGTTACGGCGACGCGGCGCTACGTCCTCCACGGCTCGAAAGCGCTGCCGAGGGCCGGCCACCGGGTCGTTACCTACGACGCCAGGGGCCACGGAGAGACCGATCCGGCGCCGCCGGGAGAGAGTTATGGATACCCGGAGCTGGTGGCGGACCTGGAGCGGGTGGTCGCCTCGCGCCTGGGGGAGGGGGAGCGGTTCCTCCTCGGTGGCCACTCGATGGGGGCGCACACGGCGGTTGCCTACGCGCTGCGGCACCCCGAGCGGCTGGCCGGCCTGGCGGTGATCGGGCCGACGTACCTGGGGACGATCGAGGAGTCTTCGCTCGAATACTGGGACGGGCTGGCCGCAGCGCTGGAACGCGGCGGCATCGACGGCTTCGTCGCCTACATCGGCGAGCACCAGGGGATCGACGCGCGCTGGAGCGAATCGGTGCTGCGCTTCACCCGGGAGCGGATGCAGCGGCAGGAGAACCTCGGGGCCTTGGCGCAGGCGCTGCGGGAGGTGACGCGGTCGCGGCCGTTCGGCTCGCTGGAGGAGCTGGGGAACCTGCGGGTGCCGGCGCTGATCGTCGCCAGCAACGACGACGCCGATCCGGGGCACCCATACGAGGCGGCGGTCGACTACGCCGAGGCGCTGCCCCAGGCGCGGCTGGTCAGCGAGGGCGAGGGCGAGTCGCCGCTGGCCTGGCAGGGCGGCAAGCTCTCGCGCGCCTTAGCGGCCTTTTACGCCGAGGCCTTATCTTCCGCGCGATGAGCTACCCGAGCGAGTGGACCCTGCGGCGGGCGATCGCCTTCCTCGCTGCCCTCGGCGTCGGCGTCGCCACCTACATCGCCGTCGAGGCGGCCGGCGGCGACGCGCCGAGCTGCCTCGCAGGCAGCAACGGCTGCGCCACCGTCGCCAGGAGCTCCTACTCGCACGTCGCCGGCGTCAACATCGCCGTCTTCGGGATCGTCGGCTACGTCCTGCTGCTGGCGAGCGCCTTCTTCGCCGACGATCTGGCACGCTTCGGGGGGTTCCTCGTCGCCCTCGGCGGCTTCGGCTACAGCGTCTTCCTCACCTACATCGAGCTCTTCAAGATCGAAGCGATCTGCCAATGGTGCGTCGGCAGCGCGATCCTGATGACGATCCTCTTCCTCTTGAATGCGACCCGCCTGATCACCTACACCGGGGCTGAGGCCGGGCCACTGCCGGACAGGGCATGAGCGAGGGCGACCGCAGGAAACAGCTGCTCCAACTTGCGGCGGGCGCGGTGTTCCTGGCGATCGCGGTGGTCCTCGTCCTGATCGTCGTCAATGCCTCCGAGAGCGAGGGCGGCGATACCAGGCTCGAGGGGACCAGAGAGGTGAACCGGTCCCTGCAGGGCATCCCGCAGAACGAAATGGTGCTCGGCGACCCGCAGGCGCCGGTTGAACTGGTCGAGTTCGCCGACCTCAAGTGCCCGTACTGCAAAGCCTTCGCCGAAGGGGTGCTGCCGCCGATTATCGAAAACCAGGTCAAGAAAGGCCAGGTGAAGATCAGCTATCGCGTCTACACGATCATCGACGACCAGTCCCAGCCGGCCGGAGCCGCCGCCTTCGCAGCCGGAAGGCAAGGTAGAGGCTGGAACTTCGTCGAGCTCTTCTACAGAAACCAGGGCAACGAGCTGAAGTCATACGCGGACGACGAATTCCTCGAAGCAATCGCCAAAGGCGCCGGCGTCAAGGACCTCAGCCGCTGGAACAGCGAACGCGCCGAACTGGAACCCGAAGTAGAAGCAACGACCGCAGAAGCCCAAGAACTCGGCTTCACCGGCACGCCGTCCTTCGCCATCATGGGGCCGAAGACCAACGGCCTACAGCCGATAAGGACCGTGGGCGGCACGGGAGACCTAGAAGCGGCGATCGTAGGCGCGAGCTAAGAGATCCCCGCGCCCTCTTGCTTCAGGTTGACATAACCACCATTATCGTGCGTTGAGTCCGAATCGGAAGCCGGTTCAGGAGGCGACGGTGGCGCTCCCCTGCACCAGCGGCCTGACGATCGGCGGGGCCTTCGGCAGCTCGGCGCAGTCGAAATCGGCGACCTCGAATCCCGCCGCTCTGAGCCCGGCGACGGTGTCGCGATTGCAGTGGCAACCGTCGCCGAGGAAGCGCCAGGGTTTTTCGAGCCGGTCCTGCCATCTGGCCAGAGAGGGATCGTTGGTGGCGCGGACGTGCTCCAGGAAGAGCAGCCGGCCCCCGGGTGCGAGGACGCGGGAGATCTCCTCGAACGCCGCCGGCTGGTTGGGAACCGTGCAGAGGACGAGCGTGACGACGACGGTGTCGAAGCTGCCGTCGTCGAAAGGCAGCTTTTCCGCGCCGGCTTCCAGCAGCTCCGCTCCCGGACAATTCTCCTTGGCTCGCTCCTGCAGTTGCTTGAACATGTGCGGATCGGGCTCGGTCAGGGTCAGGCTGTCGAGTCCCTCTCGGGGATACAGCTCCAGGTTGAGGCCGGTGCCCGAGCCCAGCTCCAGCACCCTCCCCCGCGCCTGCGCCAGGAGATCGGCGCGCATCTGCCGCAGGCCGGCCTCTTCGGTCGCCTCGAAGGCCCGGTCGTAGAAGGCCGAGAACATCCGGCCCCAGGTGGCGTCGTAGATCCGTCCCATCAGCTCGTTTGGTGAATTTACGTCCCTATAGGGACCAAAGTTCACCAAGCGACGCAAATCAGGCCGCGTCGCGCTGCGGCTCGGGCGTTTTCTCGCCCTCGCCCTGCCCCGGCTCGCTCGCCGCCGCCCGATCCTCGTAGGCCTTGCGGGCCCCGTGGTCGACTTCGATCATCAGCTTGTCGACCTTCATCGCCCGGCCCAGCGCCTCGCGCCAGCTGCGCGGCAGCGGTGCCAGGAGCTTGTAGAGGACGCCGTTGGCGCGCGGGACGAAGACGTCGAAGCGCGGCACTTCCATCGCGTCGACGATCTCGTTCGCCACGTCGGAGGCCTCGACCGGCTTCACCCATTTCTGGCCGACGCCGCTGGTCAGCTCGGTGTTGACGACGGTCGGCATCACGCAGAGGACCTCGATGCCGCTCCCCCGCAGCTCCGTCCGCACGGCCTCGCTGAGGCCGACGACGGCGTGCTTGGTGCCCGAGTAGGTGGCGATCCCGGGCACGCCCGATTTCCCCGCCTGCGAGGCGATGTTGACGATGTAGCCGCTGCCGCGCGGCCGCAGGCGCTTGATCGCCAGCTGGGTGCCGGTGATGACGCCGTGGAGGTTGATGTCGATCTGGCGGTGGATCGACTCCTCGCTCTCGTCCTCGAACGGGGTCACCGGCATGATCCCGGCGTTGTTGACGACGGCGTCGATCGGCCCGAGCTGCCGTTCGGCCTCGTCGAGGAAGTGGGCGAAGGAGGAGCGGTCGGTGACGTCGAGCGAGAGCGCGACGGTGCCGCCGCCGAGCTCGGCCGCAGTCTTCTCCGCCAGCTCGAGATCCAGGTCGCCGATGGCGACGCGGCACCCTTTCCTGACCAGCGCCTGGGCCGTCGCCTTGCCGATCCCGCGGGCACCGCCGGTGATCGCCACGACCTTGCCGCTGAGTGAACGCCGCTGCTTCGCCATCGTGCTCCTCCTCCGTTGCGGCGACCTTCCCTAGGCCGCCGGTTTGTAGACCGTGACCACGGCGGCTCCGCCGAGGCCGATGTTGTGCTGGAGCGCCACCTTCGCGCCCTCCACCTGGCGCTTGTCGGCTTCGCCGCGCAACTGCCAGGTCAGTTCCGAGCACTGCGCGAGGCCGGTCGCCCCCAGCGGGTGGCCCTTCGAGATCAGCCCGCCCGAGGGGTTGACGACGACCTTGCCGCCGTAGGTGGTCGCTTCTTCCTCGACCAGCTTGTGCGCCTCGCCCTCGGCGGCGAACCCGAGCGCTTCGTAGGTGATGAGCTCATTGGCGCTGAAGCAGTCGTGGAGCTCGCAGACGTCGACTTCCTCGGCCGCGACGCCCGCTTCCGCGTAGACGGCGTCGGCCGCGGTCCTCGACATATCGGAGCCGACGATCGTCATGCAGTCGGCGTTCTCGTCGAAGGTCGAGCTGAGGTCGGTGACCATCGACTGCCCCGCGATCTCGACCGCCTGCTCCCAGAGGCCGTGCTTGTCGACGTAGGCCTCGGAGGCGACGATCGCGCAGGCCGAGCCGTCGGAGGTCGGCGAGCACTGCAGCTTGGTCAGCGGGTCGTGGATCATCTTCGCCGCCTTGATGTCCTCGAGCGAGTACTCGTCCTGGAACTGGGCGTAGGGGTTGTTGACCGAGTGCTTGTGGTTCTTCCAGCCGATCCAGGCGTAGTGGTCGGGTTCGGAGCCGTACTTCTGCATGTGGTCGCGGCCGGCGTTGCCGAACATCTGCGGCGCCGGCGGCGACTGCTCGGGGTCGCGGATCTCGAACATCCGCATCGCGTGCTTGTCGAGGGCGTTGGTGCGGTCGGTGTACTTGACGCCGAGGCTGCCCGGCTCCATCTTCTCGAAGCCCAGCGCCAGGGCGCAGTCTGCGACCCCGCCCTTGACCGCCTGCCGCGCCAGGAACAGCGCCGAGGAGCCGGTCGAGCAGTTGTTGTTGACGTTGACGACGGGAATTCCGGTGAGGCCGAGCTGGTAGAGCGCCCGCTGGCCGTAGGTCGAGTCGCCGTAGCAGTAGCCGGCGTAGGCCTGCTCGACGTCCTCGTAAGGGATGCCCGCGTCGGCGAGCGCCTTCTCCCCTGCCTCTTTGGCCCAATCCGGGTAGTCGCCCTCCTTGCTCCCGGGCTTCTCGAACTTGGTCATCCCGACCCCGATCACGTACGTCTTGTTGCTCAACTCCTCGCTCCTCCCATGTTTGGCTGACTGGCCAAATCTACCGTGCCGAGGGGATTGGGCCAAAGACGCCAGGCGATGAAGGCGATGAGGATGCCGAGGACGGTGCCGGTGGCGCGCTCGTCGACCGTCTCGAAGGCGGGCTCCCCGAGGGTGGTGCTGATCACGACCACGTAGGTGGTGATCGCGGTGGTGAAGAGCGCGTACTGGACCGTCAGCAGCCCGAAGCTGAGCGCCGCGGAGGCGGTCAGGACGGCGCCGACCACGAGGTCGTCGCCACCGAAGGCCTCGGCGATCGCGGTGGCGAGGATCAGACCCAGCACCGTGCCAATTGCCCGCAGAACCAGGCGGTGGTCGGTCTCGCCACGGTCCGGGCGCATCACGAAGAGGATCGTCAGCGGGATCCAGTAGCCGTGCTCGTCCATCCCGAGGAGCCGGTAGGCGGCGACGCCTGCTGCGAGCGCGGCGCCGAAGCGGATCGCATGTCTGGCGCTCTGCGACTCCAAGGTCAGGTTGGCGCGCAGGGTCGCTGCCGCCTCCCTCCCGCTCCAGGCCTCTTCCGGCTCGTCGGCGTCGCGGTCGGTGGCGAGCCGGACGAGCAGGGACCAGGCGACCTGAGTGAGGGCTCCAAGGGTCGCGTAGCCCAGCGCCGGCAGGGCGTCGGAGACGGGTAGGAAGAGTCCTTGGGCGATCAGCATCGCCAGCGTCACCGTCAGGCCGACAATCGCCAGCCGCAGGGAGACGCAGAAGCAGTAGCCGGCGAAAACGCCGAGCAGGCCGAGGGCGAGAACCGCGGTCGGCCCGGTCTGGCTGCTGAGGATGCCGAGGGCGGCGGCGATCCCGATCAGCGGCGCGCTCGTCGCCTGCCACCCCGCCCGCGCCTTGGCCGGCGCATCCATCCCCGGGAAGCCGTTGAGGAGGGCGGCGGTGGCGATCGCCCCGGCGCTCTCCGTGTCGAAGCCGAGCTCGAGGACGAGGGTGAGGGCGATCGGGACCGAGAGCAGGAAGCCGCGCCTGATCGCCGGTCCGGGCTCGGAAGGGCCGATCGCGAAGAGCGGCGAGGCGTAGAGCTGCCGCGCCCGTCCCGACGCGTTGAACAGGCGGCCTTCGGAGGCTCTGGGCGGCACGCCCGTGAGGGTAACCTGAGGGGTCGTGGTCATCACCGCCGTCAGCTCCGATCCCGCCGCGGGAGTGGGCATCCTCGCCGCCCTCGCCGCCGGGATCGTCTCCTTCCTCTCCCCCTGCGTGCTGCCGCTGGTGCCGGGCTACCTCTCGGCGGTCAGCGGCGTCTCCGCCAGCGAACTGGAGAGCGCCGGCTGGCGGCGCGTGCTGGGGCCGAGCCTGCTCTTCGTCGCCAGCTTCTCGGCGATCTTCATCCTCCTCGGGCTGACCGCGACCGGGATCGGCTCGGTCCTCCAGGACCACAAGGACCTGCTGACGAAGATCTCAGGGGCGCTGATCATCCTCATGGGCCTCCTCTTCGTCGGCTCGCTCTTCATCACCCGGCTGAACCGTGACTGGCACGTCAACGCCCTGCTCGACCGGGCGGGCAAAGGCGGCCCGATCGTCGCCGGCGCGGCCTTCGCGATCGCCTGGACGCCCTGCATCGGCCCGACCCTGGGAGCGATCCTCGGCGCCGCCTCCCTCTCCGGCTCGGCAGCCCACGGCGCGCTCCTCCTAGCGGTCTACTCGGCGGGCCTCGCGATCCCCTTCCTCCTCACCGCCGTCGCTTTCTCGCAGATGACGACCGCCTTCACCGTCGTCAAGCGCCACTACCGAGCGATCGTCGCCGTCGGCGGCCTGATCCTGATCGCGATGGGCGTCCTGATCTGGACGGGAGAGCTCTTCCAGCTCAACCTCGAAGCCACCAACTGGATGGAAAAAACGGGGTTGGACTTCTATAACGAGGTCTAGTTCACCGAGTCCGCGAAAACCATCCCTGGAGAGACCTTTTCGCGGACTGGCGAATCAGTTCCGAGTCGGCGCGACCGTCTCCAGCTCTTGGCCGACCGCCTCGACGACCTCCAAGCCATCGTCCTCCAGGTCCCGAGAGCAGACGATGCGAAAGCGACCCGTCCCGATCTCCCCATCGGGAACCACCGGCAACCCCCGGATCGTTTCCCAGCCCAGCCGCTCGACCTCGAACGGGTTCATCCGCACCTCCGCCGCCGGGAAGGGGCAGTTGGAGTTGTGCTGGTCGATCGCCTTGGAGATCGCCTCCAGGTTCTTCGCCTCCGGAGAAGCCACGTGCTCAGTTTAGAACCCCGTCGTCTGATGGTCTCCGGAGTCCGAAGCGCTGCTGTTGCATCGACAGTTGCCTCAGGCTCGCTTGGGTCATTTAAGGGGTCATCTGCGCCCTCCAACGAGCGCAACGAGCGCAACGAGCGAGCTGGTTCTTCAACGTTACGGTGTTTCTGCTTTGTCGACCGGTTGAACCAGTACCTTGTGCGTATCATATCTATGCACAAGGGTTTATGATGAAAAGAGTAATTGTGCTCGGCGCTGGAGCAACGCTCTCAGATGTCGCAACGCGCCCCCGCAGAGAGCGTCCCCCCCTCGACCAAGGCTTCTTTCAAATAGCTCGTTTAACGGACCCGAAACTGACTGGCTCGGTAGCAAGCTACATGACGAAGACCTACGAAAGCGACATCTTGAGGCCCACCGAGGACTCTCTCGAGCGGGTGATGGGGCAGATCTACACGGACACCTTCAATCCGGGTCTGAAATCCGAGGCAACTGAGGCATTTCGTTCACTTCTACGTCTCTTCACTAGTCGAATCGCTACCACTACGAACAGTCTGCCAGCCACCACCCGAAGATACCTCTACCGAATCATCAATCACTATTTGAAGAACGGCTGTAGTCCAGATGAATTGACCATCATCACCTACAACCAGGACCTGCAGGTTGAGAAGACCCTTTGCCTACTCAGTAAGCCTCAACGGTGGCGGAAACAGTCGGATCGAATCTTCAACTTTCCCGGCTGCTACTCCCTCGATGACCGCGAGGTGACCTCGCCCACCTACAAGACGAATGAGGAACTATTCGAGGTCTCAGACCGAGTCGATGATTGCATTCGGGTTCTCAAGCTGCATGGATCGCTCAATTGGTATTCCTCCCACACCAGCAAGCGGCCAAGCCAGCAGGCAATGTTTAACCCTCGCCGAAATTTAGGAATCACTCGCCGACGAATCATTCCGTCTGACATGACTATCTCGGGCAAGAGGCAAACCCACGCGCTGCCTATCGTCGTTCCTCCTGTCACCCATAAGTCCGCTGTACTCCATAACGATCTGAGGAAAGTCTGGCGCCGAGCTGAGCGCGCACTGGAAAAAGCAGAGGAAATAGTGATTTTTGGTTATTCCTGCCCACCATTGGACTTTGAGAGCGCAAATCAACTCCGCCGGGCAGAGAGAAAATCACGAGCCAAGGTCTCAGTGATTGACCCGAACGGTGCGATTGCGGCTCGCTACATCGAACTGCTCAATCCCCAAAGTCTGACTTACTTCAGATCTGCAAAGGCTTATCTGGCAAGCCTCCGCTAGGGTCGATTTTCGTCACCCGTCCCCTTTACCATCGACGGGTGAGCTTCGAGCCCTGCATCGCCCATCTCGACATGGACGCGTTCTACGCGTCGGTGGAGCTGCGGCGGCGGCCTGAGTTGAGGGGCAAGCCGGTGGTCGTCTGCGGGTCGGGGCCTCGAGCGGTGGTTACCACGGCCAGCTACGAGGCGCGGAAGTTGGCCGGGATTCATTCGGCGATGCCGGCTGCGGTGGCTCGGCGGCGATTGCCTGATGCCGTGTATCTGCGGCCGGACTTTCCCGCCTACCGGGAGGCCTCGGGGCAGGTGATGGACGTGCTGCGGCGCAATGTGGAGGTGGTCGAGGTCGTCGGCCTGGACGAGGCCTATCTGGACCTGACCGGGATCTTCTCGCCGAAGGCGACGATGCGGCGGGTGGCGACGGAGATCCGGCAGGAGACGCAACTGACCTGCTCGGTCGGGATCTCCGAGAGCCGGATGCTGGCCAAGATCACCAGTGAGCTCGGCAAGCCCCGTGGCCTCGTCGTGCTCTCGCGGGCGCAGGCGCTGGAGCGCTTCGCCGGCCACTCCCCCGGTCTGATCCCCGGGGTCGGGCCGAAAACGGTCTCCCGCTTGGAGGCGATGGGGATCAAGACGCTCGCCGACCTGCGCCGCTGGGAGCGGCCCGCGCTCGAAGACGCCTTCGGCCCTCGCTCGGGCGCCTGGCTGCACGCCCGCGGCAACCTCCTCGACCAGACGCCGGTGACGCCGGAACACGAGACGAAATCGCAATCGACCGAGATCACCTTCGACGTCGACGTCACCCAGCGCGCCGAGCTCGAGCGGCACCTGGCAGAGCTCTCCGATGAGCTCTGCCGGCGCCTCCGCAAACGCGAACTGGAGGGGCGGACGATCGGGATCAAGATCCGCCTCGACGACTGGACCAACGTCACCCGCTCGCACACGATCGAGCGGCCGACCAACGACCCCGCGGTCGTCGGCCCCGCCGCGCTGGAGCTGCTGCGCGCCTACGACCCGCAGCGACCCGTCCGCCTGCTCGGCGTCCGCGTCGCCTCCTTCGAGGGCGAGAAAGCGACGACCGAGCCGGAATCCACACCGGGTCAACTCCAGCTCGGTCTCGCCTCCTAGCGCACTAGCGCGTAGCCATCACCGTGCCCACGCCGGGGAAGCCCAGCTTCAGCTTCACCGCCCAGGTGAGGTCGTAGTCGCGCCCCGCCACGTAGGGGCCGCGGTCGATCACCGGGACCGTCACCGTGCGGCCGTGGTAGCGCAGCTTCACCATCGTCCCGCAGGGCAGCGTCTTGTGAGCGACGCCCATCGTCCCCGGCAGCAGGGTGCCGCCGCAGGCGACGCCGTTACCGAAGATGCCGGGCCCGTAGTAGGAGGCGCCGGCGAGGCGGTAGCTCGTCAGGCTGCGCTTGGCGCTGCGGGAGGCGCGGACCTGCCGGTCGTGGACCACGAACGCGCGCACCGCGTGGGTACCGGTCCGCTCGGGCAGCCAGCGCAGGGCGAAGTTCCCGTTCGCTTTCGTCCAGACGCCGCGCGCGCCCGCGTCGGGGCCGCGGAAGACCAGCTTGACCCGGTGGCGGCCGCTCGGCCGCACCTTGCCGCGCACCGCCAGCCCCCTCCCCTTCAGCACCGAGTGCGTCGAGAGGTGCAGGGAGACGTGGGAGCGCAACCGCTCGTGGTGGTTGTTCGGCCGGCTCTGCGCCGCCGCCGGCGCCAGACCGACCGAGAGCGCGGCGGCAGCCGCCACCGCGGGCAGGAGTTTTCGCATCTGAGTTGCTCGCTTTCTGCTGCCTAGCTGGATCGCTGACCCTGCGCTCAGAGGCGAGGGGACTCGGCAGGTCGTTTCCGAGAGAACACCCTAGGTCGCCCATCGGAGCGCGAATGTGAGCGGACGCACACATTCCCTAAATGCAACGTAAGTGCCTATGCCGCTTCAGGCCGCATTCTCCGAAGCTTTACCTGGCCCTAGACCCGTGTGCGAAGATGAATTCGTGACGAAGCCAGAACGCCTCAGCGGGCTCGATACCTCGTTCCTCCACCTGGAGCGCTCCGGCGCCCACATGCACGTCGCCTCGACCTCGATCTTCAAAGGCGAAGCGCCGACCCACGAGGAGTTCCGCGACCACATCGCCTCGCGCCTGCACCTGGTGCCGCGCTTCCGCCAGAAGCTGCGCTTCGTCCCCTTCGACCAGAGCCGGCCGGTCTGGATCGACGACCCGCACCTGAACCTCGACTACCACGTGCGCCAGACCGCGCTGCCGGCGCCGGGCTCCGACGAGCAGCTGCGCAACCTCGCGGCGCGGATCTTCTCCCAGCAGCTCGACCGCTCGAAGCCGCTCTGGGAGCTGTGGCTGGTCGAGGGACTGAGCGGGGATCGGTTCGCGATCATCGGCAAGAGCCACCACGCCCTCGTCGACGGAGTCTCCGGCGTCGACATCACCACCGTCCTCTTCGACCTCGACCCCGAGCCGGCGGGCGCGCCCGAGAAGGCGCCGCCCTGGCTCGCCCAACCCGAACCGACCGACGTCCAGCTGCTGACCGAAGCCTGGCGGGAGCGGCTGACCAGCCCGAAAGAGATCTACCGCGGCTTCCGCGCTGCGATGCGCGGCCCGCGCCAGGTGCTGAAGAACGTCGGCGCGACCTCGAAGATGGTCGGCGCCGGCCTCTCGGCCCCCGACACCGTCTTCAACGTCGAGATCGGGCCGCACCGCCGCTTCCAGATGACCCAGACCGACCTCGGCGACCTCAAGCGCGTCAAGGACGCCCACGGCGGCACCGTCAACGACGTCATCCTCTCGATCGTCGCCGGCGGCATCGGCCGCTACCTGCGCGCCCGCGGCCACGACACCGAGGGGCTGGAGCTGCGGGCGATGGTCCCCGTCAGCGTCCGCACCGCCGAGGAGCACGGCGCCCTCGGCAACCGCATTTCGGCGATGATGGCGCCGCTGCCGGTCTGGTGCGAGGACCCGGTCGAGCGGCTGCAGCTGATGACCAACGAGATGGGCGACCTCAAGTCCTCCGGCCAGGCAGTCGGCGCCGAGATCCTCACCAAACTGACCGACTTCGCGCCCTCGACGATCGCTTCCCAGGCGGCCCGCCTGCAGCCGGCGCAGCGCTTCTTCAACCTCGTCGTCACCAACGTGCCGGGGCCGCAGTTCCCGCTCTACGTCCTCGGCCGCAAGATGGAGTCGATCTTCCCGATGGTCCCCCTCGCCCGCCGCCAGGCCCTCTGCGTCGGGATCATGTCCTACAACGGCCAGGTCAACTTCGGCCTGATCGGCGACTTCGACGCGATGGCCGACCTCGACAGCTTCGCCCTCGACCTCGAGGCGGCGACCGTCGAGGTGATCGCCACCGCGCCCACCAAGAAGAAGGCGACGAAGAAGAAAAAGACCGCCGCCTCCAGCAACGGCGCCAGTCCGGTCGCCGCCGAGCGCTCCTAGCTCAGCGAACCAGCCGGCCGGCCACCACGAACGGGAGGCCGTCGGTGAGGTAGTTCCAGTCGAGGCTGCCGACGTTGAAGCCGCTGGCGCGGGCATCGGCGTTGATGACGACCGCGGTGATCCGCTTGAAGCGGCCGGGGCGCGGCAGGCGCACGCTCAGCCGACCGCCGCCGCGGCTGTAGGCGAGGCGGACCCTGGGCCGGCCCTGGCGCTCGCTGCCGAGCCGGCCGACGAGGGCGATGCCCGCCGCGGTCCCGCGCGGGGCCTGCAGGTCGACGACGACGGCGCGGCCCTGCCGCGGGCGCACCCGCAGCAGCTGGAAGGTGGTGTGGTTCAGCATCCGCGTCAGCGGCGCGCCGCCGAGCTGCAGGTGGCCCTGGCGGCGGGCGTCGGGGAAGAGGCGGCTCTCGCGGAACCCCTTCCCGGTCCGCCACTCGGCGACGGCCGCGGCGAAGCGGGCGAAGTCGTAGCTGAGGTCGGAGCGCCCGCTCGCGCGCAACGCCCGTTCATAGGTCCCGACCGAGAACCCTCCGGGTTTCGAGTCGATCGCCCCCGCCCACGCCTTGCGGATGATCGCGGGTCCGTAGCGGCGCGCCAGCCACTGGTTCCAGACGGCGCTGCCGTACTCCTTGATCGAGCTCGCGGTCAGCGGCGTTTCGTAGAGCTTCACCCAGCGCCGCACGTAGCGCAGGTAGTCGTTGATCCCGTTGAAGACCTGGTCCTCCATCCAGGTCGCACTCGCCTCGGCGAACCAGGGGTCCTGGTAGGCGTCGTAGCCGAACTGGAGGATGTGGTTGTACTCGTGGGCGAAGGTCACCTGCAGGTCGGCGAGCGGCCTGGTCCCCGGGAACTCGAAGGCGCTGTAGTCGTTGTCGAGGACGAGGTAGCCGTGCAGCCGCCGCGGGATCCGGTGCTGCTTCGTCGCCTGGCCGCGGTCCGGCGCCGCGTAGCCGAAGAGTTCGCCGCCGATCTGCGAGAGGTAGACGTCGGTCTTGCCGTTGCGGCCGCCGCGGCGGCCGTCGCTCCGCGGCTCGCGCCAGCCCAGCTTCTCGTTCTCGACCCGGTGGACGCGTTCGGCCACCCGCACCACCGTCTCGACGAAGTCGGGGATGTCGTCGCCGTCGCGATCACTGAGGTTCGGCGCATCGAGCCCCTGATCGACCCAGTGGACGCAGAAGTGGCGCGAGCAGGCCGGCGAGCGCGGCGCCTCCGGGACCGAGTAGGCGTTGCGGTTGGGGTCGTTGTCGTCGGTCGGTCGCCAACGCGGCGCCAGGAAGGGCTTCTGCGCCTTCGAGGCGAGGGTCGCGGGGGCGAGATCTGGAGCGGCGTGGGCCGGCCCGGCGAGCGCGCCCGTCAGAAGCAGCGCCGCCGAGGACCCCACCAGTAGCCGTCGGCGGTTCCGCATGCCCAGGAAACCCTAGCGACGCTCGAAAGTACCTCCGATGGGTAACGAGGAGATACTTCCCGGATGCGCGTAGCCCTCGCCCAGATCAACCCCACCGTCGGCGCCGTCGACGCCAACGCCGCCAAGGTCGCCGAGTGGATCGCCAAGGCCCGGGAGGCCGGCGCCGAGCTGGTGATCTTCCCCGAGCTCTGCATCCCCGGCTACCCGGCCGAGGACCTCTACCTGAAGCGCCACTTCCTGCGCGCCAACCAGCGGGCGGTCGAGGAGCTCGCCGCCCACGCCGAGGGCATCGTCGCGATGGTCGGCTTCGCCGAGCCGGCGGCGCGGCCGAGCGACTCCCGCAACGCCCACAACTCGACCGCGATCCTGGCGGGCGGCGAGATCGCCTCGATCTACCGCAAGAACCGGCTGCCGAACTACTCGGTCTTCGACGAGCAGCGCTACTTCATCCCCGGCGGCCAGACGCTGATCACCGACGTCGACGGGATCGGCGTCGGGGCGACGATCTGCGAGGACGTCTGGCAGCCCGGCCCGCCGGCGCAGAAGGAGGCCGAAGAAGGGGCGCAGCTGATCGCCAACCCCTCCGGCTCCCCATACCACCGCGGCAAGGGCCGCGAGCGGGAGGCGATGTTCTGCGAACGCTCCCGCGCCTACGGCGCCTACTTCGCCTTCTGCAACCTGGTCGGCGGCCAGGATGAGCTCGTCTTCGACGGCCAGAGCCTCCTCACCGCCCCTGACGGCAGCGTGATCGCCCGCGCCGCCCAGTTCGAGGAGGAGCTGCTGGTCTGCGAGATCCCCCACTCCGGGCCCGGCCAGCTCGCCGAGCCCCTGGGCGACCTCGACGAGGTCTACGGCGCCCTGGCCCTCGGCCTCCGCGACTACGTCGGGAAGAACGGCTTCAAGCACGTCGGCCTCGCCCTCTCGGGCGGCATCGACTCGGCCCTGGTGGCGATGATCGCCGCCGACGCGGTCGGGCCCGAGCGGCTGACCTGCGTCGTCATGCCCTCCCCCCACTCCAGCTCCGAGACCCAGCAGGACGCCCGCGACATCGCCGCCAATCTCGGCTGCGAGCTGCTCGAGATCGCGATCGAGCCGGTGATGGAGAGCTACGAAGGGGCGCTCAGCGGCTACCTCACCGAGCCCGAGGCGGCGGTCCCGCGGGACCCGACCAAACCCTCAGAGCCCGACCTCACCGCCGAGAACGTGCAGGCGCGGATTCGCGGCAACCTGATGATGGCGCTCTCCAACCGCCACGGCTGGCTCGTCCTCACGACCGGGAACAAGAGCGAGATGTCGGTCGGCTACGCGACCCTCTACGGCGACATGGCCGGCGGCTTCGCGGTGATCAAGGACGTACCGAAGCAGCTCGTCTACGAGCTGGTGCGGCGGCGCAACGAGACCGCCGGCCGGGAGCTCGTGCCCGCCTCGGTGATCGACCGCGCCCCCTCGGCCGAGCTGCGGCCCGACCAGCGCGACGAGGACTCGCTGCCGCCGTACGAGCTCCTCGACCGCATCCTCGAGGCCTACGTCGAGCGCGACCAGGGGCGGGAGGAGATGATCGCCGCCGGGATGCCCGCGGAGACCGTCGACGAGGTGATCCGGCTGGTCGACCGGGCCGAGTACAAGCGCCGCCAGGCGGCGCCGGGAATCCGGATCACGCCACGGGCCTTCGGCAAGGACCGGCGACTACCCATAACCAACCGATTCGGTGGCTAACCGCTAGCTCGGCCGCCGCCTGACGGCGATCGTCATCTTGGCGATGGCACAAGGCTTGCCCTCGTCGTTGAGGACTTCCGCCTGCCAGAGCCAGGTCGTGCGGCCGCGGTGGCGGGCCTGGGCGCGCACTTCCACCCCGCCCTCGGTGACCGGGCGGAGGAAGCTGACCTCGATCGACTGGCCCATCGCCGCCATCCCCTCCTCGTAGACGGCGCCGAAGGTGGCGCGGGAGCAGACGCTCTCGATCAGCGTCGACATCACGCCGCCGTGCATGAGCCCGAAGGGCTGGCGCAGGTCGTCGCGGATCCGCAGCCGCACCCGGGCGTCGTCGGGGTCGTCGCTGAGCCACTCGGTGCCGATCAGCTCGTCGAAATGCACAGGCTTAACCTCAGCGTCTCCGTTCACGGCTGCGCACACTAATAGGCTTCCGACTCGGTGGCGCTGTCCGACGACCAGAAGGCGATCCTGCGTCTGCTTGCCCAGCGGGGTGCGGCGGGATACGAGGATCTATCGGCCCTGCTGGGGATCTCCGTCGAGGAGGTTCATAAACGGGCGCAAAAAGCTGCGGAGGAATTGGAAGCAGATGGGATTCCCGCTCCATCGATACCCGAGCCGGGGGGAGGAGCGCCTCCCGAGACGCCTCCTGCCCCTGCCGCCGAGAAACCCGTCGCGCTTCCGAAAGGTGAGCCGAAACCGCCGCTGAAAAAGGAGCTGAAGCTGCTCGAGGGTCGGGGGCTTTGGGCGATTCTGGCTGGGGTCGCGATCGTGGTCCTGTTTGTGGTCTTCATCCTCGTCGGCGGTGGCGGAGACGACGACTCCGGGGATGGCTCGACTACCGCTGCCGCTACGACCGATAGCTGCAAGGTCGGGAAGGCGCCGGAGGCGAGCGGGAAAAACGTGGAAGCGCTGGCGGTCGCGGCGGTCAAAACCGGGAAAAACGTGACCCGGGCGGTGCTCAATCCCGTCGACGGCAGCGAAGCGAAAGGGCTGGCGGTCTTCGGGCGGGTGAAAAACAGCCTGGCGCTGCAGGTCGCCGCCGAAGGGCTGCCGGCGAGCGGGGAATGCGGCTACACGATCTGGCTCGCCGCCTCGGAGGACAAAATGCTGCCGCTGGCCTCGACCAAGGTCGTCAAGAACGGCGCCATCAACGCTCAGGTCGAAGTCCCGGTCGAAGTCCTCGCCTACCTCGCCAACGAAACCTTCGGCCAGCTGGCGGTCACCCGCACCGACGAATCGCAGCTGAAAGCCTCGCTCGCGCAGGCGACGAAGGAGAAGAAGGCGCCGGTCTACACCGGCACCGAAGTCCTGCGGGGCTCGATCCGCGGTCCGATCGTCGGCGCCGCCAAGCGGCTCGAAGAACAGAAACAGAACGGGAAGTAGCTAGGGCAGAAGCTTGCCGGGGTTCATGATCCCGGCGGGATCCAGCTGTTCCTTGGCGGCCCGGATGAGGTCGAGGCCGACCCGGCCCACCTCCGCCTCCATGTAGGGGGCGTGGTCGCGGCCGACGGCGTGGTGGTGGGTGATCGTGCCGCCGTGGGCGACGATCGCCTCGCAGGCGGCGCGCTTGACCGCCGCCCATTGGTCCACCTCGGCGCCGCGGCGGGAGCGGGAGATGAAGGTGAAGTAGAGCGAGGCGCCGTCGGCGTAGGCGTGCGAGAGGTGGCAGAAGACCAGCCCTGGCGTCCCCTGCGCCGCGAGCGAACTGCGGATCGCGGCGCCGACCGCGTCGTGGAGCTCGCCGAAGCGGCTCCAGGTGTGCGAGGTCTCCAGCGTCTCGACCATCGCCCCCATGCCCATCAGCGTGTCGCGCAGGTAGGGGCCCTGGTAGCGGCCGTGCTCCCAGGCTTGGCCGGCAGCCTGGCCGAGGTAGGCGGCGCCGCCGTAGCGCAGGGCACGCACGGTCAAAGCCCGCCGCCGCGCCACATGCTCCTCGTCGCCCTCGTAGCCGACGATCATCAGGCTGCCTCCGCGCCGCTTGCGGGCGCCGAGATAGCCGTCGAAGAGCCTGCCGCTGATCCCGCGGGGACCCGAGAGCGCCAGCGTCCCTTCCGTCTCCTCCTCGTCGGAGACGCGGATGATCTCCGGCAGCCCCGGTCCCTGCGCCAAGGCGCGGACGATCTCGGCGCCGGCATCGAAGCTCTCCGCCATCCAGGCCTCGTAGCGCCTCACGGTGGGCGCCGGACGCACCCGCAGGGTGACATCGGGGATGACGCCGAGGACGCCCTCGGAGCCGACCACCAGCTCCCGCAGGGCGGGGCCGGCGGCGGTGTGGGAGGTTTCCAACGTCTCCAGGTCTCCCGCAGGTGCCAGGAGGCGGACCGAGCTGACGAGCGAATCGAAGCGCCCGTATCCACTCGAAGCCTGCCCCGCGGAGCGGGTCGCGGCGAAGCCGCCGATCGTCGCGTACTCGAACGATTGCGGGAAGTGGCCGAGGGTCAGCCCCTCGCGCCCGAGCGCCGCCTCCGCCTCGGGCCCGCGCAGGCCGGCGCCAAGGCGGGCGTGCAGCGAGCGCCGGTCGACGCTGACCGCCTGGAGCGCGCCGAGATCGAGGCTGACAAGGCGGCCGTGGGAACCGCGCAGCGGCTCGACCCCACCGACGACGCTGGTGCCGCCGCCGAAGGGGACGACCGCGATGTCCTCGGCGGCGCAGACGTCGATGACGCGGCGCACGGCCTCGGCGTCCCGCGGCATCACGACCGCGTCGGGAGCGTTCTCCAGCGCTCCGTTGCGAAGCCGCGCCAGGTCCACGTAGCCGCGCCCGGTCGAGTGGCGCAGCCGGTCCTCGTCGGAGGTGAAGACGTTCTCCTGCCCCACCGCATCAAGGAGCGCCTGCGGCAACGCCTCCGCATCAGGCAGCTCAACTGCCTCGAGCGACCGCGCGAGCGGCCAAGCCTCCAGTTCCCCGATCCGCTCCCGCAACACCGAGAGCGCCTCGTCGTCCAAGCGTGGCTCGACCGCCGGGTCCCCCCACCCCCACCACTTCGGATCCCGTCGCGGCGCCATCATCGATTCGCCTGTTCCTTTTCGGCCCCGGACAACGAAAAGGAACAACTGAACAGAGCGCTCATCCCAGTGCCCTTTCGATCCCGTCGAGCGCTTCGTCGAGGACGGCGCCCCGGGCGCGGCGCATCAGCGGCGAGCCGAGCTTCGACATGCCTTTCAGCGACTGCTCCTCGGCGATGCTGACCTCGGTGCCGTTGTCGCGCTCGCGCATCCTCACCTCCACCTGCAACGCCTTCAGGTGCCGCTCGAACGGCGTCCCCGCCAGCTCCTGCTCCCAGACGTAGCGCTCCTCCTCGGCCGAGCTGACACAGCGGAAATCGGCTCGCACCCCTCGCCCCTCGGAGGTCTCAAGGACCTTGGTCCAGCGGGTCCGGCGGCCGCCGCTGCCCTCGACGTTCTCGACCCGACTCGTCCGCGGCCACCAGCGCGGCAGGTTGTAGGGGTCGGAGACGAGCTTCCAGACGTCGCCGAGCGGCGCCTGCAGCGTGCGCGTGCGGGTGACGCGAGCCACGGGAGCCGGCTATTCGCCGGCGAGGCGCCGCAGGTCGCGCACGAGCAGCAGGTGCTTGAGGTGGCTGACCGTAGCCGCCAGGCTTTCGAGGCTTTCCAGTGCCTCCTTGCGCCGCTCGGGGTTGCGCGAGCGCAGCGAGGGGCCCAGCAGCGCTTCCAGCAGGTTCGCCTCGCGGTCCGCCGAGGAGCGGAAGACGCGCAGGTTCCTCGCCCCCACCCCCACCCGAGAGAGCTCGTTGGCGGCGCGGACGATCTCGCGGTCGGTCTCGTCGTAGACGACCTTCCCCTCGCGTTTCTCCGGCTGCACAATCCCGTAGTTCTCGAGCTCGCGGATCAGCTCCTCGCGGGCGCCGGTCTCCTCGACGATCTCCTCGACCGAGAGGTAGGCGCGCGAGGTGTCGACGAGGATCGCCCGCCGCACCCCGCCCGTGGCAGGCTTGCGATCGCCGTCGCCGAGGACGACGTCGCCGCCCGCGGCGAGCTCCTGGCGGATCACCCGCAGGGGCAGGAACTCGTCCCGCTGCAGCCGCAGGATCGTCCGCAGCCGTTCCACGTCGGCCTGGCTGTAGAGGCGGTAGCCGCCCGAAGTCCGGCGCGGGTTGAGCAGCTTCTGGTCCTCGAGGTAGCGGATCTTCGAGATCGAGACGTCGTCGAATTCGCCCTGGAGGATTTTGCAGACGGCGCCGATCGTCAGCGCCTTGCGCGGCCGGCTCGGGGATTCGGCGGTGCGGCCCTGCTGTTCGGAGACAGCCACCTCAGCGCTCCAGATAGCTCAGCTTGTACTTGCCGACCTGGATCTCGTCGCCGTCGGCGAGACGGTGGGACTCGATCCGGCGCCGGTTCACGTAGGTGCCGTTGAGGGAGCCGAGGTCGTCGATGTAGAGGCCGTCGCGCCGCCGCACCAGCAGCGCGTGGTTGCGGGAGACGGTGACGTCGTCGAGGAAGACGCCGGCGTCGGGGCTGCGGCCGATGCTGACCCGCTCCTCGGCAACGCTGAAGCTCTCGCCGGCGCGGCCGCCGCCGCTGCGGATGACCAGCGCCGCGCCGCTCTCGGAGACCACCTCGTCGATGTCGACCGGCGTCATCTCGCCGGTCTCGTCGACCCGGTAGGTCATCGTCGTCGGGTCGTCGCCGGCCTCTTTCTGCCCGCCCAGGTAGGCGCCGCACTTCTGGCAGTAGTTCGCCCCCTCAGGGTTCGCGAAGCCGCACTCGGGACAGTGGACAGCCATGGCCGGCCCCGCTCAGGCGGCGGGCTCGTCCTCCGTCGGCGGCTGCGTCTCGCCGGCGAGGATCTTGGTCAGCTGCTCGACGTCGTCACCCGAGATCATCGACTCCCCGGCCTCGCGTTTCTGTCGCAGGCGGTTGACGAGCTCCGCGCGCAGAATGTCGATCTTCCCGTGCAGGACGCGCCGCTTGTAGGAGATCTCGTTCTCCTCTGCCGTCAGGTTGTCGATCATGTCCTTCAGCTCCTTGTCGCTGAGAGAACCGAGATCGGGAAAAGTCTCCTCCATCGTGCTCCTAACTCGAGGAGGCGGGGCCTCCGTTTGCGGGTGACGATGATAGCTGCCTCTTCAACCAAGGTTCAACCCTAGGTTGAAGGTTTGCCTCAAGCTGGGCGTCAGCTTGCGGCTTGGCGTTCGCGCACGGTGCGGATGCCGGTCTGCGCGTAGAGCACGGTGGCGATGATCGCCATCACCAGCCCCCAGATGAGGAGCGCAGTCGCGACCCATCCCGGCGCCAGCAGGGCGAGGAAGATCCCGCCCATGATCGGGAAGACCGAGATCCGGCCGGGCCAGTTGACCTCGATGTCGACGCCGTGGCGGAGCCCGTACTGGGCGAGGAAGAGCATCGCCAGCTCGCGCAGCGCCAGCAGCGCCAGCGCCCAGCGTGGCAACAGCTCGAACCTCCAGCAGACAACCGCACCGGCGAGGATCGTCAGCCGGTCGACGAGCGGGTCGAGCAGTGCCCCCATGCGGCTGTACTGGCCGGTGATGCGGGCGAGGATGCCGTCCAGATAGTCGCCGGCGGCGATCGCCCAGTAGACCATCGCCGAGAGGACCGAGGTTCCGTCGTCGGTGTTGTAGGCGAGGACGAGGAAGACGGGCAGCGCCGCCAGCCGCAGGTAGCCGACCGCGTTGGGGATCGTCCACGGGTGCAACGGCTCGCCCTTGCGGGTCGAGGGAGGCGGCGGCGCGCTGCGGTCGAGCCCGAAGAGGCGGCGGACCCGGCCGCGGCCGAAAGGGTCGTGCTCAGTCATCGGAAAGCGCCGAGCAGGCCATCGCCCTAGTACGCCTTGGCGAAGATCGCTTCGGTTGTCGCGGGTTTGCCGGTGAGGACGCAGGTCGCGCCGTCGGCCAGGCCCTGGTCGAAGGGCAGACAGCGGACCGTGACCTTGAGCTCCTCGAGCAGCTGCGCCGACTCGGGGGCTTCGCTCCACGGCGCCCGCACGAAGCCCCCGGCGCTGGCGTCGGCGGGGTCGGTGTCGAACCACTCGCGGAATTCGTCGAGGGTCTCGATGTCGTCGCGGCTGCGGGCTCGGAGCCGCTCCGCGGCGGCCCGGTGGTAGGCACCCTGGATCTCGGCCAGCAGCGCCGGGATCGCATCGGCGACCTTGGCACGCTCCAGCGACTCGGGCTTCGCGTCCCCGGTGTCGCGGCGGCGCAGCGCTACCACGCCCTCTTTCAGGTCGCGGGGGCCGAGTTCGAGAACCAGTGGCACGCCTTTGCGGGTCCACTCCCAGCGCTTGTCCGGCGGTTCGCGGTCACGCAGGTCGGTGGTCACCCGTACGGGCGCCCCTTCGAAGGAGAGCTCGCCGATCTCCCGAGATAGATCCGCGGCGGCCTCGAGCACAGCCGGCCCCTCCTCCCCGCGCGGGATCGGCACGATCGCGACCTGCTGCGGCGCCACAGTCGGCGGCAGCCGCAGGCCGACGTCGTCGCTGTGACTCATGATCAGGGCGCCGAGCAGGCGGGTCGAGACGCCCCAGGAGGCGGTGTGGACGAGCCCCCGCTCCCCCTCTTTGTCGAGGAAGGTGATCTCCGCCGCCTCGGCGAAGCTCTGGCCCAGGTAGTGCGACGTCCCGGCCTGCAGCGCCTTGCCGTCCTGCATCATCGCCTCGATCGAGAGCGTCTGGACGGCGCCCGGGAAGCGCTCTTCCTCGGGCTTCTCGCCGGTCAGCACCGGCATCGCCAGGAACGAGTCGGCGAAGCTGCGGTAGACCTCGAGCATCTGCTCGGCATTCGCCCGCGCTTCGGCCTCGCCGGCGAAGGCCGTGTGGCCCTCCTGCCAGAGGAACTCGGTCGTCCGCAGCAGCACCCGCGGCCGCATCTCCCAGCGGACGACGTTGGCCCACTGGTTCACCATCAGCGGCAGGTCGCGGTAGGAGTTGATCCATTTCGCGAACGAGCGGCCGATGATCGTCTCCGAGGTCGGCCGCACGACCAGCGGCTCGGCCAGCTTCCCCCCCGGCCGCAGGTGCCCGGGAGAGTCGGGGTCCGCTTCGAGCCGGTGATGCGTCACCACCGCCATCTCCTTGGCGAAACCCTCGACGTGCTCGGCCTCGCTCTCGATGTAGCTGAGCGGGATGAAGAGCGGGAAATAGGCATTGGTGGCGCCGCTGCGCTTGATCATCCGGTCGAGCTCGGCCTGCATCAGCTCCCAGATCGCGTACCCCCAGGGCCGGATCACCATCGAGCCGCGGACGTGCGCGAGTTCGGCCACCTCCCCCTCGCGGACGACAGCCTGGAACCAGGCGGGAAAGTCCTCCTGCCTGGAGGGAGACACGCCTTTGTTCTTCGACTTGGAGGCCACGGGCGGGAGCCCGAGAAGCTATTCGATCTCCCGCCCCAGCGCCCTCAGTTGATCCAGATCGCCACCTGCGCTCCCTCTTTGCCGGCATTGCTTTCGTAGCCTTTGGCTGTCTGGGTGCCGATGAAGAAGCCGTCTTTGTGCACGCCTTCTGCGCCGCAGGTTTTGCCGCCGCCTTTGACCGTGTATTCGAGCTGTTCGATTCCGTAGGTGATCTGCACGTAGCTGGGCGTCCCCAGGACCTTGTGGTCGACTCGCGGTTCGAACGGCGTCAGCGGCGGAATTTCAAGGGTGCAGACCGAGACGCCGAAGGTTGTCGGTGTGAGCTTGATCTTGTTCCCGCCTTCGCACCCGATGTGCATCGGCCCCGGTGTGTGGGTCTGCCCGGGGGATGTTTCGATCACCACTTCTTCGTATGTGTAGGTGAAGCTGCAGCCGGTGGTGATGACGTCGACTTTGGCGAAGCCGAGCCCGGAGCAGCCGCTGAAGCTCGGGGTCACCTTGAGCGAAGGCTGATCGGTTTTGGTCATCGTCCCTTCGATGTTCGCCGTCGTGCATTTGATTTCGCCGGCGTTGACTTTGAAGACGAAGGAGCCTGCCGACAGCGCCCCTGTGATGATCCGCGGGGCTTCCGCCGTCCTTATTTCCTTCAGGGCCATCGCCGGCGACGCGGCGACGGCGGTGATCAGTAGCGCCGCCAGGACCATCGCCCCGAACGGCTTTGCATAACGAGTCATTGCCCTCTCCCTCGTGTCAGATGCCTGCCCAAGGGAGGCATTAGCAGGACCAAGGTGGCTGAGCAAAGATGCTCGGGTTTTTTGTCGCCGGAGGCCCCAGGGCGCGCCTGGGGCGCGCCGATTACGCGCGCGTGAAACGCCGTCCCGCGGTTGGCGAATCCTCCTCGTCGAGGAGGACCTTGTCGGACTCGCCGCGTTCGACCGCCTCCTTCTCCATCGCGGCGATCTTCTCGGGGGTGAGGTCGCCGGCATTTTCGCGCTCGATGTTGGCGACCCACTCGGCCCCCTCTCGGGACTCGGCCTCGTCGAACTCGACCTGGCCGCCGCGGTCGAGCGACTTGTCGATCTCCTCGAAGAGGGTGTCGACGAGCTTCTCCTGCGGGACCTTCCGCAGCGGTTTGCCGCCGGCGAAGATCAGGCCCTCGTTCTTGGCCCCGGCGATCCCGAAGTCGGCGTGGCTGGCCTCGCCGATGCCGTTGACGGCGCAGCCGAGAACGGCGACCTCGACCGGCTCCTCGTAGGACTCGAGGCGCTTCTCGATTTCGGCGACGACCGAGTCCATGTCGAACTGGAGGCGCCCGCAGGTCGGGCAGGCGATCAGGACCGGGCCGCGCTCGCGCAGCTGCAGCGCCTTGAGGATCTCCCAGGCGACCTTGACCTCCTCCTCGGCGTGGAAGGTGGAGAGGCTGATCCGGATCGTGTCGCCGATCCCGTCGGCGAGCAGCGTCCCCAAGCCGACCGCCGATTTCAGCGAGCCGCCCCATTTCGTCCCCGCCTCGGTCACGCCGAGGTGCAGCGGGTACGGGATCTTCTCCGAGAGCAGCCGGTTGGCGGCGATCGTGTACGGGACGTTGGTCGACTTGATCGAGACCTTGAAGTTCTCGAAGTCGAGCCCCTCCATCAGTTCGACGAACTCGACCGCGGCGGCGACCAGCGCCTCGACCGGGGCTTCGCGCTCCAGCTCGTGCAAGTGCTTCGGCAGCGAGCCCGAGTTGACCCCGATCCGCATCGGCACCCCAGCGGCGGTCGCCTTCTCGGCCACCTCGGCGACTTTGTCGCGGCCGCCGATGTTGCCCGGGTTGAGGCGGATGCAGTGGGCGCCGGCGTCGATCGCTTTCAGCGCCAGCGTGTGGTTGAAATGGATGTCGGCGATCACCGGGATCGGCGATTCCTTGACGATCGTCTTCAGCGCCTCGGCGTCCTGCTCGCGCGGCACCGCGCAGCGGACCAGGTCCGCACCGGCGTCGGCGACCTTGCGGATCTGCTCCATCGTCGCCGCCAGGTTCGCGGTCTCGGTCTTGGTCATCGTCTGCACGGCGACCGGAGCGCCGCCACCGATCGGCACGTTGCCGACGAAGATTTGCCTTTTGGAAGCCATATACAGAGCTTATTGAGCCCGCGCGGCGGGCTAGCGGACCTCGAAGCCTTCGCCAGTGATCCTGCCGATGTCGTTCGAGAGGCCTAAGAAGAACAGCATCAGGACGAGGGCGATCCCGACCATCGTCGCCCGCTCCATCACCCGCAGCGAGACCGGCCGCCCGCGCACCTTCTCGACCAGCGACCAGAAGATGTGGCCGCCGTCGAGGGGGAGGATCGGCAGCAGGTTGACGAGGCCGAGCGAGAGGCTGACGAAGGCGAGCAGGAGGAGGGCGCGTTCGAGGCCCTTTTCGATCACCTGGTGGCCGACGTCGCTGATCCCGACGACGCCGGAGACCTGCTTGCGCTGTTCGGATTCGAAGAGGTGGGTGAAGACGTGGACGGTCCCCGAGGCGACTTCCCAGATCGCGTCGCCGGCTTCCTTGGCGGCGGTGCCGGCGCCGATCGGGTGGTTGACGCTGCCGTAGGAGAACCCGACCAGGGCGCGCTTGACTTCGGAGTCGTAGCGCGGGTAGACGGTGATCGTCTTCAGCTCGCCGTCGCGCCGGACCTGCAGCCGCACCGGCGTCTCCGCCACGCAGCCGTCCACCTGCTTGCCCTCGCACTTGTGCGAGCCGACGGTTTCGCTGAACTTGACCAGTCGCTCCTCGGTACTGAGGTCGGCGTAGCGGTGGCCGTCGACGGCGACGATCTCGTCGCCCGGCCGCAGAACCTTGGAGGCGGGAGCGCTGCGGGTCTCGCCGACGGTCTGCTGGATTTCCTCGCGTCCGTTCGCCCAGTAGACGCCGAAGAGGATCGCGAAGGCGAGGACGATGTTGACCGCCGGGCCGGCGGCGACGACGACGATCCGCTTCCAGACCTTCTGCCGATAGTAGGCGCGGTGGGCGACCTCCGGAGGCACGTCCTCCTCCGGGTTCATGCCGGTGATTTTCACGTAGCCGCCGATCGGGATCGCTTTCACCCCGTACTCGGTCTCGCCACGTTTGAACGACCAGATCGTCGGCCCGAAGAAGAGGAAGAAGCGCTCGACCCGCATCCCCGTCGCCTTGGCGGCGGCGTAATGCCCCGCCTCGTGGAGGAGGATCAGCAGGCAGAAGCCGACGAAGACCCAGAACCAGCTCATGCAGGCATCAACCCCCTGATCTGGCCTTCGCTGCGCTCCCGCGCCTCGGCGTCGGCCGCGAAGAGGTCATCGAAGTGACCGACCGGGCGGGCCGGCATCTCCTCCAGGACCGCCTCGATCACCGCCGGGATGGCCGTGAACGGAATCCGCTCGGCGAGGAAGGCGGCGACCGCGACCTCGTCGGCCGCGTTCAGCACGCAGGGAGCGGTCCCTCCGGCCGCACCCGCCTCGAGCGCCAGGCGCAGGCAGGCGAAGGTCTCCAGGTCGGGCTCCTCGAAGGTCAGCGAGCCGACCTTGGCGAGGTCGAGCTGCGGCACGTCGACGTCGGCCCGCTCGGGGTGGTTGAGCGCATAGGAGATCGGCACTCGCATGTCGGGGTAGCCGAGGTGAGCCAGCGTCGAGCCGTCGTTCAGGTGGATCAGCGAGTGGATCAGCGACTGCGGGTGGACGACGACGTCGAGCCGCTCATATGACACGCCGAAGAGGTGGTGCGCCTCGATCGCCTCGAAGCCCTTGTTCATCAGGGTCGCCGAGTCGATCGTGATCCTCCCCCCCATCCGCCAGGTCGGGTGCGCGAGGGCGTCGGCAACGCTGACCCCGGAGAGGTCGTCGCGGCCGCGGAAGGGACCGCCGGAGGCGGTCAGCACCAGCCGCTCGACCGTCCCAGGCGCCTCCCCGTGGATCAGCTGGAAGAGCGCCGAGTGCTCGGAGTCGACCGGCAGCAGCCGCGCCCCCGTCGCCTCGGCCAGCGCCATCACCAGCTCGCCGCCGAGCACGAGGCTCTCCTTGTTGGCGAGAGCGACGTCGATCCCCTCGCTGAGGGCGACGATCGTCGAGCCGAGCCCGGCGGCGCCGACGATCGCATTGAGGACGAGGTCGGGTTCGCTGTTCACGATCAGATCCTGCACCCCTTCCTCGCCGCCGAGAACCTGGCCGTTCCAGGTCCCGAGAGCGCTCGCGGCAGCCACCTCGTCGGCAAGAGCGACTACTGGAACGCCATGCTCGCGCGCCTGCTCAACCACCGCCTCCCAGGCACTGCCGGCCGCCAGGCCGACGGCCTGCAGCTGATCCGAGCGCCCGATCACTTCCAGCGCCTGCGTTCCGATGGACCCGGTCGAGCCGAGTACGAGGACCTTCTTCATGCCCGACAGAGGATACGGAGGGGGCCCGTCGGGCGGGCATCACCGATCATAGGCTCCATGTTCAGCGATCCGAATTCAGCCTTCTGGTTCTACGGACGGCTCCACCCCGTCAGCAAGGTCCCTCCGTTCCAAGCCGAGGAGATCGAGGTGGAGGACAAGGTGCGACTAGAGGTTGTCTGGGACGGAATCGGGGTCTGGTCCCGCCCCGGAACCAAGCGCTTCAAGCAGCCCGGGGAAGCAGCGGAGTTGTTCGGGCTGGTGGTGGCCGCCTACGCACTTCTCACCGGGGAAGCCCTCGACTTCTCCAGTGATGGTTGGGTAGAGGCGAAAAATGCCCATTTCGACGGCACCATCCTCGGCTTCCAGGCTAGGCAGATGAAATCGAGCGACCAGGTGAATAAGAACTCCGAGGAAAGCATCGCCCTTCAAAGTGCCTGCTCTCTCGCGGTTGTTCTGCGCAGAGAGTCGGGTTATCGACTCGGCCTGCGGGACATTTACAGCTCTTTGCGGGAGGTCGGCAACGACGCCTTCTTCTACGCCTATCGCGCCATAGAGACCGTGGCTCGCTATGCGCTGGATTGCACCGATCTCGAAGCGGCACAGTGGAAAAAGTTTCACAGCGAGATGGGGATCGATCCTGGCGAAGGAAGGGCCAGGCTCAAACCTTTGAAGGCAGCCCGCGATGCCTTGGCTCACGGCGATGAAGGTGCCACGGCGATCGGGGAAGCAGCCCGGCAGCGAAGGCAACTTCTAGACGTTGCCCGATGGTTCGTCATCACGGCCTTCGAGAAAAGTCCCGCTCTGAACCTGCCCGACCTGACGCCATACAAGCCCTGGTCGAGCCTGCCTCGTCTTCAACCTCAGTAGACGACGGCCACCGAGAGGTAGTAGCCGATGACGATCGTGAAGAAGACGGCGTCGAGGCGGTCGAGGAGGCCGCCGTGGGGGCCGAAGAGGGTTCCCGTGTCCTTGGTGCCGAGATCGCGCTTCAGCATCGACTCGAAGAGGTCGCCGATCGGTGCCACGGCGGCGACGGCGGCGCCGATCATCAGGGCGTCCACCCCTGAGAGCCAGTCCTGGTAGAGGCCGGCGAACCAGAAGCCCATCGTGCCGATGACGAAGCCGCCGACAAGGCCCTCGACGGTCTTGTTCGGGGAGAGGTTGGGGGCGATTTTGTGGCTGCCGAACATGCGGCCGGTGGCGTAGGCGGCGGTGTCGGCGACGAAGGTGCCGACGAGGACGTCGATCAGCAGCGCCGCGCCGTGGTCGGGCAGGCCGCGGAGGAAGACCGCGTGGGTGAGCGGCACCCCGATCCAGACGATGCCGAGCAGCGTCACTCCGAGGGAGACGGTCGCCCCTTCGCGATGGTCGCCCCTGGCGGCGAAGAAGAAGAGCAGCGGGAAGGTCCCCGCGAGCACGTAGAGGACGTTGAAGGCGCTGCCGAAGTGGGCGGCGACGACGAGGGCGGCGACCGAGATGTAGGCGGGAATCGCGAGCGTCCGGTAGCGACTGGTCATTCCCACGTACTCGCCGAGGGCGACAACGCCGAGGGCGATCATCGCCGCCGCGAAGACGAGGCCGCCGGCCACCGTGATCGCGATCGCGAAGACGATCCATGGCAGCGCCACGAGGATCCGCTTCACCGTCTCGCCGCTGCCGCCGCCCCGCCTTTTGCGCCGCGGCTGTCGCGGCGGCCGCTCGCGCGGCTGCTCCGGCTCGTCGTCGAACAGCTCGTCGTCGTCGAAGAGGTCGATTTTCACGACCGGCTCCCGAAGCGTCGTTGCCGCGTCTCGTACTCGCGCAGGCAGGCTTCGAGCGCGGGGCGATCGAAGTCCGGCCAGAGCTCGTCGCGGAAGATGAGCTCGGAGTAAGCGCACTGCCAGAGCAAGTAGTTGGAGAGCCGCTGCTCGCCGCTGGTCCTGATCAGCAGGTCGGGTTCGTGCATCTCCGGCGCGTAGAGCAGCCGCTGGAGCTCCTCCTCCGAGTCGCCGTCGAAGCGCCGCGCCGCGTCGACGATCTCGGCCCGGCCGCCGTAGTTGAAGGCGACGAAGAGGACGATGCGGTCGTTGGCGGCCGTTTCGGCTTCGGACCACTCCATTTGCTCGACCAGGCCCGCCTCGACGCCCTCGCGGCGGCCGATGAACCGCATCCGCACCCCTTCCGACTTCAGCTCCGGGGTTTCGGAGGCGATCCGCTCGCCGAACATCCGCATCAGCCCCCCGACCTCCTCCTCGGACCGGCTCCAGTTCTCGGTCGAGAACGAGTAGACGGTGAGCTCCTCGATCCCCAGCTCGGCGGCGTCGCGCAACCGCGCCTTCAGGGTGTCGGCGCCGGCCTTGTGCCCCTCCACCACCGGCAGGTCGCGCTGCTGCGCCCAGCGGCCGTTGCCGTCGGTGATGATCGCTACGTATTTGGCTGCGGTCACGCTGCGGTGGCCCGCCCTCAGACTTCGAGGATCTCTTCTTCCTTGCCCTTCAGCAGGGAATCGATCTCGGCGATCGCCTCGTCGGTCTGCTTCTGCAGTGACGTCTCGGCCCGGCGCTCGTCGTCCTCGCCGGCTTCGCCTTCCTTTTTCAGCTCGCGCAGGTCGCTCATGATGTCGCGGCGGACGTTGCGGATCGCGACCCGGCCTTCCTCGGCGACCCCGTGCACGACCTTGACCATCTCCCGCCGCCGCTCCTCGGTCATCTCCGGGATCTGCAGGCGGATCAGGTTGCCGTCGTTGCTCGGGGTGAGCCCGACGTCGGACTCCTGGATCGCCTTCTCGATCGCTCCCAGCGCGCCCTTGTCGAACGGCGTCACGGTCAGCAGGCGCGCATCCGAGGCGGCGACGTTGGCCAGCTGCTTCAGCGGCGTCGGGCTGCCGTAGTAGTCGACGACGATGCGGTCGAGCAGGTGCGGCGAGGCGCGGCCGGTCCGCACGGTGGCGAGCTCGCCACGGCTGGACTCGACCGATTTGGCCATCCGCTCCTTCGCGTCCGCGAGCAGTTCGTCGATCAGCTCCACTGGGGTCCCGTCCTCGTCATCCGGCAGGGGCGCTGGACACCAGCGTCCCCACTTTTTCGCCGCAAACGATCCTATCTATGTTCTGCTCGTCGCCCATGTTGAAGACGTAGATCGGCAGGTCGTTGTCCATGCAGAGCGAGAGCGCGGTCGAGTCCATCACCCGCAGGCCCCGCTCGATCGCCTCCCGGTGGGAGATCGCCGGGATGAACTTCGCGTCCGGGTTGGTCGCCGGATCGGAGTCGAAGACCCCCTCCACCCCGTTCTTCGCCATCAGGATCGCCTCGGCGTGGATCTCCAGCGCTCGCAAGGCTGCCGCGGTATCCGTGGTGAAGAACGGGTTGCCGGTGCCGGCGGCGAAGATCACCACCCGCTCCTTCTCCAGGTGGCGCATCGCCCGGCGGCGGATGTAGGGCTCGGCGACCTCCTGCACTTCGATCGCCGACATCACCCGCGTGTGCTGTCCGTGGCGCTCCAGCGCGTCCTGCAGGGTGAGCGCGTTCAAGACCGTCGCCAACATCCCCATGTAGTCGCCGGTGGCGCGGTCCATGCCGCTGGCGGCGCCGTCGAGGCCGCGGTAGATGTTGCCGGCCCCGACCACGATCGCCACCTCGACGCCGCGGTCGCGGACCGCCGCCACCTGCTTGGCGATCCGGTCGACCTCAGCGGCGTCGGTGCCGAAGTCCTGGCTGCCCATCAGGGCCTCGCCGGAGAGCTTCAGCAGTATGCGCCCGAAGCGCGGCTCGGGAGAGTCGGTCACTGCTCCTGACTCTATTCGCCGACGCGGAAGTAGGAAAAGCGGGCGATCTGGATGTTCTCGCCCGTTTTCGCCGCCAGCTCCTGGCGCAGCTCCTCGATCGTCTTGCCCTCGTGCTTCTCGGCGTTGACGTGGGTCTGGTCGAGCAGCGCGACCTCGCTCGCCCACTTGCTCAGCTGACCCTCGACGATTTTCTCGACGACGTTGTCGGGCTTGCCTTCTTCGCGCGCCTTCTCTTCGAAGACCTTCTTTTCGGCCTCGCGTTCGTCCGCCGGGATTTCCTCGGTGGAGACGTACTGCGGCGCCGTCGCGGCCGCGTGCAGGGCGACCTGGTAGGCGAACACCCGGAACTCCTCGTTGCGGGCGACGAAGTCGGTCTCGCACTGGACTTCGACCATCGCCCCGACCTTGTCGTTGGCGTGGATGTAGGAGGCGACGACGCCCTCGTTGGTGCCGCGGCCTTCGCGCTTGGCGGCGGAGGCCTGCCCCTTCACCCGCAGCAGCTCGACCGCCCGCTCGACGTCGCCGTCGGCCTCGACCAGCGCCGATTTCGCGTCCATCATCGCCGCCCCGGTCCGGTCCCGGAGCGCCTTCACGTCAGCAGCAGTGATGCTCATTTCCCCTCCTCAGTTTTCTCGTCAGCGGCCGGCGCTGCCGCCTCGGCGGCCGGAGCCTCGGCTTTCGCAGCCTCGGGCGCAGGTTTCTCTGCCTCGGGCGCGGGCGCGGGCGCGGGCGCGGCCTGAGGCTGCTGTTTCTCCTGCACTGCTTTCTGCTGAGCCGCGGCGGTCGCCTGCGCGGCTTTCTCAGCCTCTTCGGCGGCTTTTTTCGCTTCCTCGGCTTCGACGCGGGCCTTCTCTTCCTCCTCGCGCTTCTTCCGCTCTTCCTCCTCGCGTTTGCGCCGCTCCATCTCTTCGGCGATCCGCTTCTCCTCCTGCACCCGCCAGGCGGAGGAGCCGTCCTCGACGGCTTTGCCGATCGTGCCGATCACCAGCTGGCAGGAGCGGATCGCGTCGTCGTTGCCCGGGACCACGTAGTCGACGGGCGTCGGGTCGCAGTTGGTGTCGACCAGGCCGATGATCGGGATCCGCAGGCGCGCCGCCTCGTTGACCGCGATCTCCTCGGTTTTCAGGTCGGCGACGAAGACCGCGTCGGGAAGCCGGTCCATGTCGCGGACGCCGCCGAGGTTGAACTCGAGCTTGGCGAGTTCGGCCTCCATCCCCATCCGCTCCTTGGTCGGCAGGAGGTCGAGTTTCCCCTCCTCTTTCCAGCCGTTGAGCTCGTGCAGGCGGGCGATCCGGCCCGACATCGTGTTGAAGTTGGTCAGCAGGCCCCCGAGCCAACGTTTGTTGACGTAGGGCATACGGCATCTTTCGGCCCACTCCTGGATCGTGTCGCGGGCCTGCTTCTTGGTCCCGACGAAAAGGACGGTGCCGCCGCCGCTCGCCAGCTCGCCGGCGAAGCGGCGGGCGTCCTCGAGCAGGGTCTCGGTCTGCAGCAGGTCGATGATGTGGATCCCGTCCAGCTCGCCGAAGATGAAGCGGCGCATGTTCGGGTTCCAGCGGCGCGTCTGATGGCCGAAGTGGACCCCTGCCTCGAGCAGGTCTCGCAGGTCCGCCTGCGGCGTTGCGGTGCCAGCCTCCATGTGTGTTTCTCCTTGGGTTGTGGTGAAGCGCCCCGTCCCGCTCCCCGGGACCTGGTGGTGGCCAGGCAGGATCCGGTTAGGCCGACGGACGAGGGTTGATTTGAACAGGGGATTGTAGAGCGGCGCGGCTATTCGGCGTGCGCCGCCTCCAGCGCCCGCTCGAGATCCCCGGGCAGCGGCGAGCTGAAGCCGAGCTGCTCGCCGCTCCGCGGGTGGTGGAAGGCGAGGCGGTGGGCGTGGAGGAATTGGCGCTCGAGGCCGTACCGCATGGCGCCGCCGTAGGTCGCATCGCCGGTCAGCGGATGACCGATGGCGGCGAAGTGGGCGCGGATCTGGTGCGTGCGGCCGGTCTCCAGGCGGGCTTCGAGGTAGGTCTCCCGCGGCAGCAGCTCGAGCACGGTGAAATGCGTGCGCGCCTGCCGCGAGGCCGCCCCCGAGACCGCCATCCGGTGCCGCTGCCGCGAGGCACGGCCGATCGGGGCGTCGATCGTGCCGGTGCGGGAGGCGAGCCTGCCGCCCGCCAGGGCCAGGTAGACGCGCTCGACCTCGCGCTCGCGCACCTGCTCCTGCAGCGCCGCGTGGGTCTCGTCATCGCGGGCGACGACCAGAAGGCCGCTGGTGCCCTTGTCGAGCCGGTGGACGATCCCGGGCCGCTCGGGCTCCGAGCCGCCGCCGAGGATCTCCGCCAGCTCGCTGACCAGGGTCGGTCCGGTGTGGGACGGAGCGGGATGGACGACGAGGCCGGCGGGCTTGTCGACCACGGCGAGGTGCTCGTCGAGGTGGACGATCCGCAGCTCCGGCTCAGCCATCGCCGTCCTCGGCCTCGGCGTCGCGAAGGTAGATGAGGACGATGAGGACGACGCCGCAGGTGATCGCGACGTCGGCGAGGTTGAACGGCGGCCAGGAGCCGATGTCGATGTAGTCGGTCACCTGGTCGGCGCGGACGCGGTCGACGAGGTTGCCGATCGCGCCCCCCGCGAGCAGCCCCGTCGCCACCCACATTCCCGGCCGGGTCGGGTTGCGGGCGAAGAGGTAGCCGATCAGGCCGAGGGCGGCGACGGTGACCAGGACCAGCCCCGCCCCGGCGCCGCCGGCGAGGCCGAAGGCAACGCCCTTGTTGTGGGAGAGGGTCAGCCCCAGCGGCCCGAGGACGTCGACCTGCTCGCCCGGGACGAGTTGCGCCTCGATCCTTCCCTTGATCGCCTGGTCGCCGGCGACGACCACCGCGCAGAGGACGGCCGCGAGGCTCCAGGCGCGGGCTGAGGCGCTCACCCGGCGATCAGGTTGACGAGCAGCGCCCGGGCGACGAAGAGGACCAGGAGCCCGAGCATCGGGCTGAGGTCGATCGCGAAGCCGCCGCCCCCCAGCGGCGGGATCAGGCGGCGGAAGAAGTTGAGGTAGGGATCGGTGACCTCGACGCAGAAGTCGAGCACGGCCCGCAGGTACGGGTTGTAGGGCATCCGCGGCACGAAGGAGGCGACGATGCGGATGAAGATCAGGATCACGTAGACGATGAACAGCGCGCTGACGTAGTCGGCGAAGTCGCCGCGGTTGAGCGCCAGCGGGATCATCCGCGCATCCGCTCCAGCGAGGCCCGCACGGCGGCCTCGAAGACCTCGCGCGCGCCCTCGCGATCGAGCGCCTGCAGGCCCGCTTCGGTGCTGCCGCCGGGCGAGGCGACGGCCTTGCGCAGAGCAGCAGGATGGCGGTGGCGCAGCATCTCGGTGGTGCCGATCGCCGTCTCCACCACCAGCTCGAGCGCCAGATCCCGGTCGAGCCCGTCCTTCGCCCCGGCCTCGGCGATCGCCTCCACCGCCAGCGCGAGGTAGGCGGGTGAGCACCCCATCACCGCGGTCGCCGTGTCGAAGTCCTCCTCCGGGATCTCGAAGATCCGCCCGAGCACGGACATCTTCGTCCAGACCAGGTCGCTGGCCGATCCCGCCACACAGAGGACGCCCTTGCGGATTTCGACGCCGACGTTCGGCATCACCCGCAGGATCCGCTCGGCTCCCGGCAGCGCTGCGCTCAGTTGCGCCAGCGTCGTCACGGCGAGCACCGAGACGACCTCCTTCGCCGCGCTGAGCTGCGGCGCAACCTCTTCGAGCCGATTCGGCTTCACCGCCAGCACCACCAGGTCCGCACGGCGGGCGATCTCCTCGTTGGAGACGGCCTCCCCGCCCATGTTGCCAGCGAGCTCCTGCGCCCGCCCGGAGCCGCCGTCGGAGAAGAGCATGCCCTCGAAATCCCCGACCCAGCCGCGCGCCATTGCCGCGGCCATGCTGCCCGACCCTACGAAACCGACGATCATGGCCCGGGAGACTATCCCCGGGCCATGATCGGGTCCGCAGACGCCGCGCTCAGCCGCCCAGAGTCGCGAACAGGTCGGTGTGATCGTTGGTGCCGAGAACCGCCAGGCCGCCGGGGCCGGAGGCCCAGACCGGGACCACCGCGCCGGTGTGCTGCTGGCTCGGCGGCGCCGCCACCGGAGCCGCCCCCGGGCCGCCATAGCCGGCCGTGCCGTAGGTCAGGCTCAGCGTCTGCCCGTCCTTGGTCAGCAGGTTGGTCGAGTAGCCAGTCGGCAGACCGCTGCCGCTCGCGTCCTCGCCGACGATCTGGCTGGTGTGGGAGTGGTCGGCGGTGACCACCACCAGCGTGTCGGGGTGGCTTTCCTGGTAGTCGAGCGCGACCCCGATCGCCTCGTCGAAGGCGACCGTCTCGCCGATCTGGCCGCAGGCGTTGGTCGCGTGGTCCTGCTTGTCGATCGAGGCCCCCTCGACCTGAAGGAAGAAGCCCTTGCTGTGGCCTTTCCCGGTGTCGAGCAGCTTTATCGCCTTCTCGGTCATCGTCGCCAGGCTCGGCTCGTTGGCCGGGCGCTGGTTCTCCGTGCAGGGGGCGGCGGCGCCGCCCTTGCCGGTCGCGGCCGCCGGACCGCTCCACTCGAGCGCCATGTTGCCCGGGTTGAAGAGGCCGAGGATCGGTTTGCCGGCGCTCGCTCCGGCGAGGCCGGCGGCGTCGGTCACGTACTGGTAGCCCTGCGCCTGCGCCGATTCGACGACGGTCTTGCCGGCGTCGGGACGCTGCCGATGGTCGCGGTGAAGCGGTTGCGTCCGCCCCCGAGCAGCACGTCCACCTTGTGGTCGACCTCCTGCTCGGCGATCGAGCCGAGTCCACCGGCGCCCTTCGTCTCCAGCGGGCAGGCGGCCATGTTGGCCGGCCCCTGGCAGCCGCGCAGCGATATGTGGGAGGCGAGTACCGCCGGCGTCGCGTCGGTTATCTCTGCGGTGGAGACGTCGCCGACCTTCATCCCGCGTTTCTGGGCGAGCTCGAGGACCGTGGTCAGGTTGGCGCCGGGGACGTTCTCGGCGCCGCTCGGGCCCTGCGAGATCCGCTCGTCGATCGTTTTGCGGCCGGTCGCCCAGGCCGTCCCCGTCGAGGCCGAGTCGGGGTCGTAGTCGGGCAGGTACGGTGCACTCGCGCCCGGCTTCACCGACCAGGTCGTGTCGAAGCCGGTGAACGGCATCCGGTCGACGTTGAGCGGATTGCGGACCCCCTGGTAGTAGCGGGCGGCGGTGATCTCCTGCGTGCCCATGCCGTCGCCGAGCAGGAAGATCACGTTCTTCGGGTCGCGATCGTGGATCGCCGCCCTGATCTTCTTGATCTCGCTCTTACCGGGCTGGCCGGAGAACGCTCCGGTGGCGGCCGCGGTACCGGCTCCCAGCGCGGCCACCGCGAGCACGGCGGCCAGCACCGTCGACAGACGCTTGCCTTTCATCCAGTTCCTCTTTTCTTCGCTTGATTACGAGTCGTCGATGTGACGCCCGCAACCTAGGAGCGGCCGGCGAAGGCGATGTGGCGGCGGTGTTTCGCCGCTGTGAAAAACCCGTTGCCGGGCGGTAAGGCTAGGACTGGTTGAAGAAGCCCTTGTCGATCAGCCGCGCCTTTTCCTCGGCGGAGACCTCGACGTTGCGCGGCGTCAGCAGGAACATCTTCTCGGCGATCCGCTGCATACCGCCGTCGAGCGCATAGGTGAGCCCGGAGCAGAAATCGATCATCCGCTTCGAGAGCTCGTGGTCGGCGGTCTGCAGGTTGAGGATCACCGGCACCGAGCGTTTGAACTGGTCGGCGACCTGCTGGGCGTCGTTGAAGTTGCGGGGGATCACCAGGTGCACCTGGATGTCGTTGCCGCCGTTGTCGACCGGGCGCAGGGTCCGGGTGCGGCTGGCGGCGATCGGCTCGTCGTCGGCGAAGATGTCGTCGATCTCGTCGCGGCGCGGCCGGCGCGAGGTCGGCAGGCGTCGCACCGAGGAACTGCCTTCACCGCGTTCGCGGCGACCTTCGAAGACTTCCTCGGTCCCGGTCTCGGGCTCGAAGTCTTCCTCGTATTCGGGGCCGTAGTCGTGATCCTCGGCGAGGCCGAAGTAGACGAGCGCGCGGTGCCAGGTGTCTTTGAGAGCCATATCTGCAGCGTGTTTCGGCCTCTGGAGGCCGACTCCTTTACAGATTATTCCCAGATTTCGTGCGAAATCACGCGAAGAGGGCGTGGCCGAGGCGGATGATCGTCGCTCCCTCCTCGACCGCGACCCGCCAATCCTGGGAGGTGCCCATCGAAAGACGGCTGAGGCCGTTGGCGGCGGCGAGCTCGGCCAGGTGGGCGAAATAGGGCCGCGAGTGCTCCGGATCGGGGCTGAACGGCGGCATCGTCATCAGCCCCGCGACCGTTACCGGGCAGCGCTCGATGAACGCCGGCAGCTCCTCCGGTTCCACCCCGCCCTTGCCCTCCTCGCCGGAGAGGTTGACCTCGACGAGGATCTCGGTGCCCGCCTCGGCGTGCTTCTCCAGCCGGGCGAGAACCGAGTCGGTGGCGACCGAGTGGATCAGCCTGCAGAGGGGAAGGACCTGCTTGACCTTGCGGCTCTGCAGGTTGCCGATGAAGTCCCAGGCGAAGGCCTCGCCCCAGCGCTCGTGCTTGACCGCGAGGTCCTGCTGGCGGTTCTCCCCGACCAGCCGCACCCCCGCCTCGGCCAGCTTCCCCATCTCCTCCAGCGGCACGTACTTGGTCGCGACGAGGATCTCGGCGCGGTCCTCGACGACCGCCCGCACCTCCTCCAGGTTCGCCGCCAGCTTGGCGGTGTCGATGTCGTGGACCAGCTCCGCCATCTAGCCCTCGACCCAGGCGAGGCCCGCCTGTCGGCCCGTCCGGCCCTTGTCGCGGCGGTGCGAGAAGAAGAGCTCCTCCTCGCAGCTGGTGCAGAGGCCGGCGGACTCGACCCGCTCGACGCCGGCGCGAGCGAGCAGCCGCCGCGCCACCTCGGGCAGGTCGAGCATCCGCCCGTCGGCAACTCCTGCGCCGAGGTCGCCGAAGGCGCCCAGCACCTCCTCGCCGACCTCGTAGCAACAGGGTCCGATCCCAGGCCCGATGGCCGCCGAGGTCGCGCCAACCGCGGCCGACCCGGCGCCGAGGATGCCGCCGGCAAGCCCGCGCCAGCCCGCGTGCACCATCGCCACCCCCTCGGGCCCAGCCAGCGCCACCGGCAGGCAGTCGGCGACAAAGACCAGCGCCGCGCCCCCCGGCTCTCGCAGCACATGTCCATCAGCCTCCGGCACATTCGCCTGTTCCTTTTCGTTGCTTTGAGCCGATAAGGAACAGACGACTGGGGTGGCGTCGTGTATGGACAGATCGGTGCCGTGGACTTGACGGGCCAAGGCCACGTTTTCGGGTCGAAACCTCAGCGCTGCCGCAAGGCGCAGGCGGTTCTCGGTCACGGCGCCCTCCTCGTCTTCGGTCAGCAGCCCGAGGTTGAGGCTGTCAAAGGGCGGCTGACTGACGCCGCCCTGCCGGGTCGAGAACGCAGCCCGCGCCCCTCCGAGGTCGGCTTCCAGCCAGCGGACGCCGTCGCGCTCACGCCACTCCACGCGCCGCCTCCAACGCCACCCTCAGCTCCTGCTCGCGGCTCAGCACCTCGCCTTCCAAACGGCCGCGACGTGCCGCCCGCAGACCGCGGCCTACCGCCGGCCCCTCGGGAACGCCGGCTGCGATCAGGTCGTTGCCGTCGATCTTCAGCTTCACCTTGCTCCAGATCGTCAGGTAGTGCTCGATCCAGTCCGCCCCCATCGCCCGCGCCAGCGCCAGCTCGACGGGGTCGCGCTTCTCCGCCACCTCCACCCCTTCGCCCGGGCTCGGCGGCCACATCGAGGCCAGCAGCTCCTCGCCGCCGGCCGGGCCGAGGGCGGCCGAGATCAGCGCCTCCTCGCGGGGGACGAACTCGGCCCAGTGCTCACGCTCGAGCAGCTCACCGACTGCCAGCATCAGGTCGAGCCCTCCCTCGCGCAGTTCGATCAACCCCCATTCCCCCAGCAGCTCGTAGCCGCGGTGGGCGCTCGCTTCGCCGGCCAGCCGCTTCAGCTCCGCCCGCCTCCGGTCGGCAGAGACGGTGCAAAGGTCGGCGGCGCGGAGCAGCCGCTCGGCCTCCGGCTCGAGGGAAAAGCCGAAGCGGGCCGCGTAGCGGGCGGCGCGGATCGCCCGCGTCGGGTCGTCCTCGAACGAGCGCGGGTGCAGGATCCGTAGCAGGCCTTGCTCCAGGTCCCCCCTCCCCCCGTGCGGGTCGATCAGCCGGACCTCGCCGTTCAGCGGGATTGCCATCGCGTTGATCGTGAAATCGCGGCGGGAAAGATCCTCTTCGAGGTTCCCGGCCGGGGCCACCACCGGCAGCGAGCCCGGCTCCGGATAGGTCTCGGTGCGCGCCGTCGCGATGTCGACCTCGTGGCCCTCGACCTGGACCTTGACCGTCCCGAAGCGCTCGTGCTCGGCCGCCGCGCCCCCCAGCCGCTCGGCCAGCGCCGCCGCGTCGCCCTCGACGACGAGGTCGACGTCGGCCCGCGGGTGTCCCAGCAGCAGGTCCCGCACCGCGCCACCGACCAGGTAGACAGGGTCTCCCGCGGCCTCTCGCACGACCTCCAGCTCCGGGTGGGCGTGGTGCAGCGCCGCCGCCAGGTCGTCCATGGCTCAGAGCCGGACGGGGATGCCGTCGGCGGCCATCTGCTCCTTCGCCTCGCGCACGCGATAGCGGCCGTAATGGAAGATCGAGGCGCAGAGGACGGCATCGGCGCCGCCCTCGGAGATCGCCTCGCTGAGGTGCGAGAGCTCACCGGCGCCGCCGGAGGCGATCACCGGCACGCTGACCGCCTCGGCAATCGCGCGAGTCAGCTCGAGGTCATAGCCGTCGTTGGTCCCGTCGCGGTCCATGCTCGTCAGCAGCACCTCGCCGGCGCCGCGCTCGACCGCCTCTTCGGCCCAGGCGACCGCGTCGCGGTCCTCGACTCTCTTGCGGCCGCCGTTGACGTAGACGCCCCAGCTCGCGGGTGCCCCGCAGGGCGAAGAGGAGACGGGCGGCTCGCCCTCCCGCTTCGCGTCGATCGCGATCACCACGCACTGGGCGCCGAACTGGTCCGCCAGCTCCCCCAGCAGCTCCGGCCGCGCCAGCGCCGCCGAGTTGACCGAGACCTTGTCGGCGCCCGCGTCCAGCACCGCCTGAGCATCCTCGACCGAGCGGATGCCGCCGCCGATCGTGAAGGGGATGAAGACGTTGTCGGCGGTCCGCCGCGCCAGCTCGACGATCGTCTCCCGCTGCTCGTGCGAGGCGGTGATGTCGAGAAACACCAACTCATCTGCCCCCTCCGCGTCGTACCGCTCCGCCAGCTCCACAGGATCCCCGGCATCGCGCAACCCGACGAAGTTCGTCCCCTTGACCACCCGTCCCGCATTCACGTCGAGGCACGGGATCACCCGCTTCAAAACAGCCATGGATGAAGCGTAGAGGTAGGGAGGGAGCAGGCACCCTCCCCCAAAGGCTCAAGAAGTCATGTCTGAGCCTGCAGGTCCGTCCAGCTGCGCGACGGTCTTTGAGAGAGGGGCACAGGACCCTCCCTACCGCAAAGCTCTCAACCCTTCAGCCACGCTGAACTTCTTCTCGTATAGAGCCCTGCCCACGATGGCACCCTCGATGTTTGGAGCGCTCTCCTGGGCCAGCTGTTCCAGGTGCGAGAGCTCGCCGACGCCCCCTGAGGCGATCACCTGGGCCGAGGTCGCCGCGGCGATCCTGTTCAGCTCGCGCATCGCCGGGCCCTCCATCGTCCCGTCGACCTCGATCGCCGTGCAGAGGAAGCGCTGGACGCCACGCTGGGTGAGGTCGGCGACGGCGTCGGGCGCCTCGACGTCGCTGGTCTCGGTCCAGCCGGAGAGCGAGACCTTGCCGCCCCGGGTATCGATCGAGACGACGACGCGCTCGCCGTGGGCGGAGATCACCGCCTCGAGCAGCTGCGGGTCGCGCAGGGCGGCGGTTCCCACCACCACCCGCTCGACCCCGGCCTCGAAGACCGCCGCGATCGCCTCCGGCTCCCGCAGGCCGCCGCCGACCTGGATCGGGCAGCGGACCGCGGCGGCGATCCGCCTGATCGCCTCGAGGTTGCGCGGCTCCCCCGCCTTGGCGCCGTCGAGGTCGACGACGTGGAGGAACTCGGCTCCTTCGCCCGCCCAGCGCCGGGCCGCGTCGACGGGGTCGGCGTCGTAGGTCGTCTCGCGCTCGTAGTCGCCCTGCAGCAGGCGAACGGCCTGGCCGCCGCGGATGTCGATTGCGGGGTAGAGGATCACGGCGCGGCGCTCAGCCGGCGACGGGCGAGGCGACGCAGATGCCGGCGAAATTGGAGAGCAGCCGCAGCCCGGCCGAGCTCGACTTCTCGGGGTGGAACTGGACGCCGAAGACGTTGTCGCGCTCCGCCGCGCAGGCGAAGCGGCTGCCGTACTCGGCGCTCCCGAGCAGGTCCTCGGCGGCGGGCCGCGGCGCCAGCGAGTGGACGAAGTAGAACGGGGTGCCGGAGGGAATGCCCTCGGCGAGCCGCGACTCGCGCTCCCAGGCCACCGGCGACCAACCGATGTGCGGGACCTTCAGGCCCTCGGCCTCGAGCGCCTCGACCGGGCCGCCCAGCAAGCCGAGCCCCGCGGAGCCGCCGAGCTCGGTCGTCGACTCGAAGAGCAGCTGCAGGCCGAGGCAGATGCCGAGGATCGGTACCCCCGCCTCGCGCCGCTCGGCGATCAGCTCGTCGAGGCCGTACTCGCGGATCCGCTCCATCGCCCGCGGCATCGCCCCGACGCCGGGCAGGATGACGCCGTCGGCCGCCCGCACCTCGTCGGGGTCGCGGCTGATCTTCGCGGTCACGCCGACGTGCTCGAGCGCCTTCTCGGCCGAGCGCAGGTTGCCCATCCCGTAGTCGAGGATCGCGATCCGCGCGGTCATTCGCTCAGCGTCCCCTTGGTCGAGGGCACGCCGCTCTCCTCGGGGTCGAGCGAGACCGCCACCCGCAGGGCGCGGGCGAAGGCCTTGAACGAGGCCTCGATCATGTGGTGGGCGTTGGTTCCCGAGCGCACCCAGATGTGGAGGGTGAGCTTGGCGCTGTTGGCGACGGCGCGGAAGAACTCCTCGGCAAGCTCGCTGTCGAAGCCGGCGATCGAGACGACGGGCAGGTCGGCGGCGAAGTCGCAGTAGGGGCGGCCGGAGATGTCGATCGCGCACTCAGCCAGGGACTCGTCCATCGGCACCAGGGCCGAGCCGTAGCGGCGGATACCGGCGCGATCGCCGAGCGCCTCGTCGAGCGCCTGACCGAAGACGATGCCGACGTCCTCGACCGTGTGGTGGGCTCCGGTCTCGAGGTCGCCCTGCGCCTCGACCTTCAACCCGAGGCGGCCGTGCCGGGCCAGCAGGTCGAGCATGTGGTCGAGGAAGCCGACCCCGGTCTCGGCGCTCGCCTCCCCCCCGTCGAGGTCGAGTGAGAGCTTGATCTGGGTCTCGGCGGTCTGCCGCTGCTTTTCTGAAGTCCGGCTCATCGCCTAATCATCGCCGACTCGCCGTGGACGGGGAAGCCCTCGGCGGTAGCGAGGGCGTTTACGTGCGGCGCCAGCTCGGCGGCGGAGCCGTCGATCTCGACGTTGGAGATGCGGCGGCGGAAGGCGCCCGGCCCGAGCGGGCCAGCGTAGCGACCGGCGCCGCCGGTCGGAAGAACGTGGTTGGAGCCGGCCATGTAGTCGCCGAAGGCGGTGGCGCCGTGGCGGCCGACGAAGACGCAGCCTGCGGTCACCGCGCGGTCGGCGAGCAGCGCCGCGTCGGTCTCCAGCAGCTCCAGGTGCTCGGGCGCGTAGGCGTTGGCGAGCGCGATCGCCGCCTCGGTGTCCGGCACCTGAACCAGCGCCAGCGGCGCTTCGCTGACGCTCGGCCGCTCGGCGGCGGCGGCTTCGGTCGCCTCGGCGATCGCGTCGAGCACGCGCTCCTCGACCGCCACCGCGACCAGCGGGCTTTCCGGCCCGTGCTCGGCCTGGGCGCAGAGGTCGAGCGCCGCCCACTGGGGGTCGGTGTCGTGACCGGCGATCAGCATCAGCTCCGAAGGCCCGGCGAGGGAGTCGATCCCGACCTGGCCGTAGACGGCCCGCTTCGCCTCCCGCACCCAGGCGTTGCCCGGGCCAACGATGACGTCGACCGGAGCCACCGTCTCGGTCCCGTAGGCGAGCGCGAAGATCGCCTGCGCCCCGCCCATCGCGTAGATCTCCTCGACCCCGCAGAGCGCGGCGGCGGCGAGGACGAGGGGGTGCACGCGGCCGTCGGGGCCCGGTGGCGAGGCGATCGTCACCCTGGCGGCGCCGGCGACCTGGGCCGGGATCGCGCACATCAGCACCGAGGAGGGATAGGCGGCGCGGCCGCCGGGCGCGTAGACGCCGGCGGCACCGACCGGCACTTCGCGCAGCCGTACGGTCTGGCCCGCGGGCAGCTCGACCGTCCGCTCCTCGCCGATCTGGGCCTCGGCCACCGCGCGGATGTTGGCGGCGGCGACCTCCATCGCCTCCCGCAGCTCGGGCTCCATCACCGCCAGAGCCGCCGCGGCGTCGCCCGGATCGACCCGTAGCGACTCGAGCCCGGCGCCGGGGGCGTCGAAGCGGGCGGTCAGTTCCAAAATCGCCTCGTCGCCGCGCCCCACGACCTCCTCGAAGATCTCCTGGACGTCGACCCGCGGCGAGAGCTCGGTCGCCCAAGCCCGCAGATCCGCCGCGGTTTCCGCCGCCCCGTCCCAGTTGAAGCGGCGCACCCTCACCTGGCGCTCGCCTCGCGCAGCTTCGCGGTCAACTCGTCGATCTCCGCCGATCGCAGTTTGTGGGCGACGCGGTTGGCAACAAATCGAGCCGTGCACTCGACGATCTCCTCGCGCACCTCGAGTTCGTTCTCTTCCAGCGTCCTCCCCGTCGCGACCAGGTCGACGATGCCGTCCCCGAGGCCGACCAGCGGCGCCAGCTCGACCGAGCCCTTGACCTCGATCAGTTCGACCTGGCGGCCGGTGGACTCGAAATATCCTTCGGCGATCCGCGGGTACTTGGTCGCGATCCGCAGCATCCCCAGCCGCCGCTGTGCTTCGCCGAGGCGATCGTTGCCGGTCTGCGCCGCCAGGACCATCCGGCAGCGGCCGAAGCCGAGGTCGAGCAGCTCGTAGACGACCCTGTCCGCCTGCTCCAGCAGCACGTCCTTGCCGGTGATGCCGACGTCGGCGGCGCCGGACTCGACGTAGGTCGGGACGTCGGAGGGCCGCATCGTCACCAGCGTCATCCCCGAGGTATGGAAGATCAGCGAGCGCGAGTCGCCGCGCAGCTCAGAGGTGTCGACGCCGGCGGCATCGAGGATGTCGAGCGTTTCCCCGAAGAGGGCCCCGCGCGGGACCGCGAGCTTGAGCGGCCCGTCAGCCACGGCGCGCCTCCTCCAGCTGGGCGGTGTGGACACGATCGAGGTAGAGGGCGAAGCCGGCGGCGGAGAGATCGAGGCCGAACTGCTTCATCAGGCCGTCGTAGCGGCCGCCGCCGCCGAGCACGTGGCCGACGGCGGGGTCGTAGACCTCGAGAATCGCGCCGCTGTAGTAGCCGAGGTCGCGCAGGAGACCGAGGTCGATCTGCACCCGATCGGCCGCGCCGCGCCGCTCCAGCTCCCCGAAGGTCTCGCTCAACTGAGTCGTCGCCCGCTCGACGGCGGCACCGCCGAGCCCGCGCGCCGCCTCCAGCACCTCCTTGCCGCCCCGCAGCTGGGTCAGCTGGACGCAGGTCTGCGCCCGCTCGGCGCCGATCCCGGCGTCGAGGAGCCTCTGCTCGAGCGCCACCAGGTCATGTGTGGCGAGGCTGGCGAGGATCGCGTCCCGCGCCTCCCCCTCGACCCCGAGCTCCTCCAGCAGCTGGCGGTAGAGGTCGGCGTCGCCGAGCCCGATCACCGCGCGCCCGAGGCCGGCCGCGTCGAGCGCCGCCTCGAGGACCTCGATCACCTCGACCGTCCCCTCCTCCGCGGAAGCGCCGATCAGCTCGACCCCTGCCTGGACGAACTCGCGCATCTGGCCGCGCTGCGGACGGACGGCGCGGTAGCCGCTGGCGAGGTAGCTGAACCGGAACGGCGGCTCGCCGCTCGCGAAGCGCGTCGCCACCAAGCGGGCGATCGGCACGGTCATGTCCGAGCGCAGGGTCAGCAGCTCGCCGCTCTGGTCGAAGAACCGGTAGCCGCTGCGGGTGGGCCCGTCAGCCCGCGCCATCACCTCGTCGTACTCGATCGCCGGCGTCGCCACCTCGCCGTAGCCGCGGTCTTCGAAGACCTCGATCAGCGCGGCCTTGAGCCTGCGCAGCTCGCGCATCTCGTCGGGCAGGACATCGCGCGTTCCTGGCGGAATCGGGTGGATCATCGGCCTGACCTTACGCTGAGGGCTGAAAAACCCCTGCAATCCCCGCCGCTAGGCAGGGACCTCTGCAGAGACCCTTTCGATCTGCGCGCCGAGCGCGCGCAGGCGCTCGTCGATCTGCTCGTAGCCGCGGTCGATCTGGCGGATGTTGCCGATCTCCGAGCTCCCGTCGGCCGCCAGAGCGGCGATGAGCATCGCCATCCCGGCGCGGATGTCGGGGCTCTCGACGCGCTCACCGTGAAGCCGGCTCGGACCGCTGACGATCGCCCTGTGGGGATCGCAAAGCGTGATCCGAGCGCCCATCGCGACAAGCTTGTCGACGAAGAAGAGACGGTTCTCGAACATCTTCTCGAAGATCAGGACCTCGCCCTTGGCCTGGGTGGCAAGGGCAAGGGCAATCGAGGTCAGGTCGGCCGGGAAGGCGGGCCAGGGGCCGTCCTCGATCTTCGGGATCGCGTCGCCGAGGTCGGATTCGACCTGCAGCGCCTGGCCGGCGGGGACGAGCATGTCGTCGCCCTCGATCTCCGAGCGCAGGCCGAGGCGCTTGAACTGGCGCCTGACCATCGTCAGGTCGGCGGCATCGACGTCGCGGATCCGCAGCTCCCCCCCGGTGGCCGCGGCCAGGGCCATGAAGCTGCCGACCTCGATGTGGTCGGCGCCGACGGCGTGCTCGGCGCCGCCGAGGCTGGAAGCCCCGTTCACCGTCATCACGTTGGAGCCGATCCCGTCGACGGTGGCGCCCATCTGGGTCAGCAGGCGGGCAAGGTCCTGGACGTGGGGCTCGCAGGCGGCATTGGAGATCTGCGTCGCCCCCGGGCAGAGGGCGGCCGCCATCAGCGCGTTCTCGGTCCCCATCACCGAGGGCTCGTCCATGAAGATTTCGCAGGCGCTGAGCCCGTTCGGGGCGGAGAGCTCGATCCAGCGGCTGCCGTCGATGCGGGCGCCGAGGTCTTTGAAGGCGTCGAGGTGGGCGTCGAGGCGGCGGCGGCCGATGAAATCGCCGCCCGGCGGCGGCATCTTCGCCTCGCCGAAGCGCGCCAGCAACGGCCCGGCGAGCAGGAACGAGGCGCGGATCTGGCGCGAGAGCTCCTCGTCGACCGAGCCGCCTGCGACGTCGCGGGCGCAGAGGCGGACGCTGTTGTCGGCGACCCAGGCAACCTCGACCCCGAGGGCTTCGAGCAGGGCCAGCTGGGCTTCGGTGTCGCGGATCCGCGGCACCCGGTGCAGCAGCACCTCCTCCTCGGTCAGCAGGCAGGCGGCGAGGATCGGCAGGGCCGCGTTCTTGTTGCCGGCGACGGTCACCTCGCCGGAGAGAGGCACGCCGCCCTGGATTACGAACTTCTCCATGGTCCGGCTAGGGTAACGACCGTTATGGGGAGGCGGCTGAAGGTCGGCATCGCGGTGGTCGTGGCGCTGCTCGCGCTGCTGCTCCTGAACGCGCTGATCACCGAGAACCAGACCAAGAGCGCGGAGATCACCGAACCGGGCGGGCGCATCTTCAAGCTGCCCGACGGCGACCTGCAGGTGGTCGACCACAACCCAGAGGGCGGCTCGCCGATCGTCCTCATCCACTGCTTCAGCTGCGCGATCAACTGGTGGGACGGGATGGTGCCGCTGCTGGAGCGCAACCACCGCGTCGTCGCCGTCGACCTGCTCGGCCACGGCGGCTCCGAAAAGCCCGGATCGGGCTACAACCCGCCCAATCAGGCGAAGCTGGTCGCCGAGGTCCTGGAGCGGCTCGGGATCCGCGAAGCGACCGTGGTCGGCCACTCCCTCGGTGGCTCGGTCAGCGTTGCCCTCGCCGAACAGGATCCAGAGCTGGTCAAGCGGGTGGCGATCATCGACATGCCGCCGGATCACTCCTATGGCGACCTCGGCTTCATCGCCGGCCTCGCCTTCCAGCCCTTGATCGGACCCGCCCTGTGGCGGATCAAGCCCGACTTCTCAGTCCGCAAGGGCCTCGCGGTCGCCTTCGCGCCCGGCTACGACATCCCCGACGCCTTCGTCGAGGACGTCAAGCGGATGACCTACACCTCCTACGACAGCTCTCCGAGCGGGACCGACGACTATGTCAACGAAAAGGCCCTCGACGAACGAATGGCGGCCTCCAGGCAGCCGCTGATGGTCCTGATGGGCGCCGAGGAGCAGATCGTCGACGACCCCCAGCGGGCGCTTGACCAGTACAAGAGCTCCGTCCCGGAGGCCCAGGTCCACCTGATCTCCGGCGCCGGCCACTCGCCCAACGTAGAGCGCCCCGCCCTGGTCGCCAAGCTGGTCGATAGCTTCAGCACCGAAAGCCCATGATTCCGCTCTACAGAGCCAAATCCAACCCGCAGCTGCAACCTCCCTTGCAGTTTCAGAGACCCGTCCGAGGGTAGACCTACAGTACGAACCCATGTTCGATTCGAAGACCAAAATCACCCACCGGCTGACCGACGCCGCAGACCTCCTGATCGACTTCGCAACCCTAGGCGAGTACGGGCTAGAGCCCGTTGGGAGAACTCGCCAGGATTGCGCAGACCGCCCCAAGAACAGGCCCGCTCGAAACCGCAGCAGCGCTAGAAGCGCCCACTGCACCCTCCTAGAGGAATCAGGGCTGTTCCGCGGTCCGCGCCAGGGCATGGCGCGGACGCGAGGGGCACGAGAGGCAAGCAGTACGTTCTCGGCGGACGGCGCCGCGTAGCAGCGCTACGCAAGCCGGCCGACGAGGACGTACTGCGCCGCCTATCGGGCGCCGCAGCCCGCGCCATTCCCTGGCGCGGACCGCAATAAAGAACCGGCGGCGACCTACTCTCCCAGGGGGTTGCCCCCCAAGTACCATCGGCGCTGAGTGGCTTAACTGCTCTGTTCGGAATGGGAAGAGGTGTCTCCCACTCGCTATGCGCCACCGGAAATTTTGCGAGACAGCCCCGGTGGAGCTTGAAAACCGCACAAGACCAAAGGTATTTAAAAATATCCGTCAAGCCCTCGACCCATTAGTACCGGTCGGCTACGCACATTGCTGCGCTTCCACCGCCGGCCTATCAACCTGGTGGTCTACCAGGGGTCTTACTCCCTCAAGGGGATGGGAGAACTTATCTCGAGGACGGCTTCCCGCTTAGATGCTTTCAGCGGTT
>Ga0070688_100000029_pt1 | contig 66454 bp, 45 predicted proteins | sample KBSS13HmetaG_FD_64679 | JGI IMG/M metagenome (GOLD analysis project Ga0070688, IMG submission 64679) | Switchgrass rhizosphere microbial communities from Kellogg Biological Station, Michigan, USA - KBS S1-3H metaG | ecosystem: Host-associated > Plants > Roots > Rhizosphere ...
ACCTGCCGGCGGCGTGGGCGGAGCACTACTGGGGGCTCGTCGCCAGCCGGCAGATCCGCCATCCCAAGCGTCACACGCTCAAGTACGCTGCCTGAGATCCCTCCGGTCGGGGGGCCCACCCGGCACCGACCGTCCATCTGCAATCTTCCGAGCACAACTCAGAAAGTGAAGTCGATCGTGAAGTAGGTCGTCGGCTCGGGTGACGTGAGCGTGCGGAAGTCGTTGCTCCGCCACACCCAGTTCCAGCGCAGCTCCGGATAGACGCCGCCGCCCAGGTAGAGCGCGAAGCCGCCGTCGGCGACACGGTCGAGGTTCTGCTGGCCCCGCGCCCAGGCGGCATCGGCGAAGAACGCGCCGTGGAGCGTCGGGATCTGCCACGGCGCCGGCACCGAGACGACGAGGTTCCGGAGCAGCGGGAAGCGCAGCTCGGCCTGCGCGTTCGCCATGCGCAGGCCGTAGATCACCTGGCGCTGGTTGATATGCAGCCGGCCCGGTCCACCGACGAAGGCGCGCTGCGCGTCGTTGCCGAAGCTCTGCGTCACCTGGCCGCGCATCGCGAGCACGACGCGCTTGATGGGCTGGCGATAGTGGCGCACCTCGGCGAGCACGGTCGCGTAGTCGGCGAGCCCGCTCGACATGTCACGCGTGAAGCCCGCGGTCAGGTTCAGTCGCGAACCCCCGGTGGGACCGTCCCACCACCAGCGCGAGTCGTCGTGCACGAAGCTCAGGAAGTTGGAGACCAGGTCGACGGTCGGCGCCGAGCCGCTGCGCAGGAGGTGGTTCGTGGCGTGCTGCACCTGCACCGAGGCCTCGACGCGCGTGAACGGGCTGAACGGGTAGCTCACGAGGCCGAGGAGGCCGAGCCGCTTCTCGCGGCGCACGACGTCGAAGTCGGGGTCGTAGAGGCGCGTCAGCCGGTAGAGACCGACGCCGTAGTAGAGCCGCCGCGACTGGTTCAGGTACGTGACGCCGCCCTCCCAGCCGTCCCAGAAGTTCCCGAACTGGTCGGAGTCGTTGGCGAGCGTGATCAGGATCTGCTCGTTGCCGAGCATGTCGGTGAGCGCCAGCTGGCCGGCGCCGGCGCCGCCGAAGCCGGGCGCGAACGAGACGCCGTTCTGCACCATGTCGAAGCCGAGGCGGCGCTCGTAGGGCCGCGCGGCCGAGGCATCGGCGACCGCGGGCAGCGGCGACGAACGCCCGGGCTCGGGCTCGGTCTCCACGGCGAGCGAATCCGGCTTGACGGCCATCGACCAGGTTCGGAACGTCACCCCTTCCTGCACGGTGAACAGCAGCCCGTCGCCGCGCGGCAGCCAGTCCGGATCGGTGACCACGCCCTGGAACCGGGTCACGCGCCGCGCTTCGTGCGACGGCTCCGACGGCCGCACCCACAGGTCGCTCGTGCCGCCCCGCGTCGAGCGGTAGGCGAGCCAGCGGCCGTCGGGCGACCACGTGGGCTGGCGATCGTCGCCGGCCGGCGGGTGGCTCACGGCCTCGGGCTGGCCATTCTCCAGCGACATCCGCCACAGCGAGTAGCGCCCGGCGAGGTCGCCGCGGTCCGAGGCCCAGGCGAGCCAGCGGCCGTCGGGCGACAGCGTCGGCTCGATGTCGTCGTAGGCGTCGTGCGTCAGGCGCTCGAGCTTTACGCTCTCCCCCGGCCACGACGCGCGGTAGAGGTCCTGCTGGCCGTCGTAGCCCTGGGCGGCGAACACGACCGAGTTCGCGTCCGGCGCGAGCGCCGGGTCGTGGAGCGCGACCAGCTCGGGGAACTCGAGCCGGCGCAGCACGCGGTCCGTCGCGGGATCGATCACGTAGAGCGCGTCGCGCCCGCCGCGCTTGGCGGTGACCGCGATCAGCCCCGAGGCGGACGTGCCCGGACGGTTCTGGAACAGGTGGAACGATTCGAACGCGGCGCTCACGCCGCCGCGCAGCACGCGCCGGTTGCGGCGGAGCGAGTCGCGCACCGGCTCGCTGATCATCAGGTCGACCGAGCCGTCCCCGACCTCGAACCAGCAGTAGCGCAGCGCGGTGTCCGCCTTGTTGAGCTGCGGCAGCGCGCGCGGGGCGAGGTTGAACCGGCTCTGCTGCGGCCACGCCCGCGCCACCTCACGCGCGCGCGTCGCCGTGGCGACCTCCGGGAAGTAGCGCCTCTCGAGCCCCTCGAACCATTCCTTGTCGACGTCGACGAGCTTCCTGCCGAACGTGATCTGGAACACGGTGCTGAAGTCCTCACCCCGCCAGACATTCTCGAGCAGGTCGAAGATGCGCGCGTCGCCGTAGCGCGCCGCCAGCCAGAGCAGGAACGACTGGCCCTCCTTGTACATCTCCACCGAGCCGGTGATGGGCTCGCTCTGCGTGAGCGGGTACGCCATGCGCGAGAGCACCATGTCGCGCAGCAGTCCCTCGGCGTCGGCGTCCCAGGTGGTGCCCATGTACTCGGCGAAGCCTTCCGTGAACCACAGGTCCGGCAGCCAGTTCACCGAGCGATGGTGCTGCTTCATCACCGCCGAGATCTTGTTGAGCATGTACCAGTGCGCGAGCTCGTGCCGCGTCACCCAGCGCAGCCGCGCCCACGACCCGTTGTGCGGGATCAGCACGCGGCCCTTGATCAGCTCGGTGAGGCCGCCCACCGATTCGGTGAGCTGCTCGGGCGTGGCGTTCGTCTGCTGGAACAGGTGGTGCGTGGAGTAGAAGAGCAGCGGGACCTTCGACTTCGGCGCGAGACGGAAGCGCGCGTCGTACTCCACGGTGACGCTCTCGGCGAACGCGGAGAGCGCGCGGGCCAGGCTCTCCTCCTCGGCGTAGAAGTGCAGCCGGAGGTGCGGGGTCTCCAGGACCGACCACTGGAGCTGCTCGTACTGCACCTTGTTCTTGCCGAACGACTGCGCGCGCGCGGGCGCGGCCAGCGCGAACAGCGCCAGCAACGAGCAGACGGTGAGGGAACGGAACATCTGTATCCGGGCTCCGACGGGGATGGTTCTCAGCGGGCGGCGCGGCCCGGTGCGCGCAGCATGTCCTCCATGGTGTACCAGCCCGGGCCGGCGGTTGTCACGAATCGCGCCGCCGCCAGCGCCCCATGGGCGAACGCGGCCCGGTCCTGCGCCACGTGTCGCAACTCCAGCCATTCTCCCTCCCCGGACAGCAGCACGAGGTGATCACCCACCCAACTGCCGCCGCGCACCGCATGCACGCCGATCTCGGCCGCGGGCCTGGGACCCGCCGCGCCCTGGCGCCCATACCGGAGCGCCGAGCCCGGCAGCGACCGCGCCTTCCCTATGTCATCGGCAAGTGCCAGCGCTGTCCCTGAGGGACTGTCTTTCTTGAGCCGGTGGTGCCGCTCCACGATCTCCACATCCCAGGTCGCCGGCACCGCATCCAGCGCGGCCCGCAGCGCAACCCGAAGCGCCGCCACGCCCACGCTGAAATTACTGGCCCTGAAAACTGCAATCGTCCGTGCCGCACTCCGCAATGCCGCCTCGTCCTCGCTCGAGAGCCCGGTCGAGCCCGAGACCAGCGCCGCCCCCCGGGCGGCGCAGGCCACCGCCGCGTCGCGCGCGCCCCGCGGACCGCTGAACTCCACGACCACGTCGCCGCGCGCGAGCACCGGAGCGACCTCTGCACTCCATACCCCGTTGCTCGCGGAAAGATCCGGGCGCGCGTCCACCCGCGCCGCGATCTCCACGTCGCCCGCGGCCAGGGCCGCGGCCTCGACGGCCTGGCCCATGCGCCCCGCGGCCCCCACGAGGACGATGCGCATCACGCGCTCCGCCCCGCGGCGCCCGCGCCGGCCGCGGCCCCGGCCCCGAGCGGAATGCCCACGGCGCGAGCGGCCTCGAGCACCGCCTTCTCCGTCGCGGGCTCGATCGGCACCAGCGGCAGCCGGAGCTCGTTCGCGATCAGCCCCATCTGCGCCAGCAGGTACTTGATCGGACCGGGGTTCGACTCGATGAACGCGGCGCGGAACAGCGGCATCAGCTTCTGGTGCGCCTGCAGCGCGTCGTTCATCCGCCCGGCGCGCGCCAGGTCGATCAGCGCCCGCATCGGCTTCGGCGCGGCCTGGCCCACCACCGAGACGATGCCCTCGCCGCCCACCGCGGCGCACGCCAGCGTCAGCGAGTCGTCGCCCGAGAGCAACGTGAGCTTCGTCCGCGTCTTCACCTGCGCCATCTGGTCCAGGTTGCCCGAGGCCTCCTTCACCGCCTTCACGTTCGGGAGGTCGTGCACCATCGCGAGCACGTCGGGCGTGGTGTTCGTGCCCGTCCTGCCGGGCACGTTATAGAGAATGAGCGGCAGCTTCGTGGCCTTCGCCACCGCGGTGAAGTGCGCGGCCTGGCCCTTGGGCGTGGGCTTGTTGTAGTAGGGCGTCACCACCATCGCGCCGTCCAGGCCCAGCTCCTCGGCCATGCGCGTGAGCGCGATCGAGTCCGCGGTCGAGTTCGTGCCGGTGCCGGCCACGACCCACGCGCGCTTCTTCGCGCGATCGCGGACGAACGCCCACAGCTCCCGCCGCTCCTCCACCGTGCACGTCGCGGCCTCGCCGGTCGAGCCCGAGACCACGAGTCCCTGCACGCCGCCCTCGATCATGTGGTCGACGAGGCGGGCGGTCGCTTCGCGGTCCACGGCGCCGTTCTTGAACGGCGTCACCATCGCCACCGACAGGCCTTCGAACATTCGATCCTCCCCCTGGAAGAGCCCCGGAGGCCGTCAGGCCGCCGGCCACTCCCCCGTGAACACCGTCACCGCGGGGCCGATGAGCGTGGCCTCGCGGCCGTTCGCCCCGCGCTCCAGCTCCACCACGAGTTCATCGCCGCCCGACGTCCGCACCGTGACCGGCGGCGAGGCGCCCTCGATCACCGCCCACAGCGCGGTGGCCATGGCGCCGCTGCCACACGCCAGCGTCTCGGCCTCGACGCCCCGCTCCCACGTGCGCATGGCGACGCGGCCGTCGGGCAGCCGCGAGACGAAGTCGATGTTCGCGCCGGCCGCGCCGAGCCGCTCGTGCGCGCGCAGCGGCGGCGCCCATTCGGCGAGCGGCACGACATCGAGGCTCGGCACCGGGATGACGACGTGGGGCACGCCGGTGACCACGCGGCGGCCGGCGAACGTGCGCCCCACCGCGCCGAGCGTCACCGCCTCGCCCTCGTCCACGCGCCCGAACCACAGCGCGATGCGGCCGTCGTCGGTGGCGCGGGCGCGCTTCACGCCGGCGTCGGTGCGGAACGTCACCTCGCCGTTCCGACCGAGCCCCAGCGACAGCGCGAAGCGCGCGATGCAGCGCGCGCCGTTGCCGCAGAACTCGGCGACGCCGCCGTCCGAGTTGTGGTAGCGCATGGCGAAGTCGTGCGAGTCGTCCTGCTCGAGGAGCAGCACGCCGTCGGCCCCGATGCCGCGACGGCGATCGCACAGGCGCGCGAACATCTCACGGCGTTCAGCCGGGAGGAATCGTTGGCGGTGGTCGATGACCACGAAGTCGTTCCCCGCGCCGTGCATCTTCGTGAACGCGATGCGCATGTTCTCCTTCACGGACCCGCGGCCCGCTTCGGCGCCCGCACCAGGACGAACGCCGGCAACTCGATCACGCCGCCGGGGGGCACCGTCACCTCGATCTCCTCGCTGGCCGGCTCCTCGTCGCGCTTCCAGCCCTTGTTGCGATCCAGGTCGCGGAACGCCCGCACCTTGTAGGCCCCTGGATCCCACGTGAGGTCGAACCCTCCTGACGGGTCCACATCGTAGAGCAGTCGTCGCGTCGAGTCGCGGAGCGAGACGGTGATCAGCCGCAGCGTGCCGCGCTCGTCCTTGAGCGTGTCGAGCACTGTTCCTTTGACGTGCCCGGGCGCCCGCGGATTCACCACGCGCAGCCGGAGCCCGCTCGCCAGCGGACGGGCCGCGGTCAGCTCGAGCGAGGTATCGGCCGGCACGAGCAGGTCCTGCTCGGGTTCGAACGAATGATTGCGGTTCAGGTCGGCGAATGCCCACAGTCGGTAACGCCCCGGGACGTGCAACCCGGTGACGCTGAAGCGCCCGCCGTCGCCGGCGAGGCCGATGGCCTCGAAGTCGCGCGCGGTGCTGTCCGGCGAACGTCCTTCGGGATAGCACCAGAGGAACGTGCCCGGCGCGCCGAAGCCGGTGGCCACGACCTCGCCTTCGATCGCACCCGGAGGGAACTGCGCCGCGGTGGTGAACGGCATCGTTCGCCCCGCGATGAGCGCATTGCCGTGGCGATCGCGCGCGTCGGCCCCGACGAACAGCGTGTACGTCTGCTCGGCCGCGAGCGAGTCCTCGAGCACGAGCGTGAGCTTGCGCCCGCTCCAGCGGCGCTGCTTGATCGGCACGCGCGGCGCGAGCTCGACCGCGAGGCTCGCCGTGCGCGGATCCATCCCCTCGGTGAACTCGACCGTCGGCCTCGTGGACCGGCTGACGCCGGTGGCGCCCGAGTCCGGCGTCACCTCGAGCACGCGCGGCGGCTCGGTGTCGGGCGGGCCGCCGCTCGGCATCTGCTTCCGCGCGCAGCTCGAGGCAGCGAGCATCGCGAGCGTCAAGCCAACGCGCATCGTGAGCGTCATGCCAGTGCGCCTCGCGAGCGTCATGCCAACGCGCAAGCCGACCGCGGTACCGCGGCTCAGGCGCGGCTCACGCCCGCGGGTGCGCCTGGTCATAGGCCTGCTTGAGCCGCGCGCGGGAGACGTGCGTGTAGATCTGCGTGCTCGCCAGACTGCTGTGGCCCAACAGCTCTTGTATGGCACGCAGATCTGCCCCGGCGTCCAGAAGATGGCTCGCGAACGAATGACGGAGCGCGTGCGGCGTGACGCCGAGCCCGCCCGCCACGGCGGCGAGCCGCCGCCGCACCATGCGCTGGACCGTACGCGGCGAGAGCGGGCCAGGGGCAGCCGGCTTGCGCGCCCGCCCCGCAAACAACGGCTCGTCGCGCGGGCCGGCCGCACGACCCTCGGCGGCGAGGTAGCGATCGAGCGCGCCGAGCGCGCGCTCGCCCACCGGCGTGATGCGCTCCTTCCGGCCCTTGCCGCGCACGCGCAGCAGCCGCGCGCCGCGGTCCAGGTCGCCGCGGTGGAGCCCGATCAGCTCGGAGAGCCGCAGGCCCGACGAGTAGGTGATCTCCAGCAGCGCCAGGTCGCGCGCGGCGGCGGCGTCTTTCTCAGCCGCCAGCTTGTCGAGCGCCTCGTTGAGATCGATGCGTGGGAGCGTGCGCGGAAGACGCTTCGGCAGCCGCGGGAACGGCAGCGCGCGCGCGGGATCGCTCGCGAGCCGGCCGCGGCGCACGCAGAAGCGGCCGAAGCTCCGCCACGCCGCGAGCGAGCGGGCCGCGCTGCTCGCGGCGTGGCCCGTGGTGAGCAGCGAGCGGAGCGCGCGCTCGAGCAGCGGGCGGTCCCATTGTTCCGGCCGCAACGGTTTCCCGGGGCCCGCCGCGAGGTCGAGCACGCGGGTGATGTCGCGGCGGTAGGCGGCGACCGTGTGCGCGGACGCGCGCCGGACCGCGGTCAGCTCGGTGAGGAATGCCTCGAGCGCCTCACGCACTGCTGGGCTCGGGCGCCACCTTGGCGCGGCACTTGGGACACACGAGCGCCGTGCCCGACTTGTAGGTCTTCTCCACCATGAGCGGCGAGTCGCCGTTCGGGCACGGATGCGCCACCGGCTTGTCCCAGAGCGCGTAGTCGCAATCCGGGTAACGCGTGCAGCTGTAGAACAGCTTGCCCTTGCGACTGCGCTTCTCGCACAGCTCGCCCTGGCCGCACTGCGGGCACGGGATCCCCAGCGTGTACGGCTTCGTGAACTTGCACTCGGGGCGCCGCTCGCAGTGGATGTAGCGGCCGTACGGGCCCTGGCGCGCGACCAGGCCCGAGTTGCACAACGGGCACTTCCCTTCCACCGGCACCGGCAGCTCGGACTGGTCCAGCGGCTGCGTGTGCTTGCACTCGGGATAGCCCGGGCAGGCGAGGAACGCGCCGTTCCGGCCGAACTTCTTCACCAGGTAGTGATTGCCGCACGAGGGGCAGAGGATGTCGGTCTTCTCGAGCAGGCTGCGCTTGATCTCGCCGGTTTTCTTCTTCACCGACTCGAGGTCCTTGGAGAGCGGCGTCCACAGGTCGCGCACGACGTGGTGCCACTCGCGCTTGCCCTCCTCGACGTCGTCCAGCTCCTCTTCCATGCCGGCGGTGAACTCGACGTTGAACACGTCGGGGAAATGCGTGACGAGCAGCTTGGTGACGAGCATGCCGAGATCGGTGGGCTTCAACGACCGGCCCTCGCGCTCGACGTAGTCGCGCTTGGTGATGCTGGTGACGATCGTGGCGTAGGTGCTCGGCCGGCCGATGTTCTCTTCTTCGAGCGCCTTGACCAGCGAGGCATCGGTGTAGCGCGGCGGCGGCTGCGTGAAGTGCTGTTCCGGGCGCACCGAGCGCGCCGGCGCGCCGTCTCCCGCGGGCTCGACCAGCGGCTCCTTCGCCACGGTCAGCTCCCAGCCCTGCTCCAGCTCCGGCAGGCGGCCTTCCTCGGCCTCGTCGTCCTCGTCGCGGCCGTAGACCTTCAGCCAGCCGGGGAAGCGCAGCACCGAGCCCGAGGCGCGCAGCCCCAGCCGCCCGGCCGCGATCTCCACGGTCGTCTGGTCGAACTCGGCCGGCGTCGCCTGCGACGCCACCGCGCGCTTCCAGATGAGGTCGTAGAGCTTGAACTGCTCGTCGCTCAGGTAGGGCCGCAAGGACGCAGGGGTCCGCTCGATGCTCGTGGGACGGATGGCCTCGTGCGCCTCCTGCGCGCCCTTCTTGCTCTTGTAGAAGTTCGGCTTCTCAGGCACGTACTCGGGGCCGAACTCCTTCGTGAGCCAGCCGCGGATCTCGGCCAGCGCCTCGTTCGAGAGCCGTGGCGCGTCGGTGCGCATGTACGTGATCAGGCCGACGCTGCCCTGGCCCTTGAGCTCGAGCCCCTCGTAGAGCTTCTGCGCCACCTGCATCGTGCGCTGGCTCGTGAAGCCGTGGCGGTTGCTCGCCACCTGCTGGAGCGTGCTCGTGATGAACGGCGGCACCGCGCCCTTCTTCTTGGGCTTCAACTCGATGCCGGTGATCTTCGCGTCCGCTTCGAGCAGCTCGCGAGCGAGCGCCTCGGCCTGGCGGCCGGCGGCATCGCCGCGCAGCTGGCCCGCCTCGAGCTTCTCGTCGTCCACGCGCACGAGGCGCGCCGTGAAGCGGTCGCCGGACGGCGCCGCGTAGTCCACCTCGATCGTCCAGTACTCCTCGGGCACGAACGCGCGGATCTCGACCTCGCGATCGCAGATCAGCCGCAACGCCACGCTCTGCACGCGGCCGGCCGCGAGGCCGTACTTGACCGTGCTCCATACGAACGGGCTGACCTTGTAGCCGATCAGGCGATCCAGCACGCGCCGCGCCTGCTGCGCGTTCACGAGGTTCATGTCGAGGTCGCGCGGGTGCTGGAGCGCTTCCGTCACGGCGCGCTGCGTGATCTCGTTGAACGTGAGCCGGCGCACGGGACGCTTGGTCCCCTTCAGCTGCATCGCCAGGTGCCAGGCGATCGCCTCGCCCTCGCGGTCGGGATCGGGCGCCAGGTAGACGTTCGACGAGTGGCGCGCGGCGATGCGGATCTTCGCCAGCACCGCCTTCTTGCCGTGGATGGGCTCGTACTGCGGCTCGAAGTCGTTGTCCACGTCCACGCCGAGCTTGCTCTTCGGCAGGTCCATGATGTGGCCGTTCGACGCCAGCACCATGAAGTCCTTGCCGAGGAACTTGTTCAGCGTCTTCGACTTGGTCGGCGACTCGACCACGACCAGGTTCTTGCCGCTCGCCTTGCCGCCGAGGCTCGCCTCGATCGCGGCCTCGTCGATCTCGGCCTCGGGCGCGCGCGGCGCCGCCTTCGCGAAACGGCCGCGGCGTGCGCCGGCCTTGGCCGTGACGCCGTCGACGTCCGGCGCGGCTGCCGGTTTCGCGCCCGGAGCGGCCTTCGCCGCGCGGCTCGACTTCACCGCGGGATCGGCTTTGGACTTCGTCGACTTCTTCCTGGCGGGTTTCTCGGCGGCCGGCGTACCCGCCGTGCCGTCAGTGCGCGACTTCCTGGTCGCCATGCGGGTACTCCCCGGGAATGGTTCCGTCCTGTGGCTCGAGCGCCACGCGTGCCGCGACGTCGCGCGCATGCGCCACTTCGACCGGCCGCTCCTCGTACGCCGTCAATGCCTCGAGCACGCGCTCGAGCTGGTCCGCGTCGAGCGCGCCGCTCGAGCGCAGGTCCACAAGGTAGCCCCACGCTTCGGTCGTGAGCACGTCGCGCTCCTCGGCCGAGAGCACGCGCTGCACGTCACGGCCCGCGTTCCGCGGCGCCGCCGAGGCCAGTTCCAGCGACCGCCCCGCCCCGTCGCCGGCCGGCGGACCGGCGAGACCGCGCAGCCCGAGCACGGCCGTCTGCACGTCGTCGGGCGTGACGCCCTCCTGGTCGAGCGCCTCGGCCAGCGTCTCGAGCGCGAGCTCGTCGCCGTCCAGGTACTCCTCGAGCTTGCGCGCCAGCAATCGCAGCACGCGGGCCGCTCCCGCCTCGTCGCGGAGGCTCAAGCGCCCGTCCCCACGCGTTCGTCGGCCGGCATGTGACACTTCTTGTACTTCTTGCCGCTCCCGCACGGACACGGATCGTTGCGACCCACGCGCGGCATCGCGCGCACCGGCTGCGCCGCCGGCCTCGGGCCCGCGGGGGCGCTCGATCCGGCGCGGCCCTGCGGCGGAGCGGGCGCGGCCGGCGCCTCGAGTTCCCCGGCGGGCGCGCCACTTCCCCACGCCTCGGCCTCGGCGTGCTGCGCGACCATCTGTCGCGGTTGGCGGGGCGCTTCCTCGATCACCTGGCGCGCCGCCGCCGGCTGCACCTGCACGCGGAACAGCCGCTGGACGAAGTCCTCGCGCACCTCGCCCATCATGGTCTCGAACAGCGTGAACGCCTCCTTCTTGTACTGCACGAGCGGGTCGCGCTGGCCGTAGGCCTGGAGCCCGATGCCGCCCTTCAGGTAGTCGAGCTCGTGCAGGTGCTCGCGCCAGTGCTCGTCGAGCGTGAACAGGTAGAGGTGGCGTTCCAGCTCGCGCATGACCTCGGAACCGAACTGCGTCTCGCGCGCACGGTAGGCCCGCTCCGCCACCGCGGACGCCTTCTCGATCACGTCCTCGCGCGTCTCGCTCTCGACGTCCGACGGCTGCACGGGCGTCATGCACAGGTAGGACAGCTCGTCGGCGAGGCCGCGCAGGTTCCACTCGGCGCGGTGCAGCTTGGACTCCACGTAGCGGTCGACGCGCTCGGCGGCGGCGTCGCGCAGGTCCTCGAGCACGCGCTCGCTGATGTCCGTCGACAGCAGCGCCTCGTCGCGCTGGCGATAGACCTCCTCGCGCTGCTTGTTCATGACGTTGTCGTACTCGAGCAGGTGCTTGCGGATGTCGAAGTTGTGCGCCTCGACCCGCTTCTGGGCCTTGCCGATCGCCGAGGTCACCATGCCGTGCTCGATGACCTCGCCCTCCTCGACGCCCATCTTCTGCATCAGCATCGAGATGCGCTCGGCGCCGAACAGGCGCATGAGGTCGTCCTCGAGCGAGAGGAAGAAGCGCGACGAGCCGGGGTCGCCCTGGCGGCCGGAGCGGCCGCGGAGCTGCCGGTCGATGCGGCGCGACTCGTGCCGCTCGGTGCCGAGGATGTGCAGCCCGCCCAGCTCGGGCACGCCGGGCCCGAGCTTGATGTCGGTACCGCGGCCGGCCATGTTCGTGGCGATCGTCACCGCGCCACGCTGGCCGGCGTTCGCCACGATCTCGGCTTCCTTCTGGTGGTACTTCGCATTCAAAACGTTGTGGGGTACGCCGCGGATCTTGAGGAAGCGCGACAAGAGCTCGCTCACCTCCACCGAGATCGTGCCCACGAGCACCGGCTGGCCGCGCTGGTGGCAGTCGGCGATCTCGTCGATCACCGCCTTGAACTTCTCGCGCTTCGTGCGGTAGACGACGTCGTTCTGGTCCGCACGCGACACCGGCTTGTTCGTGGGGACGACCGAGACCTCGAGCTTGTAGATCTCCCAGAACTCGCCGGCTTCGGTCTCGGCCGTGCCGGTCATGCCCGCGAGCTTCTTGTACATGCGGAAGAAGTTCTGCAGCGTGATCGTGGCCAGCGTCTGCGTCTCGCCCTCGACCTTCACCGACTCCTTGGCCTCGATCGCCTGATGGAGGCCGTCCGAGTAGCGGCGGCCCGGCATGAGCCGGCCCGTGAACTCGTCGACGATCACCACCTTGCCGTCCTGCACCACGTACTCGACGTCGCGGTCGAACAGCGCGTACGCCTTGAGCAGCGCGCCGATCGCGTGGCTGCGGTTGTTGGCGACGCCGTAGGCCTGGTAGACGCGGTCGCGCTCCGCGATCTTCTGGTCGGGCGAGAGGTCGTCGCGGCCCTCGAGCTCGGAGAGCTGCGCCGTCAGGTCGGGCACGGTGAAGCGGTCCGGGTCCGACGGCGACATCAGCTTGCGCGCTTCCTCGAGCAGGTCGGTGTTCCGCGACTTCTCGTCGATCGTGTAGTAGAGCTCCTCGTCCAGCTCGTGCATGCGCTTGTCGCGCAGGTACTCGAGCTCGGCGCGGGTGATGAGCTTCTTCAACTCCGGCCGTTCCGACAGCAGCTTGATGAACTTCTTGTGCTTCGGCGCGGCGCGCTGGATCTGCAGCAGCTTCACGCCCGCGTCCCACTCCTTATCGGGCTCGGTCAGGAGCTGCTCGGCCTGCGCCAGCGCGGCGGTCGCCCACTGCTGCTGCGCGCGCACCACGCGCTCGACGAGCGGCTTCATCTCGTCGAACAGGTCGTCGCCGCGGTCCTCCACCGGTCCGGAGATGATGAGCGGCGTGCGCGCCTCGTCGATCAGCACCGAGTCCACCTCGTCCACGATCGCGTACGTGAACCCGCGCTGGACCCGGTACTCGGGGCGCACCGACATGTTGTCGCGCAGGTAGTCGAAGCCGAACTCGTTGTTCGTGCCGTACGTGATGTCGCAGGCGTACTGCTCGCGGCGGCGGGCGGGTTCCATGTTCTGCTGGATGCAGCCCACGGTGAGGCCGAGGAACCTGTAGATCTCGCCCATCCATTCTGAGTCACGACGGGCCAGGTAGTCGTTGACCGTGACCAGGTGCACGCCCTTGCCGGTGAGCGCGTTCAGGTAGAGCGGCAGCGTGGCGACCAGCGTCTTGCCCTCGCCGGTGGCCATCTCGGCGATCTTGCCCTCGTGGAGCATGACGCCGCCGATCAGCTGCACGTCGTAGGGCACGATCTGCCAGGTCAGCGGGATGCCGCAGACGTCCCAGGTCTTTCCGCACAAGCGTTTACAGGCCTGCTTGACGGCCGCGAACGCCTCCGGGAGGAGGTCTTCAAGCGTGTCCTCCCCCTTCTCGAGCCGGGCCCGGAACTCGACGGTCTTGGCCCTGATGGCGTCGTCCGGGAGGGCGTCCCACTCGGCCGAGAGGCGGTTGATCTCGTCCACGAGGGGGCGCGTCCGGCGCAGCTCACGGTCGTGCCGCGAGCCGAAGACGGACTTGAGAAGGTTCTCCAACATGGCGGGCAGGATAGAGCCTCGATGGGGTTGGGGCAACGCTCGGGCGTTCCGGGACGCCGCCGGAGCACCCGGTGGCCGACCGTCGGATGCCGTGGAGCGCGATGCGGTGCAACGCCCTCGCGGCTCCCGGATCCACGACGCGAAGCGTCGTGCGTGGGCGAGAGGTTGTCACGCGAGCGTCAGGCGTCGCGCGCGTGCGCGCGCGCACGCGAGGGCACGAAACGCCACGCGGCCCGATGCGTCGCATCGGGCCGCGCAGTGGGTCGTCGGGCGGAGGTGAATCAGACTTTCAAGACGTGGGCCGCTTCGCTGCCTCGGGTACTGCTCACGACTTCGAACTCGACTCGCTCGCCTTCGTGGAGCGTCCGGAACCCGGAGCTCTCGATGGCGCTGAAATGAACGTAGACGTCTGAACCCGCCTGGTCCTCGGGGGTGATGAACCCGTAACCCTTCTGGTCGTTGAAATACTTGACCGTGCCACGCGCCATGGATGTTCCTCCCTGGCTCGTTTGAGGGACGATTGGGGATCGCCCGGACCCGCGTCCAAATTGCTCCCGCGCCTGAGCACGGGTCAAGAACTTCGTGCTGGGCGCCGGCGGCGCGTCGGTGAGGCCCGCGTGGCGTCGCGAGCTCGCGCCGCGGCGATACCGCTGGGTGCGTACGGCCCCCGGGGCGCGTCCGGCGCGGGGATGCAGCCGGGCGCTTGGGGGGATCTCGTTTCGGGGGACGGTCGTCGAGCGCATCCTGCGCTCTCCTCCCTCGTCTGGGAACGCACTCCGGCATCCCTGCCTCCCGTGCGTTCCCAGGCGCCCCCTGTACGAGACCCCCCTGCGCGCCCGTCTGCATCCCCGCGCCGGACGGACCGTGGTTGGCGCCCGGCGGCATCGCCGCGCCGGACGCGCCCTGGGGCACGCAGCGGCGGCGTCGCGGCGCAAGCTCTCAGCAGGCCTCAGCCCGCCATCAACTTCATCGTGTAGCCCGCGGCGAGCGTGATCGCGAGGTTGTCGTCGAGCGGGATCGGGAGCGCCTCGACCAGCGTCGCCACCACCGCGCCGGTGACCGTGACCTGCCACGGGAGCCCGGCCGCCTGCGTCACGCAGGCGGCCCAGGCGAGGCAGGCCACGAGGCAGCCGGCCGCGCCCTCCCACGACTTGCTGAAGATCCGGTGGCGACCCCAGGCGCGGCCGACGAGCGCGCTCGTGGCGTCGCCGAGCACGGTGAAGCCCAGCGCCACGGCCGCGACCGGCTGCGGGAACACCTCGATCGCGATCAGCGCCGCGAGCAGCAGGTAGGTGGAGCCGAGCAGGCTCAGCTGCTCGTGCTGGCGGATCAGCTCGCCGAAGAAACGGCGGAAGAACGTGCGCACGCGCCGCTCGTGGATGCGCAGCACGTCGAGCGCGATCGCGGCGGCCGTGAGCCCGAGGAACAGCATGCGGAACTGGCCGCGCGTGCGCGGCCACGGCAGCAGCTCGAGCAGCAGCTCCAGCGGCAGCACCAGGAACGCGAGGTGGATCGCCTTGCGGCGCGCCTCCGTCAGCCACTCCGGCCGGCGGAGCGGCGCCAGCGGGTCGTTGCCGCCCGGGCGCGGCTTCACGGGCCGTCCGCCGTCACGGGCTTCAGGTCCCGGTACGCCTGCCGGTAGCCGAGGATGCGGCGGACGTAGTCCTGCGTGTCGGCGTTCGCCGCCATCTCGCAGTAGAGCGCCCAGCCGCCGCGCTCGATCAGCAGCCGCCAGTCGGCGCGCACCCTGCCCGGGCCGGCGTTGTAGGCCGTGAGCGCCACCGGCGTGACGCCCTCGAAGCGCTCCATCAATTGGTGGAGGTAGAACGCGCCGTAGCGGAGCGCTCGGCCCGGTTCGAACAACAGCGTATCGGCAGTAAAGTCCTCGTGCAGCGCGCGCGCCACGTCACGCGCGGTCCCGGGCAGGAGCTGGGCCAGCCCGAGCGCGTTGCTGCGGGACACCGCGCGCGGGTCGAACCGGCTCTCCTGCCGCGCCAGGCCCCAGAGCAGCGCGCGCTCCACGCCCACATTCATGGCCGCGGCATTGAGCTCGCGCTCGAACGCGGGCGGGAACGCCCACGGCACGAAGCCCCACGCCGTGCTGTCGTCGGGGGGCGCGATCAGCGCACGGTCCGCCGCCTTGGTGGCGCCGAACAGGTCGCCGCCGGCGTACGACGCCACCGCGATCGCGCGCCACGAGCTGGTGGCGAGCCCGCGCTTCGGGCCGTGCGGCAGCCGCGCGTCGCCACGGTCGCGCGCCGAGACGATGCGCGTGGCGGCGTCGGGCAGCGCGAGCGGCCCGGAGAGCGCCACCACCGCGGCGACGAGCCGCGGCTCGGACGGGTCTTCCTCCGCGGTCCACACCTCGCCCGGCCAGCTCGGCATGTCCAGCGTGTCGCGCGCCGCCACTGCATAAACGTCGAAGCCCGGCCGGGTCGCGAACTCGGTGCGCAGGATGCGGTCGCCCTCCGGGTCATGACGGCGGCGGAGCGCGACGCCGAGCCAGAAGCGCGAGCGCCGGTCGTCGCTCGCGCGCCAGGCTTCGATCGCCTCCGCCTCGCGGCCGAGCGTCCAGTCCATGAGCCCGGCGAGTGTGAGCGCGTTCGGCACCGACGCGCGCGCGTCGGAAGCGCCCGCCGCGACGCTGTCGGCGACGCGGAAGCCGCGCGCGGCGAGCGCCCAGCGGCTCTCGTCCTGCGCCTCCCGTGCGTACTCGTACCAGGCCAGCGCCCGCATCGCGCGCTCGGCGGCGGAGCCGCCGAGCCGTGCATACGTCACCATCGCCGACTCGCTGTGTCCCGCCGCGCGCAGCGCGCGGGCGCGCTCGAGCTGCGCGCGGTCCTCGTCCGGCGTGCCGCGCGTCCACGCTACGGCCGTGTCAGACGCCGCGATCGCCGCGGAGAAGCGCCGCCAGTCGCGCAGCCACTGCGTGCGCTGGATGGCGTCGGCGCCGCGCTCCGCCTCCGGGGCCTGCATCATCACCGCGGAGAGTCGCGCGAGCGCCCGGGCGCGCGACCCGCTCGCCCACTCGGCCAGTGCCGCGCGGCGCGCGAGCCGTGGGGCGAAGGATTCGCCGCGCGCGCGTGCGAGCTTCTCCAGGAGCGCGAGCGCCTGGCCCGAGGATGGCGCGAGCGACGGCGTGTCCTCGAGCACGCGCCGCGCGAGCGCCTCGCCGCCGGTGGTGTCGCGCGCGGCCACGAGGACCGGCGCCATCATCGCCCGCCACGCCGCCTCCTCGGACTGCGTCCACGCGTGCCGATCGGCCTTGTCGAGGATGTCACCCGCGGCCTGGACGTCCTCGCGCGCGAGCGCGAACGCGGCGCGCCGGCGCACCGCGTCCCAGGCCCACAGCGAGCGCGCGAGCCGCGGCAGCCGGAGCAGCGAGTCCGCACGCAGCGTGTCGCCGTCCGCGGCCGCCTGGTCGGCGAGCGGCACCAGCACCGCCGTGCCCGCGAGCCCGGTGTCGCGCGCCGTCGACCACCAGAGCGCGACCGGTCGCGAGGCGCCGGAAGCCCGCCCGCCCAGCACCGCGCCGTGCCAGCGCACGCCCGATGGCGTCGACTCGAGCCTCGGCGCCGGTGCCGACGTGGCCGGCGGCACCGCAGCCGGCGCGCACGCGAGCACGAACGCGAGCGGCAGCGCGCGCAGCGCGCGCCATCGGGGGGCGGTCATTCCCATTCGATCGTCGCCGGGGGCTTGCTGGTCACGTCGTAGACCACGCGGTTCACGCCGCGCACCTCGTTCGCGATGCGGCTCGCGGTGCGCGCCAGCAGCGCGTGCGGCAGCCGCGTCCAGTCGGCGGTCATGCCGTCCACCGAGTCCACCGCGCGCAGCGCCACCACCTTCTCGTACGAGCGCTCGTCGCCCTTCACGCCCACGGTCGAGACCGGTAACAACACGGCGAATGCCTGCCATGTCTTCCCGTACCAGCGGGCCTTGCGCAACTCCTCCAGGAAAATCGCGTCGGCGTGGCGCAGCACGTCGAGGTCGTGCTCGCCGATCGCGCCCAGCACGCGCACCGCGAGCCCCGGCCCCGGGAACGGGTGGCGGTCGACGAGCGGGGCCGGAAGCCCGAGCTCGCGTCCGAGCTCGCGCACCTCGTCCTTGAACAGCCACCGCAGCGGCTCCACGAGCTTCAAGTGCATGCGCTCGGGCAGGCCGCCGACGTTGTGGTGCGTCTTGATCACCTGGGAGCCGAAGCCCGCGGACGCCGACTCGATGACGTCGGGATAGAGCGTGCCCTGGGCGAGGAAGTCGATGCGCCCGAGCTTCCGCGCCTCCTCTTCGAACACGGCGACGAACGCCTCGCCGATGATCTTGCGCTTGCGCTCGGGGTCGCTCACACCGGCGAGCGGGTCCAGGAACCGCCGCTGCGCGCTCACCACGCGCAGGTTCAGGTGGCGGTTCGCGCCCAGCTCGCGCTCCACGTCGGCGGCCTCGTTCAGGCGCATGAGCCCGTGGTCCACGAGCACGCACACCAGCCGGTCGCCGATCGCGCGGTGGATGAGCGTGGCGGCGACGGTCGAGTCCACGCCGCCCGAGAGCCCGCACAGCACGCGGCCCTCCTTGCCCACCTGCGCGCGCACGTCGCTCACCGCCTGGCGGAGGAAGTCCTTGATCGACCAGCCGGGCTTCAGCTTGGCGATGCGGAACAGGAAGTTCGAGAGCACCTGCTTCCCGTACGGCGAGTGCACCACCTCGGGATGGAACTGGATCAGGTGGAGCGGCCGGCTCGCATGCCGCGCCGCGGCGAACGCGCAGTTGGCCGTGTGCGCCACCTTCACCCAGCCCTCGGGCAGCGAGCTCACCTCGTCGCCGTGGCTCATCCACGCGCGGAAGCGCTTGGGGACGCCCGCGAACAGCGGCGAGCGGCCGTCCTGGACGAACGTCGCCGCGCCGTACTCGCGCCGCTCGGCGTTCACGAGGCCGCCGCCCAGCAGCTGGGCCGTGACCTGGAAGCCGTAGCAGATGCCGAGCAGCGGCAGGCCCAGCTCGTAGATCCCGCGGTCCGGGAGCGGAGCGGTCTCCCGATAGCCGCTGGCGGGCGACCCGGAGAGGATGATCGCCGCGGGCTTCCGCTCGCGGATCGCCGCCACCGGCGTGGGCCCCGGCACGATCTCGGAGTACACGCCCAGCTCGCGCACGCGGCGGGCGATGAGCTGCGTGTACTGGCTCCCGAAATCGAGGATGAGGACGTGGGCTCGTGGGGCGCGTTGGGCGCGTGGCATGCGGTCGTGGGCCTTCTAATGTAGGGGCGGCCCGGCGGCCGCCACGTGATCGGGCGGGGCGGTGCCGAGCGCCCGGTGGAAGCATGCGAGCAGGAAGCGCGTGTCGTGCTCGCCGCGGAGACGGAACAGCCACCAGCCGAGCAGCAGCAGCCCGGCCATGATGCCGATCCCGGGCAGCACCTCGAGCACGGCCGCAACACGCGCGCGGCCGGCGGCCACGGCGGCGAGCTGGAGCAGCAGCTGGTAGCCGCCGCCGACCACGGTGAGGAGCGCCCAGAACGAGCCGAACACGATCAACTCCAGGCGCGCACCCACGGTGACCAGGAGCCGCGTGGGCCCGGCATCCGCGACCGAGCGCACGCGCAGCACCGGCGCGCCGCCGCCCAGGACCGGCAGGCCGAGGCTCATGCTGAACGAGTCGCCGTGCCGTCCGCCGAAGATCCGGTAGCGACGGCCGTCCACTTCCACGCCCTCGGCGACCAGCCGTTCCAGTGCCCCGAGCGCCTCAGCGACCGGGCGCGGCGAGACCAGCTCCAGCCGCGCGAGCACGAACGGGTTCAAGCGCCCCCGCTCTCTGCGCGCCCCGCCGGACCGCCCTGGCCGACGACGCGGCCGGCCGCGGCGAGCGCGATCGGGACGATGAGCCCGAGCAGGATCGAGCGCAGGTCGTTCGGGAACGGCGGCCGCGTGCTGAACTTCACGATCCCCAGGTCGATCGTGTTCTTGGCCTCGTTCCACGTGGCCCACTCCCACGCCTGCCGGCCGAAGAAGAACACGAACAGCACGATGGCGATGACGAACGCCGCGCCTTCGATCGTGCGTTTCTGCGTCGCATCCATGCGCGCCTCCCGTCAGTGGCGGAACACCCGCCGATCCGTGAACACCATGGCGACGCCGGCGCGATCCGCCGCGGCGATGACGTCGTCGTCTTTGACCGATCCGCCGGGCTGGACGATCGCGCGCACGCCGGCCTCGACCGCGTGCTGCACGCCGTCGGGGAACGGGAAGAAGCCGTCGCTCGCGAGCGCCGCGCCCGCGAGCGCGTGGCCCGCGCGCTTCGCCTTGAGGATCGCCACGTCCACCGCGTCCACGCGCGAGGTCTGCCCGCTGCCGATCCCGAGCAGCGCCTCGCCGCGCGCGATCGCGATCGCGTTCGAACGCGCCGCGGCCACCACCTCCCACGCGAACTGCAGCGCCACCCACTCGTTCGCCGTGGGCGAGCGCCGCGTCACCGTGCGCCACGGCGGCGGCGGCGCCGTCGCGTCCTCGCGCTGGAGCAGCACCCACGGACCCGCGAACCGCCAGCGCCAGGGTTCCGCGGTGGCGAGGTCCGCGGCGGTGAGCCGGACGAGCCTCAGGTTCTTGCGTTCGATGAACGCCAGCTCCGCCCCCGGCCCCAGGGCCGGGAACGCGATGCACTCGGCGAACGGCTTCGCCATCGCCTCCGCGGTCATGCGGTCGAGCGTGCGGTTCACGGCGACGATGCCGCCGAACGCGGACAGCGGGTCGGCGGCGAACGCGCGTTCGTAGGCCTCGATCAGCGTCGGGCCGCACGCGGCACCACAGGGCTGGGCGTGCTTCACGATGACGCAGGCGGGATGCTGGAAGCGGCCGGCCAGCGTCACCGCGGCCTCGAGGTCGAGCAGGTTGTTGTACGAGAGCTCCTTCGTCTCGCGCAGCGCCGAGAGCGTGGCCGGCGCGCCGGCACGCACGTACATCGCCGCCGGCTGGTGCGGGTTCTCGCCGTAGCGGAGCGTGCGCGCCCGCTCGAGCACGCGCACGTCCAGCGCAGGGGGCTCGTCGGCGGCCGCCGTCCGCCGCGCCAGCTCGCCGGCGATGGCGCCGTCGTAGCGCGCCGTGCGCGCGAACGCGGCCATCGCCCAGCGGCGGCGCTCGGCGGCGGTGACGCCGCGCGCCAGCGCCTCGCTCGCCTCCTCGTACTGCGACGGATCGTGCAGCACGATCACGGCGTCGTGGTTCTTGGCGGCCGCGCGCAGCAGCGCCACGCCCCCGATGTCGATCTCCTCCACCATGCCGGCGTCGTCGAGCGATCGCCCCCGCTCCTCGAACGGGTAGAGCGTCACCGCCACCAGGTCGATCGGCTCGAGCGAGCGCGCGCGCAGCTCGGACAGGTCCTCGGCCGAGCCGCGGCGCGCGAGGATCGGCGCGTGGACGTGCGGATGGAGCGTCTTCACCCGGCCGCCGAGCAGCTCCGGGAAGCCGGTCCACTCCTCCACCGCGGTCACCGCGAGGCCCGCTTGTCTCAGGTGCTCAGCCGTGCCGCCGGACGCGATGATCCGTGTTCCTCCCTTGGCGAGCAGCGCAGCGAACTCGGCGGCACCGCGCTTGTCGGAGAGCGAGAGCAGCGCCGCGCGCGGCCACGGCGGGGTGCCCGGGCCCGAGCGGGCCTGGCCGGGCGCCGTCTCGCCCGCCGCGTGGCTCACGCCGAGCCTCCCGACAGCCGCCGGATCGCCTCGAGGTAGCGCTCCTGCGTCTTCGCCACCACGCCCTCGGGCAGCGCCGGCGCCGGCGGCTCGTGGTCCCAGCCGCTGGCGTCGAGCCAGTCGCGCACGAACTGCTTGTCGAACGACAGCAGCCGGCCGGCCTCGTATTCGGTGCGGTCCCAGTAGCGCGACGAGTCGGGCGACAGCGCCTCGTCGATCAGCGCCAGCTCGCCGTCGATCCGGCCGAACTCGAACTTCGTGTCGGCGAGCACCAGGCCGCGCGACCAGGCATGGGCGCGCGCCTCGTGGTAGATCGCGAGCGAGCGCTCGCGCAGCTTCTCGGCGACCGGGCGCGTGACCAGCTCGCCCATGCGCTCGAACGAGATGTTCTCGTCGTGGCCGTCGTCGTTCTTGGTCGCGGGCGTGAAGATCGCGGGCTCGAGCCGCGAGCCGTCGTGGAGCCCGGGCGGCAGCCCGATGCCGCACACGGCGCCCGTGCCCTGGTACTCCTTCCAGCCGCTGCCGGTGAGGTGGCCGCGCACCACGCACTCGATGTCGATGCGCTCGGCGCGGCGCACGAGCTGGGCGCGCCCCGCGAGCCGCTCGGCGTGGTCGCGGAACGGCGCCGGGAACGTGGCGGGCTCGTCGCTCACGAGGTGGTGTGGCGCGGCGGCGCGCAGCGAGCGCATCCAGAACGCCGAGATCAACGACAGGATCGCGCCCTTGCCGGGGATCGGCGTCGGCAGCACCGAGTCGTACGCCGAAAGCCGGTCGCTGGCGACGATGACGAAGTGCTCCGGGCCGGCGTGGAACACGGTGCGCACCTTGCCACGGCGGAAGACCTGCGCGCCGGGGACCTCGGGCTCGCGCACGGCGGAGGCGCGCTCCAGTAACCGCGGATCGATGACGATCGGGGCGATGCCGTTCATGGGTGCGTCCTCCTGCCGCCTCGCGGGACGGCCGTTCAGGATGGGCTGGGGGTCGGGCGCCCGCGCGCGGGCACCAACCGGAAGTGCGAAGCGAGCAGCGCCGGCAGCTCCTCGAGCCGGCGCACGGCGAGCTGGCCCGGGGCAGCATAATCGCCGAACGGGTCGATGAGCACGAAGTGCATGCCGGCGCCGCGGGCGCCGGCCTCGTCCACGCTGCGGATGTCGCCGACATAGACCGCGCGCGCGGCGGGCAGCCCGAGCCTGGCGAGGGCGATGCCAAAGATCCGCGGGTCGGGCTTCTCCACGCCCTCGAGCTGCGAGTCGACCACGAACTCGAGCCCCTCGCGCACGCCGTACGTCACGAGGTGGTGCTCGGCGCGGCCGTCCGAGTTGCTGACGCAGCAGGCGCGGATCCCGAGTCCCACGAGCGCGTCCAGCGCCGCGCGCGCGCCCTCCATCGGCCGCGCCCACAGCAACGAGGGCGGCGTCTGTCTCACTTGCATCCGCTCGAGTGCTTCCTCCAGCACCGGATGGCGACAGCCGACGGCCTCGAGCATGCCCGAGAAATAGGCCCGGGTCGGGCCGACGCTCCCGAGCGGCGGGTGGAGGCCCAACGCGGGCGTGTTCGGCGCGCGGCCCGCGAGCGAATCGTAACGCCGCCGGCCGTGCACCTCGGCACGGCGCAGCTCGTCGACGCTCGCGGTGACGCCCAACTCGGCCAGCATCGTGCTCATCCACTCGAAGTCGAGACGCACGAGCGTGCCGCCGGCGTCGAACACCACCGCCTCGAGCTCGGGGCGCGGCGGCGACGTCCGCAGCTCCTGCCAGACCTGCTCATCCATTCTCGGCCGCCATCCTGATGTGGGCGTCGACGCCAGGCCCCTCGCCGAAGCGCACGCGTGCGCCGTCGACGCGCCAGGGCTCGGTGAGGAAGCGGTGAACCGTGGCGGGGTAGAGCACGTGCTCCGCGGCGTGAATGCGCGCCTCGAGCTCGGCCTGCGTCTCGCCCGGTCGGCGCTCGACCTCGGCCTGGGCGAGGATCGGTCCCGCATCGAGCGCGTCCTCCACCAGGTGCACCGTGCAGCCCGTCACCGGGACGCCGGCGCGATACGCCTGGCCGATCGCGTCCAGCCCCTTGAACGCCGGGAGCAGCGACGGATGGATGTTGAGCATGCGGCCGGCGAACGGCTCGAGCAGCGTGGCGTGCAGCCGGCGCATGAAACCCGCGAGCAGCACGACGTTTACATGGCGTTCCTGCAGCGCGTGCAGCCATGGAGATTCATCATCGAGCCGGGAGCGGTGGCGCGGGCTCGGGAGGACGAGCGGCTCGATGCCGAGTGCGCGTGCGCGCTCGATCACCGGCGCTCCCGGCTGGTCGCAGAGCAGCACCACCACGTCGCCGCCCAGCTCCCCGCGCGCGCCGGCCCGCGCGAGGGCCTCGAAGTTGGAGCCGGCGCCGGAGGCGAACACGGCGAGCCGCGCGGATGCTCGGGAGCGCACGCCGCAATCTATCGTGACGGTCGCAGGCCGGCAACCTCGCGCGCGCCGTGCGCTCCCGGCCTTTCGCGTGACACGCGAGCTTAAAGTTTTACTTTAACTGACCGCGCGGCTTTGCGGCTGAGAAAGTCGCGGCTCAGAAATGTCGCGGCGCCCGCGGTGAACCTGCGGCCGGCACGAACCCGCCGCCCGCGCGCGCGCCGGTCCCGGGCTCGCCGGCGCGCCAGTCGAGCCGCCTCACGCCCGCCTCGCCGAGCTCGTACCAGAGCGCGCCGTCGTGATCGGTGCGGTCGACGATCGCCGCGACGCCGGCGAGCCGCGCGAGCGTGCCGGGCGCGGGGTGCCCGTACGGATTGCGCGCCCCGCACGAGACCGCCACGCGCAGCGGTCGCAGCCGCGCGAGGAACGTCGCCGCGCTGGAGGAGCCCGAGCCGTGGTGTCCGGCCTTGAGCACCGCGGGCACGGGCGCACACTCGAGGGCGAGCTCGACGTTGCTGTCCGCGTCGGCCGTGAGCAGCGCGCGGGCACGCCCCTCTCCCACCTCGAGGACGAGCGACGCGGCGTTGTCGCCGTGGAGCGTCACTCCCGCCGTGCGCGCATCCGGCGGCCACAGCACGCGCGCGCGGAGTGGCACCGGCAGCGTGTCGCCGCGCGCGCACCCGCGCGCGCCGAAGCGCGCGCACGGGCCCGGCACGTCGGCGCGCGGCACCGGGCCCAGCCAGCGCGCCACCGCGAGGCCGCGGCGCACGGCGGCCGCTCCCCCGGTGTGGTCACCGTCGTCGTGCGTCAGCACCACGGCGTCCAGCCGGCGTACGCCGGCCCAGCGAAAGTACGGCAGCACCGCGCCCTCGCCCGCATCCCAGCGCGGCGAGCGCGGACCGGTGTCCACGAGCCACCAGCCGTGCGCGTCGGCGATCGCCAGCGCATCGCCCTGGCCCACGTCCAGCACCACGAGCCACCAGCGACCCGGCGGCGGCGAGAGCGGAACGGTGGTGAGCGCGCAAGAGCAGGCGAAGCCCAGCGCGGCGAACCCGAGCGCACGCAGCGGTGCCCGCCACGTGGCCGCGTGCACGCGAGCACGCAGCGCGCGCGGCTCCGGCGTCGCGATCGCGAGCGCCGTGGCGCCGAGCGCCGCCGCAGCGACCGGCCACGGCGACGCACCGGTGGCGAGCAGCGCGCCGGGCCAGGCCCCGAGCACGCGCGTGAGCGCGTGGAGTGCTGCCGCGAGCGGCTCGCAGGCGGCGAGCGCCACGTTGCCCGCGCCCGGGAGCACACCCTCGAGCGCCGCACCCAGCGCGGCGGCGGCGAGCAGGCCCTCGGACAGCGGCACCGCCGCGAGGTTGCCGCCGAGCGCGGTCCACGGCAGCGCGTGGAAGCGCGCGAGCAGCAGCGGCAGCGCGGCGAGCTGGGCGGCGAGCGTCAACAACAGGTTTTTTGCAGCCGCGTTTATTACACCCGCACCGACAGCGCGTGAGAACCGTCCTCGCGGCGCGATCGTCGAGGTCCAGGGGCCGCCGATCGCGACCAGGCCCAGCGTGGCGGCGCACGAGAGCTGGAAGCCGAGGTCGTACGCCCACGCCGGCGAGAGCGCGAGCAGCCCGAGCGGCGCCAGCGCCAGCGACTGGAGCGGGTCCACGGCGCGGCGCGTGGCGCACGCGAGCGCGCTCACCGCCTCGGCCACGACCGCGCGCGCGAGCGACGGGATCGGGCCGGCGATCGCCATGTACGCCGCCGCGGAGAGCGCGCCGGCCAGCGCGCGGGCGAGCGGCCCGCCGCCGGCGATCGCGGCCAAGCCACGGGCCACGCCCGCGAGCCAGGCGACGTGGAGACCCGAGAGCGCGAGCAGGTGGACGAGGCCCGAGGCGCGCAGTGCCGCGTCGGTGTCCGTGGACATGCCGGCGCGATCGCCGAAGAGCAGCGGCACCACGAGCTCGCGCGCGCCCGGCGTGAGCGCGCGCGCGAGCGCCGCCTCGGCGCCACGGCGCAGGCGCATGAGCGCGCGCGCCGGGGCCGAGGCGAGCGAGCGCGCCGGCCGCGTGCGGCACACGAACGCGCGGCCGTGCGCGTGGAGATCGGCGGCGCGCGCCGCCGCGCGCGCATCGAAGCCGCCCGGGTTCCGCGGTGGACTTGCACGCTCGAAGAGCGCCGCCACCTCGAGCGTGTCGCACCATTCTGCAGGCGCCTGCGGCGGGAGCCGCAGGCGCACACGAGTATCACGGGGCAGTGCCGCATCGGCCGCGAGGACCTCCACCACCGCGGACGGCGCTTCGCCCTCGCGGCGCGGCGGCTCGACCACGCGCACGACGCAGCGCGTCGTGAGCCCCGCGGGCGGGATCGCGCGCTCGAGCGCCAGTTGTTGCGCGCGATGGGCGCTCGCCCGGCCGAGCCCCAGCACCGCGAACCCGGCCGCGGTGACGAGCAGCGCGTCGAGCCGCGGAAGCGGGCCCGTGAGCGCGACGAGCAGCACGCCGGCCAGCAGCGCGACCGGCGCCCACGCCGCGGGCAGCGACGCACCGCATGCGAGCCCCAGCCACAGCGCCACCGCCAGCGCGACCGCGCTCCTCGCTCCCATCGCGGGTGGCGCCCGCACGCGACGTGCCGAGGGGCGCGCGCGGGATCGCGGGTCTGCCCGCCGCGCTCCGTCCACGAACGAACCGGCCCCGCCCACCACGTGGACGGGGCCGGCTCGAACGCTCCGCGCGGCTAGCGGTCGGGCGCGATCAGCGTCCCGAGTGCTGCATCTCGGTGAAGAAGTCGTCGCCCTGCTTCGTCGCCGCGCTCAGGTACCAGGTCGCCTTCTGCTCGCCGTTGAACTCGCTCACGGGGAAGCTCACGTTGAGGAGCGCGCCGCGGTCGCCGGGGCTGATCGTCATCGGGAAGCGGCTCCACAGCCCGTCCGGCGTGAGCAGGTGCAGCCACGCCTCGCGCAGGTCGTCGGCCTCGAGGCCGTCGAGCGACGCCGAGACCACCGCCGGGTTCTTCGACAGCAGCTTCTGCATCGGCCCTTCCAGCTTGAGCGGCGGCAGGTCCGAGTCGAGGCCGAACTGGAACGTGGCGAAGCGCTTGTTGCCGCCGGGCAGGTCGAGGACCTGGATCGGCGCGGTCACACCCTCGAACTGCACACGCAGGCTGTGCGGTCCGCGCGGCAGCTCGATCGTGGCCGGCGTGGTGCCGCGGAGCTCGCCGTCCACGTACACGGACGCGCCGCTGAGCGGCGCGCTGCCGTTCTCGTCGTTCATCTGCGCCAGCACCTGGACGACTCCGGTGGCCGGCGAGAGCATGGGCTTCGAGACCACCTTCATGTTCTTGCGGATGCCCACGTTCACGTTCTGCGCCCAGGGCTGCATGCGCGGGCCGCTGAACTGCAGCTCGTGGAGCCCCGGCGGCAGCTTCGCCACGTGCACGGGCAGGTAGCCCTGCGGCGCGCCGTCGAGCGACATCTGCACCGGCAGCGACGGGTCGGACGCCACGACGTCGAGCGAGCCGTGGAGCGCCTCGTTCACCTTCACCTTCTGCCCGCGCTTGCCCCTCAGTTCCAGCTTCACCTCGCCCAGGTCCGGCATGCTGAGCGTGAGCGCGTGCACGCCGGGCAGCAGCTCGAGCGTGCTCGGCGTGCGCCGGCCGAGATCCTTGCCGTCGATCGCGATCCACGCGCCGGGCGGGTCGGTGTCGATGTTCGTGGTGAAGCGCGCGCCGCCGAGGCCCACCGTGCGCAGCACGCGCGTCATCGGCGTGGCGTGCACGTCGTTGTCCGGCGACTGCGAGTGCCCGACGATCCAGCCGATGCCGAGTGTCACCGCGACGAACAGGGCGACCACCCACAGCCGCCGGTAGAACGGCGTCGGGCCCCGCTCCAGCTCGTCCAGGTCGGGCCACTCGCCGCGGCGCGAGGGACGCGGTCGCGCCTTCGCCGGTTGCGCGACCAGCATGCCGTCGGGCACGTCGCCGAGAGCCCCGCCGGCCGCGGACGTCGGCTCGCCGAGCGGCAGCTCGCGCAACAGGGCCGGCATCTCGGACTCGGCCACCCGGACCGGCGCTGCCTCGCTGGGCGCGCGGAGGATCGGCGCCGTCGCCGGCGTCTCGATGGGTCGTTGCGAGCCCTCGATGGGAATGCCCTGAGGTGTCCACGGGACCGTGGGCTCGGCCGGCGATTCGGGGACCCATTCTGGGCGGCGCGCGCCGCCACGTTGAGGCTGCGGCGGCTCGGGCTCCGCGGTCGGAATGACGGGTGCTTCGGCCGCCGGTGGGATCAGCGGCCGTTGCACCTGCGCGGCCGCGCGGCGCGCGCTCGGAAGCGGCGGCGGGCCGCCGGTGCGCGTGGACGCTGCCGGCGTCGGCGTCGCCGGGGGCGACGGCTGTCGCGGTGGCGCGACCTCCTCCTGCGGCGTGGGCTCGAGCCCCGGCGCGACCCGCATCGATGCAGCGAAGCGCTCGAGGAACTCGGTGGGCGGCTCGGGCACGTCGCCCGCGCGCGGCGCCGGCTTGGAGAGCGCGGGCGGTGGTGCGGGATTCGCGGGGCGCGGCGGCGGCGCCATGCTGCCGCCCGGCGGCTTCGCCAGCGTGCCCGGCGGTGGCGCTCCCGGGCGTGCGGGCGGTTGTGCGGGCGGCTGGCCGCCGCCGCGAGGCGGGAGCTTCGGGATCGCGAACGTGGTGTCGGCGCCCACGGGCTCGTGGTCGATGTGGATCGGTCCGCGCTGAGCTCCCGGTGCCGGTGCGCCGGGCTTGGGCTTCACCTCGAGCACCGGATAAGGCGGCGCGCCGGGCGCGGGCTCATCGGGGATGCGATCGCGCAGCGAAGGACGGGTGACCGGGCCGGGCGTGGACACGGCCGTGAGGCCCGGCACACTCCTGCCGCTCGCCGGTGGGCCGGACGCTGGTGGAGCGGCAGCAGACGGAGCGACGGGCGTCGGGACGCTCGCCGGTGGAGCGGCCGCGGTCTTCTTGAGCGCGCCCAGGATCTCGCTCATGCCCGCGGCGGCGAGACCGCCCGCCGCGGCGATCGGCGTGGATGACGGCGGACGCGGCCCCGGCGTGCTCGCCGCCGGCGCGCGACCCGCGGGGGGCGTGACGGCTCGCGGTTCGGGCAGCGCGTGCGGCTCTTCGATGTCGATCGCGGGTGCGGGCGGGAGGCTCTCCGATTCGGCGTGCGGCGCGGGCGGCGCGTGGAGCGCCGGCGGGCGCAGCGGCGCGGCCGGGCGCGCTTGAGGCGCCGGGGGCGCGGGGCGCTGCTGGGGCGTCGGGAGCGGTGCTTCCAGTTCGGGCGCTTCGTCCCGCTTCTTTCCGAAGCTCATCAACTTCTGGAGCCAGCGGCCGACCGGATGGCCCGGCTCGCCCGCGGACACCTCCGACTCGGGCTCGTCGAACTCCGAGGCGACGCGGCGCTCGTTCAGCTCGGCGGGCGGCTCCTGCCGCGGTACCTGCGGCATGGCGAACGTGCCCGACGAGGGATGCCTCGTGGATGGCAGCGTCTGCATGCCCTCGCTGTCCGCAAAGCGCATGCCGGTCGGATCCGGCGCGAGCCCCGGCTGCTGTGTGGGGAGCGCTGAGCGCGGGCTTGCCGGAGCGCCGGCAGCCGGCGCCGCCGGTGTGCGCGGCGGTTCCGCGTACTCGATGGACGTCGCGCGCTCGTTGAGCTCGATCTCGGGCACGTCGTCTTCGAGTCCGAGTTCCAGCTCCGCTTCGGCCGCGACGGCCTCGGCGAGCGCCGCGGCCGCCGGCCCGGGAGCGGGTGCCCCGGCGATCGCGCCGAACTCGGCATCGATCGACGCCGGCGCCGGGGATCCGGTCTCGCCCGCGGGCCAGTACTCGAGCGTGAGCAGCACGTGCGCATCGGCCGGCAGCGACGCGGACATCGCCTCCTGACCCGATTCGTCGCGCACTATCACCCACTGCGGCTCGTGCGGCTCGCCGTTCACGAGCAATACGGCGCGGGCGCGGCCCAGCCAGCCGAACGCGAGGCCCTGCGGGCCATGCACGAACACGGCCGCGAACGGCAGCGGGTGACCGGTATGACTCCAGAGCTCGCTCTGCGAGAACAGGAGCCCGGTGAGCGCGTGATGGAGCAGCGGCGGGATCGGGCGCGAACGCTGATCCGATCGTGAGGTCTCGATCGCGACGCCGGCCAGGTCACGCAGCCACGTCTGGATCTCGGGCTCGGTGAATCCCGGCGGTATCCCGAGCAGCGACAACTCGATGCTCGGTAACGTCACCCCGGCGGTGACGATCCCACCGCTCACCCGGGCGGAAACCGCCCAGTGATCGGCGGGGGCCGGACTGCTTTTCGTCACGGGGCTCCCTCCCCTGGACACGACCGGCCGTGAGAAGGCCGCAAGGCCGCTGGTGGTCGCAAGCTAACGAACGACGTTGCAAGTGTCAACGTTGTAAGCGTTTGTGGCACGGCTCGTGCAGTCGCTTGGGTCACCACCCAAGGGGCCCAGTCACTTGGGGGGTCCCGGCTGCTCGCCGGGCTTGCAAGTTGACAGAGGCCTACGTTGCAGAAGACATGCCGGTCGCCTAGCGTGCCGACGGAATCGGAGCCGGTCCCCCATCCTGGGGCGCCGAGCACCCACCGCCCTCACGCAAGCGGTCCGTGCAACGGTGGTCTCGATGGCTTGGAGGTGCCGACCATGACGCTTCGCAGGAGCATCGAAGCCGTCCTGCTGGTCGCGGTGCTGTTGGCCGCGGTCCCGGTGCGGACGCTGCATGCTGCCGAAGGCGCCGTCCCCACGGTCGGGGCACCCGTAGCCGCGGCTACGGCCGGTAAGGACACCACCGCCTACGTTCCCAGGTTGATCGATCCCAAGTCGCCGCCGCCCTCCGAGGCCCCGGCGACGGGCACCGTCGTCCCCGCCCCGCCCGCCGCACCCGCCGTCGCGGGCCCGGCGGCGCGCCCGGACGGCGACGGCACCGCCACGCCGGCGGCCCCGGCGGTCGCGTCCAAGGGGCGCGTCCGTGACGCGGACGACGACGTCATGAACCGGCCCGCCGTGGACGACATCGAGCTGCAGATGAACGCGGACGTGCTCAAGTACATCGCGTTCTTCACCGGTGCCGGCCGCAGCACGTTCGAGCGCTGGCTCAAGCGCTCGGGCCGCTACATGGACCTGTTCCGCAGCGTGCTCCAGAAGGAGGGCCTGCCCCCCGACCTGGTGCACCTCGTGTTCGTGGAGAGCGGCTTCAACGTCAACGCCCGCTCCTACGCCGCGGCCGTAGGGCCATGGCAGTTCATGCGCTCGAGCGCCCAGCTCTTCGGGCTCAACGTGAACCAGTGGGTGGACGAGCGGAAGGACCCGGAGAAGGCGACCGTGGCCGCCGCCCGCTACCTGAAGCACCTCTACAGCATCTTCGGTGACTGGCCGCTCGCGCTGGCGTCGTACAACGCCGGCGAGGGCACGGTCATGCGCGCCATCCAGCACCAGGGCACCACGAATTACTGGGAGCTGCGCCTGCCGAAGCAGACCGAGGAGTACGTGCCGCAGTTCATGGCCGCGCTTGCGATCTCGCGTGACCCGGTCAAGTACGGCTTCGCCGACATCGAGCTCGACGACCCGATGCGCTTCGACGAGGTGGCGCTCAAGGGCGCCGTGGACCTGCGCTCGATCGCCAAGCTCGCCGAGTGCAGCTACGAGGAGCTGCGCGAGCTGAACCCCTCGGCACGCACCGCGATGATGCGCGGCCCGAACGGCATCACCACCGTGCGCGTGCCCGAGGGCAAGAGTGAGCTCATCCAGAAGAACCTCTCGGCCGGCGTCGAGCTGCCGGCCGTGAACCTCACCGTGCGCCACCGCGTGCGCCGCGGCGAGACGCTGCGCATGATCGCGAACGAGTACTCGGTGAGCCCGACCGAGCTGGCGCGCGTCAACAACCTCGGCCGCGGCCGGCCGCTGCGGCGCGGCATGCTGCTCACCGTGCCCGCGAGCTTCCGCGCGCCCCGTCCGGAAGTGTTGGCTGAGGAAGACGATCCGCGCGCGTCGACGGACTACGTGCCGCCGCGCAACATCGGCCTGCCCGGCAAGATCGACGGCAACAGCATCGCCATCGAGCGCGTCACGCACACCGTGAAGCGCGGCGAGACGCTGCGCTCGATCGCGGTAAAGTACGGCGTCACCGTCACCGAGCTCAAGGGCTGGAACCACATCACCACGCCGGGCGTGAAGGTGGGCACGCGGCTGCGCATCCGCGACCGCGACGACGCCACGACGTCCGAGACCTCGATGCCGGTGAAGGGCGACGCCGACGACGACATCGACAAGGCCACCGTGAAGCTGGCCGTGGCGAAGCCGCCGGTGGACGAGCCGGTGCTGGACTCGCCGGCGGGCGGCACGGCCAAGAAGAAGGCCACGGTCGAGCGCGTGCCGGCCAAGCGCATGCACACCGTGCGCACGGGCGAGACGCTGCTCGAGATCGCCCGCGGCCACAACGTCAGCGCCGACGAGCTGCGGAAGCTCAACAACCTGCGCGGCGGGCGGGTGACGCCGGGACAGAAGCTGCGCCTGCCGGCGTAGGCGCCACGTACTGGGAACGGCCGCGGCAGCCCGACTGCCGCGGCCGTTCGCGTTAGTGCATAGACTCCGGTCCGTCGACGACGCCGCCCGCGGGCACGGCGGCCGTGAAGTCCTCGGCGGCGACCGCGGCGCCGATGCGCGCGTTGCGGCCGACGGTGAGGCCCTCGGGCAGCCGCGCCTGCTTCCCGACCACGACCAGGCCGCTCGAGAGGTGCTCGGGGCAGGCGCGATTCGGCGTCAGCTCGTCGCCGGTGCCCACCTTGGCGCCGCGACCCACGCGCACCTCCTTGTCGATGATCGCGCGGTCCAGCACCGCGCCGGAGGCCACGACCGTGTCGTGCATGACGATGCTGTCGCGCACGACAGCGCCCTTCTCCACCACCACGCCCGGGAACAGCACCGAGTTCACCACCTCGCCGTGCACGGAGCAGCCGTTCGCGACCAGGCTCCGCGTCACGTTCGCGCCCGCGACCACGCGCACCGGCGGCCGGTCGGCCGTCTGCGTGTGCAGCACCCACTCGGGGTCGCTCAGGTCCAGGGGCGGCTTGGGCTGCACGAACTCGAGGTTCGCGCGGTAGTACGAATCCAGCGTGCCCACGTCCTGCCAGTAGCCCGGGAACCGGTACGCGTACACCGCCTCGTTGCGCGCCACGAGCCGCGGCAGCAGGTCCTTGCCGAAGTCGTGCGCGCTGTGCGACATCGCCGCGTCCTCGACCAGCCAGCGGATCAGCGCGTCGCGGTCGAACAGGTAGACGCCCATCGACGCCAGGCGTGAGCTGACGCCGCCCTTCGGCTTCTCCTTGAACGCGACCACGCGCCCGTTCGGCTCGGTCTCGAGGATGCCGAATTGGTCCACCTCACGCTCCGGCACTTCGGTCACGGCCACGGTCAGCCGGGCGCGGTTCCGGCGGTGGAACGCGTAGAGCACGTTGTAGTCCATCTGGTAGACGTGGTCGCCGGACAGGATCAGCACCTCCTGCGCGCGCCGGCGCTTGAGGTGGAGCAGGTTCTGGTAGATGGCGTCCGCGGTGCCCTGGTACCAGTCGCTCGTGGCCAGACCCGGCGCCGGCTGCAGCAGCTGCACGCCGCCGCGCGTGCGGTCCAGGTCCCAGGGCCGGCCGATGCCGATGTGCTGGTTGAGCGACGTGGGCCGGTACTGGGTCAGCACGCCGACGTCGAAGATGCCGGAGTTGACGCAGTTGGAGAGCGTGAAGTCGATGATCCGGTACTTGCCGCCGAACGGCACCGCCGGCTTGGCGCGGCGCTCGGACAGGAGGCAGAGCCGGCTGCCGACGCCGCCGGCGAGGATGAACGCGTAGCGTCCGGTCATGCGGCCCCGCTCACGGCAGCACCTCGAACCAGCGCCGGTTCGGCACCACGGTGCCGGCCCCGAGAACGCCCTCCGCGAAGTCCTCGTAGCGGCCGCCCACGCCGATCACGCTCGGCCGCAGCACGCGGCCGCCGTCCGGCACCCACGTGTCCTTGCCCACGAGCGAGAGCCCCGCGAGCCACTCGTGGCCCGCGCCCGGCTCCGGCGAACCATGCGGCGCGCTCTCCCCCACGCGCGCGCCGGCCCCGATGCGCACGTACTTGTCGAGGATGGCGTGGTCCACGCGCGCGTGCTCGGCGAGCTGCGTGTCGGCCATGATCACGGACTCGTTCACCTCGGCGCCGGGCCCGACGTGCACGCCCGCGAACAGGATCGAGCGCCGCACGCGGCCCTCGATGCGGCAGCCGTTCGCGACCAGGCTGTCCTCGATGCGCGCGTCGGGGCCGCACCACACCGGCGGCCGCTCCTCGTCGCGCGTGAGGATGGGCCAGCGCGCGTCGTGGAGCTGCAGGCGCGAACCCGGGCTCACGAGGTCGAGGCTCGCGCGGTAATAGGACGCCACCGTGCCCACGTCCTCCCAGTAGCCGTCGAACTCGTACGCCATCACGCGCTGGTCGGCCGCGACCTGCGGCCGGAGCACGTCCAGCACCAGGTCCACCGGGCGCGCGCGCAGCAGGTCGGCGAGCCGGCCGGTCTCGAACAGGTAGATGCCCATGTTCGCGAGCGCGGCGTCGGTGCGTGCCGGTTTCTCGTCCAGGCTCTGGATGCGTCCGTCGGACCCGACGCGGACCATGCCGAAGCGGTGCGCCTCCTCGGCGGGCACGCGCGTCACCGCCACCGTCACCGCCGCACCGCGCTCGAGGTGCGCTGCGATCAGCGGCCGGTAGTCCATGCGCACGACGTGATCGCCGGAGAGCACGAGCACGCGCGCCGGGCGCTGCTCCTCGATCCAGTCCCAGTTCTGGGCGATCGCGTCGGCGGTGCCGCGGTACCAGCCGGCGTGGCTGCGCGTCTGGTAGGGCTGGAGGATGACGACGCCGCCCGCGCGGCGGTCAAGGTCCCAGGCGCGGCCGGCCCCGATGTGGTCATTGAGCGAGGCCGGCGCGTGCTGCGCCAGCACACCCACCTGCTGCACGCCCGAGTGGCAGCAGTTGCTCAGGACGAAGTCGATGACGCGGTACTTCCCGCCGAACGGCAGTGCGCTCACCGCGCGCTCGGCGCACAGCACGCCGAGCTGCTCGCCGCTGCCGCCCGAGAGGATCAGGGCCAGGATGTCGCGCACCACGCGTCTCCGATCGACCGTGCCGCCCGCGAAATGAAATGTGGAACGCTCACGGTAGGCACGCCGTGCCGCCGGGGCAAGCGGGCCAACGCCCGCGGGTGCTCGGTGTGCTCGTCGGAGCCGAACACGAGCGGCTGCGGCTCGGGAGCGGCTCGAGGGCGAGCGCGATGCCGGTCTCGATGCCACACGGGGTCGGGGCGGCCGCAGGCGCGTTCGGGTCAGGCGCGGCGGCACTTCTGCCGAGCGGTCAACCTACCAGGAGAAAGAGGCGCTCAGCAGGTGCGTGGTCTCGAGGTTGTGGTCATCCGGGAAGTCCGGATCGTCCGCGGCGAAGAAGCGGTGGAGCGACGCCGCGTAGTCGGCGCCGAAGTGCTTGTAGCGCACGCCCAGCCCGAAGTTGAGGTCCTTGCCGTTCAGGCCGGAGCGCAGCGCGAGCGTGTTCCGGTACCAGTACTCGAGCCCGGTGCGCAGGTCGGCGTTCAGGGCCCCGAGCTTGATCTGCGAGTCCAGCTTGCGGCCCTCGAAATCCCACGCCAGGTCGGTGCCCCAGGTGAGCGCGTGGTTCGAGCCGGGATAGAAGTTGATCGCGCTGCCGGTGACGAGGTTCGGCATCACCATCTCGCGGGTGCTGTTGCTCCACGTGATGTACGTGGTCGTGAGGTCGTGCATGATCGCGCTGAGCGTCACGGCGTCCGTGGGCATGTAGAGCAGGCCGGCATCGAGGCCGGCGCCAAACGACGTCACGTGCTGGCCGGGCAGCGTGTCGGGCAGGCTCGAGCGCACGAACTTGAGCGTGCCGCCGAACGCCCAGTGCCGGCCGCGCTGGCGCGCATACGAGAGGCCGAACGCCAGGTCGGTGCTGCTCGCCATGAACAGGTCGTCGGACGTGATGAGCAGCCGTTCGCCCGGGTCCCAGACGCCGTTCTGCTGTCCGGGGTCGGACGTGGTCTGGTCGCCGTCCCGGCCGTAGTCCAGGAAGTCGCGACCCGCGACCAGGCCGCCGGGCCGGGGCGTCACCGGGATGTCGTCGATCCCCACCCAGGTGGCCGAGATACCCAGCGCCGAGCGGCGCTCCTCGCCGCTCTTCATCGGCCACACGGCGCTGCCGAAGTTGTGGTTGACGAGGCTCCCGAACTGCTCGTTGTGCTCGAGGAACGCCTCTTTGTAGGGCAGGTAGACCATGCCCGCGGGGTTCCAGAACGGCGAGGTGGCGTCGTCCGCCACCGCCGTGAACGCGCCACCCATGGCAACGGCGCGCGCGCCGACCGGGATCTTCATGAACTCGCCGGCGTACTTCGTCGCGCGGGCCGGGGCCACGGCCACCGCGAGGCCCGCCATGGCCAGCAGCACGCGGATCGGCTTCAGCTTCATTCAACTCCCTGGGTGGTCGGCCTGGCTGCGATTCCCGCGCGGGCACCCGCGTGAACGCGGGTCGCGCGCGGTCGCGAGACGGCTCCGGCGGGGATCGAGCCTAGGAGGGCGCCCGATCAACTGTCAACCGGACGTTCCTTCGGCTTCCACTCCGGCATGCTCGCCTCGCCGATCGACTTGGCGATACGCCACTCGCCGCGCTGGCGCACCAGCTCGTTCCCGAACCGGAACATGCGTTCGTCGCCGGTGCGGCCATCGCGGTAATGCACTTCGTACGACACCATCACGCGGCTCGGTGCCACCGGCAGCGCGCGGTAGCCCGTGAGCCAGAGATCGTCCGTGGACGGCAGGAACCAGATGGAGCCGGGCATCGGCACGTCCGGTCGGCCCTCCGCGAAACAAGCCCGTGCGCCCTCGGCGTCGCCCGCGCGCAGTGCCTCCCAGTACGCCTGGAGCGTGGTGCTCGGGGCCCTGAACGTGCGCTCGATCCGGCAGCGCTCGCCCTGGCCAAGCAGCGAGCACGAGACGGCGAACACCGCCAACCACCCCCGCCAGCCGAGCCGGGTGCCTTCGCGCGCCGACTCCACGGGGACGGCGACCCCGGAAACGGGGGCACCGCCCTCGAGTGCCGGGCTCGGGTCCTCTACACCGCTGGCTGGGGTCGGGGTTCCCAGCGCGCGATATGGGACCGGGCCGAGGAGTTCGAGTCGCACCGAGAGAGCGTCTCGGCCGGCGGTGAACATCCGTGTGTCCACCGACCCTGGGGGATACCGACCGACCGTCGCCTGGCCGCGTCGTTCAAGCCTCGTGAGCCGTGACCCGTGGGCCGTTCCGGCGTGGTGGCCGGGCGCGCAGGGAGCGCGGAAGCATCAGGGGCACCACGGGAAACACCCGCATCAAGTCTAGGGTCAGCGAGGCCTGCGGCGTGAAGGATTTCTTGGGTTCGGGCGACGGTTGCGGCCCGAGACACGGCTTTCCGCGACGCGGCGGCCGGCTGGCCGTCCGCGGCGCGTGCTGCCGGGGCGCTCGGCGGAGCGTCTGCCCCGGAACTCGCCACGAGAGCTGCCGCGGCTCACGGCGCGAGAGCTACCGGGACGCTCGGTGGAACGGCCTCCGCGGCGCTCGCCACGAGCGCTGCCGCCGCTCGCGCCGCGCGAGCTGCCTGGACGCTCCGCGGATCGGCTGCCTCGGCGATCGCCCCAGGAGCTGCCTCGGCGCGCCGCACTTCCGGGACGCTCGGCGGAACGGCTGCCTCGGCGCTCGCCACGAGGGCTTCCGCCGCGCACGGCTCCGGAGCGGAGGGGCCGCTCGGCGGAACGGCTGCCTCGGCGCTCGCCACGACCACTGTCGCGGCGCGCGGCACCGGAACTGCCCGGGCGCTCCGTGAAACGGCCGCCTCCGCGCTCGCCATGAGAGCTTCCGCCGCGCGCGGCACCGGAACTGCGCGGGCGCTCCGTGAAACGGCCGCCTCCGCGCTCGCCACGAGGGCTTCCGCCGCGCACGGCCCCGGAGCGTATGGGCCGCTCAGCCGAACGGCTGCCCCGGCGCTCGCCACGAGGGCTTCCGCCGCGCTCGCCGCCAGGGCTGCCCGCTCGCGCACCGTCACCGGATCGTCGCGGCGGGCTCGGGCTGGGTCGCCAGTCGTCGTCGCCGCGGCGTTCGGTGGCCCTCGCCGGCCACTCGGATGGGCGATCGTGTGCTGACCTGGCTCGGCGTTCAGCACGAGGTGGCGCTTGTTCACTCTCCCCTTCCGCCTCGGGCTCGAGGAAGCCGCCGCCGGGAAGCCAGGTCTCTTCGAGATCGCCGTCTCCGTCGTCGCCATCGTCAGAAGGCGCCTCGCGCGTCACCCGCCCGGGGCGTTCGGCAGGCTGGGGACGCGCGGCCGCCGCAGTGCGGCCCGGTCCCGGACGCCCGCCCCGCGATGATTCCGCCCGGAGCTTCGCCACCTCCTCGTCCGAGAGCTCGCGGAACATGCCGCGCGCGAGCGGCCCCAACCGGATCGGGCCGTAGCCCACGCGGTGCAGGCCGGTGACCTCGAGGCCCACCGCCTCGCACATCTTCCGCACCTGTCGGAAGCGGCCCTCGTGCACCACCATCTCGATCATGATCGCGTCGAAGCCGGGGTCGATGCGCCGGACGCGCGCCGGGCCCGAGACGAGGTCGCGGTCGAAGCGCACGCCGGTCGAGAGCCGTCGCATCTGGTCCGGCCGCGGCTCGCGCGCGAGCCGCACGCGGTACACCTTCGCCACGCCGTAGCGCGGGTGCATGAGCCTGTGCGCCAGCTCGCCGTCGTTCGTGAGCAGCAGCAGGCCGCTGGTGTCGGCATCGAGACGTCCCACGGGATAGATCCTGGCGCCGCGCGGCAGCAGCTCCTTGACCGTGCGGCGGCCCTCGGGGTCGTTCAGCGTGGTGATCACGCCCACCGGTTTGTTGAGCACGAAGTAGACGTGGCGCTCGGCGCCCCCCACCGGTTTGCCGTTCACGCTCACGCGGTCGCGCTGCTCTTCGACCTTCGTCCCGAGGTCGGTGACCACACGGCCATTGATGCTCACGCGGCCCTGTTCGATCAGGCGGTCGCTCGCGCGGCGCGAGGCGACGCCGCGGTCGGCGAGGAACTTGTTGAGCCGCACGCTCACGACCGCGCCCCGCTCGCGCGCGTGAACCGCATCACGCGGTCGCGCTCGCCCGGGAACTCGGCGAGCAGCCGCTCGCGCTCCGCGAGCTCGAAGTCCTCGTACTCGAACCCCGGCGAGACGAAACAGCCCGCGAGCGCGAACGCAGCACCCGGCGCCGGCTCGGCCGCGAACCACGTGCCGTGCGGCACGCGGGCCTGCGGCGTGTCGCCACCCACGACGAGCGTTCGCGCCGCGCCGCGCTCGAGGAGGTGGAGGTGCATCGCGCCGCCGGCGTGGTGGCACCACAGCTCGTCGGCGCGCAGGCGGTGGAAGCACGAGCGCTCGCCCGCCGCGAGCAGGTAGAGGATCGACGTCGCGAGCGAGCGCGCGGTCGGGAACCGCTCGGGCAGGCCCTCGCGGCCGATGCGCTCGGGACTCCTGAACACCTCGCGGAACCAGCCGCCTTCCGGGTGCGCCGCGAGGCCGAGCGCGTCGATCAGGCGTCGCGCATCGGAACCCGGGGCGCTCACGGCCGGTGGGTGATCAGCGGCTGGGCCGCTTGGCGAGCGACGCCGAGGGTCGCTCGGACTCATCGTCGCCGGCGTCCTCATCCTCGTCGTCGTCGTCATCGTCGCCCTCGTCGTCGTCCTCGTCGCCCTCGAACTCGTCTTCTTCGTCGTCGTCGCATTCCTCGTCCGCTTCGTCGGCATCGGAGGCGCTCGCCATGTCGCCGGCCACGTGCACGGCGTCCGCTTCCGTGCTCTCGCCCCGGGCGGGCGCACCGGCCCCCAGCGACAGCGGCATGCCGTCGGAGTCCAGCTCCAGCATCTCCAGCTGCTCGGGCTCGCGTGCCGCCACCAGCGCGCGCAGCTCCTCGGGCCGCGGCAGCTCGGTGAGGTCCTTAAGCCCGAAGTAGTTGAGGAAGTCGCCGGTCGAGCCGTAGAGGAGCGGCCGGCCCACCACGGTCGAGCGCCCCTTGATCGTGACCAGCGAGCGCTCGAGCAGCGTCGCCAGCGTGCCGCTGGAATCCACGCCCCGGATCGCCTCGATCTCGCTCTTCGTCACCGGCTGCTTGTAGGCGATGATCGCGAGCGTCTCGAGCGCCGCCCGCGACAGCCGCATCTTGCGCTTGCCGCGCAGCATGCGCGCCACCCACTCGTGCTGCTCGGCGGTGGTGGTGACGATCCAGCCGCCCGCCATCTCGCGCAGCTCGACGCCGGCCTCGCGGGCCTTGTAGTCGGCGCCCAGCTCCTGGAGCGCCTCGCTCACGCGCTCGGCCGGCGCATCGAGCGCCTCGGCGAGCAGCGTCAGCGTGAGCGGTTGGTCGGACGAGAACAGCAGCGCTTCAACGGCCGAGCGCAGGTGCAGTGGGGGCATCGGGACCCACCCTTTCTTGGAGGCGAGGCAGGATCAGGATGTCGGCGAAGTTCGCCTCCTGGACACACGTGACCGTGCCGAGCTTGATCAGCTCGAGCAGCGCCATGAACATGACGATGATCTCCATGCGCGCGCGTGCGCGGCCCATGACCTCGGAGAAACGGAGCTGGCCCTCCTCGGCCGCCGTGCGCGCGAGCAGCGACATCATCTCCTCGATGTCGTAGCCCTCGGTCTCGACCGAGTAGATCGGCTCGGCGGCGCGCCGCGCCATGACGCGCTGGAGCGCCCCGAGCAGATCGAACAGCGTCGTCGGCGCGAGCGGCAGCGGCCCCGCGTCGTCCTCGGTGGGCGGGTTGCCGCGCTCGTGCAGCGTGCGGCGGACGCCCTCGCTCTCGCCCAGGCCGATCGCCGCCTCCTTGTAGAGGCGGTACTCGAGCAGGCGCTGCACCAGCTCCTCGCGCGGGTCGCCCTCGTCCTCTTCGTCCGTGGTGCTGGGGAGCGGCAGCAGCATCTTGGCCTTGATGCGCATGAGCGTCGCGGCCATGACCAGGAACTCGCCCGCCACATCGAGATCGAGCATGCGCATGAGCTCGATGTACTGGAGGTACTGCCGGGTGATGTGCGCGATCGGGATGTCGTGGATGTCGACCTCGTCGCGCTTGATCAGGTGCAGCAGCAGGTCGAGCGGTCCTTCGAAGCGCGGCAGCTTGAACGTGACGCCGGGTCGCGCCGGCTGAACCAGCGGCCCACCGTCGCGCTCGCGCGCGGCAGGGCTCTCCACGGTCAGGTCCGGGGCCTGGCGGTCGGGGTCGTCCAGCTCCGCCGGGCGATGCGCGTGCGCGGGCGCGTCCGGCGTGGGATCCGGCGTCGCGCCGTCGCCCCCCGGTCGTGCGCCATTGCCGCGCGCGCGCTTCGGCGGCTTGCGATTCTCGCGTTCGTCGCTCATCGAGGCTCCACGATGGACTTGACACCCATCGCGCTCCGCACCTGGTCCATGGTCTCGCGCGCCACCGCGCGCGCGCGCTCGGTTCCGTCCCTGAGCACGTCGCCCACCGCGTCCTTGTCCTTCTCCCACTGGAGCCGCCGCTCGCGGATCGGCTCCAGCGCTTCGGCCATCACCTTCGCGAGGTGCTTCTTGTCCGCGACGCAGCCGAGCTTCCCGGCCCGGCAGGCGACCGCGATCGCATCCGCCTCGCCCGCGTTGAACTTCCGGTGATACTCCCACACCACGCAGCCCGGGTGGCCGTCTTTCTCGTCGGCCTCGGGCCGCCCCGGGTCATCCTTTCGCAACTTCTTGGGGTCGGTGTAGGCCTGCATGACCTTCTTCTCCAGCTCGGCCGGGTCCTCGGCGAGGAGGATGGTGTTGCCCATGCTCTTGGACATGCGGTTGCCGTCGAGGCCGCGCAGCCGCGCGAACTGCGTGAGCTGCGCATCGGGCTCGACCAGGACCGGCGCGCGGTCCGTGCAGTAGAGGAAGTTGAAGCGTCTCGCGAGCTCGCGCGTCAGCTCGACGTGCGGCACCTGGTCCTCGCCCACCGGCACGTGCGTGGCCTTGTAGAGCAGGATGTCTGCGGCCTGGAGCACGGAGTAGCCGAGGTGGCCGTACGAGATCGTCTGCTCGTCCATGCCGAGGTCGCGGATCTGCTCCTTGAGCGTCGGGATGCGTTCCAGCCGCGCCTTGGAGACCAGCATCGAGAGCAGCAGGTGAAGCTCGGCGTGCTCCTTCACCGCCGACTGCACGAAGATGACGCTCCGCTTCGGGTCCAGGCCGGCCGCGAGCCAGTCGAGGACCATGTCCCAGGTGTGCTCCTGGAGCCGGGACGTGTCCTCGTGGCCGGTGGTCAACATGTGCCAGTCGGCCACCATGTGGTAGTTGGTCCAGCCGGCATCCTGCAGCCGGACCCAGTTCTCCAGCGCGCCCACGTAGTTGCCGAGGTGGAGCCGGCCGGTGGGTCGCATGCCGGAGAGGATGCGTCCTGTGGCACTCGGCACGGGCGATCCCTCGCGGTGGTAAGTCGTGGGGAGCGGGCAGACTATCGGACGCTCGCAGAGCGGTCAAGAACACTGGGCTTCAAGTGATGCTTGAAGCTCGCGCCGCGTCCGAGTGGTAGACCGGCTCAGCTCGCCGGCCGGGTCTTCCTGAGCACGATCAGCGTCAGGTCGTCGACTGGGCCCTTCTCGCCGGCCCAGTCGAGCACGGCGGCGACGATGTCCTGCGTCAGCTCGCGCGCGGTGTGGCCGGCGTTCGCGCGCACCACCTTCTCGATCCGCTCCGGGCCGAACTGCTCGCCGTGCTCGTCCTCGGCCTCGGAGATGCCGTCCGTGTACATCACCACCACGTCGCCCGCATGGAGCGCCACCGGGCGCTCCTCGTACGTCGTGTCCTCGAGCACGCCGAGCGCGACGCCGCCCTCGGAGAGCTCCTCCCCCGTGCCGTCGGCACGCAGCACCATCGGCGGATTGTGGCCGGCGTTGGAGAAGATGATCATGCTGTTCCGCCAGTCGAGCACGCCGTAGAACGCGGTCACGAACCGGTCGCGCTCGGTGCTCTCGTGCAGCAACCGGTTCACCTTGCGCATCACGGCGCGGATCGCGAACTCGTTCCTGATCTCGGCCAGCAGGCTCATGCGGAATCCGGCCATGATCAGCGCCGCCGGGATGCCCTTGCCGCTCACGTCGGCGATCGCGAGCCCGAGCCGCGTGTCGCTGACGGCGATGAAGTCGTAGTAGTCGCCGCCGACTTTGTCATGCGAGATGGACGTCCCCGCGATCTCGAAGCCGGGCACTCGGGGCGCGGCGGACGGCAGGAACGACCTTTGAATGTCGCGCGCGATCGCCAGGTCGCGCTCGAGGCGGCGCTGCTCGACGCGCTCGCGCGCCGTGCGCGCGCGCTCCACCGCCAGTGCGGCCTGGGCCGCGAACGCGAGCAGCAGCTCGAGATGCCCCTCGTGGTAGAGGTCCTCGTGGTCGCTCTCCAGGTTGAACACGCCGGCGACGCGGCCCTCGACCATGAGCGGCGCCGCGATCTCGCTGCGGGTGCCGAGCCGGGCCGCGACGTAGCGCGGGTCGCGACGCACGTCGGGCACGATCACCGGCTGGCCGCTCTTCGCCACCCAGCCCACGATGCCCTGGCCGATCTGCAGGTCGAACGCCGACTCGGAGCCTTCCGGGTAGCCGTGCTCGCTCACCAGCTCCAGCGTCTGCGTGCCGCGCGAGACCAGGTAGATCGCCGCGGCGTCGTAGTCGATCACCTGCCGGAGCGAGCTGAACGTCGCCTCGATCACGTCCTCCAGCTCGAACGGCGCCGAGAGCGCCCGCGCGATGTCGAGCAGCACGTCCTTCTCCAGCGCGCGCCGCTCGATCTCCTGCGACAGCAGCGCGTAGTCGAGCGCGAACGCCACGCCCTCGGCGCCCACCTCCAGGCGGTCGAAGTCCGCGGCCGTGAACGGGCCGCCGTGCCGGCCCAGGCACTCGATGGCGGCGAACGGTTCGCCCTTGCGGAAGAGCGGCAACACCAGCGCCGAGCGGTCGCGCTCGGGGTCGCCCACGAGACCGCTCGGCCGCGGCTCGCCGGCCGCGAGCCGCAGCGACTCGCCGGTGCGGAGCACCCAGCCCGCGAGCCCTTCGGCGCGGTTCCGGCGCAGCTCGCGCGGCGTGCCCGAGCCGTCGGAGAAGTCCCAGGCCACGAGGCGCCGGCCGCCGCTGCGCAGCACCCAGATGCGCACGGTGTCGCAGTCGACCAAACGCCGGCACTGCTTCGACGCGGCGCGAAGAAAATCGCGGAACCGCTCGGGCCCCGCGATGCCGTCCGGGCCGATCAGCGACTGGACGGAGATGCGCGGGGGTGCGGTCTCGGCGGGCGGGCTCGGAGCCGGCGGGGAGCCGGGAGCGTTCTCGGGCACGGCGCGCACGCTAGCACGCGGTTCCGACCGCGACCAGCGCGGGCCTCGCGCATCCCGCGCGCTTGTTACATACCGGACATCGCCCGCCCTCGATGCCGCTCAATCCCCCGCCGGCGCGTGCCGATACCCGCATGAGCAAAGCGCCTTTCACCTCACGGAGCCCCTGCATGGCGACGGGTCACAAGCGTCTGGGTGAGCTGTTGATCGAAGCGAAGCTGCTCTCACAGGAGCAGCTCGATCGCGCCATTGCCGAGCAGAAGAAGACCGGCCAGCTCCTCGGCGCCACGCTGATCGCGATGCAGGCGATCACCGAGCACGACCTGATGGCGCTGCTCCAGCGCCAGCTCGGGCTGCCGCTCGTGGACCTCGAAGCGCAGCCGGTGGACGAGGCCGCGGTCGCGAAGGTGAAGGAGGACATCGCGCGCAAGTACCTGGCGCTGCCGATCGAGATCCAGGGCCGGAAGACACTGGTCGTGGCCATGTCGGACCCGCTGAACGTGGCGGCGCTGGAAGACCTGCGCTTCCACGCCGGCATGTTCATCAAGCCCGTGCTCGCCTCGCCGACCCAGGTCACCGAGGCGATCGATCGCTTCTACCACCTCGACACCTCGGTGAACGAGGTGGTGCAGAGCATCATCCAGACCGAGAACGACATCGAGGTCAACTCCATCGCGGAGAGCGAGGAGCGCCAGGCCATCGACGAGCTGATGCGCGAGGCCGAGGGCCGCCCGATCGTGCGCCTCGCGAACTGGCTGCTGCACCGCGCGGTCGAGGAAGGCGCGAGCGACATCCACATCGAGCCGCAGGCCAGCGACCTCGTCGTCCGCCTGCGCGTGGACGGCCTCCTGAGGGAAGAGCAGCGGCTGCCCAAGTGGACGCAGAGCGCGATCGTGTCGCGCATCAAGGTGCTCTCGAACCTGGACATCGCCGAGAAGCGCATGCCGCAGGACGGCCGCCTCGTGGCCGAGATCGCCGGCCGGCGCATCGACATGCGCGTCTCCACCCTGCCCGTGAACGGCGGCGAGAAGGTGGTGATGCGCGTCGTCGACACGCAGCGTACGAACGTCGAGCTGGAGAAGCTCGGCATGGGCGACCAGGACCTCCAGCGGCTGCTCAACTTCCTCGACCGGCCGCAGGGCATCGTGCTCGTGACCGGGCCCACCGGCTCGGGCAAGACCACGCTGCTCTACTCCGCGCTGCAGAAGGTCAGGGACGTCACGCTCAACATCACCACGGTCGAGGACCCGGTCGAGTTCCAGATCGCGGGCCTGAACCAGGTCCAGGTGGACGAGAAGGCGAAGAAGTCGTTCGCCGTGGCGCTGCGCGCCATCCTCCGCCAGGATCCCGACGTGATCATGATCGGCGAGATCCGCGACCGCGAGACCGCGCAGATCGCGTTCCGCGCCTCGGTCACGGGCCACCTCGTGCTGTCCACCGTGCACACGAACGACGCCGCGGGCGCGGTGACGCGCCTGATCGACCTCGGCCTCGAGCCGTTCATGGTCTCGAGCGCGCTCGTCGGCGTGGTGAGCATCCGCCTCGTGCGCGTGATCTGCCCCAAGTGCAAGGAGTCCTACGAGGCCGACGCCACGTCGCTGCAGAAGATCGGCGGCACCTCGCTCGACGGCAGCGTCACGCTCTATCGCGGCCAGGGCTGCCCGCACTGCCGGCAGGCCGGCTTCACCGGCCGCACCGGCATCTTCGAGGTGCTCGCCGTGGACGACGCCATGCGCAACATGATCGTGCGCGGCGCGTCCGAGGCCGAGATCCGCGACATGGCGGTCAAGGGCGGCATGCGGCCGATCGGCGAGGACGGCATGGACAAGACGCTGCGCGGCGTCACCACGCTGGACGAGGTGACGCGCGTCGTCTACCTGCCCGAGCAGGGCCTCAAGATGTGCGGCTCGTGCCAGAGCGTGGTGTCGCAGGAGTTCGAGTACTGTCCGGAGTGCGGCCACTTCGTGGGCGAGCACTGCGCTCACTGCAAGCGCCGCGTGCAGCCCAAGTGGGGGTTCTGTCCCACCTGCGGCACGGCCGCCAAGCGCAGCGCCGCCGAGACGCACAAGTTCGAGTCCAAGAAGCGCGGGCCAAGGGACACGCCGTCGACGATCCTGCGTCGCGTCTCCTGACCGCGACGCGCCGCCCTCGTGCGGCGTTTTGCTTGAGAGCCTAGACTGCCGCGCGTGACGCCGCGCCACGAGTACGGGCCCTAGCCGCGATGAGACCGCGCCTCGCGGCGCTCCTGCTCGTGCTGGGCGCGATCGGGCTCTTCTGGTGGCGCGCCGAGCTGTTCACGGTCGCGAAGCCGGGTGACGCGCCGCGCGTGCTTGCACGTGCGGGACCGGCCGTCGGGCCCGCCGCCTCGCCCGCGTTCGACGTGTCGCTGCCGCTCGTCCCCGTGGGCGTGGCGCGGCTCACGCCGGGCGGCCGGCCGCTGCTGGTCCACTACTGGGCGCCATGGGAGCGCCACGGCCGGGCGCAGGTGCTGGCGCTCGACTCGCTGGCGCGCACGCTGCCCGCGGACGGCGTGCGCGTCGCCGTCGTCTGCTTCGACCCCTTCCCGTCGGTGGCGCGCTATGTGGCGCGGCTGAGACTCCACGTGCCGGTCATGCTCGACCTGCGCCGCGATCTCCAGGCCGCACTCCCCTGCCCGAGCGTTCCCTACACCTGGCTGCTGGACGCGCACGGCCGCGTGGTGGCGGCACAGCCGGGCGAGGTGGAATGGCTGGCGCCCGCGACGCGGGCACTCGTGCTCAGCGTGGGCGAACGCTCGCCGGCCGACTCGGCCGCGGCGTCACGGCTCGAGCCCCCGCACGCGGTTCCGCGGGGCGGGCTTCAGGCCCGCGCGGTCTCGACGCCGGGCCGCGCGAACCAGCGGCTCAGGAGCGCATGGCCGCCGAAGAGCGCGGCGCTGTAGACCGCGTCGGAGGCCAGCGTGTTGCGGAAGAACGGCAGTGCCGCCGTGTAGCACTCCACGAGACCGGCCCACGTGCGCGGGTAGTAGCCGCTCGCCCACATGCCGAAGTTGGAGATGACGAAGAACGTCACCGAGCTCGCGAGCACCGCGCCGGCGACGCGCGGCAGCGAGCGGCCCTTCGCGAGCCAGCCCGCGCCCAGCGCCAGGCAGGACGCGAACGCCAGGTAGTTCACCCCCATCGCGACCGGGTGGTAGAAGCCCAGCACCAGGTCCGAGAGCAGCAGTGCCGCGAACGGCACCAGCCAGCCCGCGCGGCGGCTCGTGCAGGCACCGGCGTAGAGCCCGATCGCCGCGATCGGGGCGAAATTCGGCGGGTGGGGCAACAGGCGTGAAGCCGCGGCCAGCACGATGAGCACGAACACCATCACGGGAACCTCCTCGGCAGCGGTCGGGGGACCCGCGCGGAACGCGGGCCCGGCACGGCGAGCGCCGGACGTCAGATTGGTGGAGCTGAACGGGATCGAACCGTCGACCTCTTGCATGCCATGCAAGCGCTCTCCCAGCTGAGCTACAGCCCCACCCAAAGGCTTGGGACGGAAGGGTGTACACCACGCTCCGAAGACGCGCAACTGTGGCGCGTCAGCGCTGCATCTCCTTCTTGAGCGAACGCTGGGCGAGGTCGCCACCCGGCAGCATGCGCACCTGGAGCGCTCTCAGTTTCTGCGCCTCGGGATCGTCCAGCGCTGCCTGCGGTCGCAACTTCATGTAGCGATCGAGCGCCGCGATCGATTGGCGCTGCCGGTTCTCCTTCGCCAGCACGAGCGCCCAGCGCCGCCACGCGAGGGCGGACCCCGGATCCAGCACGCGCTCGGCGAACGCCTCCACCTCCCCTTCCCCCTCGGTGTCCGCCCGCATCAGCAGCAGTTGCGCGAGCACGCCGTGGAGGGCGGCGTTGAGCACGTTGCCACGAAGCGTCGTGCGCACCATGGCCAGCGCACCCAGCGTGTCGCCGGCGACCACCAGCCGCCGGGCCATCGCCACCACCTCGCCGCCGCCGCGGCCGACGCCGCGGGGCACCCGTGCGAACCACTCCTTCGCTCGCGTGGTGTCGCCGCGTCCCCAGGCCACGAGCGCCGAGAGGTAGGCGCGCGTCGCGTCGCTCTCGCCCGCCATCCCCGCGGCGTCGAGCGCGGCCTCGGCGACGTCCAGCCGGTCGTTCATCATCTGCCCGAGCGCCGAGCTCACGAACACGCCCGGATCGCGGGAGCGGTCCACGAGCCGGCCGGTCTCCGGGTCGAAGAAGAACACCACCCAGGGCCCACGCTCGAGCTTCTCGCGCGTGAGCTCGGAGAGGTAGTGGCCGCGCAGGCTCGAGTCGCGGTAGGCACCGCGCACGAGCGGGCCATCGGCGACCTGGAACGCGGCGAACGGCGGCAGCCCGGCGAAGAAGAACGTCGTCCCGGGCTTCGGATGGGGCAGCGCCGCGCGGATGTCCTCGAGCCCGCGCGTGATCACGCGCATGCCGCGCTCGAGGTAGAAGCGATTGACGTGCGATTGCCCGCTCCACGCCGACGGCGCGGTGGCGAACTCCTCGAGACCTCGCGCCTGCGTCGAGGCGACGCCGGCCGCGACCACGATCGTCGACGCGAGCCACGCCCGCGACTTCCGCAGTGCCAGGAACGAACCGAGCGCGAGCCCGACGCCGGCGAGCGCGAACAGGAAGTAGTAGGCACTCCAGGCGTTCGCCACGGCGGCCACCGGCAGCGCCCCGGCGAGCGCCCAGAGCAGGCCCGCGCGCACGCCCGCCGCCGGCTCGAGCGCTGCGCGCGCGGGCACCGCCGGCGCGGGAACGGGCGCGGCCGCTTCGCGCGCGCGGCGCTCACGCCTCGATGCGCGGGAGAGCTGCGCGGCGCCCCCGTCCCGCCTCACCGATGCTCGCGCAGGCGCCATCGACAGCACGGCGAGCCCCGCCGCGGCGATCGCGGCCAGCGCCGCGGGACCCGGATCGGTGAGCCGGGTGAAGGGCCACGCGCCGGTCTGCCACTCGAGGCCGAGCGCCACGCGCACGAGCAGGATGACCGCCGCGACCGGGCCCGCCGCCGTGAGCGAGAGCCCGGCGCCGGGGCCGCCGCGTCGTGCCATCGCCCACGCCACGAGCGCCAGCCAGGCCGCGAGCGCCACCGCGAGCGGCCACGCGCGACGCACGCGCGAGCGCCAGGTGCCCCCCGCCCCGTCGAGCGCGAGCGCGACGATGGGCATGAGCACGACAGCTTCCTTCGACAGCAGGGCGCCGAAGTAGAGCGCGGCGGCGGGGGCCCGCCGGCCGCGCTGGTAGACCGCGAGCGCTGCGAGCGCGAGCGTGAGCGAGACCAGCTCCTGCGATCCCGACACCCACAGCACGGGCACGTCGGCCGCGTAGTGGAGCGCCAGGAAGCCCGCGGCCACGACGCCCGCGAGCGGTCCGGCCAGCCGGCGCGCGAGCACGGCGAGCAGCACGACCGCGGCGACCAGGCAGAGGAGGTTCGCCATGTGGAACGCGAACGCCGACTCGCCGCCCGCGCGCGCCAGGAGCCAGAACCAGACCTGGCGGCCGAGCGGCCGGAAGTAGTTCCCGATCGGGTCCGGCGAGCCGAGCACCTGCGCGAGCGAGCGGAAGCGCACCTGGTCGAGGAACAACCAGTCGTCGGCGAAGAACGGCGCGCCGAACGAGCGCGCGTGCGTGACCACCGCGGCGATCGCCAGCGCCGCCACGGCATAGACGAACGCCAGGTCGCGCGCCGGCGGACCGGGGGCGGCGCTCGCCGGCTTCACCGAGCTAGAAGAGGCGCCTGCGGCGCGTCGGCGATCCGAGCAGCGCGCCCATGATCCCGCGCGCGACCTGCGTCGTGACGCGGCCCGCGATCATGCGGCCGAGCGGCGAGTTGATCGCGGCGCCGAGCGCGGCGAGCGCGCCGCCCACCACCAGTTCCGGGCTCGGCGTGCTCGTGGTCCCGACCATCGGCGCGGGGACCGGTGCCTCCGGCGCCATGCGCGCCAGCAACCGTTCGCGCGCGCTGTCCGGATCCACCGCGGTGGCGTAGTGCTTCACCTGCTCCGAGCGCGCGAGCCGCTCGCGCATCTCCTCGTCGGTGAGCGGCGCCATGCGCGACGCCGGCGGGATCATGCGCGTGGCGAACGGCATCGTCGGCGTGCCCTGCGGCGTGAGCACGGTGACCAGCGCCTCGCCGATGCCGAGCGACGTGAGCGTGCGCTCGATTTCGTAGTGCGGCGTGCGCGGGAACGTGCGCGCCGCCGCGCGCAGCGCCTGCTCGTCGTCGGGCGTGAACGCCCGCAGCGCATGCTGCACGCGATGCCCGAGCTGGCCGAGCACGTCCGCCGGGATGTCCCGCGGGCTCTGGGTGACGAAGTACACGCCCACGCCCTTCGAGCGCACGAGGCGCACCACCTGCTGCACCTGGTCCAGGAACGCCTTGCTCGCCCCCGTGAACAGCAGGTGGGCCTCATCGAAGAAAAACACCAGCTTCGGTTTCTCGACGTCCCCGACCTCGGGCAGGTCGTGGTAGAGCCGTGCCAGCATCCACATCATGAACGTGGAGAACATCGCCGGCTTGTCCTGCACGTCCTGGAGCTCCAGCACCGAGATCACCCCCGAGCCGGCGTCCACCCGGAGCAGGTCGTCGAGATCGAACTCGGGCTCGCCGAGGAACGCGCCCGCGCCCTGCTGCTCCAGCTCCACCATCTCGCGCAGCAGCACGCCCACCGTGGCCTTCGACATCCCGCCGTAGGGAGCGAGCGAGGGCCCGCCGGCCTCGGACGTGAGGTACTGGAGCACCGCGCGCAGGTCGGCGAAGTCCACGAGCGGCAGCTTCTGGTCGTCGCTGAACTTGAACACCAGGGCCAGCACGCTCGCCTGCGTCTCGTTCAAGCCCAGCACGCGCGCCAATAGCAACGGCCCGAAGCTCGACACGCTGGCGCGCAGCTGGGCGCCCTTGCTCCCGGTCAGGCTCAGGTACTCGACCGGCCGCGCCGCGCCCTGCCACGCCCAGCCCGTCTGCTGCGCCCGCTCGCGCACGCGGTCGCTCGCCTCGCCCGCCGCGCCCAGGCCCGAGAGATCCCCCTTGAGGTCGGCGAGGAACACCGGCACGCCCGCGGCCGAGAACTGCTCGGCCATGAGCTGCAGCGACTTCGTCTTGCCGGTGCCGGTCGCGCCCGCGATCAGCCCGTGCCGGTTCGCCATCGCGAGCGGCAGGCGGACGAGCGGCTCCGCGGCACACTCGCCGCCGTGCACCACCGCCCCGAGCGTGATCGCGGCGCCGCCGGCGGGGAACGCCGCGCGCGCGTCGGCGACGACCTTGGCGTCCATCGTCAACCCTCGAGCTTGTAGATCTCGCGTCGCCCCTTGTCCACGAGCTCGTGGTAGCCCTGCATGATGGTCTCGAACTGCTTCATGTCGGCTTCCTTGAAGCCATCGCCCGACATCATCTTCTCGAACGCGTCCATGCTCGGGACTTCCATCTCGGCGACCACCGTCCAGTAGCGCTCGGCGCTCAGGTCCGTCATCACCTTCATCTTCGCCATGCCCATCTTCTCGTTGAGCTTGGACATCGCGAGGAACTTCTCGACCAGCGGGCGCACCTTGCCGGGCTTGCAGTACATGATGTCGCGGATCAGCAGCATGACGGCTCCTCGTGGAGTGGGGTGGCAGCGAACGACGTCGTCTGGGCGGCCGGGCCGGCCCGCGGGGCGGGCCGGGCATGCCGCGGATTCTAACGGGCGCGGGGCCCGTAGTGTGACAGCAGGTAACTGCGCAGCGAGTCGTGCTCGGCCGGCGTCGGCTCGATGCCCCATTTCTCCATCTGCGCCAGCGTCTTCTCCCAGCCGGTGGAATCCTTCGCCTGCTGCGTCACCAGCGACGCCGCGTGGCAGATCTGGCAGTAGCGGTCGGCGAGCGCCTTGCCGTCGCCGGCCGGGAACTGGGCCGGGTAGACCTCGCGGCGCAGCGCACCGGAGTCGCCGGCTGACCACGCGGCGGCCGCGACCACGCCCGCGAGCAGCAGCGCCACCCAGGCTCGCCTAGTCCACACGGAAGCTCACCCGGTGGATCGAGTTGTTGGCGTACCCGGAGGCATTCGCGCGCGCCGCGAGCGGCTGCTGCTGCCCGTTGCCGTCGATCGCGCGCACCATCGCCGACATCCGCTGGTGCGACGGCACCGGCAGGTCCAGCGACCAGTCACGCCACGCGCTCCGTGACGTCTCCTGCGCGAGGAACACCGGGCGCCAGCTCTGGCCCTCGTCGATCGAGAGCTCCACGAGCTTCACGCCCGAGGACCCGCCCCAGGCGAATCCCGCGAAATGGACCCCTCCCCCCGGCAGCCGGACGCCCTCGAGCGGCCAGGTGATGACCGACTTCACCTTCATCTCCTGCACCGGCGGAGCGCTGGCGGGGTCCTCGCCGGGATAGACGTAGCGATACCCGCGCGCGAACCAATGGTTGTCGGAGGGCGTTGCCTCGACGCGGATGCCCGTCACCCACTTGGTCGACGCCATCCCGTACCAGTTCGGCACCACGATGCGGGCCGGCGCGCCGTGCAGGCGCGGCAGCGCCGAGCCGTTCATGCGCAGCGCCAGCATCGTGTCGCCGAGCGCCTTCTCGATCGGGATGCTGCGCACGAACGGCGGTACGCCCGGCAACGGCGCGCGGTCGGCGGCCTCGAACCAGACGTGCTTCGCCTCGGGCATCAGGTCGGCATGGTAGAGCAGCGTCGAGAGGAGCGGCCCCGACCAGCGCGCGTTGCCCACGGCGCCACGCTCCCACTGCGTGCCCGCGGTGTTGGGAAGCTGGAACAGCCCGCGGCCGTTGCCCGCGCACTCCAGCACGTGGACCGCGTCCACCTGCGGCGCCTTCTTGAGCTCGGCGAGCGAGAGCGAGAGCGGACGCTCGACCAGGCCCGTCACCTCGAGACGCCAGGTCGTGGGGTTCAGCTCCGGCACCGGGAAGTGGCTGCGCACGAAGAAGCGCTCGTTGCTCGTGAAGTATTCGCGGCCGAGCGCCTCGAGCGTGGTCTCCCAGTGCTCCGGCCACGTGTTGCGCACGATCAGCTCGGGCTCGACCGGCGTCTTCGCCCATGCGGAAGGCACCCGCAGCACGGCGCCCGCGAGCGCGCCTGCGCCCGTCAAGCCCAGCGTGCGGAGGAACTCGCGGCGGCGCCACATGGCGCGCACACTACCGCACGGGTGCTCGACTACACCATGCACGGGGCGGGCGCATCACGTCTCGTGCAAAGCGAGCGGGGGCCCCGTGAACGAGGCCCCCGCCGCACCACCCCGGCTTGCGCCGGCCCCTAACCTAGTTGACGAACGTGACGCGCACCTGTCGCGCCTGCGTGCCGATGCGGACGTGGATGAAGTACATGCCGCTGCGCACGCGCATGCCCGACTCGTCGCGACCGTCCCACGCCACGTCGTGGCGGCCGAGCCCGACGATGCCGTTCTCGAGCGTCTTCACCCGGCGACCGGAGAGGTCGTAGACAGCGATGTCCACCTGCTCGCCGTCGCGGCCCGCCGCGTAGGCCATGCGCATGCCCGACACGAACGGGTTCGGCACCGGCCGCTCGAGCGGCGCACCCATGCCCGCCCCACTGCTGGCGTAGGACTCGCCCGCGTCGAGCCCACCCGCGGTCCCGCGGCCCGAGGGCGCTGTGGTGCCGCCGCCGCCACCGCCACCACTGCCGCCGCCGGTCGGGGCCGGGGTCGGATCGCCACCGGTGCCGCGGCCGCCGTCCACGATGCCGCCGTCACCCGGGTCACCGCCCGATGGGTCGCCGCTGCCGCCGCTGCCCTCGCCGCTGCCGATGATCTGCTGCGGCACGCCGATCCAGAAGCCGTCCGGATCCGCGTCCACGACGAGCCCGTCGACCACGGTGTGGAAGTCGTAGTGGCAGCCCATCGTCGGATCCATGTACGTGCCGATGAGCGACTTGAGCGAGTACTTGACCGCGACGATGTAGGTCTGTCCCGGGATCGCGCCGTGCATGTCGACCGAGACCTGGCCGGTCGTGGTCTGGGCGCCGCTGCCGGGGCCGGAGCCGCAGTTCTGGTCGTACACCGTCACCTGGCCCTGGAACACGTCGATGTACGGGAACCGCGCGTCGGTCTTGATCTGCTGGATGTCGATCCTGAAGTCGGCTCTCGGCGCCCTGATCTTCGACCAGTAGAACATCACGCCCGGTGCCATGCCCGAGATGACGTTGTTCGTCACGCTCACCTTGATGTCGTCCTGCAGGAGCTCGTCGCCGACGCCGCCCGAGAACGAGTTGCACGTCGTGCTCGTGTGCGCGATGAGGCCCGGGCAATCACGCCGGGTGACCGTGCCGCTGCCGCTGGCCTGGCAGCCCTTCGCGTCCGTGATCGTGACCGTGTAGACGCCGGCATCGGGCACCGTGATGCACGAGGTGGTGGCGCCGTTGTTCCAGAGGTACGTGTAGGGCGCGATGCCACGCGAGACGTTCGCGCACAGCTGGACCGGAGGCATCCCCGCGCAGAAGACGCGGTCCGCCACCGTGACCACCGGCTGGTCGAGCGTGAGCCTCACCTGGTCGTTCACGGCCCCGCACACGCCGGCGGGATCGTTGGTCGTGAGCGTGAGCGTCACGCTGCCCGCCGCGATGTCCGCCGCGGTGGGCGTGTACGTGGCGTTGAGCGTCGAGGCGTTGGGGATGAACGCGCCGCCGGCGCCGCCGCTCCACGTGGCGCTCGTCGCGCTGCCGCCGATGCTGCCGGCGAGCTGGACCGGGCCGCTGTCCGCGCACGTGATCTGGTCCGCCCCGGCGTTCACCGTCGCCGCCGGGTAGATGAACACGATCATGCGGTCGCTGACCTGCGGGCAGGGCCCGCTGCCGGCTGCGCTCGTGAGCGTGAGCGTCACGCTGCCCGCGGTGATTTCCGCCGCCGTGGGCGTGTACTTGGCGTTGAGTGTGGAGGCGCTGGGGCTGAACGTGCCGGCGCCGCCACTCCACGTGCCGCCGGAGGCGCCGCCTCCCACCGAGCCGTTGAGCTGGGCCTGCGGCGAGCTGGAGCAGACCGAGACGTCCGCGCCGGCGTCCACCACCGCCGCGGCGTTGATGGTGATCTTCACCTGGTCGCTGACCGCGCCGCACGGCCCGAGCGGGTCGTTCGTCGTGAGCGTGAGCGTCACCACGCCCGCGGCGATCTCCACGGCGGACGGCGTGTAGACGGCGTCCAACTGCGTCGGGCCGGGGTTGAAGCTCCCCGTGCCGCCGCTCCAGGTCCCGCCCGAGGCGCCGCCGCCGATCAGGCCGGCAAGCTGGACGTTGGGCGACGACGAGCACACGACGCGATCGAGCCCGGCGTTGGCCGTGGCGGCCGGCATGATCGTGATCGTCATCTGGTCGCTCACCTGGCCACAGGGCCCGCTCACCGCGTCACTCGTGAGCGTGAGCGTCACCGTGCCGGCCGCGATCTCCGCGGCGCTCGGCGTGTACGTGGCGTTGAGCACCGACGCGCTGGGGTTGAAGCTGCCCGCGCCGCCGCTCCACGTGCCGCTCGAAGCGCCGCCGCCGATCACGCCCGCGAGCGTGACCTTGGGATTGCTCGAGCACACCGTGACGTCGGCGCCGGCGTTCGCCGTGGCCGCGGGAGTATAGGTGATGCGCACCGCGTCGCTCACGGCGCCGCACGGGCCAGTCGGGTCGTTCGTGGTCAGCGTGAGCGTGACGCCGCCGGCGGCGATCTCCGCGGCCGTGGGCGTGTACGTGGCGTTGAGCGTCGAGGCGTTGGGATTGAACGTGCCCGCGCCGCCGCTCCAGCCGCCGCTCGAGGCGCCGCCGCCGACCGCGCCCGCGAGCTGCACCGCGGGAGCGGACGCGCACACCGTGCGGTCCTGGCCGGCGTTCGCCGTGGCGGCCGGCCGGATGGAGAGGGTCATCTGGTCGCTCGCCTGAGCGCACGGGCCGCTCACGGCATCGCTGGTGAGCGTGAGCGTCACCGCACCGGCCGCGATCTCGGCCGCGGTGGGCGTGTACGTGGCGTTGAGCGCCGAGGCGCTGGGATTGAACGTGCCCGCGCCGCCGCTCCACGTGCCGCTCGAGGCACCGCCGCCGATCACGCCCGCGAGCGTGACGTTGGGGCTCGTGGCGCAGACGATGGCGTCCAGGCCGGCGTTCGCGGTGGCCGCGGGCGAGTACGTGATGCGCATCGCGTCGGTCACGGCGCCGCACGGGCCCGCGGGGTCGTTCGTCGCCAGCGTGAGCGTGACACCGCCCGCCGCGATCTCGGCCGCCGTGGGCGTGTAGGTGGCGTTGAGCGTCGAAGCGTTCGGGTTGTACGTGCCGGCGCCGCCGCTCCAGCCGCCGCTCGAGGCGCCGCCGCCGACCACGCCCGCGAGCTGCACGGCCGGGGCCGACGAGCACACGGTGCGGTCGAGCCCAGCGTCCGCCGTGGCTGCCGGCTGGACGTTGATGCGCACGGCGTCGCTCGCGACCGGGCAGGGTCCGCCGGTCGCGTTCGTCGTCAGCGTGAGCGTGACGCCGCCGGCCGCGATCTCCTCCGGAGTCGGGTCATACGTGGCGTTGAGCGCGGAAGCACTCGGCGTGAACGTGCCCGCGCCGCCGCTCCAGCTCCCGCCCGAGGCGCCGCCGCCCACGATGCCGGCGAGCTGCGCACGCGGGCTGCTGGCGCACACTGCGATGTCGACGCCGGCGTTCGCCGTCGCCGCCTTTTCGTACGCGATCCGCACCTGGTCAGTCGCCGGCGGGCAGGTCCCTCCGGTCACCGACGCGGTGAGCGTGAGCGTGACACCGCCCGCCGCGATCTCGGTCGCGGTCGGCGTGTAGATGGCGTTGAGCGTCGAGGCGCTCGGGTTGTACGTGCCCGCGCCGCCGCTCCACAGGCCACCCGTGGCACCGCCGCCGACCACGCCCGCGAGCTGCGCCTGTGGGCTCGTCGAGCAGGCGGCCTGGTCCGCGCCCGCGTCCGCGGTGGGCGGCGCCTTCACGGTGACCGTGGCCTGGCACTGCTTCGTGTAGCCGTTCTCCGAGGTGACGAGGAACACGATGTAGCTGCCGCTCGAGCCGGCGTTCACGACGACCGACTTGCTCGTGTCGCTGCCCACGATCGTGGCGCCGCTCGTGTTGTCGAGCAACGACCACTGATAGCCCGTCATGCCGGTCGGGCCCACGTGCGTGTTCGTCGAGTTGGCGCAGAACGGGCCCTGGTTCGTGATGCCGCACCGCGGCATGGCGATGACGGCGTCCGTGGAGAGCGAGCGGTCCTGGTTGCCGAGGCTGCCGAGGTTCCAGGTCACGAGGCGCATGTGGTACGAGGAGCCCGAGATGCCGCCCGCCGAGCGCGGCGTGCCGTCCGCGTTGAAGCCCCACTCCCAGCGGCTCGCGAGGTGGCCGCCCCAGGCGAGCACCGCGGTGGAGCTGTTGGCGGTGAAACGGATCTTGACCAGCGTCTCCGAGGTCGAGGCCAGGAGGCTCACGTCCGCCTGGGAGACATAGGTGACGTCGATGAGCGTGCCGCCGTAGAGCGTCATCATCCGCTCGGCCGCCGGCAGCAGCCCCATGCTGGTCGCGGGCTGCGGGGCCGACGGTTCGGAGTCCGCGCCGTCGGGGTCGATCATGGCGTTCACCGTCGGCAGCGGGATCGGCGCCGTGGTCACGAGCGCGCTCACGCCGGCGACGCCGGCCAGCGGATTGACCACTTCGGGCTGCGTGTGCGCGAACGTCACGTGCGGCATCAGCCGCTGGAACGACGTGAGGTAGTCGATCGCGTACGAATCGCTCTTCTTGACGGCGTAGCCGATCGTCAGCTCGACCACCTTGCCGTTCGTCGGCAGGCCGATCATGACGGTGCGGTAGGGGTTCGAGTGGCTCTCGAGGTAGTGAGAGTTCGAGCCGCCGGCGTTGCCGGAGACCCACGCCGGGATCGGCGTGGTCACGGCCGTGCCGACGCCGTTGCGGGTCTGCTCGATCGTCGCCGAAGCGGCCGCCGCGTGCGCGGCGCCGGGGAGCGTGGCGAGCAGCAGCATCGCCGCGATCGAGGCGAGGATGCGTGACGTGGGGCGCATGTGGGGGCGCGCTTTCTCTCGTGAAGCGGGACAGGCGGCGTTTCGGTGGGAGTCACCGGAGGGGTGTGGGGATCGGTGGGCACGCCGTGGAGAAACGGCTAGCCGATGAGACCCATTGCAAATGCTTTGCCACCACCTCGCAATGTTTGGTGTGGCGTTTCGCATGCGCGGTTTCGACCCGCAACGTCGACGCCCAGCGAACGTCGTTGCGTGTGCCGCAACACACCGGGCACGCGTTCCAGCCGCGGACGGCGCGGTCGAGAGCGTGTCGGCGCGCGCGCGTGTTCCGCCGCGCAGCCGCGATTTCCTCCGTCGCAGCGTCCGGTGCGCCGACGCGATCGCGCTCCGCCGCCGAACGGGTGCGGGTGATTTCGCGCGCGGTTGGGTCAAGTCACCGCGGCGCCCCTGAATCCCCCGGGCTCACCCGCGGCCGTACGGTCGAGACCCGATGCCCGTCCGGCGACGGCCCGCCACCCCCGCGGCACGGCTTGCAACGCAGGAGGCCCCGGGTGGAAAGTCCCGCTCGGGCCGAGGCACGGAGACTCCCGCGTGAAGTACACGCTCAGTGTGAACGGGAAGTCGATGACGGCGGACGTGTCCGCCGACACACCGCTGCTCTGGGTGCTGCGCGACGCGCTGGGCCTGACCGGCACCAAGTACGGCTGCGGCGTCGCGGCATGCGGCGCGTGCACCGTGCACCTGGACGGCCACGCCGTCCGCTCGTGCCAGGTCCCGGTCGCGAGCGTGGCGCGCCAGAAAGTCACGACGATCGAGGGCCTGTCGCGCGACGGGACGCACCCGCTGCAGCGCGCCTGGCGCGAGTTGGACGTGCCGCAGTGCGGCTACTGCCAGGCCGGGCAGCTGATGGCGGCGGCCGCACTGCTGGCGAAGACGCCGCAGCCGAGTGACGCGCAGATCGACGAGGCGATGAGCGGCAATCTCTGCCGCTGCGCCACCTACCTGCGCATCCGGGCCGGCATCCAGCGCGCGGCCCAGCTCATGGCGACCGGCGCCCCGAAGCCCTCCGGCGTGAGCCAGGGCTCCGGCGGCGGCCGGTAGGACGCGCCATGACCCCGCTCCCGCTCGAACCCGCGATCGACCGGCGCACGTTCCTGCGCGTCAGCGCGCTCGCCGGCGGCGGGCTCCTGCTCGCGCCGGTGCTCGAGCCGCTCGACCGCGCGCTGGCGGCAGCGGGCGCCGGTGCGACGGGCGCCACGGCGCTCGGCGAGTTCATCCGGATCGCCGCCGACGGCACGGTCACGATCGTTGCGAAGAACCCCGAGATCGGCCAGGGCGTGAAGACGATGCTGCCGATGCTGATCGCCGAGGAGCTGGACGCCGACTGGGCGAGCGTCAAGGTGGAGCAGGCGCCGAGCGACCCGACGCGCTTCGGCGACCAGTTCGCGGGTGGCAGCCGCGCCACGCCCGGCAATTGGGACGGCATGCGCCGCGTCGGTGCCGCCGGCCGGCACCTGCTCATCGCGGCCGCGGCCGCGACGTGGAACGTGCCCGAGTCCGAGTGCAGCGCGGCCGCGAGCACCGTGACGCACGGCCCGAGCGGCCGAAAGCTCGGTTACGGGAAGCTCGCCGCCAAGGCCGCGACGCTGCCCCCGCCCGACCTCCAGTCGCTGACGCTCAAGGACCCGAAGGACTACACGCTCGTCGGCACGCCGCGGGCCGGCGTCGACACGCCGGCCATCGTCACCGGCCGGCCGCTCTACGGCATCGACGTGCGGCTTCCCGGCATGCTCTACGCCGTGTTCGAGAAGTGCCCCGTCTTCGGCGGCAAGGTGGTGTCGGCGAACCTCGACGTGGTCAAGGCGCAGCCCGGCGTGCGCCAGGCGTTCGTGGTCAAGGGCGGCGCGGAGTTGAACGGCCTGCTGGACGGCGTCGCGGTCGTGGCCGAGAGCTGGTGGGCGGCGAAGAGCGCGCGCGAGAAGCTCGAGGTGCGCTGGGACGAGGGTCCGGCCGCCGAGGTCTCGAGCGAGGGCCTCGCGAAGCGCGCGGCCGAGCTGGCCGGCGCCACGCCGACGCGCTCGCTGCGCAAGGACGGCGACGTGGCGAAGGCGCTCGCCGGCGCCGCGAAGACCGTGAAGGCCTCCTACGCCTATCCGTTCCTGTCCCACGCCACACTCGAGCCGCAGAACTGCACCGCGCGCTTCGACGGCGGGAAGCTCGAGCTGTGGTCCACGACGCAGACGCCGCAGCCGGGCCGCGAGCTGGTGGCGCGCACGCTCGGCATGGATGGAAAAGACATCACCATCCACCTCGTGCGTGCCGGGGGCGGCTTCGGCCGGCGGCTCTCGAACGACTACATGGCCGAGGCGGCGTGGATCGCGAAGCAGGTCCCGGGCACGCCGGTGAAGCTCCTGTGGACGCGCGAGGACGACATGCGCCACGACTTCTACCGGCCGGCCGGGTTCCACCACCTGGAGGCCGGGCTCGACGCCGCCGGCCGACTGCTTGCCTGGCGCGACCACTTCGTCACGTTCGGCGAGGGCGAGCGCTTCGCGCCGTCCGCGGGCATCCAGCCCACCGAGTTCCCGTCGCGCTTCGTGCCGAACTTCGAGCTCGGCGCCTCGGTGTTCCCGCCGCTCGTGCCCACGGGTGCGCTGCGCGCACCCGGCAGCAACGGGCTCGCGTTCGTCTTCCAATCGTTCCTGGACGAGCTGGCGGGTGCTGCCGGCAAGGACCCGGTGCGCTTCCGCCTGGACCTCCTCGGCGAGCCGCGCGTGGTGAGCGAGCCCGACGGCAAGGCCGCCTACGATGCCGGCCGCATGCGCGCCGTGCTGGAGCGCGTGGCCGAGCGCTCGGGCTGGGGCAGGCGCACGCTCGCCAGCGGCACCGGGCTCGGCGTGGCGTTCCACTACAGCCACCTCGGCTACTTCGCCGAGGTGGTCGAGGCCAGCGTGGTCGCGGACGCCGTGAAGGTGAACAAGGTCTGGGTGGTGGGTGACATCGGGAGCACGATCATCAATCCGCTGCACGCCGAGAACGAGGCACAGGGCGCCGCACTCGAGGGGCTGAGCCACGCCATGGCCCAGGCGATCACGATCGACCGTGGGCGCGCGCAGCAGAGCAACTTCCCCGAGTACGAGCTGCTGCGCCATGCGCAGGCGCCGCCCGTCGACGTGGAGTTCCTGAAGACCGACCACGCCCCCACGGGCCTGGGCGAGCCCGCGCTGCCGCCCGTGATCCCGGCGCTCTGCAACGCCATCTTCGCCGCCTCGGGCAAGCGCGTGCGTTCGCTGCCGCTGTCGCGCGAGGGCCTGCGCTGGGGCTGACGCGCCCGGCCGCGTTCCACCCGCGACGCTTTCTCGCGACGCCGGCGCCGGGGTGCGGCTACACTGGGGGCTTCCATGGCGCTCCCTCCCCACCTGCTGAGCGAGCTTCCCGGCCTCGAGGTCGCGTTCGACGAGGCCGCGATGCGCGAGAACCTACAGTCGGCGCTGTTCGGCGGCCCGGGCTCGCGCTGGACGCTGGAGCGCTGCGAACCCGACCGCCCGCTGTTCCTCCCGGGCGAGGGCTGCACGGTCCAGTACGACTGCCGGGTGAAGGATGCAGCGGACGGCGAGCTGATGGACCCGATCGTCGTCGGTCGCGTCTTTCCCGACCGCGAGAGCTGTACTGCCTACATGACGCGGAAGCTCGCCCCGCTCGTGGCGCGCGTGGACGGCCGCGCCGACCTGGCCACGTTCGCGAAGCCCGCGGCGATGCTCGAGCCGCACCACGTGCTGGTGCACGTCTGGCCGCTGGACGGCGAGCTGCCCACGCTCGTCGAGGCGACCGACCCGCGGCGCATGGCGCGCGTCATCGGCGGCCTCGTTACCTCGAGGCTCGCGGTCGAGCGCTGCCGGGTGGATCTCGTGAGCTACCGGCGACGCAGCCGGTGCGTGCTCCGCTACACGCTCACCGGCCGCCCGATGCGGCGCGGCGGGCCGGAGCAGCTCGTCCTCTATGGCAAGCTGACGCCGCGCGGCGACACCGTGCTCTACGGCGACACGCTGGCGAAGCTCCGCGCGCACTTCGAGCGGCAGCGCGACGGCGACCGGATCGCGATCCCGCGCTCGCTCGGCTGGCGGCCGGAGCTCGGCCTCGCGCTGCTGGAGGAGGTGGCCGGCGAGGCGAAAGTGGGCACCGCGCTCCGCCGGCGGCTCAAGGGCAAGCCGCCCGCGGAGGGTCCGACGCTGGAGGACATGCTGTCGCGATGCGTCCGCGTGGCCGCCGCGCTCCACGGTTCCGGTCTTCCGATCGGCCGCCCGCGCACGCTCGACGATCGGCTCGCCGACCTCGAGAACGAGGTCGGCATCACGCGCGTCTTCTCGCCCGAGTTCGCCGACCGTGCCGCCGGCTGGCTGTCCCGGCTCACGGCGCTGGCGCAGAGCCTCGAGCCGGTGCCGGCCAAGCTCTGCCACGGCGACTTCAAGTACGCGCAGGTGTTCTTCGACGGTGACGCGGTCGGCCTCGTGGACCTGGACAACGTCTGCCAGGCGGAACCGGCGCTCGACCTGGGGCAGTTCTTCGCCTACCTGCGGACGCAGGCGCGGAAGAACGAGCGCGACGAGTCGGTGTCGCCGACGCTCGAGCACGAGCTGTGCGATCGCTTCCTCGACGACTACGCCCAGGCGATGGCGCTCGGCGCGGAGGACGTGCAGCGCCTGCGCGCGCGCGCCACGCTCCACGAAGTCGCGAGCCTGCTGCGCATGGCACTCCACAGCCAGCAGAAGCTCAAGCTGACGAGGCTCGACAGCACGAGCGCGTTGATCGAGGAACGGCTCGGGCAACTGGGCTGACCCGGCGCTCAGCGGACGATGACGAACCGGCACTCGAGGCAGCGGTCCCACCCGCGGCACGCTGCACCTCCCGCGTCCGCCCCCGATGACACGTCGCCCGGGCTGGAGCGTGTCCCGCGTTGGCTCAGCTTGGCGCTGCTGGCAGCGCTCCTCGTCTGCGTGGCGCTCGTGCGCCTGCGTCTCGCTGGCGCGCCGCTCGAGCGGGACGAGGGGGAATACGGGTACGCGGGACAGCTTCTGTTGCAAGGCGTTACGCCCTATCAGCTCGTCTACAACATGAAGTTCCCGGGCACTTATTACGCTTACAGCCTGATGCTGGCGATGTTCGGCCAGACGGCGTGGGGCATCCGCGTCGGGCTGATGCTGGCGAACGCGGCCACCACGCTGGGGGTCTTCCTCCTCGCGCGCCGGCTGGCCGGCGAGCGCGCGGCGCTCATCGCGGCCGTCGCGTTCGCGGTGCTCTCGCTCGACCGCTGGATCATGGGCGTGTTCGCACACGCCACGCACTTCGTGATCCTGCCGGCGACCGCGGGACTGCTCCTCCTCGACCGCGGCCTGGGTTCCCGGCGGCTGGTACCGCTCCTCGGCGCCGGCATCCTGCTCGGCACGAGCGTGCTCATGAAGCAGCACGCCGTGGTGTTCGTGGCGCTCGGGCTGGCCCTCGTCCTCTGGCGCGACGTCGTCACCGATCGCGCGCCGCTCGGTACGGTGCTCAGGCGCGCTGGGGCGCTCGCGCTCGGGGCTTTCGCCCCGTTCGCCATCCTGTGCGCGACGCTGGCTGCGCGGGGTGTATTCGGGCGTTTCTGGTTCTGGACGATCCAGTACGCGCGCGAGTACGTGACCGAGGTGCCGTGGTCGAGTGCCATGTCCTCGCTCGCCTCGGGCCTGCGGACGGTGACCGCCGCCACGTGGCCGCTGTGGGCGCTCGCGGCACTCGGGCTCGCCGGGCTCTGGCTCGTGCCGTGGCGGCGCGAGACGCGCGCGTTCGCGTGCGCGTTCCTGGTGGCGTCGTTCCTCGCCACGTGCCCGGGGTTCTACTTCCGCGCGCACTACTTCATCGTCATGCTGCCGGCGCTCGCGCTGCTCGTGGGCGTGGGCGTTGTGTCGCTCCAGCGGCTCTGCGCACCGCGCCTCACGGCCGTGGGCAGCATTGTCGTCGCGACGGCTGTGTTCCTCGCCGCACTCCTCGCCTGTGTCGTCCCCGAGCGCGGGTACCTGTTCTCGATGAGCGGTGAGGACCTGAGCCGCACGCGCTACGGCCGGAACCCGTTCGTCGAAGCACCGGCGATCGCGCGCTACGTCGAGCAGCGGACCTCCGCGGCCGCCCGGATCGCGGTGATCGGCTCGGAGCCGGAGATCTATTTCGATGCGCGCCGGCGATCGGCCACCGGGTACATCTACATGTACCCGCTCATGGAACCCCAGGCGCTGGCGCCGCGGATGCAGGACGAGATGATCCGCGAGATCGAGGCCGCGCATCCCGAATACGTCGTCTTCGTGCGCACGCGCACGTCGTGGCTTCCGCGGCCGGACTCGGACCGGCGGATCCTCACCTGGGCGGAGCGCTACCTGAGGCAGTGCTACGACGTCGTTGGCATCTCGGAGCGGCTGCCCGATGGGGGTTCCGTGCTCCGCTGGGACGCCGAGGTGGTGGGTTACCAACCGCGGGGCGAGGACCTCGTCTATACGTTCCGGCGCCGGTCGGACGCGCCCTGCGCGGCGGGGGCGCCCGTCGGAGCCGGGTCGGCAGGGTCGCCCCGGTAACAGAGTCTGCTTGGTTCCCGGGCCCCTGCAGTCGTACGATACGCCTCGGCCGCAGCGCACTTTAGAAGAGGGAACACGCGACAGCGGGCCCAGCCGGATTCGGCCGCCGACTCTTGGGGAACCCCTCAGGTCGTTCGGTCCCCCCTGCCGCTCCGCCACCGCGGGTTCCTCCTCCCGTCAGAACGAACCCGAACTGGTGCTCGCGCCGATCCGCCCGGATCGCGGCCCGGCCCGGCTCTGCCGGCTGCCCGCGCCGTTGGCGTCGAGTGCCGCCTGCAGAGGTTGGCGATGAACCCTCCCGAGACGGCCCTGCCCGATCTCCACGCGAACCCCCAGCCGCGCGAGACCCTGCTCGACCCGCACGAACTGCTGGCGGCGCTCGAGGCCGTGCGCGACGGCGACTTCTCCGCCCGTCTCCCCGGGGACCGCATCGGGCTCGCGGGCAAGATCGCGGACACGTTCAACGCCATCGTGGCCTCGAACCTCACCATGGCCCGCGAGCTGGAGCGCGTCGGCCGCGTCGTCGGTCACGAGGGGCGCACGCGGCACCGCTTCACGCTCAATCGCTCCGGAGGGGCCTGGGCCGAGATGGAGCAGTCGATCAACGGCCTGATCGAGGACCTGGTCTGGCCGACGCGCGAGGTGCAGAGCGCGATCTCCGCCGTGGCGCGCGGTGACCTGCTGCAGAGCGTGCGCCTCGACGTGAACGGCCGGCCGCTCAAGGGCGAGTTCCTGCGCTCGGCGACCATCGTCAACAAGATGATCCAGCAGCTCGCCGTGTTCACGGCCGAGGTGACGCGCGTGGTCCGCGAGGTGGGTTCCGACGGCAAGCTCGGCGGCCAGGCGGTGGTGCCCGGCGTGGCCGGCACCTGGAAAGACCTCACCGACAGCGTCAACTCCATGGCCAACAACCTCACCGCGCAGGTGCGCAACATCGCCGAGGTGACGATCGCGGTGGCGAGCGGCGACCTGTCGAAGAAGATCACGGTGGACGTGCGCGGCGAGATCCTCCAGTTGAAGGAGGCCATCAACACCATGGTGGACCAGCTGCGCTCGTTCGCCTCCGAGGTGACGCGCGTGGCGCGCGAGGTGGGCACCGACGGCAAGCTCGGCGGCCAGGCGCTCGTGCCCGGGGTCGCCGGGACATGGAAAGACCTCACCGACAGCGTCAACTCCATGGCCAGCAACCTCACCGCGCAGGTGCGCAACATCGCCGAGGTGACGACGGCAGTGGCCCGCGGCGACCTGTCGCGCAAGATCACGGTGGACGTGAAGGGCGAGATCCTCGAGCTCAAGAACACGATCAACACCATGGTGGATCAGCTGAACTCGTTCGCCTCCGAGGTGACGCGCGTGGCCCGCGAGGTGGGCACCGAGGGCAAGCTCGGCGGCCAGGCGCTGGTGCCCGGCGTCGCCGGCACGTGGAAGGACCTCACCGACAACGTGAACTTCATGGCCAGCAACCTCACGGCGCAGGTGCGCAACATCGCCGAGGTGTCCACGGCCATCGCCAACGGCGACCTGTCGAAGAAGATCACGGTGAACGTGAGCGGCGAGATCCTCCAGTTGAAGGAGACGATCAACACCATGGTCGACCAGCTCAACGCGTTCGCGGGCGAGGTGACCCGCGTGGCGCGCGAGGTGGGCACCGAGGGCAAGCTCGGCGGCCAGGCCCAGGTGCAGGGCGTGGCCGGCACGTGGAAGGGCCTCACCGACAACGTCAACTCCATGGCCAGCAACCTCACCGCGCAGGTGCGCAACATCGCCGAGGTGACGACGGCCGTGGCCCGCGGCGACCTGTCGCGCAAGATCACCGTGGACGTGAAGGGCGAGATCCTCGAG
>Ga0070688_100000031_pt1 | contig 65288 bp, 62 predicted proteins | sample KBSS13HmetaG_FD_64679 | JGI IMG/M metagenome (GOLD analysis project Ga0070688, IMG submission 64679) | Switchgrass rhizosphere microbial communities from Kellogg Biological Station, Michigan, USA - KBS S1-3H metaG | ecosystem: Host-associated > Plants > Roots > Rhizosphere ...
GAACGGGACGACGCCGCTGCACCTCGACCTCGAGCGCGAGCTGGCCGAGTGGATGCGGACCGAGGACGCGATCGTCTACACCACCGGCTACCAGTCGAACGTCGGCTGCATCGGCACGATTCTCGGGCCCGCCGACACCGTGATCTGCGACTCCGGCGACCACGCCTCGATCCTCGACGGCTGCCGCCTCGCCGGCGCCAAGCTGCGCCCCTTCCGCCACAACCGCATGGACAAGCTCGAGAAGATGCTGGAGCGGGCCGCCGGCGACGGTGGCGGCGTCCTCGTCATCGTCGACGGCGTCTTCTCGATGGAGGGCGACGTCTGCAACCTGCCGCGGATCGTCGAGCTCTGCCAGGCCTACGGCGCCCGGCTGATGGTCGACGAGGCCCACGGCGCCGGCGTCCTCGGCGCCCGCGGCGCCGGCGCCTGCGAGCTCTTCGGGCTCGAGGAGGAGGTCGACCTGCGAATGGGCACCTTCTCCAAGAGCCTCGCCTCCTGCGGCGGCTTCATCGCCGGCCCCGCCGACGTCATCGAGTACCTGCGCATCTCCTCGCGCTCCTTCATCTTCAGCGCCTCGGCCGTCCCGGCGGCGGTCGGCGCGGCGCTGGCGGCCCTGCGGGTGATCCGCGCCGACGGGCCGGAGCTCTTCCAGCGCCTGCTCGCCAACGCCGAGTACCTACGCGAGGGCCTGCGCCACCTCGGCCTCAAGGTGATCGAGCCGGGGACGCTGCCCGACGGCAGCGTCGCCACCACCCCGGTGGTGCCGGTGATGGTCGGCGACGACTGGCAGGCGGTGCTGCTCTGGAAGCGCCTCTTCGAGGCCGGCGTCTACACCAACGTCGCCATCCACCCGGCGGTCCCCCCCGGCGGGGCGCTGCTGCGAACGAGCCTGATGGCGACCCACGAGCGCGAGCATCTCGACGGCGCCCTCGGCACGATCGCCAGGGTGATCGAGGACTTCCCGGACCTTCCTCGCACTTAATTTTTTGGTCACAAAAATTTGACATCCCCCCGGGGGGTGAGTTTCGGGCTTGTCCAGATTTGGACAAGCCGGAGGATGTGTCGAAATTGTTGCTCTTAGCGAATGGCTCGGACGGAACTTTGGTGACGATGGGTTGACGCCCGGTACCCGGAAGACGTAGCTTCACCTCCTCGCCGACACGGCCCCAGGGTGGGTCTTCGGTAAGAGAGAGATTCGGCGCAGGATCAGCCCGGCAAATCTGGTCGCGCACCGGACGAATACCCCCAGTTAATTTCGATTCCTTGAAGGGAGGAGTCCAGTGGAAGCTGCCTCAACGGCAACCCCAACGACTATCGCCGCCTCACCAGAGGCGCCCCAGCACATGAGGGCACTGGAAAGAGCCAACATGGTGCGACTGGCCCGTGCGGAGCTGAAGCGCTCGATCGCCCGGGGTGATGTCGATGCCGCCGAGGTGGTTCGCGACTGCCCGTGGGAGACCGAGAGCATGACCATCGCCGAGCTCCTGACCAGCCAGCGCCGCTGGGGCCGCACCCGGGCCCGCAAGTTCCTCATGCCCCTCTCCCTGAACGAGAACAAGCAGCTGGGGACGCTGACCTCCCGGCAGCGCCGCGTTCTCGCCAACGAGCTGATGACCCGCGGGGGCCGCGAACCCCTCTCGGTCTAGCTACTTCCGCGGCTCAGCCGCGCATTCCGCCGACCCGGTAGCTGAGGCCACCGGATGCGCGCTGGAATGCGCGGCGGGCGAGGAAGAAGGTGACGGCGAAGGCCGCCCCGCCGATCGCCAGCGCCACCGCGAGGATCTGCCCGGCCGCGTAGAAGAGAAGGCCGGTGGTGAGGATGAACGCCGCCCCGGCCAGCATCGTCGTGTGGGAGCGATAGCCGGCGAAGTGCTCGCGGATCGCCACCTCGAGGCCGCCCAGTCCGGCGAGGGCGACGCCGACGGCGATCGCAGTCGGGTGGCCGCCGATCACCCCGACCGCAAGGGCGATGATCCCGGCGAGGATGACCAGCTCGGCAAGCGGCGCCGACCCCCAGGGCGCGGCCGGGCGTTCGTCCGGTTCAGATACCCGCTTCGCCGCGGGCTTCGGCTTCGTGCTCAACGGCCGCAAGCCGCCCGGGTAAGGGACATCCAGATGAGACCTTGACCCGCCACCAGCCCATCAGCATCCCGATCGGGCCGAGACGGGGGCGCGAGTGCCAGTGGCCGCAGCCGGGGAGGCCGAGCTCTTCCCTGGAGATGCGGACCCACTTGAAGTCCTGCGGCGCGGCGAGCATCTGCTCGACCAGCGCCTGCATCTCCTCCTCGGCACGCCGGCGCTCGACCAAGGCCTGCCGCGCCTCGGCGACGCGGTCGGCAAGCTCGTCGCGGAGCGCCTCCAGCTCGCCGAGATCGAGCACTCGCGGCTGCGCGCTGATCGCCTCGACGCGGTGCGGTACCTCGGTATGGCCGAAGGCCTCCCCGAAGAGGCCGGCGAGCTCCGCCTCGAGGCGAGCGATCTGCTGGCGCAGCTGCCGGCGCGCCCGGCGCTCGTCGACGGCAACCTCGAGCCCACCGAAATCCTCTTGTCTGAGCAGAGCAGGCATCAGAGAAAGTGTAATCAGGCTGCCTCCAGAGTCGCCGCGGCCATCCACAATGCCTCCTCGACGGCGATCTGCGGGACCCCCTTGACCTGGACGGCGGCGACCGCGATCCGCCGCGTCCCGCGCTCGACCGCGAAGCCCTCGCCGGTGGCGCCGAAGAGGAGGCCGAGAGGCCGCGTCTCGTCGGCGATCGTCAGCGTCCCCTTCGCCAGCTCCGCCGGGGCGCCGGCCAGCGACTCGCCTGGGGCCGAGTCGCGGATGCAGAGGCGGCCCTCGATCGCCTCGGCGTCGAAGGCGCGAAGGGCGACGCCGGTCTCGACGATCGCGATGTTGAGCGCGTCCGCCGGCAGCCCGTGGGTGCGGAAGCCGCCGTCTTCGAGCCGCTCCAGCGTCAGCTGCTCGATCGCGGTGCGGGTGCGATCCGGGTCGAGCCCGATCTGGCGGTAGAAGACGCGGTAGGCCCAGGGGATCGGGCGTTCCCGCAGGCGGATCGCCTGGGCGCCGTAGGTGCGGTCGGAGAGGTCGCGAAGGCGGCGGCGGACCGGGTGGGGGCTGCGGCCAGGCTTGGCGTCGACCTCGACCCAGGCGATACCGAGGCCCGGGAACTCGGAGGCGATGTGGGGCGCAACCCAGCCCTGCTGCGGCGCCGGTACCCAACCCATCCGGTTGGCGGGGTCGGCGCTCACCTCATCCCCTTTCCGCCGTCGCGGTGGCGGCGAGCAGGTGGTCGACCCGGCGGCTCAGCTGCGCCGTCGTCAGTTCGCCGATGCTGGCGCTCTCCAGCGTGCCGCCGGGGAAGACGTAGGCGAAGGTGGGACAGAGGCCGACGCCGTAGAGGCCGGCGACGGCGCCGTCGCGGTCGAAGCCGACCGGCATCGTCCAGCGCCGCTGCCGAATCAGGTCGCGGAGGGTGTCGCGGTCGTCGCGGATGTCCAGCGAGAGGAAACCCACCCGCCCACGGTAGCGCCGGAAGACTTCGTCGACCAGGTCTTGCTGCTCGACGCAGCCACCGCTTTTGGTGAACCAGAACGAGATCACCAGCGGCCGGTCGAAGAAATCGCAGACGCGGATCGATTCGGCCGTGTCTATTTCGCAGGCCGGGGTCCGTTCCGATCCCTCCGAACAGGGGATCGCCGAGGTTTCGCAGTCGTCCTGGGCGATGTTGGCGTCACCTTCCAGGTCTCCCGCCCCTACGGGCACCGCGAACTCCGGCAGCGGCCAGCGTGGCGGCAGCTTGTCGAGGCCAAGGGTCTTGCTGCCGTTCCCTCCCTCGATCGTGTTGACGGTGGCGACGACGATCACCGCGAGGAAGAGCAGCCCGACGACGATCGAGTAGCGGTCCCTCATCGCCGCTCCACCAGCAGCAGGATCGCCGGCAGGACCAGGAGCACGCCGACCAGCGCCGCGGCAAGGTCGACGACGGTGACGAGGCCGAAGTCTCGGAGCATCTGCACGTCGCTGGCGACGAGCACCGCGAAGCCGGCGATCGCGGTGGCGCCGGAGGCGACGACCGCGGCGCCGGTGCGGGAGTAGGCGCGGGTGAGCGCCTCCTCGACCTCCACCCCGCCCCCGCTCTCCTCGTGGAAGCGGCCGACCAGGAGGACCCCGAACTCGGTCGCGATCGCGATCGTCAGGGCGCCGAGCGCGGCCGACATCGGGTTGAGCGGGATGCCGGTGATCCAGAGCAGCAGGGAGGCCCAGCCGGTCGCCAGCACCGTCGGGATGAGAGGGACGACGGCGCGTCGCCAGGACCTGTAGATCAGGAGCAGGGCGAGACCGACCAGCGCGATGCCCGCCAGCGTCAGCCAGTACCTGCTGCTGGAAAGGTCGCCGGCGGATTCAGCCGCGATCACCGACAGGCCCGCCAGCTGCACCTCCACCCCGTCGGGCGGGTCGCCGATCTCGTCCCGGACCCGATCGACCAGCCTCTGCTGGTCCTCCAGCGACTGCGCCCTGATCCCGAAGGAGATCAGCGCCTGGTGCCCGACTTCGCCGGTCTCCGGGTCGATCGGCGCCACCTGCCGCAGGGCATACGGCGAGAGCGCCGACAGCGTCGCGTCGATCCGCTCCGCGGTCGGTTCTTCTTCTCCTCGCAGGAGGAAGTCCGACAGGGCCGGACCGGGACAGATGTCGGCCTTCAAGCAGCTCGGGCTTTCGCCGCCGAAGCCGTTCGCATCGAGCACCCGCCGCTTGAACCCGGCCATCCACTCGACCACTTCCGGATCGGTGAGGTCGTCGGCTTCGATGCTCACGTCGAGCTCGCCCGAAACGCCGGTCGTGTCCTGCAACTCGTTCAGCCCTTCGACCGCCTTGATGCTCTGCGGCGCCAGCTCGCGGATGTCGGAGACCGTGTCCACGCGAGTTCCGGCGATCCACCCACACACCGCCAGAGCAACTCCGATCGCCAGCACTGCCACCGGCTCCCTTTGCGCAAGGGACAACAGCCGTTCCACAGGGAGGTGGCGGCGGTCACCTACGGAGGCCGAACCCGTCCGCCGATGCGCCAGCGTCGCCAGGCCAGCGGTCAGTGCGAGCCCGAAGGCGATTGCGATCCCGAGGATCAAGACGCAGCCGAACCCCCGCACCATCGGCACCGGCGAGAGCTGCAACGCCAAGAACCCCGCCGCCGTCGCCAGGCACGCGGCGGCGATCGTCGGGCCTCCACGTGAAGCCGCCTCCACCACAGAACCCGTCTCGTCGAACCGCGCCTGGAACTGGATCGCGTAGTCGACACCGAGGCCGATCAGGATCGGCAGCGCCGCGATCGAAGCCATCGTCAGCGAGCCGCCGACCAGGGCCAGCAGCCCGAAGGTGATCGCGGCCGCCATCAGCGCGACCAGCAGTGGCAAGAGGCGCCAGCGCGACCTGAAGACGAGGAAGAGGACCAGCGCCATCACCGCGAGCGCAACCGCGAAGAGGACCAACAGGGCGTCCTTCAACGCCCGCGAGACGCCGTCGATGACGACCGGAGCACCGGAGACGACGTAGCTGCCGTTTTCGAGCTCGAAGCAGGGGGCTGGCCTGCCCCCGTCCTTGCACGCCTTCCGTGGCGTCGTGTCTTCGACCGCCGCTTCGATCAGGCCGATCGCGCGGTGCCGTTCTCCCTCGCTCAGGTCCGGCTTCAGCCGGATGACGATCTGGGCCGACTTCGCATTCGGGAAGAGGTAGGAGAGGCGGGCCTTCGGCGTCCCCCGTGGCCGGGCGAAGTCGAAGACGACCGTGGCGACGAACTGTTCGTTGGTGATGCTGGGGGCGCTGGTGATCCCGTATCTGGTCGCCACCGCCAGCAGGTATTCGCGGAAGCGGTCGGCGGGGACGTTTTCGGCCAGGCGGCGCAGCTGGTTGTCGATCTGCACGACCGACTCGTTGAGGAAGGTCCCGGGGCCGGTGAGGAACTCGACCGCGCCGGATTCGGCCAGCTCGGCGCAGGGGCCGGGAATCGGCTCAGCTCCCTTCGGCACCTTCCCCGAGAGGCACCCCTCGAGGCGCAGGAGGCGGAAGAGGTCTTCGGTGAGCAGCAGTTCGGGCAGTTCGCCCTTGACGAGGACGACGACCGGTTCTTCGCCGAAGTCCTGCCGGACGCGTTCGGTCGCCCCGACCGTCGGCGAAGAGGAGTCGGCGAGGGTGTCGACGCCGGCGTCGGTCGGCAGCTGCGTCGCCGCCCCGGCGGCACCGACCGCGACGACGGCGGTGACGGCGACAAGCGGACGAGCGTGCCGCGCCGCCCACGCCGCGACGCGCCCGAACCAGGTCCCGGCGCTCAAGCTAGATGGGTGGTTCCGCGGCCAGGTGCGCCTGGGGGCGCGCCGGGCCAAGCAGATCAAGGACGCAGGGCGCAGCCTTTGCTGGTGGCAAAGGCAAGCCCGAGGACGCAGAGATGCGCAGTGCCAGGCGCGTCATCCAGGGGTGCCTGGTTGCGGGACCACCCATCTCTAGTCCATCGAGAGCGGCCCGGTGACGTCAGCGTTGAGGAACTGGCTGACGAACGGGTTGCTGGAGTCGAACAGCTCCTCTTTGGGGCCGGACTCGACGATCTTGCCGCTCCACAGCACCGCGATGAAGTCGGCGATGCGGCGGGCGGTGCCGAGGTCGTGGCTGATCACCAGGTAGCAGCCGCCGTTCTCGGCATGGACCTCGCGGATCAGCTCGCAGAGCAGCGCCGTCCGCACCGGGTCGAGGCCGGAGTCGGGCTCGTCGAACATCACGATCGCCGGTTCCAGGACCAGCGCCCGGGCGAAGCCGGCGCGCTTGCGCATCCCGCCGGAGAGCTCGTTCGGCATCTTGTAGGTCGCCTCGCTGAGCCCGACCTCCTTCAGCCTCCGGTTGACGATCTCACCGATCTCTTCCTCGCCTTTGTCGGTGTGCTGCCGCAGCGGGAAGGCGACGTTGTCGTAGATGTTCATCGAGCCGAAGAGCGCCCCGTCCTGGAACAGCAGGCCGAACTTTTTCCGCACGTCGAAGAGCTCGTCGTCGGTCATGTTCGGGATCGACTCCCCGTGCACGAGGACGTCGCCGGAGTCCGGGTAGAGCAGGCCGACGATGTGCTTGATCAGCACGCTCTTGCCGGTCCCCGAGGGGCCCAGCACCATCGAGACCTGATCCTCCGGCAGCCCCAGGTTGAGGCCGTTGAGGATGCGGGCGCGGCCGAACTGCTTGACCAGGTCGATGATCTCGATCGCGTCCTCGCCGCCGTGGTCGCGCTTGCGGCCGGTGTGGAATTTGTAAGGGTCGTGCTCGCGCGGGTTGACGCCGGGGATGACGAAGTCGCGGCCCATCGTGGCGCCGTCCTCGCTGACGTAGGGGCCCTCGTCGGTGGCACTTTCGGGGTGGCCGGGCGTGCCGCTGTCGTCGGTGACGACCTCCGGCGGCGCTTCGGCACTCGAGGTCGCCTCGTCCTGCAGGTCCTCTTCTTCGCGTCGGGCCTCGTCAGCCTCGAAGCGGTTCTCTTCCTCGATCGACACCTCAGCCTCCTATTGGCGCACGTGGGTTGGCACCCCAGAAGACCAGGGTCCCGAGCATCCCGATGATGTGGACTAAGACGATGTTGAGGACCATCGATTTCGCCGTCGCGGTCCCCACCCCCACGGGCCCACCGCCGGCGGTGTACCCGTAGTAACAGCCGACCAGCACGATCGCGGTCGCCATCACCATGCCCTTGATCAAGCTGAAGATCAGGTCGGGCGGGTTCTGGAACATCCAGAAGATCAGGAAGTAGCCCCCGGAGGAGACGTCGCCGATCTGCTCGACGACGGCGAGGTAGCTGGCCAGGTACATGATCCCGATCCCGACCAGGTACATGAACGGGAAGGAGATCCAGGCGGCGAGCAGGCGGGTGGCGCAGAGGAAGGTGACCGGCGGCACTCCCATCACCTCGAGGGCGTCGATCTCGTCGGAGATCCGCATCGCCCCGAGCTCGGCGACGATCCCGGTGCCGACCTTGGCCGCGAGCATGTAGCCGAAGGCGTAGGGCATGATCTCGCGCAGGTCGCACCAGGCCGAGAAGACACCGGCGTAGGCGGGCGCGCCCTGGGCGCGCAGCAGGTAGGCGCCCTCGATCCCGCACTGGAGGCCGAGGGTGAAGACGAGCCCCCAGATGATCAGCGCCGAGCCGAGGATGAGGATGCCGGCCTGGCGCAGGCTCTCGCCGAAGAAGCGGAGGACGCGGCCCGAGTAGACGAGGCCGGCGACGCGGGCGGCGAAGCGGGCGATCTCCCCCGCCGAGTCGAGCCAGCCGCGCGGAACTTCGAGCCAGGCGTTCATCGGATCGTCTGCAGCTCCGGGTTGGTCGCCAACAGGGTCTGGGTGAAGACGTAGTTGAAGGCGAAGACGCCCATGAAGGAGATGACGACGGCCTCGTTGACGGCGCGGCCGACGCCGGCGGCGCCACCGGAGGCGGTCATCCCTTTGTAAGAGCAGACGACGGCGATCAGGGCGCCGAAGAGGGTGCACTTGAGGACCGAGCCCCAGAGGTCGGTGATCGAGGCGTTGGAGAAGAGGGTCGCGAAGAAGCCGCCGAGCGGCTGGTTGTAGAGCATCTCGGTGAGGATGCCGCCGCTGATCCCGAAGACCAGGGCGTAGATGTCGAGCAGGCCGGTGATCAGCATCAGCGAGAGGAAGCGCGGCACGACCAGGTTCTTGATCGGGTCGACGCCCAGCACCTGAAGGGCGTCGAGCTCCTCGCGGATCTTGCGGGCTCCCAGGTCGGCGGTGATCGCGGTGCCGGCGACGCCGGCGACGACCACCGCGGTCACGAAGGGGGCGAACTCGCGGATCGAGGCGAGGACGAAGAAGCCGCCGAGGCGATCGAGAGCGCCGAAGAGCGAGAGGAAGTTGGCCGCCTGCAGGCCCGGCGCCCCGAAGCCGAAGGCGACGGTAGAGACCAGCAGCGGAAACCAGCAGAGCTGCAGGGCGAAGAGGAACTGGCCGATGAACTCCTCGCCGTAGGGGTACGGCGGCTTGACCGCGGAGACGATGGTGCGCGCGGTGAGGATCATCATCTCCCCCACCTGCTCGAACAGGGACTTGGCGGGCAGGAATGCCCTGTTGACCGCGGATCCGACCATCAGCTCCTCCATCCGGGCCGGCACCGCAGGTACGCGACACCCCACCCGGTGGGCAGGAGTCTAGGGGATGGGAAACCGTCAACCGTTAGTCGCGTGTTGAGATCCGGCTAACCCCACAACGACGCCGGAAATGCCTGCGAAAGCGGCCAAACCCCGTGCTATGTTCGGGCCGCTTTGCGGGGGACCGGAAGACATTCCCGGCAGACCCGCCTCCAAGCCATCGCTGCCGGGTTCGCGGCGCTGGCGGTGGCGGCGTCTCTGGCTGCCTGCGGAGGCGGCGACTCCTCGAGCGCCCCCGAGGAAGCGAGCGGGAAGTTCAAGGTCAAGGTGACCGAAGCGGACTTCCCTACCCTGCAGCGCCTCGGCCAGACCTCGCAGCTGCGGCTCGGCATCCGCAACGCCGGCAACCGCACCGTCCCCGGCCTAACCGTCAGCTTCACGATCAAGGGCCAGCAGGGCGAAGACTCGGCGCTGCCGTTCGGGGTCAGCGACCCGGGGCCGGAAATCGCCCAGCCCGACCGCCCGGTCTGGGTGCTGGCGGCGACCTACCCTCACCTCAACGGGTCCGACGAACCGGGCGGAACCTCGACCTCGAGCCCGAAGACCTTTGCCCTCGGGCCGCTGAAGCCCGGCGAGACCGCGACCGCGATCTGGAAGCTGAGCGCCGTGCGTCCCGGCAAGTACACCCTGCTCTACAACGTCGGTGCCGGGCTCGGCGGCGACGCCAAGGCGGAGACCGACGGCGGCGTCTCCCCCGGCGGCTCCTTCACCACCGAGGTGACGGAGCGACTACCGGAAACCGAAGTCACCGACAGCGGCGAAATCGTTGAAGTCAAGAAGGGCAAGTAGGGCCTCCACAGCCGCGGCCGTCGCGATGCTGCTGCTGGCACTGGCGCTGCCGGCCTGCGGGTCGGCCAGCGACCAGGAACGCTCGGCAAGCACCACGCAGCGGGCGGAGGGCGGCGGCGTCGCCCTAAAGAAGGTCGGCTCCTTTGACAGCCCGGTCTACGTCGCCGGCGCCCCCGGCTTCCCGAGGCTCCTCTTCGTGGTCGAGCAGCCCGGCCGCATCGTCGTCCTCAAGGGCGGCCGCCGCGCCGGCACCTTCCTCGACCTCCACCACCTCGTCAACTACGGCGGCGAGCGCGGCCTGCTCTCGATTGCCTTCCCGCCCGACTACGCCCGCAGCAAGCGCTTCTACGTCTATTACACGGACGCCGCCGGCTCGATCCAGGTCGACGAGTTCCGCCGCCGCAGCGCCATCCGCGCGGCAGCCGGCTCGCGGCGGCCTGTGATCACCATCCCCCACCCCGTCAACTCCAACCACAACGGCGGCCAACTGCAGTTCCTCGGCAACCTCCTCTACTTCGGGACCGGCGACGGCGGCTCCGGCGGCGATCCGCCCAACAACGCCCAGAACAAGGACGTGCTGCTGGGCAAGCTGCTGCGGATCGACCCCCGGGCCTCCGCCGGGAAGCCGTACTCGGTCCCGGCCAACAACCCCTTCGTCGGCAGGCCGGGCCGCGACGAGATCTACAGCTACGGCCTCCGCAACCCCTTCCGCTTCTCTTTCGACACCACCCACGGACAGCCGCGGATCGCGATCGGCGACGTCGGCCAGAACCAGTCCGAGGAGATCGACTACACGACCGTCGCTCGCGCCGGCGGCGCCAACTTCGGCTGGGACGCCTTCGAGGGCTTCTCCAAGTACACGGATGAAAGCAGCGGCACCCCCGACCCCGGCGGCACCGTCAAACCGATCCTCGCCTACCCCCACAGCCGTGGCGGCAGCTGCTCGGTCATCGGCGGCTACGTCGTCCGTGACCCGCGCCTGCGCAGCCTGCGCGGACGCTACGTCTACGCCGACCTCTGCGAGGGTCGGCTGCGCTCGCTCGTCCCCCACCTGAAGCGGGCAAGCGGCGAGCGCACGCTTGGCCTCCAGGTCAGCACCCCCAGTTCCTTCGGCGAGGACCAGCGCCACCACCTCTACGTGGTCTCGCTGGAAGGACCGGTCTACCGGCTCGTTCCGCGCTGAAGTCCCAAACATTTTCCACTTCCGCGCACCACCTGTAGCAACTTGTTGTCTACATTTGCTTTCATGCACCTGATGACGCCGCCGAGAGAGAGTTGGACCGACGAGCGCCTCGACGACCTCGCGAAACACATGGACGCCAGGTTCAACGCCCTCGAAAGACACATGGACTCGAGATTCACCGATCTCACCCGCACGATGCAGATCTTGTTCACCGTCGTCGGGACCGTTCTTACCGTCATCACCGCAATGCTCGTCGGCATCATCAGTTTGCTCGTCACCCACTTCTGAATCGCCGCTACAGTTGGCTGACCAGCCAAACGGGCGAAGGGAGCTATGGTGGAGAGCGGAACGGCGGCGCGGAGCGCCGAGACGAATGGAGCGTCGGCTGCGGCTAACCTGATCGAGGTCCACAACCCGGCGACGGGTGAGCTGATCAAGAGCATCCCGGTCGCTTCGCCCGAGGAAGTCGCCGCGACCGTCGCTCGCGTCCGCGCCAACCAGCCCGAGTGGGAGGCGATGGGGATCGAGGGCCGTTACCACTGGCTCGGCAGGCTGCGCGACTGGCTGCTCGACAACGAAGAGCGGGTGCTGGACACGATGCAGGCGGAGACCGGCAAGGTCCGCGCCGACGCCAGCAACGAGCCCGGCTACCTGGCCGACCTGATCAACTTCTACGGCACCCGCGCGGCGAGCTTCATCGGCGAGGAGAGCGTCCGTCCCCACACCCCCCTGCTGGCGGCGAAGAAGCTGCGGATCCAGTACCGGCCCCACCCGGTCGTCGGCATCATCAGCCCCTGGAACTTCCCGCTGATCCTCTCGCTCGGCGACGCGATCCCGGCGCTACAGGCCGGCTGCGCGGTCGTCGTCAAGCCGTCCGAGTTCACCCCACTCGGCGTCGCCGAGGTGATCGAAGCGTGGAAGAACGAGATCGGCGGCCCCGACGTCTTCGACTGCGTCCACGGCGTCGGCGAGACCGGCGGCGCCCTCGTCGATAACGTCGACTTCATCCAGTTCACCGGCTCCGACCGCACCGGCCGCAAGGTGATGGCCCGCGCGGCGGAGACGCTGACCCCGGTCAGCCTCGAGCTCGGCGGCAAGGACCCGATGATCGTCCTCGCCGACGCCGACCTCGACCGCGCCGCTAACGCCGCGGCCTGGGGCGGGATGATGAACTCCGGCCAGATCTGCATGTCGGTCGAGCGGATCTACGTCGAGGAGCCGGTCTACGACCGGTTCCTCAACAAGCTGACCGCCGAGGTGAGTCGCCTGCGACAGGGCTCCGACGACGCGCGCAATCCCAAGGACGTCGGCGCGATGACCTCGCCGAACCAGACCGCGATCGTCGAGGACCACGTCGGCGACGCCCTCTCCTCCGGCGCCCGGGCGCTGACCGGCGGCAAGCGGGTAGAAGGCCCCGGCGACTACTTCGAGCCGACCGTCCTCGTCGACGTCGACCACTCGATGAAGGTGATGCGCGACGAGACCTTCGGTCCGGTGGTCGGTGTGATGAAGGTGGGCGACGCCGAGGAGGCGATCAAACTCGCCAACGACAGCCCCTACGGCCTCTCCGGCTCGGTCTTCGGCGAGCGCGAGCGCGCCGAGCAGGTCGCCCGCCGGGTCGAGTGCGGCGCGATCAACGTCAACGACGTCCTCGTCAACTACTTCGCGATGGACGTGCCGATGGGCGGCTGGAAGCAGTCCGGCATCGGCACTCGCCACGGCGAACCGGGGATCAAGAAGTACTGCCGCTCAGAGTCGCTGGTGATCACCCGCTTCGGCGGCAAGCGCGAGCCCACCTGGTACCCCTACACCAAGACCCGCCGCCGCCTCCTCGCCCCGATCTCCCGCTTCTTCGGCGCCCGCGACTGGCGCCGCAAATTGGGGCTGCGGCGCTAGCCGCAGCCTTTAGTCAGCGCCCCGGTACCTTTGTAGGTTCATGCCGGAGCGGGATTACATAGCTGCGACTCGCGAGCGCGTCGTCGTCTTCGACGGCGGCATGGGCGCGACGCTGGAGCAGTTCGACCTCAGCCAGGAGGACTACGGCGGGCTCGAGGGCAAGTGCCATGAGGCGCTGGTCCTGAACCGGCCCGACGTGATCGAGGGGGTCCACGCCTCGATGCTGGAGGCCGGCGCCGAGGTGGTCGAGACCGACACCTTCCAGGGCTCGCGCCTGAAGCTCGAAGAGTGGGGGCTCGGCGAGCACACGCTCGAGATCAACACGAAGGCCGCCGAAATCGCCCGCCGCGCCGCCGGCGACGAGCGCTTCGTCGCCGGCTCGATCGGGCCGACGGGGTTCCTGCCCGCCTCCACCGACCCCACCCTCGGCGACATCTCCTTCGGCCGCCTCGCCGAGGTCTTCGCCGAACAGGCGCAGGGGCTGGTCGAAGGCGGCGCCGACCTGATCATGATCGAGACCGCGCAGGACATCCTCGAGGTCAAGGCCGCCGTCTTCGGCGCCCGCGAGGCCTTCTCCAAGACCGGCCGCGCGCTGCCGATCCAGTGCAGCGTCTCGCTGCTCCCGAACGGCGGCAAGATGCTGCTCGGCACCGACATCCGCTCGGTGCTGACGACGCTGGGCGCGCTCGACGTCGACGTGATCGGCCTCAACTGCTCGACCGGCCCGGAGGACATGCGCGACGCGATCCGCTTCCTCGGCGAGAACAGCCCCCTACCGGTGCACTGCATCCCCAACGCCGGGCTGCCGCTGCAGGGCCCTGACGGCGAGACGATCTTCCCCGAAAAGCCCGAGCCGCTGGCGGCCACCCTGGGCGAGTTCGTAGAGCGCTACGGGGTCGGCATCGTCGGCGGCTGCTGCGGAACGACCCCAGAGCACATAGCCGCGATCCGGGCGCGGGTCGGCGGGCGCGTCCCCGGTGTGCGCCCCGCACCGGGGCCGATCGAGGTGTCTTCGATGATGACCTCGACGCCGTTGGTGCAGGAGCCGCGGCCGACGCTGGTCGGCGAGCGGGTCAACTCGCAGGGCTCGAAAAAGGCCAAGGAACTGCTGCTTGCCGACGACTACGACGGCCTCGTCCAGGTTGCCGAAGACCAGGTCGAAGGCGGCGCCCACGTGCTCGACACCTGCGTCGCCCTGACCGAGCGCCAGGACGAGGACGAGCAGATGAGCGCGGTCGTGAAGCGGATCTCGCTGACCCAGCCGGCGCCGATCCAGGTCGACTCGACCGAGCCGGAGGTGATCAAGGCGGCGCTCGAGCAGATCCCGGGACGGGCGATCGTCAACTCGATCAACCTCGAGGCCGGCCGCGAGAAGGCCGACACGGTGATCCCGCTGGCGAAGGCCCACGGCGCCGCCCTGATCGCTTTGACGATCGACGAGGTCGGGATGGCGAAGACGGCCGAGCGCAAGGTGGAGATCGCCAAGCGGCTGCGCGACATCGCCTGCGAGGAGCACGGGCTCGATCCCGAGGCGCTGATCTTCGACGCCCTCACCTTCACCTTGACTACCGGCGACGAGGAGTGGAAGCCCTCGGCGCTGGAGACGATCGAGGGGATCCGCCGGATCAAGGCCGAGATCCCGGGCGTCAAGACCTCGCTCGGCGTCTCCAACGTCTCCTTCGGCGTCTCGCCGCGGCCGCGCTCGGTCCTCAACTCGGTCTTCCTCCACCACTGCGTCGAGGCCGGCCTCGACCTGGCGATGGTCAATCCCAACCACATCACCCCCTACGGCGAGATCCCCGAGGAGGAGCGGCAGCTGACCGACGACCTCGTCTTCAACCGCCGCGAGGACGCGCTGGAGCGGTTCATCTCCCACTTCGAGTCCAAGGGGGAAGAGGACGCCGAAGGCGCGTCCGCCGCCGACCCGACCGCCGAGATGGAGCCGGAGGAGGCGCTGCACTGGCACATCCTCCGCCGCAAGAAGGATGGCGTCGAGGACTGGATCGACCGCTCGGTCGAGAAGATCGGCGCCGTCCCGACCCTGAACGAGGTGCTGCTGCCGGCGATGAAGGAGGTCGGCGACAAATTCGGCGCCGGCGAACTGATCCTGCCCTTCGTGCTGCAGTCGGCGGAAGTGATGAAGCGCGCGGTCGCGCAGCTGGAGAACTACCTCGACCGGATCGAGGGCCACACCAAGGGCAAGGTCGTGATCGCGACCGTCTTCGGCGACGTCCACGACATCGGCAAGTCGCTCGTCAACACGATCCTCACCAACAACGGCTACACCGTGATCGACCTCGGCAAGCAGGTCCCGGTCGACACGATCATCGAGGCGGCGGTCGAGAACGAGGCCGACGCGATCGGCCTCTCGGCGCTGCTCGTCTCGACCTCTAAGCAGATGCCGACCTGCGTCGCCGAGCTGCACCAGCGCGGCCTCGGCTTCCCGGTCCTGATCGGCGGCGCGGCGATCAACCGCGACTTCGGCCGCCGCACCCTCTACCCGAAGGGCAAAGAGTCCGACGAGGTCTACGAGCCCGGCGTCTTCTACTGCAAGGACGCCTTCCAGGGGCTCGACACGATGGACGCCCTGGTCGACGCGGACGCCCGAGGCGCCCTCGTCGAGCGGATCAAGGCCGAGGCCAAGCAGCTGCGCGAGAAGCCGGTCGTAGTCGACGACGCGCCGCCGACCACCGACGCCAGCGTCCGCTCGGACGCCCGCACCGACGTGCAGATCCCGACCCCGCCCTTCTGGGGAGCCCGCGAGGTTCCGGTCGACCTCGAAGACGTCTACCCCTACCTGGACCGCCACGTCCTCTTCAAGCTGCACTGGGGCGGCCGTGGGGTCAAGGGCGAGGCCTGGCGCGAACTGGTCGAGGGAACCGCCGAGGAGGAGGGCTTCGCGGCGCGCCTGGAGCGGATGTGGCGGCAGCAGGACTACCTGCACCCGCGCGTTCGGCTCGGCTACTTCCCCTGCAACGCCGAGGGCAACGAGCTGATCGTCTTCGACCCCGAGGACCCCGATCGCGAGCTCGAGCGCCTCGTCTTCCCCCGCCAGCCGAAGCACGATCGCATCTGCCTTGCCGACTTCTACCGCCCGCTTTCCTCGGGCGAACGCGACGTCGTCGCCCTGCAAGGCGTCACCGTCGGCCCTGAGGTGACCGCGCTGATCGAACGACTCGAGCGCGAAGGCGAGTTCGCCGAGCAGCTCTACGTCCACGGGCTCGGGGTACAGGCGGCCGAGGGCTCGGCGGAGTGGCTCCACTCCGACATCCGCCGCCAGCTGGGCATCGATCTCGACCAGGGCCGGCGCTACTCCTGGGGTTACCCGGCGTGCCCAGATCAGTCAGAGCACGAGAAGGTGTGGCGGCTGCTCGACCTGGAAGAGATCGGGATGACCCTCTCCGGCGGCTACGCGGTGATGCCCGAGCAGTCGACGGTCGCGATCGTCGCCCACCATCCGCAGGCGGTCTACTTCGGAATGAAGTCGGGCTTCATCCCCGAGCAGAAGGCGCCCGACGAGCTGATCGCCGGCACCGCACGCGGCGGCGAGCTGCCGCCGGAGTCCGAGCCGGACTCCGGCGACGAGGGCGAGGGCTCCGAAACGGCCCCCGCCCCCGAGCTCAGCCGCTGAACCTGTCCGGCACCTGGGCCGGGTGCAGCGCCGGCCGTTGCCAGTTGCGGCCTTCGTAGGCCTCTTCGAACCCTGCCTTGCGCAGGTTGCGGGTGACCGCCGACCACGAACCGAGGTCGCATTCCCCGACCTCGATGAAGACGGTGTGACACCCGGCGCGATGCGCGTCGAGCAGGCGCTGGTGTAGCAGCGCCCCGTTGCAGCCGTGACCGCGAGCCTCAGGCAGCGTAGTTCCCGCCCCCAGTTGGGCCACCCCGTCGACGATCAGCATCGATCCGGTGGCGACCGGAACCTCTTCCGGTCCCAGGGCGGCGGTGTAGCAGTGCCATCCGTTCTGCTGCGGCAGCGAGAAGAACAGGGTCCCCGCCACCAGCGGCATCTCGAGGGCTTCAGCCGCGATCGTGCTCAGCCCTTCCCCTTCGGCTTCGTCGAGCCCGAGCCTGTAGATGACGATGTTCGGATCGACGTCGAAGTCGGGCGGCGAACCGTCGCGGACCAGTTTCACCCAGCCGCCACCGCGCTCGTACCCGCGCACGCCAAGCCAGGCTTCCGCCTCGGCCGCCCCTGGGCGACCGGCCGCCACCGGAATCCGGTAGTCGACTTCCCGGGCTCGCATCCATTCGACCGCGGCGGCAAGGTGCCCGTCCGCGATCGCACCAGGCTCCGCCGCACCCTGAATCTGCTGCAGCAGGTGCACCTCCGGCAGGTCGCCGAACGCGGTCGCCTGGACTGGTCCGAATCGCTCTACTTCAACCCCGGATTCGGAGATTGCTTCCGGAACCACTGAATCCCACATGTCGCGTCGGAAGCGCTGCGCGACTCTCTCCAAAACTGCCGAGTCGTATCTCACGGCTCACTTTCCCCCAGTTCGCGTGAGTAATTGGCCGATTGCTCGACTCTATGCACATTAGTGCAGACCCGTCAAGGAACCTTGTCGATCCGGCTAAGACGTAAAGCCCGAGAAGGGCGGGGCGGCGGCCTGCTGGATGGAACCGGCGCCTGCCGCGCGCCTCCCCGGGGTGCCAGGAGTGCCGGCCTGGGAATGGTGGCGGCACGCCTCCGCCGTTCATCATAAAGAAATACATGAAGTTTTCTTTATCGCTAAAAGAAAGCTTAAAGAGCGCTATGGCTGCGGCTGGCCGGCGCGGGCGCGGGGCTTGGGCTCCAGCCGCACCGGCGCGGCCGACACCGCCTGTACCCGCAGATCGCTCCAGGTGAGCCCCTCCCGCACCAGGGCGGGGAGGCCGAGGGCGACTGCCGTCGCGATCTCGACCGCCTGCAGGATGACGCCGTAGGCGAGGGCGTCGGCGGTGCTGATGCCGAAGCCCGTGTGCAGGACGCTGATCACGGCTAGCTGGAAAACCCCGATGTTCGAGGGGGTCGCCGGGACGACGGCGGTGACGTTGACGGCGAAGAGGACAGCCGCGGCAGCGCCGATCCCCGCCTTGCCGTCGAGGCCCAGGGCGTAGAGCAGCGCCCAGCAGGCGGCCAGCTGGATCGCCCAGGCGGCAAGCTGCGCCGCGGCCGCCGTGGAGCCGTGGCGCGGATCTCGGAAGACGGCGAGCCCGGCCCGCACCTGGATCAAGGCTTTGTGGACCGCGGTCCCCGCCCGCGCCAGGCGGCCGTTGCCATTCCGCCGCATCAGCAGCGGGGCGACGAGGACGACGATCAGCACCAGCAGCGGAACCAAGCTAAAAACAAAGAGTTTCTTGGTTCCGGAGTGGAACAGCGGCGTCGTAGAGACGATGATCACGCCGAGCAGGACCAGCGCGATCAGGTTCAGCATCGTCTGCGAGACGAGCGTGCCGAGGAGCACCGGGAAGGTTTCCCGCATCCGGCCGCTGCGGCGGGCGAGGGTGAGCGCGCGAGCCGGCTCGCCGAGGCGGGCCGGAAGCGTCGCCGACATCAGCACCCCGATCATCGTCGCCGAGGTGACGTCGCGGCGGCGGATCGGCCGGTTCGGCAAAGCGGCGCGCGCGATCCAGTACCAGGAGGCGGCGCGGAAGAAAAGGGAGCTTGCCATCAGCGCGCAGGCGACCAGGACCCAGGTCAGGTTAGAGCGGACGATGCTTTCGACGACGTTGTCGATGCCGATCTTCTGGGCGGCGAGCAAGGTCAGGCCCACTCCCATGATCCCCGCCACCGCGAGCCCGATCCGCCGGGCGACGACCCGCCCCTTTCTGCCGGCCTGGGCCGGCGGCGGGTCGAGCGAGGGCAGCCGCTCGGCGGGCCGCTTGGGGCCGCCGTCGGCGGGCCGCAGCCCGGCCCAGTGGGCGACCCGTTCGCCGGCGCTCGACGGCTGCGGAGCCTCGATCGCCCGCTCATAGACGGCCGTCACCTGGTCGGCGACGCGCGGCCAGGCGTAGCGCTCGGCGCTGCGGCGGGCGGCTGCGCCCATCTCCTGCAGGCGCTCCGGCTCGAAGTGGACGCGCTGCAGCTCCTCGGCCAGGCGTTGCGGGTCCCCCGGCGGGACGAGGAGGCCGTCGACGCCGTCGCTGACGACGTCGCTGTAGCCGGCGATGGCGGAGGCGATCACCGGCGTCCCTGCCGCGAAGGCCTCGGTCAGGACCATGCCGAAGCTCTCGCCCGAGAGGGAGGGCGCGCAGAGGACGTCGGCGGCGTGTAGCTCCGTCCAGAGTTCCTCCCGGGAGACGCGGCCGCGGATGTCGATCCAGTCGAGGAGGTCGGGGTCGGCGACGTAGCGGAGGACGTCCTCGCGCCCGGCCCCGATCACGGTCAGGCGGCAGGGCACGTGCTCGACCAGGGCGTTGAAGGCGGTGAGCAGGATCGGCAGCCCCTTGCGCTCCTCGGGCCGGCCGACGAAGAGGATCCGCAGGTCGCCGTCAGCCGGAGTCGATCCCTTCGGCGCCGCCTCGGTATCGACTCCGTTGGGGATGATCGTGTACTCGCCGCCGAACCAGCGCCGGCCGGTCCAGGCGGCCGCCTCGGAGACGGCGATCCGCGCCGAGAGGCGGTTGAAGACCCGGCGGGCGCCGAGGCCGTTGGCGATGTAGTTGGGCAGCGCTTTGGTCGAGTAGGTGTGGAAGGTGCCGACGACGGGGTCGCGGGCGCCCAGCGTCGCGTTCCAGCCGACCAGCGGAACCAACGGCTCGTGGACGTGGATGACGTCGAACTCGCCGCTGCGGACCAGCTGCCGCGGGGCGACGACCCCACCCGCCGGGAAGGGCGCGAGGTTGGAGACCGAGCCGTTGGCGCCGAAGCCCATCGTCCGCCCCAGCGGCGTCAGATACTCCGGCAGCTGCCGGCGTTCGGCCGGCGCCCGGTGCAGGGCACGACTGAGCCGACCCGGAGGGTCTACGGGAGCGAGGACGCGGACATCGTGGCCTCGCCCCAGGAACTCCTCGGCGAGCGCCTCAACGTGCCGGTTCACGCCTCCCTGGTAGGACCAGGAATATGGCGAGACGAGACCTATGCGCACGGACGATCAAGGTTAGATCATCGCCCGGCAGGCTCCCAGGCGCGAAGCTCGCGTTTCCCGACTTCAGAGCTGAGTGCCGATGAGGCCGAGAACAGCCACCGCCAGCGTCCCGATCAGGCCGCCGCCGATCTGGATCATGGTCCGCTTGAGACCGCCGATGTCCCTTCGCACATCGCGGACTTCTTCCCTGACTTCACCCACCCGACCATTGAGGTCGTCCAAGCGAGAGTCGGTCCAAGTGGAGCGCATCGGCCTCATACCTCCAAGCTACGGGATCAGGTCATACGTGTGACGCACGCAATTGTAACTTTTCGTCTGAGGCTGCGCCTTTTGCCGAATTTGCGGAGCTCTCGGCCCAGGCAAAGCCGGTGAAGACCAGGAGGTAGGCGGCGCCGATCTCCAGCAGGAGGGCGCCTGAGTCGTTGGCCAAGGTGCCGACGACCGTCGCCGCCAGAGCCCCGACGAGCCCGGCGCGCATCGTCGGCACTCCGGCCACCCAGGCGCCGAGGCGATCCCGGCGCAGGTAGGCGAGGGCGGCGACCAGGGCAACGATCGGGAGGAAGGCGAGCAGCACCGGCCGCACAAAGCTGTGGGCGGAGAGTTGGAGGCGTCGCTGGGCGACGTCGGCGAGGTCGCCGAGCCCACCGGCGTCGAGGACCGATCGGGTCAAGTGGGCGTTGGCGCCGGAGAGAAGGTCGACGAGGGCGAGCAGCGCGAGGACGGCAATCGGCGCTGCGACAACGGCGAGGAGAAGTGGCTTCCTGCCGCGTTGGGCGATCGCTGCGACCGCTACGCCGGCTCCGACCGGGAAGACAATCGCGGCGCCGACGTCCGCCCCGAAGCGGCCGGCGGCGAAGACGAAAGCCGCGAGCAGGCCGCTGGCGGCGAAGACGAAGGCACCGGTGCGCCGCGGCGCGCGCGGCGCAAAGCCCGCTAAGCCGGCCCCCACCCCTGCCGTAACAAGCACCGCCAGCAGCGCCTCGAGCTCGTTGCCGATCCCGTAGAAGCGGACGCCCAGGCCCGGGTTCGGCCCCAGCAGCGAAAGCGAAGTCAGGGGCGACCCGGCGATCACGTCGATCGCATACGCGAGAACGGTCAAGCCCGAGGCGACGGCGAGAGCGCGGTAGCCGCGCAAGAGCAGGAGCGTCGCCGCCGCGAGCAGCGGCGCCAGCAGGAGCACGAGGAGCCGTTCCGCGGTCTCCCCGGGTTCGAGCGCTGCCCCCAGGAGGAGGACGAGCGGCAGGTAGACGATCGCCAGACCGGCGACGCGCACGGCTGGACGGGCCAGCCGGCCGCGACTGAGGAGGACGACGAGCAACAGCGCGGCGAGCCAGATGACGACGTTGAGGCCGACGACCGGCCCGCGTCGCGAGGAGATCACCTCCATCCGCGCCCCCAGCGCTTCGATCGCCGCCGGGTCGATAGCTCCCTCGGCCTCGATCGGTTGCCCCGACATCTGCGGGGGAATCTCGAACCCGAAGCGCCGCAGGATCGTCGGCGCCACGTCGGTCGAGAGGACGTAGCCGTCCATCCGGGTGCTGTCTGAGGTGAGGCTGCCGTCGAACCCGCGACCGGCGATCCCGATCGGCACGGGATCGTCAGAGCGCCCCGTGGGTCGCGCGATCGCGATCAAGAGCTCTCCTCGGTGAGGCGATGCCTCGGCCAGGTTCGCCGAGCTGATCTCGAAGCTCCCGGCCGACGCCCCTTCCTTCCTCAAGGTCGCGGCAAGGAGCCCCGGCACGATGTCGGCAGGCGCCGATTCCGCCCTCTCCACCACCGCCCGCCACCAGTCTCGGCGATGGCTGGTGCGCGGCGGCAGGTCCTCGTCGTAGAGCGAGTCGAAGACGCGGTTGCCCTGCCCGATGTCGAGGTAAGTCTGCTCCGGCGGGACGGTGCCGAGGCCGGCACTCATCAGACCGGGAGAGAAACCCGCCTCGGCCAGTTCCTCCACGGTCGTCTCCGGCGGCAGCAGCATCAGGTGAACCCCGGGCATCTCCCGCGCACTCGCCGCCGGCGCCAGAGCCAGGAGCAGGACGAGCGCTATCGTGGCCCCGATGGCCGATCGCACGTTCGCCAAGTTCACGTTTTTCAAGATCGATCCAGCCTGGCGTCGTCGGGACCCGGAGCTCCGTGCTGCCGACAAGCAGGAGTTCCTCGCCGCCTGCGAGGACTTCGCCGTCGACCGCTCGTTGCGCGCCTACTCAACCATAGGAACGCGGGGTGACGTCGACTTGGTGCTGCTCAGCCAGAGCCCCAACCTCGCCGATATCCACACCTTCCACGTCGTTCTCGGCCAGAGCGGGCTGGCTAAGTGGACGGAGACGCCGCACTCCTTCCTCTCGATGACCAAACGCTCGCCCTATTCAGAGGAGGACGCACGGCCGGAGATCTGCAGGTCGGAGCGCAAGTACCTCTTCCTCTACCCGATGGTCAAGCAGCGCCGCTGGTACGGGCTGCCGCCGGAGGAGCGCGGCCGGATCATGAAAAGCCACATCGAAGTCGGCCGCCGCTACCCGGAGATCACGATCAACACCAGCTACTCGTTCGGGATCGACGACCAGGAGTTCGTCGTCGCCTTCGAGGGCGACGACCCCGGCATGTTCCTCGACCTCGTCAACGAGCTGCGCCCGACCGAGTCGAGCGAGTACACCGAGCGGGAGACGCCGATCTTCACCTGCGTCGCGATGTCGGTCCGCAAGGCGCTGGACGCGCTCGACGGCACCCCGAGCGCCGTCGCCACGGGCGCCTCGGCGCTCGGCTGAAGCGCCGACTTCCGTATCCTGCTCCGTCCCATGAGCAAGATCGGAACTGAAGACAACCCCCTCCGCGTCGCCATCGTCGGCGCCGGCCCCAGCGGTTTCTACGCCGCCGAGCACATCCTCAAGGACGGTGACCTGCACGCCCAGGTCGACCTCTTCGACCGGCTGCCGACCCCCTTCGGGCTGGTCCGCGGCGGCGTCGCCCCAGATCACCCGAAGATCAAGTCGGTGATCCGGGTCTACGAGAAAACCGCCGCCCGCGACGGCTTCCGCTTCTTCGGCAACGTCAAGATCGGCCACGACATCGAGGTCGAGGAGCTGGAAAGGCTCTACCACGCGATCGTCTTCACGGTCGGCTGCGAGACCGACCGCCAGCTCGGCATCCCCGGTGAGGACCTCCCCGGCAGCCACGCCGCCACCGCCTTCGTCGGCTGGTACAACGCCCACCCCGACTACGCGAACCGGGAGTTCGACCTCTCCTGCGAGCGCGCGGTGGTGATCGGCAACGGCAACGTTGCGATGGACGTCGCCCGGATGCTCGCCCTCACCGACCATGAGCTGCGCCAGACCGACACCGCCGACCACGCGATCGAGGCACTCGACGCCAAGCAGATCCGTGAGATCGTCGTTCTCGGCCGTCGCGGACCGGTCCAGGCCGCCTTCACCAACCCGGAGATCAAGGAGCTCGGGGAGATGGAGGACGCCGACGTCGTCGTCGACCCAGCGGAGGTCGAGCTCGACCCCGCCAGCAAGGCCTTCGTCGAGTCCGACGAGGCCGACAAGACGACCAAAGTCAACTACGAGACGCTGAAGGAGTTCTCCGAGCGCGAGCCGGAGGGCAAGAAGCAACGCATCGTCCTCCGCTTCCTCTCCTCGCCGGTCGAGATCAAGGGCGACGGCAAGGTCGAATCGATCGTCATCGGCCGCAACGAGCTGGTCGAGGAAGGCGGCACCCTGCGGGCCAAGGACACCGGCGAGCGCGAAGAGCTCGAGTGCGGGCTCGTCCTCCGCTCGGTCGGCTACACCGGCATCCCGATCGAGGGCGTGCCGTTCGACGAGAGCCGCGGCCTGATCCTCAACGACGGCGGCCGCATCCTCGACTCCCACGACGCCGGCCACAAGACCGGTCACTACACCGCCGGCTGGATCAAGCGCGGTCCCTCGGGGGTGATCGGGACGAACAAGAAAGACGCGCTGGAGACCGTCCAGCACCTCCTCGCCGACGTCGAGGCCGAGCAGCTGCTGAGCCCGGAGAACCCGGACCCGGCGGCCGTCGAGGACCTGCTGCGCGAGAAGGGCGTCCGCTACATCAGCTTCGAGGACTGGCAGGCGATCGACCAGGCCGAGGTCGGCCGCGGCGAGCCGCACGGGCGTCCCCGGGTCAAGTTCGTCCGGGTCGAGGAGATGCTCGAGACCGTCGGCGAGCGCCTCGCCGGCTAGCCACAGTGGCCGCCGACCTCGCCGAGCTGACGCAGATGATCGAGGCCGCCCTGCCGGGCGCCGAGGTCGAGGTGATCGACGAAACCGGCACCGGCGACCACCTGCGGGCAACGGTCAGCGCCGCCCAGTTCGACGGTCTCTCCCGGATCGACCAGCACCGCCTCGTCAAGGCCGCGGTCAAAGAGCGCTTCGACGACGGCACCATCCACGCGCTGTCGGTGAAGACCAGCGTTCCCGCGTAATCCGCAAGCGCACGGACAAAACGTTACACTTCCGTGCGCCACGTGTGCGCTTTTTCCTTCTACGCTGGAGCCATGAGATTGAGATCCACCTGGACCGATTCCCGCCTCGACGACCTCAACGGCCGAGTGAGCGAGCTGAGCAACAGGGTCGACAAGATCCAGCACACGATGGTCAACGGGTTCATCGCGATGATGGTCGGCATGATGACCGGTTTCATCGGCCTCGCCGGCTTGATCGTCAGCAAGCTCTAGCCGAGGACTTCGCCTCCCTACAATGCCCTCCATGGCTGACCCAGAGCTGAAATCGAAAATCGAAGAGCTGATCGCCGCCAACCCGGTCCTGCTGTTCATGAAAGGGACCCCGGACATGCCGCGCTGCGGCTTCTCGATGCGCGTGGTTCAGGTGCTGGACCAGGTCGACGTCGACTACGGCGCGATCGACGTCCTCCCCGCCCTGCAGCCGCTGCGCGAAGTCACCGCGGAGATCGCCGACTGGCAGACCTTCCCGCAGCTCTACGTCAACGGCGAGCTGCTCGGCGGCTGCGACATCATCGAGGAGATGTTTGAGTCCGGCGAGCTCGCCGAGGCCCTCGGCGTCGAGCAGCCGGCGGATGTGAAGGTCGCCGAGCCTGCGCCTCCTGCGCAGTCACCGCCCCTGCAGATCGAATAACAGCCGCTAGACGGCCGCTTGCTCGGCAGCATCGTCTTTCACCTGGAAAGACGAACCGCAGCCGCAGGCGGCAACCACGTTCGGGTTGTTCACCTGGAAGCCGGCGCCCTGGAGGCCTTCGACGTAGTCGACCTCCGAGCCGAAGACGAACTGCATGCTCACCTTGTCGACGATGACAGCGACGCCGTCGACCTCGAAGACGTTGTCGTCCTCCTTGGCCTTATCGAAGGCGAGCGCGTACTGGAACCCGGAGCAACCGCCGCCGCGGACCGCGACGCGCAGCGCCTGGTCGGCGCCGTCCGGCTGCGAGCCGAGCAGCTCGCCGATCTTCTCGGCGGCCTTGTCGGTGAGGGTGATCGCTGCTTGCGGCGTATCGGTCACTTCACAAAGTGTAGCGGGAGTCGGCGTCCTGACTGGTCTCCGCGTCTAGAATCGCGCTGTGAGCTCGCCTGCCGAGACTGCGGTCGTCTGCGACACGACCTGCTACCTCCCGACCGAGTTGGTGGCCGAGCGGGGAATCAAGGAGATCAGCCTCTACGTCGCCGCCGACGGGGAGCTGGAAAAGGAGTCGGAGATCAGTGACTTCCACGACTTCTACGAGCGGCTGAGGGCTTCTGAGAGCGGCGCGACGACTTCGCAGCCCTCGATCGGCGACTTCCTCGCGGTCTACGAACCGCTGCTGAACGAAGGCAGGGAAATCGTCTCGGTCCACATCTCGGCTGGGATCTCCGGAACCTTCGAGGCCGCCGGGCAGGCGCGCGAGCGGCTGATCGAGGAAGGCAAGGGCGGCGAGCGGCTGCACCTGCTGGACTCACGCTCGGCCGCCGGCGGGATGGGGCTCTGCGCCCTCGGCGCGGCTACTGCGGCGGCTGCGGGAGCCGACGCAGCGGGCGTGATCGCGCAGGCCGAGGAGACCCGCAACGACCTGAAGATGTGGTTTGCGATCGACACCCTCGAGTACCTGCGCCGCGGCGGTCGCATCGGCGGCGCCCGTGCCTGGATCGGCGGCGCCCTGAAGATCAAGCCGATCCTCACCCTCGAGGAGGAGATCACCCCGGTCGAGCGGGTCCGCACCCGTGCCCGCTCACTCGAGCGGCTGCGCGGCTACGCCCGCCAGCGCCACGAATCGGGCCGAGACGGCTGGGTCGTCCAGTACATCCAGGACAAAGAGACGGCCGATGGTCTGATCGAAGACTGCTACGAGATCTTCGGCTGCGACCCCGTCTTCATCTCCGAGGTCGGCCCCGTCCTCGGCGCCCACGTGGGCCCGGGACTGCTCGGCGTCGGGTCCGTCCGCACCGAGCTGGTCGCTTAGCCGGCGCTAGCGATTGCGCCTGCGGCGGAGCATCGCCCGCGCGCCGATCAGAAATCCGACGGCCGCGGCGCCGACGATCAACTGCTGTTTGTGCTCCTCGACCTGCCGGCGCCAGTCGGTCAGCTCGTTGACCTTGCCGCGCAGGGCCTCGACCGAGGTCCCCAACTGCCGGCGCTTGAGCTCGATGTCGCGGCGGATCTCCGCCGGGGAACGACCTGAGGCACCGGTGCTCACGAAGCCTCCTTTTCCAGCATCTCCTTGGTCAGCTTCGCCTCCTCGATCGCCTGCTCGGGCACCGGCGGCGCCCCTGCCTTCAACGCTTTCGAGGCGATCCAGCCGGCGAGCGCGGCGAGCAGGAGGAAGATCGCCGCAGTGACGAAGTACCCGGCCCAGATGTTGCCGCTGAACAGTTCTTCGCCCAGCAGCCAGGCGATCCCGTGCAGGATCATGATCAGCGCCAGGAAGGCGAAGGCGCCGGCAGCCGCGCCGACGGCGGAGCCGCGGAGGATCTTCGAGACTTTCTCGGAGACCTCGGCCTTGGCCAGCTCGATCTCCTCGCGGATCAGCGTCGAGGCGTTTTCGGAGACGTCGACGACGAGGTCGGCGAGGCTCCGGTCCTCGGGCGCTGGCGGCGGTCCGGGAGGCGGGATCGGCGGCGGGTTCTGCGGTGGCTCCTGCATCGCTGCCTCCTAGTCCGGCGGATCTTCGTTGTAGATGCGGCGGTAGACGAGCGACGCGACCCTGGCGGCGGCGATGCTCGCCAACGCACCGGTGGCGGCCAACAGGCCGCTCCAGACGAGGCGCTTGACCAACTCGTTATCCACTAGCTCGAACCTTTCCCCATGGGAAGTGGGCAGTAAACCCTATCCGCGCGGCTCGAGGCCGTCGCAGATAGTCGTGACAAGGAGATCCCGCGCCTGGTCGAAATCTGTGTCGGTGGCCGGGATCGTCCCGAAGATCCAGCCCGAGAGCAGCTGCTCGATCGCGCCGTAGAAGGACATCGAGGCGAACATCGGCGCGACGTCGCCGCGGAAGTCACCGCTGGCCTGGCCGTCGGCGACGATCTTGGCGATCGACTCGTACGCCCGCTGGATTTCCTTCAGGTGGGTCTTGCCGAAAGAGTTCGCGGCCCGCGTCACCTCGACGATGATTACCTTCATCAGCTCCGGGTCGTGGCGGTAAGAGTCGAAGATGAAGGTCGCTACCGCCCCCAGCTTCTCGCGCGGGCTCGCGCCGGTCTTGTCCGCCTCCTCGATTGCCACCAAAAGCAGCGACCAGCGCTCGATGAAGAGTTCGTTCAGGACCTCGTCCTTGGATTTGAAGTAGTGGTAGACGAGGCCGTAGGCGACCCCCGCCTCGTCGGCGATGTCGGAGACACGGGTCGCGTGGAAGCCCTGGCGGGCGAAGACGCGGACGGCGGCGTCGAGGATGAGCCGGCGCTTGTCGGCGGGCGGCGCTTGCGCCATCAGCCCTGCCCTTCTGGCCGCGGCCAGACGTAGGCGCCCGGCTGGCGGTTGGCGAGCGAAGGGAGCGAGGCGCGGACGCGCTCCTGCACCGCGAAGTCGAGCTCGGCGGCGACGAAGCACTCCTCGTCCGGGGCGGTGGCAAGGACGACGCCCCAGGGGTCGACGATCATCGAGCGGCCGAAGGAGCTGTAGTGCGGCGGTGCCTCGCCGACCTGGTTGGGGGCGATGACGAAGAGCTGGTTCTCGATCGCCCGCGCGCGCAGCAGCACTTCCCAGTGGTCGCGGCCGGTGGCGAGGGTGAAGGCCGAGGGCACCGAGATCAGCCTGGCACCGCGGAGGGCGAGGATCCGGAAGAGCTCCGGGAATCGGAGGTCGTAACAGACGGTGAGGCCGGCGGTCAGGCCCCCCAGCGGCGCGACGACGGGTTCTGAGCCGGGACGCTCGAACTCTGACTCGCGGTAGGAGACGCTGCCGACATCGACGTCGAACATGTGGATCTTTCGATAGACGGCAACGTCCTCGCCGTCGGGGCCGATCAGGACCGAGGTATTCGAAGCCTTCTCCCCGTCGGCCCCGCGCTCGGAGATGCTGCCGGCGAGCAGGTGAACCTCGAGGTCCTGCGCCCAGCCGCGCGCCGCGGTCAGGCTCTGGCCGTCGAGCGGCTCGGCTCCGGCAACGAGTTCCTCGCCGCTGCCCAGGAGGTTCCACTTCTCGGGCAGAGCGACGAATTCGGCGCCGTCAGACGCGGCGGCGCGGACCAGGCGCTCGGCCGCCGCCAGGTTCCTTTTCTTGTCCCCGTTCGAGTTGAGCTGTACCGCCGCTGCGCGCACGTGCACCTTCCGTTGATTGACCAGTCAATCGGCACCAGTATATGTACGCCAGAGGAGCCCTGACCAAGGTCAGAGGTTGAGCTGGCGGGCGACGATCCGGTCGAACAGGCGAGTTGGGATAAACGGCTGCAGCCTCGCCTGGATCTTGGCGTCGAGGCCGACGAGGTAGCGGGTCTTCGGCCGCTTCGACTCCAGCGCGTGGGCGATCGCCTTCGCGACCTTCTCCGGCGGAATCCCCCGTTCGGCGGTGTCTTCGAGCACCTTGCGGAACTTGTCCAACGCGGCGCCGTAGAGGAGGTTCGTGTTCGGCGACTTCGCTTCGACCTCCTCCGCTTTGCGCTGGCCGCGATTCCAGATCGGGGTGTCGATCGAGCCGGGCTCGATGATCGCGACCTCGATGCCCCAGGGGCGCAGCTCCTGGCGGAAGACGTCCCCGATCGCCTCGGTCGCGAACTTGGAGGCGTGGTAGGGCCCGCCGAAGGGAAACGCGATCCGTCCTCCGATCGAAGCGAGGAAGACGATCCGCCCTTCGGCCCGGCGGATCTGCGGCAGCAGCGCCTGGGTCACCGCCACGTAGGCGACGAGGTTGACCTCGAGCTGGTGGCGCAGGTCGTCGAGTGGGATCGTCTCCAGCGGGCCGGGGACGGCGACCCCGGCGTTGTTGACGAGGCCGTCGAGGCCACCCTCGCTCTCCGCCTCGACCCGGGCAGCTGCGGCGGCGATCTGCCCGGGATCGGTGACGTCGAGGGTGACGGGGACGAGCCGGGGCGAGGCCTCAGCCCGCAGGCTCTCGGCGTCGCTCTCCTTGCGGATGCCGGCGAACACCCGCCAGCCGTCGGCGTCGAGGCGCAGGGCGGTGGCGCGGCCGATGCCGGTGGAAGCTCCCGTGACCAGGACCGTGCGCATCGCACTGAGGCTACAGAGCGATCGGCGTAACCTTGTGCTGTCGTGCACGAAACCATCAAGGACGATGCCGAGCGCAAGCAGGTCACGGTCCTGTTCGCCGACGTCAGCGGCTCGATGGACCTGGCCGAGCAGGAGGACCCCGAGGAGTGGCGCGAGATTATGCAGCGCTTCTTCTCCACCCTCGCCGACACGGTGACCCGCTTCGAGGGGACCGTCGACAAGTTCACCGGCGACGGGATCATGGCGATCTTCGGCGCCCCGATCGCCCACGAGGATCACGCCAGCCGCGCCTGTTACGCCGCCCTGGAGATGCTCGACAAGGTCGCTGAGTACGCGGGTGAGCTGCGGCGCGAGAAGGGGCTCAACTTCTCGACCCGGATCGGGATCAACTCCGGCGAGGTCGTCGCCGGGGCGATCGGCGGTGGCGGTGGCTCCGCCTACACCGCGATCGGCCACACGGTCGGGCTGGCCCAGCGGATGGAGGCACTGGCCGAGCCCGGCAAGGCGTACGCGACCGAGAGCACCGCCGAGCTCGCCCGCGGCTACCTCGACCTGCGCGACCTCGGCGAGTTCGAGATCAAGGGAGCGAGCCGGCCGGTCCAGGTCTTCGAGCTGGCCGGGGTCGGCGAGGCGCGTTCGCGCCTCGACCTCGCCCGCGAGCGCGGCTTCTCCAGCTTCGTCGGCCGGGAAGCCGAGCTCGCCCGCCTCGATCGCGCGCTCGCCCGGGCCAAGAACGGCGAGGCCGCCGCCGTCGGCGTCGTCGCCGAGCCCGGGATCGGCAAGAGCCGCCTCTACCACGAGTTCGCGCAGCGCTGCCGCATCGAGGGCCTGGAGATCTTCGAGGCGCAGGCGCAGGCGCACGGCAAGTCGATCCCCTTCATGCCGATCCTGCAGATGCTGCGCTCCTTCTACGGGATCACCGACCAGGACCCCGAGCAGCTGGCGCGGGAGAAGATCGCCGGCCGCTCGCTGCTGCTCGACCCCGCCTTCGCCGCCGACCTGCCGCTGATCTTCGACTTCCTCGGCGTCCCCGATCCGGAGCGGCCGGTGCCGAAGATGAACCCCGAGGGCCGGGGTCGCGCGCTCGGTGACTTCCTCTGCCGGCTGGTCAGCAACCCGGCGCGGCGCAAGATCCTTGTGCTCGTCGTCGAGGACCTGCACTGGATCGACGAGGGCAGCCAGATGATGCTGAACGGGCTGGTCGAAGGGATGGCGGGAACCCCGACTCTGGTCCTCGTCAACTACCGGCCCGAGTACTCCCCCGCCTGGACGGACGGTGCCTACGAGACGATCGAGCTGCAGCCGCTGAGCCGCGCCGACACGGCGAAGCTACTGCGCGACCTCGCCGGTTCGGATCCCTCGCTCGACGGGATCGACGAGCCGATCCACGCCCGGACCGGCGGCAACCCGTTCTTCATCGAGGAGATCATCCGCGAGCTAGCCGAGTCCGGCTACCTGGAGGGCGAGCCGGGGTCTTACCGCCTGGCGCGGCCGATCGAGGGCGCCGGCGTCCCGGTGACCGTGCAGGCGGTCCTGGCGGCGCGGATCGACCGCCTCTACCCGCCCGCCAAGCAGCTGCTCCAGGTCGCCTCGGTGGTCGGCAAGGAGATGAGCGTGGAAGCGCTGCGCCTGACCGCCGGCCTCGGGGAGGTGGAGATCGAGCAGGCGATCGCCCAGCTGGTCGGCGCCGGCTTCCTCTACGAAGCCGAGATCTACCCGCAGCGGCTGCTCGCCTTCCGTCACCCGCTGACCCGCGAGGTCGCCTACGGGACCCAGCTGGCGAGCCACCGCGAGGCGACCCACGCGGCCGCCGCGCGGGCGATGATCGAGCTGGAGCCGGTGGAACGCCATGACGAGCTCGCGGCGCTGATCGCCGACCACCTCAAGCAGGGCGGCGAGACGCTCGACGCCGCCCGCTGGTCGGCCCGCGCCGCCTACTGGGCCGGCCACAGCCGGCCGCGCGAGTCGATGCGCCTCTGGCAGGACGTGACGGCGCTGACCGGGGAGCTCGAGGAGAACGACGAGATCGACGCGCTCGCGATCGCCTCCCGGCTCGCGCAGATCCAGCTCGCCTGGCGGGTCGGCCTCAGCCTCGAGGCGCAGGAGCGGCTTGTCGACGAGGCCGAGGAGATCGCCGGACGCCGGAGCGACATGCACTCGGTCGTCCTCCTGCGGATGTCGCGCTCTGCTCGCCCCGGGCTGCAGATGCACACCGACGACTGGATGAAGGAGGTAGTGGAGCTGATCGCCCTCTCCGACGAGAGCGGCGACCCCCACCTGCGGGTCGCGATCCGCGCCGCCTGCGCCTACGCCTATCTCGTCGCCGCCGATTTCGCCGGCTACGAGCGGGCCCTCGACGAGATCATCGAGCTGGCCGACGGCGACATCGCGATCGGCTCCGGGATCATCCTCAACACCCCGCTCGCCTGGGCCGAGATGGGCAAGGGAATGGCGCGGCGCGAGCAGGGCGACCTCGACGCGGCCGAACCGTACTTCGACCGCGCGCTCGAGATCTCGGCCGCCGCCGACGATCCGGAGACCGCGAGCTGGGTCCGCAGCAACCAGGCCGGGCTGCTGGCGCTGCGGGGCGACGTCGAGGGCGCCCTCGCGATCGCCAAGCGCAACTGCGAGCTGACCGAGCGGATCGGCGACGTCTTCTCCCGCAGCCTCGCGCTCGCCAACCTCGCCTGGGCGCAGCTGGCGGCGGAGGAATACCGCGAAGCGCTTGCCTCGATCGAGGAAGCGGACAAGATCTACCGCGACGCGATGGAGGTCGGGGGCGAGCTCGAGGGCTGGCGCTCGCAGATCCGCGCCAAAGCGATGATCGGGCTCGGCCGCCTCGAGGAAGCACTCGAGGAGGCGGAGTTCGCGGTTGCCGTCTCCCGCGAACGGGGGTTGCTCTGGTCGCTGCCGCTGGCGCTGCTGGCCCTGGCCCGGGCCCGCCATGACGCCGGGCTGGAGGGTGTCGAGGAGGCCCTTGCCGAAGCCGAGGATGTCGCCCGCAGGACCAACGCCCGTGCCTGCCTGTCGGAGATCGAAGCGGAGCGCGCGGCGATCGCCTCCGCCACCGGCGGCCGCTAGCCCCGCCGCTCGAGCTCGGCGACCATCAGCTTCGTGTGCAGGGCGCCGATCAGGTCCTTGAGCGGCTCGGCCCCGGCTTCGAGCATCGCCACCACGCGGTCGGTCGGCACCTCGCCGGCCAGGCGCTCCATCACCACGTCGACCTCCTGGCGGACCAGCTCTTCGAGGGCGGCTTTGTAACGCAGGGTGTCGTAGACGGTGAAGCCGATCTGCTCGTCGTAGCCGCCGGCGCGGAAGCGGCTGATCGCCTCGATGATCGTCACGTCGGAGGGCGAGTAGCCGCGGCTGTTGGGGGTCAGGACCTCGAGCTCGGCGAGGCGGTCGAGGACCTCCTTGGGGACGCCGAAGCGCTTGCGGACCTCGGCGGCGCTCGTCCGGGAGCGCTCCCTGAGGTCGAGGACGTCTTTGATCGCCTTCAGCGGCAGGAACCGCTCCTCCTGCAGGCGCTTGATCAGCTTGATCCGGTCGACGAACTCGGGCGGGTAATAGGCCATGTTGCGGCTGGTCTTGACCGGTTCCGGCAGCAGGCCCTCGCGCAGGTAGTGCTTGATCGTCGGCGCCGGGACGCCGGAGGCCTCGGCCAGCTCGCGCATCCGCAGCAGACCATCGCCGTTCTTCTGTTCGGTATCAGGGGTGCCGTTGGTGCTCACGCCCGAAACTCCCCCTGCGGTTCGGCGGCGGGGCCGGCGGCGGCACCCTCTGCTTTCATCGCCGCGATCTCCTCGGCCGAGTAGCCGACCTCGGCCAGGACCTCATCGGTGTGCTCGCCGAAGGCGGGAGCGGGTCGGGTCGGGTCGGCCGGCGTCCGGCTCAGCTTCACCGGGTGGCCGAGCTGGCGCACCGTCCCGAGCTCGGGCTGCTCGAGTTCGACGACCATCTGGCGCGAGCGCACCAGCTCGGAATCGAGCGCTTCGTCGAGGTCGAGGACCGGCTCGATGCAGCAGTCGCGCTCGTCGTTGAAGGCCTTCCACTCCGCCCGCGTGCGCGAGCGGAAGACGGCGGCGACCTCCTCCCAGGCCTCCGACCCTGGCGCTTCGAACTGCTTCTCGACCAGGTCGGGGCGCTCGACGCCGTGGCAGAAGGCAGCCCAGAACTTCGGCTCCAGCGCCCCGCAGGTGACCCAGCCGTCGGCGGCTTCATAAGGCAGGTAACAGACGAGTCCGCCCGCCAGCTGCTGCTCGCCGCGCCGCGGCACCTCTTCGTCGCAGAAGTAGCGCCCGGCGACCATCGCCAGCCAGGAGAGGGCGCCGTCGGCCATCGAGACGTCGACCGCCTGCCCCTCCCCCGAGCGCTCGCGCTCGTGCAGCGCCGCCATCACCCCGAAGGCGGCCATCAGGGCGCCACCGCCGAGATCGGCGATCTGCCCCGCGGACTGCACCGGCGGCCCGTCCTCGGCGCCGGTCAGGCCGAGCAGGCCGACGAGCCCGAGGTAGTTCATGTCGTGGCCGGCGCGCTGCGCGTAGGGGCCGTCCTGGCCGTAGCCGGTGATCGCGCAGTAGACGACCCGCGGGTTCGCCTCCCGCATCCGCTCGTAGCCGACGCCGAGCTTGTCGAGAACGCCGGGGCGGAAGCCGTCGAGGACGACGTCGTGGGAGGCGACGAGCCGCAGCAGCGCCTCCTTCCCCCTCTCGTTCTTGAGGTCGAGCCGGACCGAGCGCTTGCCGCGGTTGAGCGAGAGGTAGAGCGAGGAGCGGGTGCCGAGCGCCTGCTGCTCGTCGGTGCCGTAGTAGGGCGGCGCCCAGCGGATGTAGTCGCCCATCCCGGTGTCCTCGACCTTCAGCACCTCGGCGCCGAGGTCGGCGAGCAGGAGCGAGCAGAAGCCGCCCGGGAGCAGGCGGGTGAGGTCGAGGACCTTGACGTCGCTAAGCGGGAGAGCGCTCACGCTTCGGGACCCCGAGCAGCTCGCGCGCCTCGGCGACGCCGGCCGGGCGGCGGCCGACGTCTTCGGCCATTTCGCGAGCCTTGGCGATCAGCTCGCCGTTCGACTTGCACATCTCGCCGTTCGGCAGGTAGAGGTTGTCCTCGACCCCGGCGCGAACGTTGCCGCCGAGGACCAGCGAGGAGGCGAGCAGCTTCCACTGATCGCGGGAGATCCCGATCACCTGCCACTGGTTCGGCCCCTCGGAGCCGCCGGGGATCTGGTCGGACATCAGGGTGACATTGCGCGGGGTCGGGCGGATGCCGCCGGTCACCCCCATCACCAGCGAGATCTGCAGCGGCGGCTCCAGCAGCCCCATGTCGATCAGCGGGTCGAGGTTGGCGACGTGGCCGGAGTCGAAGCACTCGTGCTCGGGCTTGATCCCGAGCTCTTTCATCGCCGTCAGGAACTCGATGATCGTGTCGAAGCTGTTCTCGAAGACCGCCTTGAAGACGAAGTCCTTGCGCCGCCGCGAGTACTTGGCGTAGTTCATCGAGCTCATGTTGAGCGCGGCGACGTCGGGACGGCAGGCGCGCAGGTACTCGAGCCGCTTCTCGATCGGGATCCCGATCGCGCCGGTCGAGTAGTTGACGATCACGTCGCCGACCTCGGCCAGGATCGCCTCGGTGATCGCCTTGAAGTCCTCGACCTCGTAAGACGGCGTGCCGTCGGGCTTGCGGGCGTGGATGTGGATCTGAGAGGCGCCCTCCTCGACCGCGCGCCGCGCCTCCGCCGCGTACTCCTCCGGCGTGTAGGGGATCGCCGGGCACTGGTCACGGTTCGCGATCACGCCGCTGATCGAGCAGCTGATGATCACCGGATCGTCGAAAGAGCTCATCGCGCCTCCTCAGTTGTTCCTTGCCGGTGCACCACAACGAAAAGGAACAGACGAATTCATACGGGCATCACTCCATGGCGTTTCTTCGGCTTCTCGACGTGCTTGTTGCGCGCCATCTTCAGGGCCTTGGCGATCGTCGGGCGCGTCTCCCGCGGGTCGATGATGTCGTCGATGACCGCGTTGCCGGCGGCGATGTAGGGGTCGATCTGTTGCCGGACCGCATTCAGCATCGTCTCCCGCGTCCCCTCCGGGTCGTCGGAGGCCTCGATCATCGAGCGGCCGATGATTTCGACCGCACCCTCGGCCCCCATCACCGAGATCTCGGCCCCGGGCCAGGCGACGATCAGATCGGGCTCGTAAGCCTTGCCGCACATCACGTAGTAGCCGGCGCCGTAGGCCTTGCGGACGACGACCGTCACCTTCGGCACGGTGGCGCGGCTGACCGCGTAGAGCATCTTCGCCCCGTGGCGGATGATCCCGGCGTGCTCGACTTTCGAGCCGACCATGAAGCCGGGGACGTCCTGAAGGAAGACGAGCGGGATATTGAAGGCGTCGCAGAGGTTGATGAAGCGGGCGGCCTTGTCGGCGGAGTCGTTGTCGAGGGTGCCAGCCAGCTGCTTGGGCTGGTTGGCGACGATCCCCGCCGGCTGGCCGCCGAAGCGGGCGAAGCAGGTGATCACGTTCTTCGCGAACTTCGGCTTCAGGTCGAACCAGTCGCCGTCGTCGACGATCTCGCGGATCACGTCGTACATGTCGTAGGGCTGCCTAGGCGACTCGGGGACGATCTCCATCAGCTGCTCGGAGGCGCGCTCGACCGGATCGGAGACCTCGACGACCGGCGGCCGCTCCTCGCAGTTGGCCGGGAAGTAGGAGAGGTACTTGCGGACGGCGGCGATGCACTCCTCGTCGTCTGCCACCTCCAGGTCCCCCACCCCGGACTTGCGGCAGTGGACCTTGGCGCCGCCGAGGTCCTCCATCGAGATCTCCTCGCCGGTGACGGCTTTGGTCAGGTGCGGCCCGGCAAGCGCCATCGCCCCCTGGCCGGAGACCATCGGGACGAAGTCCGAGAGCGCCGGGATGTATGCGGTGCCGGCAGCGCAGGGGCCCATCATCGCCGCCACCATCGGGATCACGCCCGACATTTCGACCTCCTCGCGGAAGAGATGGCCGGAGCCGGCGAAGAGCGAGCCCGCCGCCTCTTGGATACGGGCGCCGGCCGAGTCGAGCAGCCAGATGAACGGCATCCGCTTCTGCAGCGCCATCTCGCGCAGGCGGGTGACCTTGAGCTCGCCGGTCATCCCCATCGACCCGGCCATCACCGTGAAGTCGTAGGCGGCGATGCAGGTCGCGCGGCCGTCGACGTCACCCCAGCCGGTGATGACGCCGTCGGCGGGAGCCTCGACCCCGTCCATCGCCCGCTGGGCGAAGTGCGGGCGGCCGTGTATCCCCATCTCGACGAAGGTGCCCTCGTCGACCAGCAGCTCGATCCGCTCGCGCGCGGTCAGCTTGCCGCGCTCATGCTGCTTGGCGATCTTCTCCTCGCCGCCACCGAGCTTCGCCTTGGCGCGGCGCTCGTGCAGCTGCTCGGTCAGGTCGGCCAGCGGCGCCGTGCCGGGGAGCAGGTTGGGGGATTTCTCCTCGGTCGCCATCGGCTCAGCGTCCTTTCCACTGCGGGTCGCGTTTCTCGAAGAAGGCGGTGACCCCCTCGACGATGTCCTCGGTCGTGAAGGTGAGCGAGAGCTGCGAGCGCAGAAACTCGAGCGCGTCGTCGAGTGCCATGTCCTGCTGGCGGTACATCGCGTCGTGGCCGAGCCGCATCAGCACCGGGCTCTTCGAGGCAAGCTTGGCCGCCCACTCGGAGACCGCTCCGTCGAACTCGGCCGCCGGGACGACCTTGTTGGCGAGGCCGTACTCGACCGCTTGCTCGGCCGAGAGCCGCTCGCCCAACAGCATCATCTCGTTGACCTTCTTCCGCGGGACGTTGCGGTAGATGATCGACATGATCATGTAGGGGAAGGCGCCGACGTTGATCTCCGGGGTGCCGAAGGTCGCCCCCTCCTTCGCTATCACCAGGTCGCAGGAGAGTGCCAGGCCCATTCCGCCCGCCAGCACGTGGCCGTTGGCGGCGCAAAGCGAAGGCTTGCCGAGCCGCGGCATCAGCCGGAAGAACTCGAGGAAGAGGTCGGAGGCGAAGTGTTTGGCAACGAGCGGCACATCGGCGGCGAACCCGCCGAGGTCGGCGCCGGCGCAGAAGACCTTCTCGCCGGAGCCGGTGAGGACGACGGCGCGAACGTCGTCGGAAGCTTTCGCCAGCTTCATCGCCTCGACCAGCTCGCTCAGCATCTGGCCGGAGAGCATGTTGCGCTTCTCCGGGTCGTTCAGCGTCACCGTGGCGACGCCGTCGGCGACCTCGTAGGCGACTTTCTCGCCGCTCCACTGACTATCTCCCTGGGGCATCCGTCCCGGACCATAGCAAGCTGAAAGTAGGAAGTGCTACTGTCCACTTTGTATTCGGGGCCGTGGGTGTCCCGTCAAACCCAGGAGGAGACAGACAGTGGCGACCGCGACCAACGGCTCCAGCGTCATCAAGCCCGACCACGCAGCTGGGCGCAAGCACTTCATCTTCAGCCAGGAGCACGAAGACCTGCGCGAGTCGATGGAGTCGTGGGTGAAAAAGGAGATGTGGCCTCACCGCAACGAATGGGAGGACACCTACTGGCCGAGCGAGAAGATGAAGCGCGCCGGCGAACTCGGCTTCCTCGGCCTCTGCTTCCCCGAGGAGTACGGCGGCCAGGGCGGCGACTACTTCTACTCGCTGGTCCGGGCCGAGTGCATGAGCTACTCCGGCTCCGGCGGCACCAACATGGGCTTCGCGGTCCAGACCGACATGGTTCTCCCTCCGATCCACCTGCTCGGCACCGAGGAGCAGAAGAAGAAGTACCTCGAACCGGGCCTGAAGGGCGAGAAGATCGGCGCTCTCGGGATCACCGAGCCGGGCGCCGGCTCCGACGTCGCCGGCATCCGCACCACGGCGATCCTCGACGGCGACGAATACGTGATCAACGGCTCCAAGACCTTCATCACCAACGGTCCGCGGGCCGACTTCATCGTCCTCGTCTGCAAGACCGACCCGAACGAGCGCCACGCCGGCATCACCCTCTTCGTCGTCGACCTTCGCGACGAGAACGGCGAGAAGGTACCTGGCTTCACCGTCTCGGCCGAGCTGGAGAAGATGGGGATGCACGCCTCCGACACCGGCGAACTCGCCTTCGAAGACGTCCGCGTGCCGGCCGACGCCGTGCTGGGCGAGGTCGGCAAGGGCTTCTACCACATCGCCTGGGAGCTCCAGGGCGAGCGGCTGGTCGCCGCCGCCGGCTCCCACGCGGGCTGCGAACGGATGATCGAGAAGACCCTCGAGTACGCGAAGGAGCGGGAAGCCTTCGGCCGCTCGATCGGCAAGTTCCAGGCGATCCGCCACAAGTTCGCCGAGATGGCGACCAAGACCGAGGCGGCGAAGCAGTTCACCTACGCGACCGCCTGGCGCTTCGGCAACGGCGAGTATCCGGTCCGCGAGATCACGATGGCCAAGCTCTTCGCCTCCCGCGTCGGCTGCGAGGTCGCCGACGAGTGCATCCAGATCCTCGGCGGCTACGGCTACATGAAGGAGTACGAGATCGAGCGCGCCTACCGCGACGTCCGCCTCAACCGCATCGGCGCCGGCACCGACGAGGTGATGCTCGACGTGATCGGGCGCAGCTACGGGCTGTAGGGCCTACCGGGTTGCGATCACGGTCGCGATGGTGGCGAGGATCGCCAGCGTGTTGACGCCCCACAGCTGGAAGATCAGCTTGCGGAGGTCGCGGATGTCGGTGTCGACCCGGTCGAAGCCGGCATCCACTTTCAGCGCCAAGTCGTCCAGTCGCTTGTCAGACCACATCGTTCTTCTCATGCCCTCCACGCTACCGGGAAATAAGTGGCAAGAAATGCGTTGTCTGCAAATTTATAGCACCAACATTGCGCCATGACTGGGATTTCCCGCGTCCGCGCCTATTACGAGGCCCTGAACACGGGCGACGCGGCGGCGGTCTCGTCGCATTTCACCGACGACGCGACGCACTACTACACGCGCCTCGGCCCGCACGAGGGGGCGAAGGCGATCGGCGACCTCGCCGCCCTCGGCGTCTCGACGATCGACGCCCAGTGGTACGTCGAGAACGCGATCGAGCAGGGCGACCAGGTGGCGATCGAGTGGACGATGACCTGGCGTGACCCGAAAAGCGGCGAGAAGCGGCTCGACCGCGGCACCGAGTGGTTCCTGATCCGCGACGGCAAGATCGCCGAGGTCCGCGCCTACCACCACGGCGGCAAGAAGAACCCGCAGGGCGACCTGCTCGGCTTCGACCACGAGGGTCGTGGCTACAGGATGCTCTCCGACTGGGAGGCACCGGCGGTCGAGGACGGCGTCACCGACGAGGAGGCGGGATGACCGTCGTCAAGGACAGCGGCGCCCGCGCCACCCTCCCCCCCTTCAGCGAGGAGCACGAGGAGCTGCGCGAAACGGTCTCTCGCTTCGTCCAGAAGGAGATCGCGCCGAACGTCGACGAGTGGGAGGAGGCGCGGGAATTCCCGCGTGAGCTCTACTCGCGCTGCGCCGAGCTCGGCTTCCTCGGCCTCAAGTTCCCGGAGGAGCTGGGGGGCCAGGGCGGCACCCACCTGCACGACGCGGTCTGGGTCGAGGAGCTGGCCCGCTCCGGCGGCTCCGGCGGCGTCGCCGCCGGGCTCAACGCCCATACCTCTATCGCGATGCCGCCGATCTACAAGTTCGGCACCGAGGAGCAGAAGCAGCGCTGGCTGCCCGCCGGGATCGCCGGCGAGAAGATCGGCGCCCTCGGGATCACCGAGCCCGGCGCCGGCTCCGACGTCGCCTCCCTCGCCACCACGGCAAAGCGCCACGGCGACACCTACGTCGTCAACGGCGCCAAGACCTTCATCACCAACGGCGTCCGCGCCGACTTCCTCGTCTGCGCCTGCAAGACGAGCGAGGAGGGCGGCCACGGCGGCATCTCCTTCCTCGTCCTCGAGCGCGAGATGCCCGGCTACGAGGTCAGCCGCAAGCTGGAGAAGATGGGCTGGCACTCCTCGGACACCGGCGAAATCTCCTTCTCCGATGTCGAGGTCCCGGCCGAGAACCTGCTGGGGGAGGAGAACGGCGGCTTCAAGCTGATCATGGCCAACTTCGCCTGGGAGCGGCTGCTGATGGCGATCGGCGCAGTGGGCGCCATGCAACGCCTGATAGAGACCACCGTCGCCTACGCCAAGGACCGCGAAGCCTTCGGCCGCCCCATCGGCAAGTTCCAAGCCATCCGCCACCAGGTGGCGGAGATGGCCACGGTCGCCGAGACCTCCCGAGCCCTCACCTACAACGCACTTCGCCTCTTCCACGAAGGCCAGAACCCCATCCAAGAGGTCTCGATGGCCAAGCTCCTGACCCAACGCGCCGTCCTCGAGATCGCCGACCAGTCCCTCCAGATCCACGGCGGCTACGGCTACATGCGCGAGTACGGCATCGAGCGAGCCGTCCGCGACGCCCGCCTAGGTCCGATCGGCGGCGGCACCGACGAGATCATGAAAGAGATCATCGGCAAAACGATGGGGTTGTAGAAGCCCCCAGCAACAGCGCGGCGCCTGCTCCGAAGGATGCCCTGAACCGCCTCGCCCTGCCAGAAATCACGAGTGTCACTTGTCAGTCGTGATTGATGATCCAACCGTACCGAACTGTGGCAAGGTGATGTCACTAACAAGTCGGGGATTCCACAGGGGGAAGAAATGTTCAACGTCAGCAGGGATACGTCGACATGATGCGGGCGGGATCACAAGCGCTCTCTGTGCTTGGGGCGCCCCTACACGTTCACATCCTCAGAGCCCTCGAGGAGGAGCCACAGGGCCTTCTCGACCTCCATCGCGCCGTCGGCTCTCCCCCGGAGAGCACGATGCGGCTCTATACCCGCACACTCCAAGAGCTGGGCGTACTCGAGCGGAGGCGCCAGAACGAATTCCCGGCGACGGCTCGGTACTCGATAACGCCAGCCGGAGAATCCCTTCTGAAGGTCGCGGGCATCCTGCAGGAGTGGCTGCTGGCGGCTCCGGACGGTCCGATCCTGCTCGGCAGCATGGCCGCGAAGAGCGCAATCAAGTCGCTTGCCGGCGGTTGGTCTTCGAAGATCGTGCGCGCTGTGGCGGCGCGCCCCCTTTCGTTGACCGAACTCAACATGCTGATCTCGAAGGTCAGCTATCCGACGCTGGAGCGAAAACTGGGCACGATGCGGAGCGCGCGGCTGGTCGAGCCGCAAGCCGGGGTCGGCCGCGGCACCCCGTATGGACCGACTCTCTGGCTGCGCCAGGCCATCGCTCCTCTCACCTCAGCCATAGCCTGGGAGCGCAAATTCGCCCCCGACGCGACCGCTCAGGTCGGCCGCCTGGACGTCGAGGCCGCTTTTCTGCTCGCGGCCCCCATGATCGAGATGGACCCAGGGGCTAGGGGGCGGTGCCTGCTCTCGGTGGAGCTGAACGGGGGCTCATCCCCCACCACCGCCGGAGTGATCGTCGAGGTGGAAAACGGCAAGATCGTCTCCTGCACTTCTCGTCTGGACGGCAACACGCAGGCGTCTGCCTCAGGCCCCGTCTTCGCATGGCTGCGCCAGATGAACGGCGGCCCTTCAGGTCAGTTGGAGATGGCCGGGGATCTTTCCCTGTCGATGGGCGTCGTTGATGCTCTGAGGGTGCTTCCCGGCAATCTCGTACACAGATAACGCGTTGCCGCCGAAGTAAAAATCTGCACCAAGTCAGTGAGGCGCCTGGTCGGGGCGCCTCTCTTTCCTCAGCGTCGCGGACCGGCGTTGCAGGTGTGGGACTTGCCCCAGCCTCTTTGTCCGTTGCAGTAGTCGTAGCCGGGGCCACCGTAGAGCTGGTCGGGCTGGGGACCGCCGTAGAGGCGGTCGTTGCCGGGGCCACCGTGGCAGCCGTCCATGCCCGGGCCCATGATGCAGATGTCTCGGCCGCGGCCGCCCCAGCAGCCGTCGCTGCCGGTGCCGTGGCGGCAGAAGTCGTTGCCGCCGCCGCCGACGCAGTCGCTGTTGCGCGGGCCGGTGATGCAGACGTCGTTGTTGCCGCGGCCGATGCAGCGGTTGCGGCGGGCGCCGCCGGGGAAGCAGATGTCCCGCTCGCCGTTGCCGACGAACTTGTCCGAGCCCGGCCCGAGGTAGACCACCACCGGCATCGGCATCTTGTTGGAGATGCGTACCAGGTCTCCCCTACGGCCCATCTTTATTTCGATCACCCGTTTGTGCCGCGCGCGGCAGACGGCGACGCGATGGCTGTGCCTGAAATGGCAGCCACGCGGGTGCCGGTGCGCCATCCTGCCTCGGACGATGATCTTGCCGTGCTTCTTGTGCAGGGTCAGGGTAGAGCCCTTGTTGGACCCGTAGATGACGATCTTGCCGGCGGTAGTGGCGCTGCCGGGCAATGCAAGAACGGCGACCGCCAGCAGAGCAACCGCCACGAGCACGCCGGCCACAGACTTGCGGCTGGGGGGCAAAAGCATCCGCGGCATCATAGACATGTGTATCGGCTAATAAATCGCCAACTTGATGCCCATACGCGGAAAAACCGGCATTAGAGCGGAAAATCTATCTGTTGCGGTAGGCGGCGGCCTGCGCCTACCGCGATTCTTAGCCGCGCTTCTTACCGCACTTTGCCTGGACCACCGGCTTGAACAAGTGCCGCCGCCCGTTCTGGCCCCTGAAGTCGGCGATCGCCCGATGCTTCCCGCGGCAGATGTTGGTGCTGTTGACGATCAGGCCCTTCTTGCCGCCCTGCATTTCGAGCACGAACTTCGTCACCGGCGCGTCCGGCACGCTCTCGAAGGTGTTGCGGATGCGACCGTTGAGGGAGTCGATCCGGCCGACGAGGTCGATGTCGACCTTTTTCGAGTGCAGCGCCGCGACGAGGTCGGGCAGTTCATGGTTCGAGGAGCGCAGGAACACGGGTCCGACGAGCGGTTCGTCCAGCAACGGCGAGATCGCCCTGGCGCGCCCGTAGATCGAGGCCTTCGGACACCGCTCCCCGTTGCCGCCACCGGCCTGGAACTGAACGCGCGTGCAGATCGTCCGGATATGCCCCTGTTCGAGGAATGCCGAGGGCGGCAGCGTCACCTGCGCCCGACCGATGTTCGCATCGCCCTTGCGGGCCGTGAGGACCGCTTTCAGCTTCGGCGTGTCGCTGCGTTTGGTGCCGCCGCTGAGGGTCAGCTTCAGCTTCGGCTTGAAGCCGAGACTGGCGCAGTCGGCTGCCTGGAAGGGCGAGGAGACGTCGACCGACTGGTCGTCGCCGGGGACGCGGACGTCGACACCCGAACCGACCACGGTGGCCCTCGCGCTCATCCGCTGACAGCTCGTCGGGTTGAGGACGAAGTTCTTGCGGTCCACGTAGATCCGGATGTCGCGGGCGTGGGTGACGATTCCCTGCAGGATGTGAGGGATCGGATCCGAGCTCGAGCCGTCGGTCGAGACTTCGGCGGTTTCGGGGTCCACCTTCAGAGCCTGGCGGATGACGACCGTGCCGAGGTCGAACGGGCCGACCTTGGCGGTGGTGATCGCGACCACCGAGAGCTTGGAGCCCTGGTAGCGACCGGCAAGGTAGATCTTGCCCGGCGCGTAGCTGAGGGCGGAGCCGACACCGGCGCCGACCGACGTGCGACCTATCTGGGATGCGGCCGGACAACTCGGGCTGTCCAGCTCTTCCTGCCCCCCGTTCGGGCCGGTCCGCGCCCGCGCCGCCGCGATCGCGGCGGCGGAGCACAGCGGGATCCCGGCGAGCTTGCCGATCACGCCCTTCGGCAGCTTCAGCGAGAAGCGGCTGAACTCCTGTTCCCCGTCGTTGCGGGTGAGGCGGGCGGTGAAGGGCGAGTACTTCCCGGCCGCGTTGTTCTGGGTTCCGGCGACGAATCCCGGCGCGAACGGGGGCGGGCCGCTGGGACAGCCCTGGTCGATCGTGAACGGGGTCGTCTTCGTGATGACCTCGCTCGCCAGCGGATTGTCCGGGTCGACGGCGTGCCAGGGGGTGAACCTGGTGACGATGTCGTAGCTCCCGCATTGGGACGGCATCACCAGCGGCGCCCGGTTGCCTTCGAAGAAGTGCAGCTTGAACGATTCGAACGGGATCTGCGGCAGGTCGTCGAAGGTGGTCGTGATCTGGCCGGTGTTGGGGTTGAGCTTTACCTCGCCCGCCTGTTTCACGAGGATCCCGCGATCAGGAATCTTGGCGACCATGTAGAGCGCCAGCAGCGAGCCGAACGGGTTGTCATAGGGCGCCGCCACATAGACCGAGCCATGCGCTTCCTCGTCCAGCAGCGGCGTAGTGATGTCGACACTCCCGATCTTCGACGACTCCGGGCACCCTGCTCCCGGTGCCGAGTCAAACCTCTCCTGCGCATACTGCGCCGGGCTGCAAGCACCAAGGCCTTCAGCCTGCGAAGGATTGATCGTCATCCCCTCGGGCAGCGTCACCTCGACCTTCTTCGCCTGCCCTTCGGCGATCGCATCCTTATTGAGCAATCCCGCGTTGGGCATGTCGAGCTGGAAGTCGAGGCCGCTCGAGCCGTCGGCTGCATGATCGGTGGGCGAGGCGTGAACTTCCGGGTTGAACGGAACCTGGTTGCACGCTTCCATCTTTTCGCTGATGAACTCGCGCTCATCGACGACGCTCCCTATCGGGGTGTTCCAGGGTTCGGCATCAGCTTCGAAGTCCATTGGGGTGGCACAAGCGACGGGCTGCCTCAAAAAAGCCGGTTCTTCGAGGCCTGGCGGACGCTGGCAGGGGCCGGCGTTCGGGTCCAGGGCGAGGCAACTCCAGCCACGCGAGATGTCGTGACGGGGGTCCCCGGGAGTCCCCCAGATGGTTACCGTGCTGGAGAGTAACTCGGCCACCTGGGTGATGTTCCGAACTTCGGCGATGATCCGGTATTGGTTGTCGGGATCGACCGCGGTGTCGATCTCGACCGGCACGCCCGCGGTCAGGAAGCCGAAGCGGGCCGGCTCGCCGGGGGCCGGGGAGAGGTTGAAGAGTGGGACGGAGAGGCGATCGAACCCGAGGGTCGCGCTTTCCACCACCGTGGCGGCCACGACCCCGATCGCGGTGGCGTCTCCGCACTCGTTTCTTTCGCCTTCCACTCGAGACAGAAACTCTTTATTGGGGCACATAGGCACAGCCTTCGCTACCCCGACCAAACCGGCGGGGAGAGTGAAGCGCAGAGCTCGCGGCAGGCCCGGCTGTTCGACGACCGCATTGCGACGTTCAGCGCTCGGAGTCATGGCCCCGGCATTGAGCTGGATCGTGGTGGTGAGCTGGAACGGGTGACTGCCCGCCTTCTTGGCGGCGTCACCCCCCTCTTCTTCTGCCTGGACCGAGAACTGTTCGATTCCGAACGGAGCTTTTACGGGAGAGGCCTTCACCGTCTGCGTCACGCTCATAGAGGGTGCCCCCCCACCGGCCACGGTGACCCTGCCAGGAGCTCCGGCGACCGGGGGTTCGCCGGTGAGGGTGGCGAAGATTTCCACTTCGATTGCTTCGTAGGCTTTCAGGACTTTTTCGTAATCGCAGGTGACGAGCTGACCTGACACCACCGTGCAATCAACCGGCTGAGGTTTCCCCCCCGTTTCCGGGTTTCCCTCCGGCCCGGCGAATGCTTCGAAGCCAGTCGCTTCTACCCCATCGGGGAGTTGATCTTCGATCGTGATGGGGGTGGCCGTGCCGTCTGCGGGCGCATCGCCGAGGTTGGTGATGGTCAGGATCAGCCGCCCGCTTCCTCCTGCGTGAAGGATCTTCGCTTCGGCTCCTGCGCCGAAGACCGAAAGCGGCGGTACCGAGCGGCCGGCGTCTTCGCCGACGCTGGTGATGATGAACCGCCGGCTCGCTTCAGGTTCTTCTTTCACCTGCACGTTGCCAACGCCATAGGCCGCTGGGGCTTCCAGCGCTTCCTGCAACTGCAGTGCAGTTTCGGAGTTCGTCAAGCCGAAGAAGACGCAGAAAGGGCTGAACATGCAGGCGACAGGCGTCCCTTCCAACGTGATGATGGTTACTTCCGGCCCCGCTTGGATGGCCTGCACATTGTCTTCTGGTTCCCACATGTTGGTGGGGCGGCTGCCGGTCAGCACCTGCCACCAAGGGGAGGCAGCGGACGCACTAGCACTTGAGAGCACGAGCAGCGCGAATACAGAGAGGACGAGAGAACGGAAGACAATTCGCTTCTTCATGCTGGGAAGTTCCTTCTTCATAGGGCCGGATACCTGTTTCGTGGAGGAAAGCTTCATCGCCCGCCCCCATTCCGGTGCTTTGCTCGTCGGTGATGCCTCTTCGGAGCACAATGCTGCTTCCGGTGACGGGTCACCTTGTGCTTGCCCTTCGGGCACCTCTTGCCCTTCCTCACGTTGCCGGCGCCAGCAAATGACGAGCTGCCGGGCGCCACTTCCGGCAGGTGCGGCGAAACCGAGTGACAGGTTTCGGGGCTGGTGCATTCCCTCGTCAAGCTGGGAACTGCCGCCTTCCCGCCGACCCGGGCGTCGTAGAGGTCTACCTCGTTGTCTTCATCGGTCGCCGACAGCCTTGCCGGCGTGAGGAAAAAGACGTCATTGCCGCTGACGCTTGCGTCGAGGAACCCCGATTCCGATTCCCCGGTACCTGACGACATCAGCGACACGCAGCCGCCCCCCGAGCGAGAAGTGTCTGCATCTCCTGAAGCGACACTGCAGTCGCCAACACCAAGATCCTCGAACTCGTAGACATCCCACTGCTTGTTTGAATCCGTCGGCACGAGCGGATCGAACGCGTTGAAAAACACCCGTCCGTTGTCGAGAGCGACGCGCGGCTGGTAGGCGACCTCGTCGCTCAGGCTGAGTATCTCGGCTTGGGGCACGGTTGCCGAGATTCGGTGCGTAAACCACACTTCCCGCGGATCGACGAACGGGGACCCGCTTCTCGTCTCCTCGAGCATGCCCTCCGGCGCTGCGCCATCGGGAGCGCAGGAAAGGCAGTCGAGCCGACCGGAACCGGCGTCGTAGCGAAACACCCGCTCAACCGTTTGACCAGAGGTCACATCCACGTTTCCTTGGTCCGTTATGTCGCGGTCGGACATGAACGTGAAGTACCGGCCGCTCGGAGAACTTGCGGTGCTCAGTTTCGAAACCCGTCCGGGCGGTTCCGTGTTTTCAGCAAGGCCCCAGTCGGGGCTGTCCGCGGCGGACAAGGTAGCGATGAACCGCAACTCATCGCCCCTCTGCCAGAGATAGAGATTGGGCTGGCCGGCAACCGCGCTGTCACCGAACTGGTTCGTGCCCGTGGCCAAGGCACCGTCAGCGACAAAATAAAGTCTCGAGGCATCATCGCTGAGGCCCGAGACCATTCCCCGTACGTCGGCCCCTTCGGATCCGGCGTGCGGAGTCAGGTCGCGCAGGCGGCATTCGGTCGTATCCCCGCTGCGGACGATTTCGCATTCGTAAAGATCGGCCTCCGCCTTTCCACTGCCCGGGTCGAATGAGGCACCGGAATCCGGAGTCAGCTGCTGAAAGTCGGTGAAGAACGCTACGGTGCCGTCGACGCTTGCACCCTGGAACACCGGTTCTTCTTTCCCTTCACCGGTGCCGCCCTGGACTTCGTCGAGCTTGATGGTTTCTTCGAGCTGCATGTCCCGCATGTAGAGATGTCCGTCGTCGAAGCCAGTCCAGAAGGCCCGGGAGCCGTCATCGGACATCGCGTGGCGCATCGAGTGGCTCCCCGAACCTAGGAGTTTCGCCGCCACGATCCCGCCGCCCTGTGCCGGGGGAAGAACGCTGATCGGGCTCAACGATCCAGCCGTCCACTCATAGAGGCTTGAGCCTTCGAGTCCGGCCGCAGGAACGAGTGGGACTTTCGACCTGAGGGCAATATGGTCGAAGCCCGGAGTCGCCTCGAGGATCTCCACATCCGAGCTTTGTTCTCTTCCGCCGAACTCGGTTCCTGGAGGAACGTTGGCAAAGCCTTCTTTCCCCGTCACCAGCGGGCGGAAGGTGGCAGGATCGCCGGAGCGGAGATACGGGGTGCGTTCCGATGCTTCCGGGGAAAGCGCCGTCGAGCTTCGGGGTTCTAGCAGGGCGTCGGCAAGGTCTGCCGAAAACACCTTGTATTCAGCTTGCCCGCCGGGGTGAAGGGGTGAGACCTCCGCATTCGGGGCCGAGATGTCTTTCGAATGCCAGCCGTCGGTGTCGCGATCCGCTACCACCGAGGAGACTTCCAACGCGCGATTTCCTTCGGGCCGTTCTTCCAGAGACCCAACGGTGACATAGGTGATGCCGGAACCGTCGGCGGCCGCCTGCACCGTCCCGGACGCCTCCTCCGTTCCACGCAAGCTGGCGCCGCGCTTGTTCGGGGGGGAGACCATCTCCCACACTCGCGAATCGCTCAGCCCAAACGCTAGGGTGCTTCCTTGCGTTTCGAACACGCCGGTCTGTTCATCCGACCCGAGTTCGTTTTCGGCTATGACCCGATAGTGATACCGGGTGCTCGCGATCAAATTGGAGATCTTCTGCGAGGCCAGGACACCGTCGTTCCCCGAACCGATCGAGGCACCTCCAACCGGAATCGTCGTGCAGATGCTGATCGCGCAATCCTCAAGCCCATATTCGAACCTGTAGGTGGTTTCTCTTTGATCCGGGTTGATGCGGGCATGAAGAGTTGCTGACGTACTTGAGAGCCCGCTCACCGCCGTCAGTTCGATCTTCGGTGAGGCCGGAAGTTCCGGACCGAATATATCCACCACCGACAGTGAACCGGGGGCGGTCGCCGGATGGTTGCCAACATAGACCCTGTTGGTCGATCCATCGACGGCAACGCCGCCGGTGCCGTTAAGTTCCCCGGCAGTACCTGGTTCCCCAAAAGTCGTGATCTGGGCACCATCTTCGCTATAAATCGAGACGCCAGGAGGCGCCCCGTGAACGACGTAGACATCGTTGTTTGCCGGGTTGACCCCTACAGCAACAGGATCATTTGCGGAGTCGAGAGGTTCTGATGCTGCCGTGTAGGTGGTTGCTCCCGTGACCGGGTACGCCGACGGCATATATTTCGTGACGGCAAAAGCTTCGCGCGTCACATAGACCGCGCCATTTGAGTCGACAGCCAGGTTGGCGGGCTTTGGTTCCTCGGGAGTGAATTGGGTTAGCAGTTCGCCAGACGGAGTAAAAACCTCTACGACTCCTACTTTGACGCCTTCTACTTCTTCGCCCCCTTCAGCGTCGCTCGCGTAGATATTGCCATTCGAGTCGACTGCAATACCTGACAGTTGGGAGAACCCCCCGATGGCGTTGGTCCCGGCGCCTGGCCCAGCGGAGAAGTTTGCGGGTTCCCCGGTAGGGCCGAAAGCAGTAATGGAATTGTTGCTGTTGATGTAGATGACATGTGAAATGGAGTCCACGGCAATCTGACGCCAGGTGGATCGTTCTGCGGAGAATTGAAGACCGCCCAGTTCGTTGCCTGACAGATACGCCGCGGATCCGCCCCAATCCACCGGGTTCCCTTCTGCATCGAATTTGAAGAGCGCCGCTGGTCCTTCACCCCGCGGTAGCCCAGACGCCGCATAAACGAAATGGGACTCCTGGTCAACCGCCACAGGGCTCGGATCTTCGAAGTCCGGCGTTTCGGTACCGTCCGTACCGAACTGCTTCAGGAGTTCATATCTTGGCGGGGAGGCAGAAGCCACGCCGCTCATGGCCAGCAATAGGACGGCAATTACCAGCGGGGTTCCCGCTGCTCGCGCACCTGCCAACCGATAGCAGACACTCCTCCAGACCCAACCCATCATCTTCCTTTTCCCCTTATCCCTGTGAAGCTTTCGCTTACTCCCTGTGAAGCAACTCACGACACATCTGGCCTAACGTGAGCGCTGGGCCATTGATACCAGCAGAAGGCAAGCTCAGTTTTGCGAAGCTTGCCTAGGACTGTGACAAGGTCCAGGATTACCCTGTAAAGGGCACTAAAGCAACTGATCGCGCGTGTAATTCTGCAACCTCCCCGGACCATGAACGGAACGGGGGCCGGCTGAGCCGGCCCCCGCTTTACCGCAATCGAGAACTGTAAAAGCTCCTCAAACTATGTGCATTCCAATTTGGTGTTCACAACCAGGTTGGTAATACCTTCACCCACCTGCGCAGCTTCCTGGAAAGCCCCGCCGTTGATGGAGGAGGTCAGGTGGTATTCGGTTTCTGTGCCTTCCACTTTCTTATGTTTCTGCACCCCGGTTGCAGATTTTTCGAACTTGCTGGTCGAGGTCGTGGAGGACGCGCCACAGGCCGGAGCCGTGATTGTGCCGATGATTCCATTGCCTTTGACTACCGCAGTGAGGAACCCGGCGCAGGTGAATTCTGCAAACACGCCGTTTGCGGGCGGTGTGATCAGAATACCCGGGACTTTTCCAGGCAGTGTGACGAGGTGGAACGGCTGCGTAGCAGTTGTGACGGTCCCGGAGGACTGCCCGGCACTGGTGCAGGGGAAACCGAAGCTGCTGGATTCTGTGAAGGTCAGCTCGATCGTTCCTGTTGTGCTGGTTTCAAAGGTCGCAGTGCCATCGGTTTTTTTGCTCGTAACGACGGTACCGCCAACCGTGCTCAGTTCCGCCGCTCCACCCGTGATGGATTTGGCGCCTTCAGGCTTGGGGACCAGGTGCAGCGGGATGTCTTCCGCCATTGCCATCGAAGGCAGGGCGAACGCCGCCATACTGGCCACCGCCAGAGCGAGCAGCATGATCTTCTTGCTCATTTAGATACCTTTCTTTTGAGCCCCGGCAGGACGACGTAACAGGCTTCCCGCCGGGCTTGTCGATTCGGGGGCGGCGGGCATAGGTTCTTTGCCGCCCCCGCTTTCCGCAATTCCTACCGAAGTGTTCGTGCGCCGGTCAAGAACGGCTGATCTTTAATCTCCGCGAACGGAAATCTTCGCCGAGAAGCTCTGGCTTTTTCCTGCAAAAGCCAATCCGACGTGGATTCACGCTCGCAAGGCTGCGCCCTCCGAGTCGTAAATCCCGCCCGAGATACTCAGCAGGCACCGAGCCCGAGTTCTTTGGCTTCCTGCTTATAGGCGGCGACGGAGGGATCTTCTAAACCCCGTTTCCCCTCGCGAGAGACAGTCACACTCACCTTTGACATATTCGCGATCAGCGGTTTGAGCTTCGCCTCAACGTCATCCGGGCCTGCGAGGGCATCCAGCCCTTCTGCCTCCTGCTTCAGCAACGAAGCAGCACGCTGGGAAAAATCTGCGAGCCCTTCGCTCTTATGGAACGCAACGACGAACTTCGGCTGCGTCTTTGCACAGACCGTCTTTGCTTCCCTCATGAAGTCAGCCCTGCTCATCTGGGCAGTGGCATCTTCCGCTCCACTGTCAGCGCAACCAGATGCGATCAAGGCCGCGGAAATCACTCCCAAACCAACAATGATGAGCCTGTACACGATGTTCCTCCCATTTATTTGACTAAAAAGAGGGGAACGTGCCCAAATGCTCAGGGAAAGTCAATGAAACACGGGTAAAGTGCGCGTAAAAGTTTGGCGCTCTGGAGCTAGACGTGAGCGGTGACCAGGTCCGCTGAGATCTGTTTCGCCCAGTCGCGGATCTCGCCCCAGTTGCGGCGGTCGCGGTACTCGCTGGGGACGCCCTGAACCATCGCCTTCTCCATGAAGCCCTTCGGCTCGCTCGGCAGGCAGCCGCCGAAGACGGCGTGCCCTTTGCCCCCCATCTCCTCGACCTTCTCGAGGATCTTCGGGGGCTCCGTCCACTCCGGGTTGTCCTCGGCAGGATCCCCCACGGGGCCGGAGCTGAAGACCCAGAAGGGAACCTGCCGCAGGGCCTTGCGGTGCTTCTTGAGGAAGTCGCGCGCGTCGCCGCGCCAGCGCTTCATGTAGACAGCGCTTCCAAGCACGACGGCGTCGTAGCCCTCCAGGCTGCGCACGTCCTCGCAGCGCTCGAGGCAGACGCCGAGGCCCTCGCGGCGCAGCGTCGCAGCCACGGTCTCGGCGATCTCCGCGGTCGAGCCGCGTTTGGAGGCGTAAGCGACGAGAACTGTCATCGGTCTTGATTCTGCCGACATTTGGACACGTTGTCATCGTTAATTCGACACAGAAGAAATGCGTAGATGCGCGGAGAACTCCCCAGGTGCTCCAAGCGGCGCTACGGTGGGGAACCGATGAAGCAGCGCGTCAGCCTGATCACGCTCGGCACCCCGGACCTGCAGCGCTCTCGCCGCTTCTACGAAGCCATGGGCTGGGAAACGGGGGCGTCCCCAGATGACGACGTCATCTTCTTCCAGGCCGGGGACGTGGTCCTCGCGCTCTGGGACCGGGCGCGGCTGGCCGAGGACAGCTGCGTCAGCGACAGCGGCGGCTGGGGCGGGGTGACCCCGGCGCTGAACCTCGGCAGCCCGGCCGAGGTCGACGCGGTGATCGACGAAGCGCGGGCCGCCGGCGCCACGATCGGCCGCGAGCCGGCGGAAACCTTCTGGGGCGGCTACAGCGGCGTCTTCATCGACCCCGCCGGCCATCCCTGGGAGATCGCCCACAACCCGAATTGGACGATCACCGAGGACGGCGGCACCCGCCTCAACTGAGCCTCCTTGATGACCGATTGGCCGGTCAACCAGGAACCCTCCAATCCCGATAGCCTCCCGAGCCGACTTTTCATCGAGCGAAGGAGAGACGGAGTAATGGGACTTCTGGACGGGAAAGCCGCGATCGTTACCGGCTCGGCGCGCGGAATCGGGCGGGCGACCGCCGAACTGTTCGTCAGCGAGGGTGCCAAGGTGCTGATCAACGACCTCGACGCCGACGTCGCCGAGCAGGCTGCCGGTGAGATCAACGGCGAGACCGCCGTCTTCGCCGGGGACCTGACCAAGGAGGGCGCCGCCGACGATCTCGTCAAGGCCGCGATCGACGCCTTCGGCAGCGTCGACATCGCCGTCAACAACGCCGGCTACACCTGGGATGGCGTCGCCCACAAGATGAGCGACGAGCAGTTCCAGGCGATGCTGGACATCCACACGATCGTCCCCTTCCGGGTCGCCCGGGCGCTCGCCCCGGCCTGGCGCGAGGCGGCGAAGGCTGAGCGCAACGAGGGCAAAGAGGTCTTCCGCAAGATCGTCAACGTCTCCTCGACCTCGGGGATGATGGGCAACGCCGGCCAGGTCAACTATTCGGCCGCGAAGATGGGCGTCGTCGGCCTGACCAAAACCCTCGCCAAGGAGTGGGGTCAGTTCAAGATCAACGTCAACGCCGTTGCCTTCGGCTTCGTCGAAACCCGGCTCACCGCCGCCAAAGAGGCCGGCGAAGAGATGACCTCGCCGACCGGCGAGAAGATCGAGCTCGGTATCCCCGAGCAGATGCGGGCGATGGCCTCGGCGATCATCCCGCTCGGCCGCCCGGCCACCCCGGAGGAGGCCTCGGGACCGGTCCTCTTCCTCTCCTCGCCGCTCGCCAACTACATGCACGGCCAGGTCCTGAACGTGACCGGCGGCATGTTCGGGGGGATGTACACCTGAGCTCCACCTCACAGTCGGGCGCGCGGCGCACGCCGCGCTACCTCGACGTGGCGGACCACGTCTGGCCCGCCACGCGCCGCTTCATGGGCGCCCACACGTTTCTCTACAAGAGGACGGGTGGGCGCCTCGGCCACACCATCCCCGGCGTCCCCGGGAAGATGCTGCTGCTCGACCACGTCGGCGCCAAGAGCGGTACCAAGCGGACCTCGCCGCTGCTCTACGTGCGCGACGGCAAGGACCTGGTCGTCGTCGCCTCCAAAGGAGGTTTCCCCAAGCACCCGGCCTGGTACCACAACCTGGTGGCCAATCCCGACACGACCGTGCAGGTGAAGGGGGAGCACATCCCGGTGCACGCCCGAGTCGCCAAACCGGAGGAGCGCGACCGCCTCTGGGCGCTCGCCGTCAAGGGGTACCGCGGCTACGACGACTACGCCGCCCGCAGCAAAGGCCGCGAGATCCCGCTGGTGGTACTAGAGCCACGCTAGCCGAAGGGCTGGTGTTAGGGAAGCGAGCTCCGGTTGCTCGCTGATTCACCGAGACCGCAAAAATGGCTCCTGAGGAACCAATTTTGCGGTCTCGTGATTTGGCGTCCTGAAGAGGGTGTTGAAAGACCGGACCCTCCTACTACTTCGGCCGGCGTTCCTCCGCCACCGGGTCGCCGCTCTCCGTCGCGATCGCCTGGGGCGGCCACGGTCCCGCCCAGTTGTCCCGGGCGCCGTCGAGGGTGATCGTCGTGCCGGAGAAGAAGTCGCCGGCGGGGGAGGCTAGGTAAGCGACGAGCCAGGCCATCTCCTCGGGCCGGCCGGCGCGGCCGATCGGGATCGAGCGCTCGAGGTTGTCGACGACGACCTGCGGATACTTGGTCAGCAGCGTCTCGGTCGCGAACTGCCCGGCGGCGAGGGCGCAGGTCTTGATCCCGAACCGCGCCCACTCGACCGCCAGCGTCCGCATCATGTTCTCGACCGCCGCCCGGGCGGCTCCCGAGTGGACCATCCCCGGCATCCCGTTGTGAGGCGAGAGGGTGACGCTGAGGACCTTGCCCCCGCCCTGCGGGATCAACGCCTTGGTCGCCGCCGCGTGCGTCATCAGCCAGGTCCCGAGGACGTTGAGGTCGATCACCGTCTTGAAACCTTTCGGGCTGATCGCCTCCGCCGGGCTGAGGAACTGGCCGCCGGCGTTGTTGACGAGGACGTCGAGGCGGCCGTGGCGCTCGAGCAGGCCGTCGAAGAAGCGGCCGACCGGCTCCTCCTCGCGGATGTCGAGGCACTCATGCTCGAAGCTTCCCGGGAGCTCGGAGCCCAGCGCCGCCGTCTCGGCCAGCGGCTCCTCGCGCCGCCCGCAGGCGACGACGGTGGCGCCGAGGCGCATCAGCTCCAGCGCCGTCTCCCTGCCGAGGCCACTGCCGGCGCCGGAGACGACGCAGACCTGCCCGTCGAGAAGATCGTCTCTGAAGATCCGCGAACGGTCGCTTTCAGGCATCGGCAGCGGAGCCTATAGACAAGCCAAGCCACGTAGATTGCCTTTCTGATGGGCGTCAGCGTCGAACCGCACCCCCTGCACGAGCCGCTTGCCGGCGGCACCCGCGGCGCCACCGTCACGGTCGAGCCGCTGATCGCCGGCCACGTCGAATGGTCGCGCTCGATGATGGTCAAGCCGAAGGGGCGGATGCTGACGGCGAAGCTGCTGCGGGCGCTGCTCAGCCCCAAGGACGCGCTGAAAGTCCCCTGCCCAGCCTTCCTTGTCCGCCACCCGAGCGCCGGGGCGATCCTCGTCGACACCGGCCTCCACCCCTCGATCGCCACCGACCCGCAGGAGAACTTCGGCTCGCTGGGGGCGCGCTTCGGCCACCCGACGCTGGACCCCGGCGAAGACGTCCCCTCGCAGCTGCGACAGCGCGGCCTCGAGCCGGGCGAGGTCCCGATCGTGGTCATGACCCACCTCCACATCGACCACACCTCGGCGATCTCCGAGTTCCCGAGCTCGACCTTCGTGGTCAGCGAGACCGAGTGGCAAGCGGCGGCGCACGGGTCGAAACCGATGCTGAACGGTTACCGGCGCCCCCACTTCGACTACGCCTTCGAGTACCGCACCGTCGATTTCGACCGCGGCAACATCGACTCCTATGCGACCTTCGGCCGCACCTTCGACCTCTTCGGCGACGGCGCGATCCACCTCGCCTACACGCCCGGGCACAGCCCCGGCCACATGTCGGTGATCTGCCGGCTGAAGGAGCGCGACTTCGTGATCGGCGGCGATGCGATGTACGTGACGGGTCAGCTCGACGGCTCCGAGCCGCCGCCGCCGCGCCCCTACGACGCCCACAACCTCCGCCGCTCCCTGCAGGAGCTGCGCCTCTTCCGCAGCCAGTTCCCCGACGCGATCATCACCCCGGGGCACGACCCCGACTTCTACCCCGGCCTGAAGCAGCGCTACGAGTAGTCAGCGGTCGCGCGCCTTCAGGCCTTCGTACAGCTCCCGCACGCGGCCGAAGATCTCGGTCGCGACCTCGAGCTGGCGCTCGCGGCTGGGCACCGGCTCGACCGGGTAGGTGAGCGGCTCGCCGAAGCAGACCGTCGTCTTCGGGAAGCGCAGCTTCTTCCACTGCCGCGCCCGCTCGGAGCCATGGATCGCCACCGGGACGATCGGCGCTCCCGTTTCCAGGGCGATCCGGCCGATGCCAGGTTTCGGCTCCCCCAGGCGCTGGGAGCGGGAGCGGCCGCCCTCGGCGTAGACGAGGAGCATCTCCCCCTGCCCGACGAGGATGCGGGCGGTCTCCATCGCTTCCTCGTCGTGGTGGCCGCGGCGGATCGGGAAGACGCCGCCGTGCTTGTAGATGTAGGTGAGGACCGGCGGGCCGAAGAGCTGCGATTTCGCCATGAAGCGGATCTTCCGCCGCAGGTAGACGCCGACGAAGAAGTGGTCCATCTGGCTGAAGTGGTTGGGGGCGAGGACAAGCGGGCCGTCCTCGGGCACGTTCGCGACCCCGATCGCGCGCACCCGCCAGAGCAGCAGCGTCGGCAGCGTCAGGACGATGCGGGCGAGGGTGTAGGTCCACCCCACCCCCTTGCGCGCCGCCTGGTGGAACTGCTGGAAGTACTCGGCCGGTCGCGGGTCCTTATAGACCTGCGGCTTCATCTCGCCCATGCGCAGGAACGCTCCACCGCTCGCTTCCAGTCGGCCAGCAGCTCCTCGCGCCGGGCGCCGTCCATCCGCGGCTCGTAGCGGTCGGCCTCGCGCCACATCCGGGCGACCTCCTCGGCGCTCCAGGCACCGGTCGCGATCCCGGCCAGATAGGCGGCCCCGAGGGCGGTCGTCTCGGCGATCTCCGGCACGGAGACAGGTACACCGAGGACGTCGGCTTGGAACTGCATCAGCCAGCGGTTGACGGTGGCGCCGCCGTCGGCCCGCAGCAGCTCCAGCCGCTCGCCGGCCGCCGCCTCCTGCGCCCGCACCGCGTCGACGGTCTCGTACGCGATCGCCTCCAGCGCCGCCCGGGCGAGGTGGGCGCGGCCACTGCCGCGGGTGAGGCCGACGATCGTCCCGCGCGCGTAGGGGTCCCAGTGCGGGGAACCGAGCCCGGTCAGGGCGGGGACGAAGTAGACGCCGTCGTTGGAGTCGAGGGAGGCAGCGAGCGCCTCGCTCTCGGCCGCCTCCCCGATGATCCCGAGCCCGTCGCGCAGCCACTGCACGGCGGCGCCGGTGACGAAGATCGAGGCCTCAAGCGCGTAATGGACCTCCTCGCCCAGCCCCGCCGCGACCGTCGCCAGCAGTCCCTCGGCGGCCGGCGGCGGCTCGGTCCCGGTGTTGAGGAGGACGAAGCTGCCGGTCCCGTAGGTGTTCTTCGCCATCCCCGGGTGGTGGCAGGCCTGGCCGAAGAGGGCCGCCTGCTGATCCCCGGCGACACCGGCCACCGGTACCTCACCGCCGAACTCGGTCGTCGTGCCGAAGACGCAGGACGAGGGCCGCGGTTGCGGCAGCCGCGCCGGGTCGACCCCGAGTAGCGCGCAGAGCTCCGCGTCCCACTCGAGCCGGTGGATGTCGAAGAGCATCGTCCGCGAAGCGTTCGTGTAATCGGTCAGGTGGGCGCCGGTGAGCTTGAAGAGGAGCCAGGAGTCGACGGTGCCGAAGACGGCCCGCTCCGCCCCCTCGGCGTTCCGCAGCAGCCACTCGATCTTCGTCCCGGAGAAGTAAGGGTCGATGGTGAGACCGGTCCGCTCCCGCACCAGCTCCTCGTGCCCGGCCGCCTTCAGCTCGTCGCAGCGGGCGGCCGTGCGCCGGTCCTGCCAGACGAGCGCTCGGTGGACCGGCCTGCCGGTGTCGGGGTCCCAGGCGACCACGGTCTCGCGCTGGTTGGTGATCCCGATCGCCTCCAGCTCGGCGCCGTCAACCCCGGCGTCGGCGAGCGCCTCGTGGGCGACCCGCCGCGTCACCTCCCAGATTTCCTCGGCGTCGTGCTCGACCCAGCCCGGCTGCGGGAAGTGCTGCTCGAACTCGGAGTAGGCGCGGCCGGCCACCGCCCCCTCGGCGTCGAAGACGAGGCAGGTGGTTCCCGTCGTTCCCTGGTCGATCGCGAGGATCAACCGCGGACCTGGCAGGTGCGGATCAAAGTGGAGGCAAGCTTACGTCCGTCGGCGAAGGTCATCGCGACCCGCACGAACGGAAACACCCCGATCCGGGAGCCCGCCGGGGCCCCGCAGGCCGCCGTCAGGTAGCTGTGCTTCTCGCCCTTGTAGATGTAGTCGCGCCGCAGGTTGAGGACGATCCGCTTCAGGTAGCCGTTCCGGTTGATCGCCTTCGGCAGGGCGGCGGTGAGGACCGTCCCGTAGGTGCCCTGGGTTTTGCGGATGTGGAAGACGAAGATGCGGCTGTTCGGGTACGGGTTGTCGCCATAGATGTGGGCGAGGATCGCCCGCTGCCCGTGGACGCGGGCGTTGAAGGCGAGGATCCGCCCCTGCAGCGGGAAGGCGTCCTGTTCGGGAAAGGAGACTCCGGCCTTGTAGCGGCCGCTGCCGACCAGCGCATCGCCGCAGGCTTTCAGCGCCCGGGCCGAGGTCGTGACTTCGATCTGCGAGCGCCGGCAGAGCGGCAAGCCCTTGGTTTCGATCTGACCGCCGCGGTTGATCGCGATCGAGATGAAGCGCAGCGCCGGTGGCCTCTCCCCCGTCAGCGTCCTCACCGTGCCGTCGACGCGGACGGTGATCGGCGCCGGTTCGTGCCGCGGCAGCAGCGTCGGGTCGATGCCGCCGCTGAATTTGACGAAGAGGTTGCCTCGCTCGACCAGCTCCGCGTGGGCCAGGGAGGCCCCGAAGACGAACGCGGTAACCAGCGCTGCGAGCACCGCGAGCTTCTTCTTCTCTCTCCGCATCCTCACCCTCACGAGCCTTGCGCCCGCCTCCTCCGTGACCAGTAAACACGAGCGAAATCCCGCAGTTGCCGCGCCCGGTGGACGAAGCCGGCGAAGCTCTTCCCCGTCGCCCTGTGTTCGAGGTCGAGCTCGTACTCACGCAATCTATAGCCCGCCCGGACCACGTCGACCGTCATCCCGATCTCCATCCCGTAGCCATGAGCGAACGGCAGCGCCGCCCGCAGCGCCTCGACCCGAAGGGCGCGCTGGCCGGAAATCGGCGCCGCGGTCTCGAGGCCGCAGCGGCGCCGGATCGCCCAGCGGGCGAAGCCGAGGGCGAGGCCGAAGCCGCCGCCGACCCGGCGGCTGAAGGCCGCCACCGCAAGGTCGCACTCGCCCGCCTCCACCGCCTGCACGAGGGGTACGAGGCGCTGGGCCGAGGTGCCGAGGTCGCCGTCGCAGAGGAGCACGAGGCTCGGCGGCGGGATCACGCTGAGCGCTGCCTCGGCCGCGGCGGACACGTTGGCGCCCTTGCCGTGGGGACAGCCGCGGCTGACCACCTCGGCACCCGCCGCCAGCGCCACCTCCCCCGTCCCATCTTCGGAGGCGTCGTCGGCGACCCACACGCGCGCCCCCGGCAACGCCTCTCGCAGCACCCGCACCGTCTCCCCCACCCGGTCGGCCTCGTTGCGGGCGGCGACGATCACCGCCAGCCCGTCCGTCTTGCCCTCGCCCCGCTCCAGTCCCATCGTCGGGTTATTGTCCCCGGCCATGGCAGACATCGAGGCACACATCACCGGCAACGTCTGGAAAGTCGAGGTCGCGGTCGGCGACCAGGTGGCGGACGGCGACACCGTCGTCATCCTCGAGTCGATGAAGATGGAGATCCCCGTCGAGGCTGAAGACGACGGCGTGGTCAAGGAGATCCGCTGCCAGGAGGGCCAGTCGGTCAGCGAAGGCGACGTGCTGGTGGTGCTGGAGTAGCGCCCGTGGATGAGCGGCTCGCGGGTGGCAAGCTCCTTCTAGATCGACCGGCGGAGGCGGTTGCCCGGCTGACGATCTCCAACCCCGAGCGGCGCAACGCCCTCGACCACGAGATCCTCGACGCGATCGCCGAAGTCCTGCCGCAGCTGGACCACGGGATCGAGAACCGCTGCATCATCCTCACCGGCGCCCCGCCGCTCTTCTCGGCCGGCTACGACATCGCCGGCATCCCCGACCAGACCTTCGAACGCGACGCCGAGGCCCTCGTCGCCCACCCCTTCCACGCGGCGATGGAGGCGATCGCCAAGCACCCCTGGCCGACGGTCGCGGCGATCAACGGCCACTGCCTCGGCGGCGGCCTGGAGCTGGCGATCACCTGCGACCTGCGGCTCTGCGCCGCCGGCGCCAAGCTGGGGATGCCGCCGGCGAAACTGGGGCTGATCTACGGCCACACCGGCCTCCGCAAGTTCCTCGACACGATCGGGCTCCCCTACACCAAGGAGCTCTTCCTCACCGGCCGCAACCTCGAGGCCGAGCGGGCCGAGCAGATCGGCCTCGTCAACCAGGTCGTCGCCGACGCCGAGGTCGAGGAGACCGCAGTCGCGCTGGCGGCGGCGATCGCCGAGAACGCGCCGCTCTCGATGCGTGGCAACAAGCACGCGATCGACCTCCTGCAGGCCAACCCCGAACTGACCGAGCAGCAGGAGGCCGGGCTCGTCGCCCTGCGCGAATCCTGCTTCTCCTCGGAGGACTTCCGGGAGGGCATCCGGGCCTTCGCCGAGAAGCGCCGCCCCCGTTGGACGGGTCGTTGAGCGCGAAAGCGCGCAAAGCCCTCGCCGCCGCCGACCCGACGATGGCGGCGCTGATCGAGCGGGTCGGCAAGATCGACATCGCGACGCGGATGAAACGGCGCAAGGAGGAGCGGCCCGAGGACCCCTACGGGGCGCTGCTGCGGGCGATCGTCGGCCAACAGCTCTCGACGAAAGCCGCGCGGACCATCTACCTGCGGGTCGTCGACCTCTTCGGCGGCACCACGCCGACGCCGGAGCAGCTGCTCGAAGCCGAGGAGGAGGACCTCCGCGCCTGCGGCCTCTCCGGCCGCAAGACCGAATACGTCCGCGATCTCGCCACCCACGTAGTCAGCGGCGAGCTCGAGCTGGACCGGCTCGACCGGCTCTCCGACGAGGAGGTGATCGAGGAGATCGTCGCCGTCCGCGGGCTCGGGCAGTGGACGGCGGAGATGTTCCTGCTCTTCCACCTGCAGCGGCCCGACATCCTCTCCGGCGGCGACCTCGGAATCCGCAAAGCGATCCAGATCGAGTACGGGCTCGACGAGATGCCGCCGCCGAAGCGGGTGATCGAGATCGGCGAGCCCTGGCGCCCCTACCGCAGCCTCGCCTCGCTCTACCTCTGGGAGTCGCTGGCGGCGGTGCCCTCGTGAGGAGGCAATTCTGGCTCGGGATCGCGGCCGTCACCCTGGTCGCACTCGGCTCGGTCGCCGCGGCGGCAGTGGTCTACGTCAACGACCGCGACGACTTCGAGCAGATGCAGCGCGAGGACGCGGCCCGGGCGGCGCACCAGATGGAAGCGGTGGCGACGCTCTCGGTCGATCAGTTGAGCAGCGCGGCGGCGTTCTTCACCGCCGAGGACGACCTCAGCCGCCACGAGTTCCAGGTCTACGGGCGCTCGCTGGTCGGCCAGGGGGCGCTTTCCGGGACCGCCTTCCTCCCCCGGGTCCCGGACTCGAAGCGGGAGCGCTTCGAGCGCATGCACGGCTTCCCGATCCTCGAACGGGTCTCGACGTTCAGCTTCCGGCCCTCGCGGAGGCGGGGCGTCTACTTCCCGATCACCTACGTCGCCTCCGACCCCGAACGGCAGCGGCGACGCGCCCTCGGCTACGACCTCGGCCAGGACCCGGGACGCAGGCCCTTCCTCGAACGCGCCGCGGCGGCCGGCACGCCCGTCTCCAGCACGGTCATCCCGCTGCTGATCGGCGGCGCCGGGATCAACGTCTTCCACGCCGTCTACCGGGACGGGGCGCCGGTGGCGACCCCGGCGCAGCGGCGCCGGGCGCTGGCGGGGTTCGCCGCCGGCAGCTTCCGCCTCGGCGATCTCGCCGGCGCCGCGACCGAGGCCGTCGAACCGGATGCCGACCTGCAGCTGCGGATCGACGGCGTCACGGTTTTCGGGCCGCAGGGGCGGCTCGACGACGGGGCGTCGGTGCCGCTGCGGATCGCCGATCGCACCTGGGTGCTGAGCGTCGAGGACCCGGGAGGGCCGGGCTTCAGCCTCCCCCTCACCCTGGCCGTGCTCGGCGTCTCGCTGGCGGCCCTGCTCTACGCGCTCGTCCTCAGCTGGGGGCGCAACGAACGGATCCGGGAGCTGGAGCGGCAAGCCAGCCAGGACGCGCTCACCGGCCTCAACAACCGGCGTCGCTTCGAGGAGGACCTGGGGGCGGCGATGGCGCGGAGCCGCCGCGACGGCTCGACCGGGGCGCTGCTGATGCTCGACATCGACGGCTTCAAGCGGGTCAACGACTCGCGCGGCCATCCCGCCGGTGACCGCCTGATCCAGGAAGTGGCCGAGATCCTGCGCAAGCGGACCCGCAAGAGCGACACTCTCGCCCGCCTCGGCGGCGACGAGTTCGCGGTGATCCTGCCGCGCTGCAGCCAGGGGGAGGCGCAGCTTGCCGCCGAGGCGATCGCGACCGAAATCCGAGTTCACCGCTCCGGCCAGACCGATGACGGCGTCACCGTCAGCATCGGGATCGCCCTCTTCGGCGGGGACTCCCGCACCAGCGTCGCCACCGTCGTCTCCGAGGCCGACACGGCGATGTACGCGGCCAAGGACGAGGGCCGCGACGCGGTCCGGGTCTTCGACCCGCTCTGGGTGCGGGAGAACGTCTCCGACTGAGGCCGGTTAGCGGAGGCCGGCGCGGAGCTCGAGGACGCGCTCGGCGGCTTGCTCGAATTCGGGGTGATCGAGACGGCCGGCGCGGAGCCCGCTGACCAGCGCCCTCCAGGCGCTTTCCGCCGGGCCGAGGCGCGCGAAGAGGAGCAGGTCGTCGCCGGCGCGGGCGCCGGCCAGGGCGACCCTCGCGGTGCTGCCGAAGTGTTCGACGGCGGGCGTTTCCAGCGCGTCGGTGATCGTCACCCCCTCGAAGCCGAGGCGGTCGCGCAGCTCCCCGTTGGCGATCGCGCGGGTGAAGGCGGCGGGCCGGTCGGAGAAGGCGGGGTAGATCGCGGTGCTGAGCATCACCAGCTTGCCGCCCGCAGACGCGAAGGCCTCGTAGGGCTTCTCGTCGACCGCTTGCAGCTCCCGCTTGGCGAGGTCGACCCGTTCGACAGCGAAGTCGGTATTTTCGCGCGCCGCCCCGAAGCCGGGAAAGTGCTTGCCGGTCGCGGCGACGCCGCCGGCCTGCAGGGCCTTGGCGAAGGGGATCGCGGTCGCCTTGACGCGGGCGGCGGTGGCGCCGAAGCTCCGCTCGGTTTCGGCGATGACGCCGCCGGGGCGGCCGACGTCGAGGACCGGGGCAAGGTCGACGTTGATCCCCAGATCGCGCAGATTGGCGGCGGTGAGGCGGCCCTGCCGGGAGCTGAAGGCAGCGCCGCGGGCCCCCATCTCCTTGGCCGAAGCGGTCGGGGCGCCGTCGAGGCGCTTCACCAGCCCTCCCTCCTGGTCGGCCATCACCAGCAACGGGTCGCGCAGCTTCGGCGGCCGGCGGATCGCCTGCAGGCGGGAGATGAGGCGGCGGCCGGCGGCGCGGCTGGGGATGTTTTCGGTGAAGAGGACGACGCCGGCGACCCGGCCCGCGGCGATCGCCTCGCGCAGGCCCGGCGAGATCGAGGTGCCGCGCAGGCCGGTGACGATCCGCTGACCCGCCAGCTGCTTCGACGACAGCGTCTCGGCCACGCTCGGCTGCGGCGAGGAGCCGGTGTCTCCCAGCGTCGCCCCGCAGGCAAAGGCCCCCACCGCCAGGCAGGCAAGGACGCCCAAAGCCGCCCCACGCCGCATTCGCACCGCCCGCGCCATGGGCCGATCCTAGGGGTGTGAGGCGTCCGGGGCGATTTTTAGGGTGCGTGCCATGCCCTCCCTGATAACCGCCGAGGAGGCCCGCGCCAACGGCCGCCTCACCGATCACGCCGAGATCGAAGCCCTCGTCGAACGCGCCTGGGAAGTGCGGGTCGAGAACTTCGGCGACTCCACCGACATGTGCTCGCTGGTCAACGCCAAGTCCGGCGGCTGCGCCGAGGACTGCGGCTTCTGCGCCCAGTCGCGCTACGCCGAGGCCGACACGCCGATGCACGCGATGATGGAGCCGGAGCAGATCCTCGAACACGCCGAAGCGGCCGAGGCGGCCGGTGCCCACCGCTTCTGCATGGTCACCCAGGGCCAGGGGCTCTCGAAGCGGGACTTCCAGAAAATCCTCGAGGGGACGAAGCTGGTCGCCGAGAAGACCAACCTCAAGCGCTGCGCCTCGATCGGCCACATGTCGGTCGAGCGGGCGAAGGCGCTGAAAGAGGCCGGGGTCCAGCGCGTCCACCACAACGTCGAGTCGGCCCGCTCCTATTACCCCGAAGTCTCGACCACGGTCCGCTACGAGGGCCGCCTGCGGACGATCCAGGCGGTCAAAGAGGCCGGCCTGGAGACCTGTGTGGGCGGCATCCTCAACCTCGGCGAGAGCGAGGAGCAGCGGGTTGAGATGGCCTTCGAGCTCTCCGAGATCAACCCGACCTCGGTCCCGATCAACCTCCTGATCCCGAAGGACGG